>Ga0302326_10005032_pt1 | contig 30296 bp, 24 predicted proteins | sample Palsa_T0_3_FD_202264 | JGI IMG/M metagenome (GOLD analysis project Ga0302326, IMG submission 202264) | Peat permafrost microbial communities from Stordalen Mire near Abisko, Sweden - Palsa_T0_3 | ecosystem: Environmental > Terrestrial > Soil > Palsa > Peat permafrost | place: Sweden: Abisko... | reverse complement strand
GACGCTCTTGATCATACCCACGCGCTGGTTGTCCCAACGGAGCATCACGGCGCGAATGAGTGGGTGGTCGAGTGGGATGGCGACGCGCGGGGACCCGCTCCCCGTCGCGCTCGGGTAATGGGCCGGGACGAAGGTGAGCCCCTGCTCGAGCGGCAGCGCGAAGACGTTGCTCCTGCCCACGGCCGCGACGGCGTAACCCGTGAACCCGAAGCCTGCTTCGCTTTGTCGTCGGTCATGGCGTCGCTCGCAACCAGTAACAGGCTTTTGGTCACTTCGCGCCAGCGACGCGAGCACGGCGTGGGGGTGCCAATGCTATATACGGTACCCCATCATGCCGCTCGCCCTCGTGACTGGTGCAGCCGGTGCCCTCGGCGGTGACGTCGCTCGCGCCCTCGCTCAACGCGGAGACTCCGTCGCCCTGCTCGATCGCCCGGAATCGCGCGCCAGACTCGACGCCCTCGCCGCCGAAATCGCCCACGGCGCAACCGTCCACGTCGCGCTCGACGAGCTCAGAGGCCGCCCCATCGAGCTCGCCGCCCTCGTCGCAGGAGGCTGGGCCGGCGGCACCCCCCTCTACGAAGCGAAAGACGACACGGCCTACCGCGCGATGATGGAGTCCAACGTCGACACCGTCTACTTCGCGCTCCGCGCGCTCCTCCCTGGCATGGTCGCCCGCAAGCGCGGCTCCATCGTCGTCGTCGGCTCCCGCAACGTCGAACGCCCGTGGACGGGCAAAGGCTCCGCCGCCTACACCGCAAGCAAACACGCCGCCGTCGCCCTCGCGCAGACGGCCGCTGCCGAGGTCGTCGAGTACGGCGTCCGCATCAACGCCATCATGCCGAGCACGATGGACACGCGCGCCAATCGCGCCTCGATGCCGAAGGCTGACTTCACCAAGTGGGTGACGACGGCGTCCGCGGCCGGCGTCATCGCCTTTCTCCTGTCGGACGCAGCACGTGACGTATCGGGAGCGGCCATTCCTATCTACGGCCGGGCCTGATGCGCATCGCGTCGATTGGTGCGGGCCCCGCCGCGCTCTACTTCGCGATCCTACGCAAGAAGGCGCACCCGGAGGACGACGTCGTCCTCTACGAGCGCAACCTGCCGATGCAGACGTTCGGCTGGGGTGTCGTCTTCAGCGACGAGACGCTCTCGAACTTCGAAGCCGCCGACAAGCCGACGCACGACGCCATCGCGGCAGCGTTCTGCCATTGGGACTCCATCGACGTCTTCGTCAAAGGCACCTGCATCCACACGACGGGCCACGGGTTTGCGGGGCTCGCGCGGCGGGAGCTCCTCGGCATCCTCCAGAAGCGCGCCGCCGAGGTCGGCGTGCGCATCGAGTTCGAGCGCGAGATCGACGATCAGCACATCGAGCGCCTCGCGCGCGAGGTCGACCTCCTCCTCGCCGCCGATGGGGTGAACAGCCGAGTCCGCAAGCGATGGGAAAGCGACTTCTCCCCCACGATCGACGTCCGCAAGTGCAAGTACGTCTGGCTCGGCACGAACCTGCGATTCGACTCCTTCACGTTCATCTTCGAAAAGAACGACCACGGCATCTTCCAGGTCCACGCTTATCCCTTTGAGAAGCGAGGAGCTGAGCGGAGCGCTTCTCGAAGGTCGGGGGATGTCGGGGGGCTTCGCCCCCTGACCGAGAACGTCGAGAGTACCTTCATCGTCGAATGCGACGAGGCGTCGTGGCTCGCGGCGGGGCTCGATCGCGCGAGTGAAGCGGAGAGCGTCGCGTACCTGGAGAACCTCTTTGCAAAGTATCTCCGCGGTCATTCCCTGCTCACGAACAAGTCGACGTGGATCAACTTCCCCACGATCAAGAACGAGCGATGGTGGGTCGACACCGGCTCCGCTGCCGTCGCCCTCGCCGGAGACGCGGCGCGAACCGCGCACTTTTCAATCGGGTCCGGCACCAAGCTCGCCATGGAAGATGCCATCGCCCTCGCGCGGAGCCTCGAGGCGCACGGTAAGACCGCGGACGCGTTGACCGCTTACGAGCTCGAACGCAAGGACGCATCCATCCGCTTGCAGAAGTCCGCCCAGGACAGCCTGATGTTCTTCGAGAACGTCAAACGCTGGTACGACGTGCAGACGCCACTCGAGCTCACGTTCAACCTCTTGTCGCGGAGCAAGCGCATCACGTTCGACAACCTGAAGCTGCGCGATCCCGCGCTCGTCGAGCGCGTCGTGCGCGAGTTCAACGTCAGTCGGGGTCTGCCGGATCCCACGACGCCGCCGATGTTCACGCCGTTCGCGCTGCGCGGGATGGATCTCCGCAATCGCGTCGTCGTGTCACCGATGTGCATGTACTCCGCGGTCGATGGCGTCGCGAACGACTTCCACCTCGTTCACCTCGGAGCGCGGGCGATGGGCGGTGCTGCGCTCGTCATTGCCGAGATGACGGACGTCTCCGCGGAAGGGCGCATCACCCTCGGCTGCGCCGGCATCTACGCGGACGCGCACGTCACGGCGTGGACGCGCGTGGTCGATTTCGTCCACACGCGCTCGCACGCCAAGATCGGCCTCCAGCTCGGCCACGCGGGCCGAAAGGGAGCCACCAAGCTCATGTGGGAAGGCATGGACGAGCCGCTCGAGAAGGGCGCCTGGCCGCTCCTCAGCGCATCGGCCCTTCCTTATTACGCCCGCAGCCAAACCCCGAAGGCGATGGACGCGAGCGACATGCAGCGCGTCCTCGGCCAATACGAATCCGCGACGAAGCGGGCCCTCGCGTGCGGCTTCGACATGCTCGAGATCCACATGGCCCACGGGTACCTGCTCGCGAGCTTTCTCTCACCTCTCACCAACGTGCGCAAAGACGAGCACGGGGGAGACATCGCCGGCCGCTCACGCTTTCCGCTCCAGGTCTTCGACGTCGTCCGCGGCGCGTGGCCCAAAGAGCGGCCCATCACCATCCGGATCTCGGCCATCGACTGGGAAGAAGACGGCATGACCGAAGCAGACTCGGTCGCCTTTGCGTCGATGTTGAAGACCCGCGGCTGCGACGCGATCAACGTGTCGAGCGGCCAGACGACGCCCGACGCCAAGCCCATCTTCGGTCGTATGTGGCAGACGCGCTTCGCCGACCGGATCCGCCATGAAGCCCGCATCCCCACCATCGCGGTGGGCAACATCGCGAGCGGCGACCATGTGAATACGATCCTCGCCGCGGGCCGCGCAGACTTGTGCGCCATCGCTAGGCCTCACCTCGACGATCCTCATTTCACGCTGCACGCCGCCAAAGAACAGAACGTCGACGTATGGTGGCCCGACTCGTACTTCCCCGGGAAGGTCTGGAAACGGGTATAAATGGGCTGATGCGCGCCATACACCTCATCGCCGCGTCCGTCGCGACACTCGCACTCGGCGCGATCGTGGGTGCGGGGTGCGCGACGGGTGTCATCGCAGAGGAAAACGACGCATCGGGGACGGACGCCGCGCAAACGTGCGACGCCTGCGCCGATGGGCAGGTCTGCAACAACGGCGCGTGCTCGTCGTCGTGCTCCCCGGGCGAGACGGTGTGCAGCGCCATGTGCGTCAACACGCTGACCGACTCGAAACATTGCGGGAGCTGCACCCGGGTTTGTGCGATGGGCTACGACTGCACGAATGGGCAATGCGTCTGTGCGTCACCCACGCTCGGGTGCGCACCCCTTCCCGACTCGGGCGCCGACGCCGCGATCGTGTGCATCGATCCGAAGACCGACACGAACAACTGCGGCGCGTGCGGCAACGCTTGCACGGACGCCGGCGCGAACGCGATCCCCGGTTGCGAGGACGGCGGGTGTGGCATCGGCAGCTGCATCCCCCCCTACCAGAACTGCAACATGAACCCGACCGACGGCTGCGAGAGCGATCTCGGGACCGACAACGACAACTGTGGCTCGTGTGGCCTCGTGTGCGATGCGGGTTCGCCTTACTGCAGTGACGGCGGGTGCATCTCCAATCCGTGCGGCAACGGCACGACCATCAACCCGGGCGACCAGTGCGACGGTACGAATGGCGTGCCGTCGGGCGGTCAAATCACCTGCTGGCCAGGCGGCACCACCGACCAATGCCTCTTCGACTTCGCGAGCGTGCCGCAACTCTATTGCAACGGCACGTGCAGTTGGGCCGGCGGCAACGGTTGCACGCAAGCCGACGCGAACATCTATTGTCAGCTCACCAAGGGCTCGAGCACGTCGACCGCGACGTCGTTCACGACTTCGACCGCAGAGGCCGTGGGCGGCTTCTCGTGCCCAAACCTCGGAACGAACCTCGGCACGATGCCGAAGTACGGCGTCACGGTGGACGTCTGGTACCAAGGCACGAGCATTCTCGCGAACCACGGCGCGGGCGCCATCATCAATAGCGCGGTCTGTACGCCTTAGGCTCACCGACCCCGGTAGAGAAATCGCGCCTTGGTCGCTGGGCGCTCTCTAGCGGCGCGGACGAGCTCGTGATGCGGCGACAGCGTGCACGCCGGATCCGTGAGTGATGCATCACCGAGGAGCGCAAAGGCCTGACACCGACAACCGCCGAAGTCGATCGACTTGCGGTCGCAGCTTCGGCACGGCTCGGGCATCCACGCGTCGCCGCGAAACGCGTTCATCGCGGGGGAGCTCTCCCAGATCTCCGCGAGTGATCGCTCGGTGACGCGCTCGAACGAGAGTGACCGTATCGTCGTCGCTGCGTGGCACGGCACGACCGTCCCGTCGGGCAGCACCTGCACGAAGCGCCGCGCCCAGCCATCCATGCACGCACGCGGCGTGCGAGAGAAGTAGTCGGGCTTCACGAAGAGCACGTCCATCTTCCCCTTCAGCCTCTCCTTTGCAGCGAGGGCGACGGCCTGCGCCTTCTCGAGCTGCTCGACGGCGGGCATGAGCGCGTCGCGATTCTCGAAGGCGAAGCCGTGGAGCTGCACGTTCGCGAGCTCGAGGCGATCGGCGCCGAGCTCCTCCGCAAGCGCGACGATGCGCTCCACCGCGTCGAGGTTCCCCCGGTGCAAGACGACGTTGATGGTGAGCGCGAGCTCGAGCTCCCGAACCCAGCGGGCCACCTCGACCTTGTGATCGAACGCGTCATTGTCGGCGAAGGCGCGGGACGACTCGCGGTCATCGCCTTGAAAACTCACTTGCACGTGATCGAGACCCGCCGCCTCGAGCGCCACGAGACGTTCGCGGGCGAGCGGGACCCCGCTCGTCACGAGGTTCGTGTAGAGGCGGCATTCCCGGGCACGTGTGACGAGCGCTTCGAGGTCCGTACGGGCGAGCGGCTCACCGCCCGTGAAGTGCACTTGCATCACGCCGAGCGCAGCTGCATCCGAAAGGACGCGAAGCCAATCGGTTGTAACCATCTCGTTCGCGTGGCTGCGGTAATCGACCGGGTTCGAGCAGTACACGCAGTGAAGCGGGCAGCGGTACGTGAGCTCGGCGATGAGCGTGTACGGGCGCGCCTTCATTCAATGAGGTTCTTTTCGGTCAGGCGGGCGAGGAATTGGCGGACATCACGGTCGATCTCGGCGACGGAGCCTCGGTCTTTCGATTGTGCCGCGAGCGACGCGATGATCTCGTCGACCGAGCGCGAGCCGTCACATAGCTTCACCACCAAAGCGGCCGTTTCGTTGAGCGCAAGGCCGCGCTCTGGATAGAGCAGCATCCAGCGTGACTCGGGCGCGTCCCATTGCATGCGCGCACGACGCGCGATCTTCGGGTGCGTCGCGCTCACGTGTGGCCCTGGATTGTGTCGAGCATCGCCCACAAGATGTCGCACTTGGTGGCGAGAGCGCCGACGCACGCGTCTTTTTCGGACGGCGTCGTCGCGTGGGTCATCACGAAATCGAGTGCCTCTCCGGAGTCGTTGGTGGCCTTCGCGGGGCGCCCGCGGAAGTAGTCGAGCACCGCCGCGTCGACCCACGTGTAGTGCTTCTCCCACGCGGCGATGCGCGTTCGCATGAGGTCGGGCGCGAAGAACTCCGTGAGGCTCGACGCAACCGCCTCGAGCAGCGAACGCTCGCGCACGAACGTGACGTACGCGTCACACGCGAACCGCACTCCCGGTAGCACGTCGCTCCCGCGACGCACCGTCGCGACGTCGAGCCCGACGCCCTCCGCGAGCTTCTCCCATTGATCGAGCCCGCCGCCCACGTCGTCGTGATCGTGGACGCGCCGAATCCACATCCGGCGAAACACGCGATCCTCGCTCTTCGACACGATGAGCGCGTCTTTGATCGGGATGCGCGTCTGGTAATAATGCCGATTGAGCACCCACGCGCGGACGGCATCTCGCGAGAGCTTCCCCTCGTGCATCGCCACGTGGAACGGGTGTTTGTCGTGGTAGCGATCCCGCCCAATCGCGCGCAAGCGCTCGACCAAGTCGGTCATAGGCGCACCTCCATGCCGTCGTGCGCGATCTCCCAGCCCATGCGCAGGGCCCACGCGCGCTCGGGCGAGTCCTCGCGCAGGATCGGATTCGTGTTGTTGATGTGCGTGAGGATCTTGCGCCCGAGGCGGGAAGCCGATGCGAGCGCCGTGATGCTCCCGCCCTCCCCTCCGATGGGGTGGTGCGCCATGTCCTCCGCACGCGCCGTGCCGATTTTCTGCGTGCCAAGCTCATCGCTCGACCAGAACGTTCCGTCGAGAAACAGCACGTCGGACGGCTCGAGATGGGGAAGGATCGCGCGCACGTCACGTACGGCCGTCGCGCACGTCGCGGTCGTTCCGCCGCCGCTGATTCGCAGGCCGACGTTGTCCTCGTCGTGCGGGTCGAACGCGCGCATCAAGTGCACCGGCAATTTCCCCGGTGACGCGAACGCGGTGATGGTGAGGTCCCCGAGCTCCGGCACTGCGCACGGCTCGCCGATCACGAGGCGCCGATGCGTCAGCTGCCCCGGGAAGCGCCGCAACGTGCTCGCGATGGCGTTTCTCTCCATCAGCCCGGACATCACGCGATCGGTGGCATAGACCACGAGAGGCTGCGATTCGCGCAGCGAGAAGAGCCCGAGGACGTGGTCGAGATCGCCGTTGGTGAGCACGATCGCCGCGATGGGCGTATCTCGGAGCGCGCGTGGGTGAAGCTCGCTCGTCGCCTCGATTTGACGGAGCACGTCGGGTGACGCGTTGACGAGCAGCCACCGGGACTCACTCTCGAACGCGAGACCATCCTGCGTCCGTGGCACGACGCGCGGATCTTTCGCACGCGCAAGCACGCAGTTGTTACACCCGCAATTCCACTGTGGGAACGCGCCGCCCGCTGCCGAGCCGAGGACGCGCACGCGCATGTCGTCAGCGCGCTTGGTCGCCCTGCGTGGGCGCCACACCGAGGGCGCTCCGCTGCTGCGGCGGGCGCACTTCGTCCCGAAGTGGCTCGTAGTCTTCCTGGTAGGAGCCGATCTCGGCGTCCATCTTGATCTCGATGAAGTCGGGGCGCGTCCAGTGGTTCATGCCTGAAGCGTACTATTCCCCCGGCCGACGGGCCAGCGTCATGTGCACCCAATCGGTCGCCCAGATGAGCTCTTCGACCCGCTCTTCAAAGGCCCGCCAGGATTGTTGGTCTTTGTCGGCGTGCAGCTCGCGCGCCACGTCGTTCGTGTGACGCAGGGCCGAGGTGAGCTCGTCGAAGTGCGCATACGACTCGTTGACCGCATGGTGCGAGAAGACGATCGACGTTGGCTGGCGGCGCCGGAGGGCGACGGCCATCCGCTCGAAGTCGTTGCCGATCTCCTCGCACCATCCGTAAAGGCGCGAAAGGTAGCCGGCTAGCGTGCCTTCGAGCGAAAAGAGCGGCTTGAGGTGCGGCTCGACGCGACAGGCCTGCACGCGTGCGAGCGCGTGGTGGAGCTCGTCGAGGGCATGCGCGTAACTGCGGAGCCGCACGAGCGCTGCTGCCGAGGCATCCTCTTTGGGCACGGCGTCGAGAGCTTGGCCGAGCCACTCGACGCGTAGACCGAGGTCGACGAAGAGCTCCGCCCAGAAGTCCGACTCCGTCGACGTGATCTGCAAGCGCGCGGCGGAGCGGGGAGCAGGAGGCAGAATACGGTCGGTCATCGGTGGTCAACTGTATCTGGTGAGGTCGTGAGGCCGTTGTCAAAATGACCGCGCAGTGGCTGCGCCCGTGCCAACGCGACGCTTCCCGCAGGCGTGCGCGTGTAGCTTCGCGCACTTGGGTGCTGGCATCACCTTTGTAATCGCACGAGGTGATGATGATGCAGCCGTATCGCCTCTCGCCCGCGCCCATCACACCCCACACGTGTCTCGACCCGCCCCGCGCGTGTCCCACCCCGCCCGTCCGTGCGCGACCGTCAATTCAGATGGCGCTCGTCGCCGTCTTTGGCATCGTCGCAGCGGTTGGCGGCTTTACGCTCCGCGCGGTCGGCCATGGGGGCCACGTCGAGATTGCCCCGCATGCGCTCGCGCTCATGCACAAGGCCTCGCGCCCCCCGCCAAAACCAGAGAGCCGTCCTGCACCGGTCAGCAACCTGGTCGCGATGCGGCCGTGGGTGGGTGGCGGGCACGATCCGGCGCGACTCGTCGCGCGGGCGCGCGAGATGCAAGGCCTCGGTCTCGACATGACCGTCATCGAGGTGCCGTTCGGGAAGCGCGTCGCCCACTCCGACCTCAGCACGCTCTGGCCCGAATCCTTGCCGATCTACGGCCGTGACCATCACGTCGACGCACTCGAGCTCCGTCACGTGCCAGCCGAGTCGCTTCTGCGCGTCGCCGGCGTGTCGGAGGGTGACGAGCTCCTCGGCATCGACGGCTACCGCTTCGACGACGACTCGTTCGACGGCCTCGACACTCGCGCCATCCAGAAGCGCGGCTCCGTGGTGATCGAGCTCGGGCGCGGCGGGCATCACGTGGTGCTCTCCATCCGATGGGACGTGAAGTAAGGCTACGATGGGCCGGTGTGGCCCCTCTTTGGTCGTGAGATCCGCAGAGCGATTGGCGGCGAGGGGGCCTCCGCTGACGACGCGACCTTCTCGGGTGTGGCGGTCCGTGGTGGATGGCAACCGGGGGACGTCCTCTTCGCCCTCGACCTGAACGGGGAGGATGGCCACGCCCACGTCGCCGAGTATCTGCGCGACGGCGGCAAGCTCGCCATCGTCGCCCGCGACTACGACGGCACCGGCGTCCTGCGGGTCGACGACGTGTACGAGGCGTTCAAACGTCTCGCGACGTGGATGCGCCCGCGCTTCACGTTTCCCGTCGTCGCGATCGCGGGTGCCAACGGCAAGACCACCAACAAAGAGATGACGCGCGCTGTGCTCACCGGCGGCGGCCATCGCGTGAGCGCGACCCACGGCACCGAAAACGGACACTACGGCGTGCCCCTCACGTTGCTCGACCGAGCGCACGTCGTAGACGCAGTCCCGAGCGCGCTCGTCGTGGAGATCGGCATCGACGAGGTCGGGACGATGCACGGCCACGCGGCGATCGTGCGACCCGACGTCGCCGTCATCACGTCCCTCGGCGAGGAGCACCTTCGGGGTCTGCGCGACGAGCGGACTGCCGCCACCGAGGAGCTCGAGCTCTTCGCCTTCGAGCCCCGCGCGCGCCGCATCCTCGACACGAGCAGCGAGCGTCTCCTCGATCTCGTCGCGGAGCAGAAAGCAGGCGATATCACCGTCGTCGACGCCGGAGACGAGCGCGCGCTCGCCCGTGCACGCGCGAACGACCACGCCTCGCGCGTCGAGTATCGCATCGGGCCATTCGACGGTACGGCGCGCGAGCTCACGTTCGACATCTCGGGCGGTCAAGGAGTCGTACGGGTGCCGCTGCCGGGCGAAGCCCACGCGAGGCTTGCGGCGCTGGCCGTCGCGACTGGTCACGCGCTCGGCCGCTCGGTGCGCGAGATCGAGGAGGGCTTTGCGTCCTTTCGACCCGTGCGCGGTCGCGCGGAGGTCCTTCGCCTCGACCGCGATCTCGTCCTCGTCGATGACTCCTTCAACGCGAGCCCCGACAGCACGCGGCTTGCCATCGGGCTCCTTCACGAGGCGGCGTGGGCGCATCGGCCCAAAGCGATCTTCCTCGGCGACATGCTCGATCTCGGCGCAGCTACCGACGCAGCCCACGCGACGCTCGTGCCCGAGCTGCGTGGGCTTCGCGGAGCCCACATCAGGCTCTTCGGCGACGCGATGGAACGTGTCTACCGTGCCATCATCGAGACCCCCCATGAGCTCGGCTCCCTGGCCCACGCTCCGGCGCGCGACGACCCGATTTCGCTCCTCGACGGTCCGTGGGCCTCGCTCGAGGGTGCGCTCGTCGTCATCAAGGGGAGCCGTGGGATGCGGCTCGAACGCGTCGCGAGCGCGATCGAACGAGCTTACGCGAAACCGCGGCCACTGCCGGCGCGCCCGAGCTTCGCCAAGGACTTCTTCACGGTGGGTGTGACGGGAACGAACGGCAAGTCATCGACCACCACGTGGATCGCTGCCCTCCTCGCCCGCAAGCATGCGGTGGTCGCGCGCGCGACGACCCTCGGGTACTACGTGGGCGACGAGCGACTCGATTACCCGTTCGACTTCGACGGGTTCGTCGACGCTCTCGGAGAAGCGCATCGACGGGGCGCTCGCGCGTGCGCGCTCGAGGTCACGAGCGAGGCGCTCCAGCATGGCTTTGCCAAGGTCTGGCCGTTTCATGTCGGCGTCTTCACGAACCTCACGCATGATCATCTCGACGTTCACACGACACCCGAGCATTACCTCGCGAGCAAGGCTCAGCTCTTCGTCCACCTCGAGCCCGGCGGCGTGGCCGTGCTCAATGCTTGCGATCCCGCGAGCGTTCTCCTTCGGGAGGTCCTTCCGCCGAGTGTGTCCGTCCTCACGTATGGCGTCGCGAGTCGCGGCGAGCCGCAGGGCAAGGTCGATCTCTTCGCACACACGCAAGCGCCGGCGAATCGCGTCGTGCTCGAGCGATCGACTCGGGCGCAGGTCTTTCCCGCGGAGCTGACCCTTGGCTTCCCCGCGCTCGACATCTTCGTCGAGAACGCCCTCGCCGCTGCGCTTGGCGCTTGGGCCGCTGGCGTCTCTGCCGAGGATGTGGCTCTAGGCCTCTCCGAGGTCGAGCTTCCTGAGGGGCGCTTCGAGGTCGTCGCGGAGAGGCCGTGGATCGTCATCGACTACGCGCACACCCCGGATGCTCTCTCACGCACGCTCACTGCCGCTCGCAGATTCGCGAGCGGGGGTCGTGTGGTGTTGGTCTTTGGCGCAGGAGGTGATCGCGACACGCGCAAACGCGGTCCGATGGGGGCTGCCGCTCGCCTCGCTGACGTCATCTACGTGACGAACGACAACCCGCGGACGGAAGACCCGATGGCCATCGCGCGGGAGCTCGTGGGAGGCATCGGCGCTCATCCGCACACTACGATCGAGCTCGACCGCGCGAGCGCGATCGAGTCAGCCATCGAGGCCGCGAGCCCTCGCGACGTGGTGCTCATCTGTGGCAAGGGGCACGAGACGGATCAAACCATCGGGACGACGCGCCATCGCTTCTCGGATCGCGAAGTTGCACGCGCCGCGCGCGAGCGTCACTGCGTATAGGCGATGCAGCGTTTGAAGGTCTGCTGAAAGTCGCTGCAGCCTTCGATCATGCACGACGTGAAGCTGTCACGGCCGGCGGATGTCAGCGGTGCGACGTACTGCGTGCACAGCGCGAGCGTGCCGGAGTTGCGCGCGCAATTTCGCGCGGCGCGCTGGCACGTGGCAGCAGCGAGTGGATCGGCGCACGCGTTTCGTACGACCTGATCGGAGCACCGCTGGCGCGCGCTGATCGCGCCTTCGACAAAGCATGCATTGGGTGGCGAGGCGGCGAGGCAATCATAGTAGCGCAGCTCCGAGGCAGCCTTGAGCCCCGAGTCGGAGCACGAGCTCCAATCGAGGCAGCCCTTCCGCCGACCTTCCGCGATAGGGCAGTACTTCGCATGCCCTGTTTGGCCGGTGGGGCCATCACACGCGCCGACTTGGTCCTGCTCGGGCGCTCCCTCGTCTGGATACGACTTCGATGCCATCGTCGTCGTGGCGGCAGCGATGGCGCCGGCGACGAGCAGGAACTGGTTGCGGTCGAGCGCCATGTCAGAGCAGGCTAGATCGACCTAATCTTCAAGGCGAGGAAGAAGCGCCATGAGTGCATCGACGAGACGATGCGCGTTTGCGGCCGACGGCAAACCCGCGACGGTGACGAGCTCCGCGTGCGGCTCGAGGTGTGCTGCACGTTCGAGCTCGCGGAGCGCATGCCTCTTGGCGCTGGAGACGCGGGCGCGAGCGCGGGCATCGAGCTTTGGCGTGTAGAAGCGTGCCGCCTCCATCGAGAGCGCGGCGTGCCTCGTCTCCTCGACGGCGATGCGCCGCATCGTGCGGCGGATCTCCGGATCTGCGGCGTGCGTCGCTTGCCACGTCGCGACGAGCGCACCATACGTCTCGCGCGCGCAACCCTCGATCGCGTTCTCGCGGGCCATCGCTTCGACCTTGCGCCTGCGGAATGCACGCACGCGCGGCGCACACACCGTGCCGCCGAAGCGCCGAGCGATACGCCCGATCATGTTCGCGTGGCGCCGCTCCTCTTGAATGGCGCGCCCGACCTTCGCGAGCAGCTCGCTCGGAGCTCCGAGCACATCGAGCTCGCCGTACATCCTTCGAAACGCGGGGACCGAAGCCGCCTCGAGGTGGGCCATCCGCGCGAAGTACGTCGCGAGCGCGCCCTGGCTACGTGATTGGGCACGGCACAACCCTGCCGGCCGCCGTCCACCGTTGTAGCAATCGCACGTGACGTAGAGGGCGGTGCTGGGTTGGTCCGATGCGTCTTCATCAGGTCCGCCGCCATCAGGATAGAAGACCTCGTAAAGCGTCGCGATGCCGGCCTCCGACAAGATCGCGCAGCCGTACGCAGTGTAGCCGAGGCAGATCTGGTCGCAGCGATCGATGTTGCCCGCGTCATCCATCACGTAGTCGCCATTGGGCAGGCCGCACGGGACGTAGAGATAATTGAAGCACGTGTCCATCCCGAGCCACTGCGGGGGACCCGAGTCACACCACACGACATGCGAATCGATAGTCACGTCGGGGAACATGATTCCACCCTCCGACGCATCGTGGTGTGCCGTTGCATCACCGCCAGCGTCGGGGTCCTCGGTGGGGCTCGAGCCACACGCGGCCCAACCGACCGCGACTGCCGGCGCTGAGAGGCCGAGCACGATCGCGCGAAACACGCGACGAAGCTCGACGTCGGTCATCGTGATGCTCACGGGCAGCCCGCCTCGATCCACGGACCGATGGTCTCGACGACGCACTGGCATCCGTTGTTGGCTGGGTGTGCGACGCAATCGACACTCCCGCTGTCGGGATCGTTCACGCTGTAGAGCGGCATGATCCCGGTTCCGGGAGCCCTCCGCGGGTCTCCGGTGATCTTCCAGTAGAGGTAGCTCGACTCGGGATTGAACGGCACGATGCGCATGACGTCGGGCATTTCGGACGAGGCGACGTTGATGATGCCACACCCGGTGGGACAGTTGCCGCTGGGCGTATCGTACGGGTCGGGCGCGCCGTCTCGGTCGACCTCGAGGTTCGTCCCTCCGGCGAACTCGACGTGACACCCCGTCTCGGAGCCGCCGGAGCAAGTTTGATCGAACATGGCGCGCGCTCGAATCGCAAGCGACGCATCACCGCATGGATCGATCACTTGCGCGTCCGTACAACCGAAGCCCGAGCAGCCCCCATCGGCCACGTGCTCGGTCATCGCGTCGGTCGCGGCGTCGCCGTTGTCGGAGCTCGAGCAGGCGAAGGTCACCAGCCACGTGACCGCAAGCCAGGCCACGATGCACCCGAGCGTCATCCGTTGTGAGGTCACGTCTCGCAAGTCTAGCCCAACAAGAGCCTCATGGCCGTCAGCACGACGTTCCATGCACCCATCGTGAGTGATAGAAGAGGGCGAACGATGCGGACGCTCGCGTGCCTGTGTTTTGGTGTCATCGCGTGCGGCCCCCATGGCGAGGCCATTCCGGATGGTGGGTTCATCTCGTACCAAGGTGACGCCACGGCTGAGGGGGCGACTGATGGCGCCATTGACGGCCCACCGTCGTTTTATCCGCTCCCCGATGGTGGCACGATCGCGGCGGATCGCTTCATCACGAGCGTCGTCTCGTTCATGCCTGGTCCGTGTGCCGGTTTCGGACAAGCGGAGATGCCGACGGTCGTAGAGGGGCCGCCCGTAGGCGGCGGCACCTCAGAAGGCTCGACCGACGTCGTGTCGCTCGGGGTCGGCGGCACGATCGTCGTCAGCTTCGCGCCCAACGCGATCATCGACGGACCCGGCGTCGACTTCGTCGTATTCGAGAACCCGTTCTGGATTGGTGGCAATCCAAATGACGTGTACGCCGAGCCGGGCACCGTGAGCGTCAGCGACGATGGTGTGACCTGGACGTCCTATCCATGCACGGCGACGGTGCAGGATCCTCCGTATGGCTCGTGTGCAGGCTGGACTCCTGTCATGAGCGCGCCGGGCAACTCCATCTCGCCTGTCGACTATCCCGCTTGCGGCGGCAACGGGTTCGACCTCGCAGATATCGGCGTGACCCACGTGCGCTTCGTCAAGATCGTCGACCACAGCGGCGAGGTGTGCCCATCCGATCCTGCTCAGCAACCCAAGATGGACGGATTTGATCTCGACGCCATCTCCATCATCAACGCCGAGACTCCCTAAAGCGCGGGTGCGCGAGAGCGGACGCACATCGGGCAGCGCGAGCCGTTGACGGTGCGATTCGCGACGGACGAAATCCAGTTATGGCCATGCAGGCACCGCCACCACACACGGCGGTGGGAGCCGGCGACGATGGTGCGCGGTGACGACTTGCCGTTGCGTGTCGGATGCCATTCCGCGGCGAGCTTGGGTTCGAGCGTGGCGAGCGAGTTCGTGACCGACACGCGACGCCCTGAACAGTACGGGCACCCCGTGCGACGCGAGAGCCGCTGATTGGGCGACGCGCGCCATTTGTGGTCCACCCCTACTGGGCATGACCACCACACGGGCCGGCTCGAGAACGCTACGACCTCGTCCGGCGTCTGCTCGTTCCTCGCGTCCCATTCCCCCACGAGATCCGGGGCGATCGTACGGAGCGAGTTCGTGACCGACACGGCGATGTTTCCGCAGAAGGGGCAACCCGTGCCGTTGGAGGTTCGGGCGTTCGGAGACGCGCGCCACTCGTGGTCCGGCCCATTGGGGCACGTCCACCACACGCGGCGCGAGGAGCCGTAGCTGACGCGGTCGGGCGAGAGCGTTCCGTTCTTGGTCGGATGCCACTGCGCCAGAAGCTCGGGATAACCCGAGACCCAATATCGTGACTCCGGGGCGAGAGGCATGTTGGTTCTATGTCGGCTCGGCGCGCGCTTGACGGCGCTCGTGCCAGGAGTGGACGAGGACGAGGAGCGGCGGTTGGAGGACGCGCGTGAGGATCGCGAGCATGAGCGAGCCGCCAATCACGACGATCGCGAGCGGTTTTTGCGTTTGCGCGCCGATGCCGTTCGAGATCGCAGCCGGAAACAACCCAAGCGTTGCCACGAGGGTGGTCATGAGGACGGGTCGGAACCGTTTCTCCGCCGCTTCCCGCGCCGCGTCGATGATCGAGCGACCGTCGACGGCGCGCAGTCTCTGGAAGTAGGTCACGACCAGGATTGCGTCTTGGATGGCGATCCCGAAGATGGATATGAAGCCCATGGCGGCAGACACGGAGAAGTTCACGTGTGTGATCAGCAGCGCGAGAACACCACCCGTACACGCGACGGGAATGTTGAGGAGCACGATCAACGTGTCGCTCCACGTCTTCACCGCCGTATACGCGAGGAACGCGATGGCCAAGAGCGTGAGCGGCACGATGAACATGAGGCGCACCTCCGCCTCCTTCAGCTCGTTGATCTCGCCGCTCCACGCCAGATGAACGTCGTAGGGCAGCTTCACCTTCTGCGCGATGGCAGCCTGGGCTTCGGCGATGGTTCCCGCGAGGTCGCGATCGCGCACGGAGAACTTCACCGGAATGTAGCGGTGGGCATCCTCGCGATAGATGGTCGATGGCCCGTTCTTGATTTGGATGTCCGCGATCTGACCGATGGGTACCTGCGTGCTGTCGGGAGTCGATATGACGATCTCGCGTAGGGCTTCGATCGAGGTGCGATACGGCTCCTTCCATCGCACAATCAGGTCGAACTTCTTTTCTCCTTCGAACACTTGCGTGACGGCTTGGCCGCCGATGGCAGCCTGAACCACGGCCTCTACGTCACCCGTATTCAGCCCGTAGCGTGTACACGCGGCGCGATTCGGTGTGATGCGAACATTGGGTTGCCCGAGTGAGCGGATCACTCCGAGGTCCTTCACGCCGGGCACGGCGTTCATGGCGTCGACGATCTGGTCGGCGATCTTCTCGTTCACGTCGAGGTCCGGGCCGTACACCTTGACCGAGTTCTCGCCCTTCACTCCGCTCAGCGCCTCCTCGACGTTATCGTTGATGTATTGAGAGAAGCTGAACACGACGCCAGGGAACGCTTCTTGGAGCTCCCCACTGAGCTGTTCCGTGAGCTTCTCTTTCGTCAGATCACGCGGCCACTCGTCGAAAGGCTCAAGCGGCGCGAAGAACTCGATGTTGGAGTACCCCGTCACGTCCGTGCCGTCGTCGGGGCGCCCGACCTGGGAGACGATGGTCAAGACCTCCGGGTGCTTGCGCGCCATGGAGTCGCAAGACGTCGCCGCCTCCGGGCATCCGCGGATGATATTGCGCATACGGCCGACGTACGTCGCCGAGACGTTCAAGTTGATCGACACGGGCAGCGTCGCGCGAATCCAGAAGTTGCCTTCCTCGAGCTTGGGCATGAACTCGCGTCCGAGCGCCGGGAAGAGCACGACGCAGAGCACGATCGGTACGAGACCGAGAAGCAGCGCGGCAGAAGGACGCCGCAGCGCTGCATCGAAGAACGGCGCGTAGGCCCTGTGCAGCCCACGCATCAACCAATTCTCTTTCTCGTCGACGTCAGGGCGAAGCACCTTCGAAGCGAGCACCGGGGTGAGCGTGAGCGCGAGGACGATCGCTCCACCGATCGCGAGCGCGTACGTGCGCGCCATCGGCGCGAAGATGACGCCCGAAACGCCCGTCATCGTGAAGAGCGGAAGGAATGCCGTGCCGATGATCAGCGTCGAAAACGCCATCGGGCGCCCTACCTCGCGCGCAGCGACGCGCACACGATCGGCCATCGTCCCGTGACCATGCGAGCCGACGTGCCGAAAGACGTTCTCGATCATGATGACGGTCGAGTCGACGACGATTCCGAAGTCGACAGCCCCGAGTGATATGAGATTGGCAGACGTCCCCGACGCGACGAGACCGCAGAAGGCAACGAGCAGCGCGAGGGGAATGTTGATCGCCGTGATGATCGCCGCGCGGATGTGCCCGAGAAAGAGCAGCAGAACGACGCTGACGAGCCCCATGCCGAGCAGCAGATTCTCGAGCACGGTGTGCGTCGTGACCTTCACGAGGTCCCCGCGGTCGTAATAGACCTTGATCGACATGCCCGGCGGAAGACGGTGCTCGGCCTCCATCTGTTGCACCTGTCGGTGGATGCCCTCCAACGTCTGCGGCGTCTCTCCGCCGTAGCGCATGAGCACGATCCCCTGAACCACGTCGTTGATGTCGTCTTTGCCGACCATGCCGAGCCGCGGCGCGTGGCCCAAGTTCACGTCGGCGACCTCGTGCACGCGCACCGGAGTCCCGTTCTGCTCCGCGACGACGATGCCTTCGATGTCGTGCACGTTGCGCAATAGACCGATGCCGCGGACGTCATACGACTGCTCGCCGATGAAGAGCCGCTGACCGCCGACGTTGGTGTTCGAGTTCTGAATCGCCGCGATGAGCTGAGCGAGCGACGTCTTGTGACCCTTCAGCGCGTAAGGGTCGACCCCCACCTGGTACTGCTTCGTCTCGCCGCCGAAGCTCGTGACGTCGATGACGCCTGGCACTTGCTTGAATTGCCGTTCGAGCGTCCAGTCCTCCTGCGTCTTCATGTCGCTCAGCGAGTACCCGGACCCGATGACCGTGTAGCGGTAAACCTCACCGATTGCGTTCCACGGAGACAGCTGCGCCTGGTTGTTGTTCGGCAGCTGGACGAACTGCAGGCGATTGATGACTTCCTGCCTCGCGTCTTTGTACTCGGTTCCCCATTTGAAGTAGCACTTGACGTCCGAGAGCCCGAAGAGCGACTGCGATCGAACGTGGTCGAGCCCGAGCATGCCCGAGAGCTCCACCTCGAGCGGCACCGTGATGTACCGCTCGACCTCGTCTGCGCTCCAGCCATCCGGCTGCGTGATCACTTCGACCAGCGGCGGGACGGGGTTCGGGTAGGCCTCGATGTCGAGCTGGGCAAACGCCGCAACGCCGACGACGATGAGCACACCGACAGCGCAGAGAACGAGAAGCGGCGTCCTCAGCGCGAAGGACACGAATCGTTCGACCATTGAGCCCGCACGCGCCAAGCACGGCACATGCCATTCAAATACGAGGCAAATGGGCGCGATGTTCACCTCGTGAGGTGACTCGCTGCCCCGCGTTCACCACCGTCGGTGGACAACATGCGTCAGTACGGCATCATGATGCCATCCTGCATAATCATAGTATCATATGAAGTAATGCGATTAGTATAATCCAAGTATCATCCGGAGTGATCGGGGCCTTCCGCCGCTGGCGGCGTGGGCGCTGCCTTGCCGAAGCGATCGAACCAGCCGTGGAGCAAGAAGATGAGCGCCGGCTGCCTCACGCGGGACGTAAGCGCGAGGATGAGCGAGCCGCCAATGACGACGAGAGCGAGCGGCTTCTGGGTCTGTGAACCGATGCCATGCGACAGCGCCGCAGGCGTCAAGCCGAGCGTAGCGACGAGCGTCGTCATCAGCGCCGGCCTGAAGCGCTTCTCACCGGCTTGCGCTGCGGCCTCTGCGAGAGGCAGACCATCGACGTTGCGCAACCGCTGAAAATAGGTGACGACGAGAATCGCATCCTGAATGGCAATACCGAAGATTGATATGAATCCCATCGCGGCGGACACCGAGAAGTGAACGCCGCTAATGAGGAGGGCGAGCGCGCCACCGGCACATGATACGGGTATCGAAAGCAGAACGATGATGGTGTCGAGCCAGCTGCGCGTCGCCGTGTAGACGAGAAACGTGATCATCAGCAGCGTGATGGGGACGATGATCGTCAGCCGCTCGAAAGCCTCCTTGAGCTCGTTGAGCTCGCCACCCCACACGAGCCGCGAATCGTACGGGAGCTTGACCTTGTCACCGATCTTCTTCTGCGCTTCGGTGACCGTCGACTGGAGATCGCGTCCGCGCACCGAGAACTTCACGGGGACGTAGCGGTGACTGTCCTCGCGATAGATGACGCTCGGGCTTTGCTCGAGGTGGATCTCGGCGATCTGGCCGAGCGGAACGACCTGGCCGTCCGGCGTGGGGACCGTGATCTCGCGAATCGCTTCGACGGACTCGCGGTAGGGTTTCAGCCATCGAACCGTCAGGTCGAAGTGCTTCTCGCCCTCGTAGACTTGCGTGAGCGCCGATCCGCCCACGGCTGCTTGAACGACTTGCTCGACATCGCCCGTGTTGAGCCCGTAGCGCGCACACTCGCCGCGGTTCGGCGTGATGCGAACGCTCGGCTGCCCGAGTGACCGAAAGACGCCAAGGTCCTTCACGCCGTTGACGTCATCCATGACGTCGGCGATCGCGAGTGCATCCTTCTCGTTCTCGAAGACGTCGCGGCCGACGACCTTCACGGAGTTCTCGCCTTTGACGCCGCTCATGGCTTCTTCGACGTTGTCGCCGATCATCTGCGAGAAGTTGAAGACGACGCCTGGAAACGCGGCCGAGAGCTCGTTCGACAGCTGGTCGGTGAGCTCGTCTTTGGTGAGCCCGTGCTCCCATTCGTCGAACGGTTTGAGCGGTGCGAAGATCTCGATGTTGCCGAAGCCCGACACGTCCGTGCCGTCATCGGGCCGCCCGAGCTGCGAGACGACCGACGTGACCTCCTTGTGCTTTTGATTGCCCTCCACGCAAGCGACCTTGGTGCCGTCGGCACCGGCTTGTGGGCAGCCCCGGATGATGTCGCGCATGCGGTCGACGTACTTCGCCGACTGTTCGAGCGAGATCGACGTGGGAAGCGTCGCGCGGATCCAGAAGTTGCCTTCCTCGAGCTTCGGCATGAACTCGCCACCGAGGAACGGGAAGACCGCCACGCACGTGACCGTGAAGAGCACCGTCATGATCCCGGCGAGGTATGGCCGCCTCATGAATGCATCCGCCGGCCCGGCGTAGGCTCGGTGGAAAACGCGCATCACGAAGCTCTCCTTCTCCTCCGAGTCGGCGGGGATGAGCTTCGCGGCGAGCACCGGCGTGAGCGTGAGGGCCATGAAGATGGCGCCGCCGATGGCGAACGCGTAGGTGTGCGCCATCGGCGAGAAGATGACGCCCGAGACGCCCGTCATCGTGAAGAGCGGGAGGAACGCGACGCCGATGATGATTGTCGAGAACATCATGGGTGAAGCGACTTCGCGTGCCGCGGCCATCACCCGGTCGTTGATCGTCCCGCGGCCATGCGCGCCGAGGTGACGGAAGACGTTCTCGACCATGATCACGGTGGAGTCGACGACAATGCCAAAGTCGACCGCGCCGAGTGAAATGAGGTTCGCAGACGTGTCCGTGGCGACGAGGCCGACGAAGGCGATGAGCAACGCGATGGGGATGTTGAGCGCCGTGATGATCGCGGCGCGCGTGTGCCCGAGAAACACGAAGAGCACGACCGACACGAGCGCCATCCCCAAAAGGAGGTTCTCGAGCACCGTGCGGGTGGTGACGCCCACGAGGGTTCCACGGTCGTAATAAGGGACGATGTGCATGCCCGGGGGCAGCAAGTGCTCGCGCTCGATCTCCGCGACCTTGTCGTGCACCCCCTTGAGCGTGCGGGGCGTCTGCTCGCCGTAGCGCATGAGGACGATGCCCTGCACGATGTCGGGGTTTTCGTCGTGACCCACGCGACCGAGCCGAGGCGCCGAGCCTATCTCCACGGTCGCCACGTCCTTCACGCGCACGGGCACGCCTTTCACCGCCGCGATGACGATGTCTTCGATGTCGTGCACGGTACGTACGAGCCCGATGCCACGCACCGTGTAGCTCTGCTCCCCAATGACGAGACGCTGACCGCCCACGTTCGTGTTGGCGTTCTGAATCGCCGTCATGACCTGCGTGAGCGAGACGTTGTGGCCGCGCAGTCGGTAGGGGTCGACGCCGACTTGATATTGCTTCGTCTCCCCTCCGAAGCTGGTCACGTCGATGACGCCCGGGACTTGCTTGAACTGGCGCTCGAGGATCCAATCCTCGGCAGTCTTCAGATCGCGAACGTGATAGCCGTCACCCACGACCTCGTATCGAAAGACTTCGCCGATGGCGTTCCACGGTGAGAGCTGCGGCTGGGCGTTCGACGGCAGCGTGATGAATTGGAGCCGGTTGATGACCTCCTGCCGTGCGGCGCCGTAGTCGGTCCCCCATTTGAAGTAGCATTTGACGTCAGCGAGCCCGAAGAGCGACTGCGAACGAATGTGGTCGAGACCGGGCATTCCGGAGAGACCGATCTCGAGAGGAACGGTGACGTAACGTTCGACTTCCTCGGCGCTCCACCCGTCGGGTTGGCTGATGACCTCGACGAGCGGCGGAACCGGGTTCGGGTAAGCCTCGATGTCGAGATCGTTGTACGCAAAGAGGCCCGACACGATGATGACGATCGTGCACACGAGCACGACGACCGGCATGCGGAGCGCGAGGGCGACGAGCTTCTGGATCACCGCCCGGCCCCTACATCATTCCGGAAAGCAGGATTCCGCCCGCGGTCACCACACGCTCACCTGGGACGACGCCGTGCTCGACGGGAACCCACTTGCTCCCCTCCCCTTCGTCCACGGTCACTGGCTTGCGTTCGAACTTGGTGCGGCCATCGGGTGCGTGGCCCGTCTCGACGAACACGACGGTCTGCTCGCCCATGCGAACGATCGCGTCGTGTGGGAGCGCCAGTGCCTTCTTCTCGTCGACCGTGATGGAGACAGTGGCGTACATCTCCGGTCGGAGCAGGCGGTCCGTGTTGTCGAACGTGCAGCGGACGCGAGCTGTGCGTGTCGTAGGGTCGAGCATCCCGCTGATCCAGTCGACTTTGCCCGTGAAGACTCTCTTCGGATACGAGACGATGGACACGCTCACCGGCGAGCCCACCTTCACGCGCGGCAGGTCGATCTCGTACAAATCAGCGAGCACCCAGACCTTGTCGAGTGCGCCGATCGTGAAGAGCTCGACGTTGGCGCCGCCGCTGTATTGCCCCTGCACTTCGATGCCGATGTTGATCGCACGCGCGAGCACCTCGCCGTCGATCGGCGCCGTCAGCGTGTAGGTCTGATTGACGACGTCGACGTTGCCGACGCGCAGCAAGAACGCCTTCGTTCGCGCCCGCTCGAGCTCGGCCTTGGCTTTGCGATAGTTGTCTTCCGCGACCTCGACGTCGGCCGCCGAGGCCGCTTTCTCCTCGAACAGCGCCTTCTTGCGCTTCAGATCGTGCTCGGCCGCGATCACGTCGGCCTGGGCCTTGCGCTCGTCGCTGGTGGCGGTTCCGACGTCGGGAGACTCCAGCGTCGCGAGTGCGTCACCCTTCTTCACCTGGGCGCCGAGGGCCGCGGCGATGCTGATGACCCGGCCCGTCACGGGCGAAAAAACGTGGCCGGTGCGCAGGTCGTCGAGCGCGACGCGACCGCTCGTCAAAATCGTGTCGTCGGTGGCCTCTTCCTTCGCGGGCTGCACGTCGATGTTGGCCGCCTTGATCTGTTCGTCGGTGAGCCACACCTGGCCTGGCGGAGGGTTCGCCGTCGTCGAAGCACCACCAAGGTGATGACACGACGCCAGAGCGAGCGACAAAAGGACGAGGTAGCGAGCATTCCCCATGACTAAAAGGCCCATCCTACGGAGAAGAGCAGCCGAGGGCGCAAGCCCGCGTTGGCGTAAACGTTCGCCGGGAACTGCTGGTTGGGAATCGACTTGTCCGTGAGCGTGTATTGCGCGCCTACACCCGCGCCGACGACGACGCGGTTGGCCACGAGCGCTTGGTAGCCCACGTCGACGGCGAAACCGTAGTCGACGTATTGCGTCTGACTCGTGTCCTGCGCGGTCGCCGTGAAGAAGCCGAGGATGAATGACGGGCCCAGGAAGAAACCACGAAGCCCGCCCTCACCGAAGTAGTAGCGATACCCGAGCTCGCCGCCAAAGCCTTCGAAGCGTTGCTGCGGGAGCTGCGTCGCGTTGCCGGCATCGTCGAAGGTGTAAAGCGGAGCCGTCGTCGTCGTCGCGTAGAACGGGCTGAAGACGATGGCATGATGAACGAGCGGCGCAACGACCACGTCGAAGCTCACCTTGCCGAGCGCGATGATGGGTACCGGGTTCCATGCGATCGAGATCAAGCGGCGCGGCGGCGGATTGTCGTGAATCACGATGTCGACAGGGGTTCGTGCATACCCGCTCGTGGCGGATGCGTCCTGGGGCGGCGACTCGGCCATCGCGGTGTTCGCGCTGACGATGGGCGCGAGCAGCGCGCACGACATCACGATGCCGCGCTTCCGTCGCACGATCAGCAACGCGGCCGCGGCGCAAGCGAGCGCCAGTACGGCTGGGGGCTCCTGCGGGCCGCGACCAAGGTCGCACATCGCGCCATAGGTCGTGTCGCATAGCCCCCCGTCGCACGCGAGGGGCACCCCGTCGTCTTCCGTGGACGCGTCGCCCGCGTCCGAGTCGTCCGCCGAGACAAGCCGTGGCACAGCGAGCGTTGCGAGAGTCGCGACGACGAGGATGAGTAGGCGGCTCATCGCAAGTCGACTCCGACCGCCTGCTCGAGCTCGTAGACAGCGGTCCAATAGGTGGTGAGGTCTCCGAAGTACTCGAGCTTCGTGGCGATGTACGTCCGAAGCGCATCCAAGTAGTCAGTGACCGTCACGCCTGTAGCACCGCGATCGTATTGGCGCGCGATGGCTTCGAATGCGCCCCGCGCGCTTTGCAAGAGACCACCCCCATCGCGTCGCGGACCTTCCATCCGCTCGACGAGCTTCTTGGCGGTGATGAACCCCGAGAGGCCACTCGATACGTCACTGACGATTTGGGCGGTCGCCTTCGCGTGTGTGAGCGCGTTCGTGTCGTAGAGCGCCTCGGCCTGCCGTACCTCGCCTTGCAGCTGATAAAAAAGTGGGATGGGCATTGAAAGGCTGAACGAGAGCGTCGGAGCCTGAAGTGGGCCGTTCGTCGACAGTCCACCAAAACCACCCCACGCATAGTTCACGCCGAAAGTGATGTCGGGGAAACGCTGCCGACGCACGAGCTCGATCTGTGCCGCGGCCGACGTGAGCATGTATCCCGCCGCGTGCAGGTCGGGCCGGTGATCCAGCGCCGTGCGAAGCAGCGCTACCTCGGTGGGATCCTGCAAAGACGGCGGTATCGAGTAATCGAGCACCGACGTGTCGACGCCGAACTCGGGTACGACCCCACGTACACCAAGCAGGAATGCGAGCGCGATACGCGCCTGGCGCAGCGCCATCGACGCGCTGTCGAGCGATTGATCGGCCTCGAGCTTCTGCACCTCGATACGCTGCAAGTCGCCTTCGTTCAAAGCGCCCGCCGAGTAGCGATCTTGGAACTTCTTGAGCGTCGTCACGTTGGTCGTCTGCACTTCTTTGGCGAAGGCGTACGCACGCACGGCTTGAGCCAGCGTCACGTATGCCGACTTCACTTGAAAGGTGATGTTGCGTTCGGCGTCGACGCGATTGAGCTTCGCCGCGGCCAGCGCATTCCGCGCGACTTTCAAACGCAAGTAGCGCTTGCCAGAGAGCGAATCCTCGAGGGCCGCCGAATCCGTGACGCCGACGTTGAAGATCCACGGTGAGCACTGCGAGCCGCTCTGGAGGCAGTTGGTCCTGCTGAAATCGGTGTTCGCGTAGGTGAACGCGTTCCCCACACTCCCGCTGAACACGGGGTTTGGGATCATCCCCGCGATCTTGACGGCGCCTTCTGCGCTGCGCGTGGCCGCGTCGGCAATCAGCAAATCCAGGCCGCGAGTGCGGAAGATTCGCAGCGCTTCGTTCAGACTGAGGACCGCAGGCAGCTCGGTCGGCGCGGGAACGTCTGCGTACGCAGGCCTCGCAAGCGCGATGCCCAGCAAGGCGAGCAACACGACGATGGGCCATCTGCGCTTTCCGGCGCCGCCGGACCAGGACTGGGGGTGGAGCATATCGTTCCCGTCGATCAACCAGACGCGGTAAGCAAGCCGCACGCCGCCGTGGAGAAGTAGTCCGCACTGGGACAAAAAGGGCAAGAAAACGCCTGCACTTCTAGGGGTGGGGGCGAATGTCGCGCATCAGGCAACGCGCTAGGACATTTCGTACCAGCAACTCTCGCTCCCCTGACCTTGCACCGTTTCGTTGTCCGTGGTTTTTTGATCAACCGAATGAAGCGGCCCGTGACAACGAGCTTACGTCTCTGCGCGCTGTGTGCGCTCATGGCGTGCGGGAGCGAGACGGTGGAGTCACCACCAGCGGTGCCAGCCGACTGGCACTCGTTGAACGCGCATGCGGCAGCAACCGCGATGGTGCCGACTGCGAACGAGCGCGCGATCGCCGAGACCTACGTCGCCGCCCTCTCCTCCCCGTCGCTCGCCAAGGTCGGACCGATGTTCGAGGAAATGGGCCACATCGCATTCGGGCGCAAGGATGCCCGCGGGCGCGACCGAGTCCAGCAAGTCCATGAACGGCTGTTCGGATCCTTCGACGACCGAAAGAGCTTCGTCACGCGCGTCTGGCGTACGAACGACATGCAGATGGTGGAGTGGATCCTCTCAGGCACGCAGAGTCGAGAATGGCTCGGCGTTCCACCGACTCAGCGGCCCGTGGTCATCCGCGGCATGACGGTCTTGTCCACACAAGACGACGGGACGCTCACGGACGCTCACATCTACTTCAACGTCGCCGTGGTGAAAGCGGAGCTGGGCATCGGACCCAAAGAGCTCCAGGATTACGTCGCGACGTTGCCGGCACCTGTGGCGCTGCAAGCAAAACCCGTCGCGGTCGATCAAGCCGGCTCCCCGACCGAGAAGCAAAACGTCATCGTCATCCGCGCCTCACTCGACGCCCTCGAGCAGAACAAAGAGGCAGACTATCTCGATGCCTTTGCCGACGCCGTCCAGATCGAAACGCCTGGTCACGCAAAGACGCAGAAGAAGGAGGATGTACGCTCCTATTATCGAATGATGCGCCGTGCGATTGGCCAACTCGACACGACCATATTGTCGATTCGTGGCATCGTTGATTTCGTGATCGTCGAATATACGATCAGCGGCGAGCAGTACGCGCCCGTTGGGTACGTGCCCGTTCCGCCAGATCACGAGGCGCGTCTCGACATCGTCGACGTCGTCGAGATGCACGACGGCAAGATTGCGCACGTATGGCGGTACGACGGCCCAGACTGGCCCCAGCAGTAGCAGCGCCGCTCGAGGCCGTTCGTGTTACCGTCTGGTCTGAGCCGAGACGTGAGCGTAGCCAAGCCGCCAGTCAGCCCGAGTCTGCTCCCAGACTCGACCAACCCGCCGTCACCCGACCGCTTCCCGGTGCTCGTCATCGAGGACGACGAAGCCATCCGCAAATTGTCGACACGATTTTTGGCTGGTCACGGCTACGCCGTCTCGAGCGCGTCGTGCGCGGAAGACGCGCTCGAGGCGATGAAGCTGCTCGAGGCACCCATCCTCGTCGTCGATCAGAACCTTCCACACATGACGGGCATCGAGCTCGTGGAGACGTTGCGGAGCGCGCGCCAAGACTTCGAGGCTGTGCTGGTGACGGCTCACGCAGACGTCGACTCGTTGACCCGAAGCCTGAAGGCCGGCTTCTTCCAGTGTGTCCACAAACCGTTTCACAACGAGGACTTGCTCGCAGCCGTGTCGGGAGCGGCCAACCGACTTTGGCTCCGGCTCGATTTGCGCGCGCGCAAAGCGGACCTCGAGAAGCGCAACGCGGAGCTCCAAGCCACCGTGAAGCAGCTCAGCGAGGCGCACCACCAGCGCGTCCTCGGTGAGAGGTTGGCGTCGATAGGTCGCCTCGCGGCGGGCGTGGCCCACGAGATCAACTCGCCCCTGGCCGCCGTGATCGCCAACCTCGCGCTGATGAGCGAGGAGCTCGGCAACGGCGCCAGTACCAACATGACTCAGTTGAGCGACATGCTTCACGACGCCCGCGAAGCTGCGGAGCGGGTGCGCACCATCGTGCGCGATCTGCGAACTTTTTCTCGTGTCGAAGAGGAGCGTGTTGGCGCGGTGGATCTGCGGCGCACGATCGATGCGACCATCAACATGGTCTTCAACGAGATTCGCCACCGGGCGCGGCTCGTGAAGGACTACGGTGAGACTGCGGAGGTCGAGGCGAACGAAGGACGCCTCGGGCAGGTCGTGCTCAACTTGCTGATCAACGCGGCCCAAGCGATCCCGGAAGGCAACGTCGCCTCCAACGAGATACGCGTGGTCACGCGAGACCGCGGTGACCGTGTGATGCTCGAGGTGCGCGACACGGGCGCCGGAATGTCAGCGAGCGTCGTGGAACGGATCTTCGAGCCGTTCTTCACCACCAAGCCGATTGGCTTGGGGACGGGGCTGGGGCTCTCGATCTCCCACAGCATCATCAGCGCGTACGGTGGGGAGATCGAGGTGGAGAGCACCGTGGGGAGCGGAAGCGTTTTTCGGGTGCTTCTCCCTCGCGCGAAATCGAGAGTGTCGATACGAGCCGTCACGCCCGAACCGCCGCCCGTACGGGCGGGTCGCATCCTCATCGTGGACGACGACGCGGCCATCCTTCGCGCGCTCGACCGCGTCCTCGGCAAAGAGCACGAGGTGGTGACCGTCACGGGGGCGCGTGAAGCGCTCGACCGCATCGCCCGTGGTGAGCGATTCGACATCATTCTTTGCGACATCATGATGCCCGACATGACGGGGATGGACCTCTACGAGACGCTCGGCCAGTACTGGGCGGAGGGTCCTGCCACCATGATCTTTCTCACCGGTGGGACGTTCACACCACGAGCGCGAGCCTTTCTCGATCACGTTCCGAACCTCCGGCTGATCAAGCCCTTCGAGCCCAAACAGCTGCGAACGGTCATCGCGGAGCGCCTCGCGCATCCCGCAGTGCCGCCTGTTGGTGAGTCAGTGTGACGACGGGTCGAGAGGCGCGTTGTCGCACGCGTCGCCGACTCCGTCGCCATCGACGTCGGACTGCACGCCATTGTCCATCGGGCGAATGGGGTTGAACACCTTCGGGCAGTCGTCGGTGGTGTCGGGTATGCCGTCGCCGTCGAAGTCGGTCGACGATGTACCATTCGGGTACGTGTCGCGATAAGGAACGCACGTCGGCTCGGACGTGGGACCTTGGCCACTGCAGAAGAACAGCGGGTAGATGCTCGCAGCAGAGGTCTGGGCGTCAGCGAGAGTGACTTGCGGAACGTCGACGCACACGGCGCGCGCGTTGCCGCAAACGTCGAGCGACGTGCACGATGCAGACAGCGCCGACACGACCGCCGCGTCGCCGTAGAGCAAGGTTCCGCCCCGAAGCACGAGGTGCACGTCCTCGGCGCCAGCCGCGATGACCGCGCGATAGTCCGCGTTCGCGTTCGCATCGAACACCGTGACGTCGGCGACCTTCCCGACGTCGAGCGACCCGATCTGCGAGTCGAAGCCCGCGGCGGTGGCCGCGTTGAGCGTCACCATTTGCCAGAGATCTTCGTCGGTGAACGCGCCGCCGAAATACTTCTGGTTCATGGAATCCGCACACGCGAGCTCGCGCAGCAAGTTCATCGAGCCGGTCGGAAGCCAATCGGTGCCGAGCGAAATCGTGATACCTGCGGTGCGATACTCCGTGACGGGCGCCGTGTCCCCGTAGAGGCTGACGTTCGAGCGAGGAGACCACACGAGCGACGCGCCCGATTGTCGAACGACGTCGACGTCCTTGGCATTGACGGCCACGCCATGAATGATCGCCGTGCGGCTCGTGACGAGGTCGTTGTTCGCGACGGTCAAGCACGTGAGCTCGTTCTCGCCCGCGAGGTTGATGCCTTCGCCGATGTGCGGCGCATAGTTCCCGTCCGCGAACGCATCCGTTGCCGAGGCGATGTTCGGGTAGGCACACCCCGACGTGATGAGCGTCCCGTTCTCGTCCCCGAGCGGGAACGTGTCGAAGAACGTCACCGGTCCACTGAGACCTTCGAGGAGCGACGTGTTGTCGTACGCCGCGAGGTTTCGCACGAGCCCTTTGACTCCGCCCGATCCGACCATGGACGTCGTACCGCCGAGAACGAACCGAAGCTCCGCGGCTGCGTTCACGTAGGTGTTGCTCGTGTTGTCGACCGTAGGAAGCGGCGTCGCTCCTTCCGCTCCGGTGCGCCAGTCGTTGCGATGCTGGTAGCGGACGTCGTCGTGATCGATGGGGGCGACCGTCGCGTAGTCGGTGTGGTCGTGAGGGTTGACGAGGCCCGGTGAGATCACGCTCGTCGGGCAGTCGATCCGCGTTGCTGCGGCGTATCCGGATATTGCACTGCACGACGCGGCTGCGCACGCGATGCTGCCGCCTGCGTTGATGAGGAGCTCACCGGTGATGGGCCCGCTCGCGAGGAGCAATCGCCCCGTGAGAAGGAGGCCACTCGTGCCGGCAGCCCCGACCGTACAGGGAGTGATGCCGACAGGCGCGTCCGTTGCGGCATCGTTCGAGCCGGCGTCCGGCGTCGGTCGAGACGCGCTACACGCGACAGCAAGCGCGCTCGTCGAGATGACGACATGGAAGAAGCGTTGGATCGTCATGTGCCATCCGTTCCTTCAAATTTGCTACACTCGCGAGTGTGGGCCCACTCCCCCTTGGCTCGACGCTCTTGCAGAAGTATCGCATCGTGCGGCTTCTTGCCGAGAGTGGTGGAGTGATCCTCTATGAGGCGACGGACACAGCCCGCGCGCAGCGTGTCTGGGTCAAGATTCTCCAGCCCGAAGCGCTCACCAACGCGGATGCCCTTGCCCAGTTCCAGCTCGAGGCGAGCGGAGCCAAGGTCCTCGATGTCGGCAAGAGCCCAGAGGGGCTCCCCTACATGGTCGCGACGGACTTCGACCCGCCAACGAAGTCCTCGGCGCCGCCAAGAGCGCCGAGCTTCGCGCCAGTACAGCCACTCCCGCGAGCGCCTCCTCCGCGGCCGGTCGCTCAA
>Ga0302326_10005031_pt1 | contig 30303 bp, 24 predicted proteins | sample Palsa_T0_3_FD_202264 | JGI IMG/M metagenome (GOLD analysis project Ga0302326, IMG submission 202264) | Peat permafrost microbial communities from Stordalen Mire near Abisko, Sweden - Palsa_T0_3 | ecosystem: Environmental > Terrestrial > Soil > Palsa > Peat permafrost | place: Sweden: Abisko... | reverse complement strand
GCTGGAAGCGGTGGCGGCCACGCTGGCGCGGGAAGTCTGGGTGGTGGCCCCGGAGCATGATCAGAGCGGCGTGTCGCACGCCATCAGTCTGCACGCCCCGCTGCGAGTCCGCGGGCGCGGCGATCGCCGTTTTGGCGTCAACGGCACGCCCGCCGACTGCGTATTCGTCGGATCGCGTCAAGTTATGCCGGCCCTGCCCGATTTGGTGCTATCCGGGATCAACCGCGGCGCCAATCTGGGCGTCGAGACGGTTTTCTCGGGCACTGTCGGCGCCGCGATGGCGGGGCTTCTTCTTGGCGTGCCCTCCATTGCGCTCAGCCAGGCTTTTTCTGATCGCGACGCGGTACGCTGGGACACCGCGCGTCAGTTGGCGCCCGGGGTGCTTCGAAGGCTGCTGAAGGTACACTGGGCGGAGGGCGCGTGCCTGAACGTCAATTTCCCTGATGTGCCTGCTGAGCGCGCCGGCCCAGTGACCATCACACGGCAAGGGCAGGGTTTGATGAAAGGGGTGGAAGTGACGACGCGCGTCGATCCGCGGGGCAGCGAATACGGGTGGCTGCATATCACCCGCGGGCAAAGCGCGGATGCAATCGGCAGCGAGACTGAAGTGATCGCCGCCGGAGGCATCGCGGTCACGCCGCTGCAGTTTGAGCGCACCGCCGAGCAGGTGCGGTCGCGGGTGATCATGGAGTTTGCCAACGAATCTGGATCGCTCACAAATCCTTAGGGATTGCATCTGTCTAGCGCCAGCTCCGAATCCTTCTCGTCCCGTCGTCGTTCTCGACTTCTGTGGATGCGGGAATCGCGCCGATTGCCAACGACGTTGAAAGATCGAGAACGAGAACGAGGACGACGACGAGAAGGATTCGGAGCTGGCGCTAAACAGATACAGTCCTTGGGCTGTGCTTTCCTGGCCACTTCGGGCCGCGGAGTGGAAACGTCCAAACTCCTTCGGGCCGTGTGACTCTGCTGTCAATTATCCCGGCATCAAACGGAGGCTCCACCGGTGCACCGACCTTTTCCAGTTTGTTGGATTTGTGGCACAGTAGATGGGAGCAATGCTGGCAAGAGTGAAATGACCTTTGAACGGCCTGCGATTTAGAAGTTCCGCCGCGTAAAAGATCGACGCTTGGGGTGTTGCAAAGCGTTTGGGTCCGCTTCTTGCCATCAGACCCATCCAGTTGTTCTTGAGTCGCGCAGCGCGGCTCTTCCATGCGCCTGACTCGTGGGCGGATATTGCGGCCAGGATAAGGGGATCAATGTTGTTTTGCCGACCGGCCTCGACGAAAACTCTTCCGAATCCGTGTGGCACTTTCGCGTCGAGCCGATCTGGGTCAATCGCGCGAAACGTTCGTACATTTTCCTCTGTAGCGTGGCCCGAGATTTGCAATCCCAGAGCAAACGCCAATATGGCCAAAGTTTTCATGTGCCCTCCTTCCCCGCATTCGCGCACTTTGGCAAGCTTCTTTTTTTGGCGCTCATGGAATGCCGATTCCGAGCGAGACGAGAAGCGACCGGTCGATGAACGGTCTCGCGATTTGGTCGTGATCGAGTTGGAATCTCTGTATTCCGATGACTGTATTCTGACCGAGAAACCCATCGACAATGCCGTTGTAGTAGCCACGATTTCGGAGGGAGATCTGGACTTTTCGGATGATCGCAGGATTCGCATCATACATCGTCACCGATTTGGGCGGCGGCACTTGCTCATCCGAACAGGCGCCCAGCGAAACAGTGATGCCGATCAGAAACAACCGCCGGGCGATTTTTACGATATTTTTTTGGTTCACACTTATTAATTCGCTAGAGAGTTTCTTCCGAACGTAAAAGAAAATAATCTGGACCAACGTTTTCCTATGAGACCGATCGACGAACAGACAATTTTGATTACAGGTGCGACGAGTGGCCTCGGCCGGGAGCTTGCGCACGCCTCAGCAAAGCAAGGCGCAACCCTGCTGTTGCATGGGCGTGACTCGCAACGCGGCCAGGAAACTGTGCGCGAAATCAAGGAGGCGACGGGCAACGCCAGCATTCAGTTTTTTCGAGCGAATCTTTCCTCTCTCCGTGAAGTGGACGAACTGGCCCGGCAAGTGATATCCGGGGTCAATCGACTCGATGTGCTGGTGAACAACGCGGGTGTCGGCTTTGGGAAAGACGCTTCCATGCGCGAGGTGAGCCAAGACGGATATGAACTTCGTTTTGCGGTGAACTACCTTGCTCCTTACCTCCTCACCGAGCGGCTTCTTTCGCTACTGAAAAGGTCAGCGCCCGCTCGAATTGTAAACGTCGCCTCGGCCGGTCAGGTGCCTTTGCGCTTCGAGAACATCATGCTCACAGATGGCTACTCTGGAGTAACCGCGTATCGACAAAGCAAACTTGCGATGGTGGCGTGGACATTTGACTTGGCTGAGCGCTTGGCTGGAACGGGAGTCACTGTGAACGCTCTTCATCCCGCGTCTATGATGCCGACGAAAATGGTTCTCGAAGCCGGTTGGCAAACCATGAGTTCAGTGGAGGAGGGGCTTAAGGCGACGTTGAGACTTGTATTTGACCCGTCGCTAGAGAATGCGACGGGAGAATATTTCGATGGGCTCAGGTTAGCCAAAGCCAACGCTCAAGCCTATGACAAGACGGTGCGGCAACGCCTGGCGGCCCTTTCCCAGGAACTGGCATTGCTCCCGACTGGTGACTAGCCCGCAAAAATCACCCGAATCCCGGAGCGAGGAGCTCATTGCGGGCTGGAAAGCTCTTAAACAGACGCTGCGCGTCACTTACAAGAGCCGTTTTTGAAAGACGGAAATCCAGACAACCTGTTTGAAATCTTATCTCGAAAAACAGCAGCGGAATCTTCCGGCGTAGCCGGAGAATTCCGCTGCCAGAGCCTGCATCGATCACAAATCTCTCAAGATTTGTGATCGATGCAGGCTAGTGACTCACTGCCGACTTCGGTGATGCGAGGCCCCGTGACGTTGTGAAAGACTACGGGCAGAGTTAATGAGTCCGACATGCGTGAAGGCTTGGGGAAGATTGCCTACCTGCCGCCGCTTCTTGGCGTCGTATTCTTCGGAAAGCAGACCCAGGCTGCTGCAAACAGTGATCAATTGCTGGAAAAAAGCGCGCGCCTCCGCACGGCGTTCCATCAAACACAAGCAATCAACCAACCAGAATGAACATGGCAGAAATGATCCTTCGCCGGGCGGAAGACCATCGACGTGGGCAGAGCCCTCGGGATGGTACCTCAGGACAAATCCATCCACCACAAGTTCCTTTTCGATGAGTTTTACAGTTGCCCTGACGCGTTCATCGTTTGGTGGCAAAAAACCAACCAGCGGTATCATCAAGAGGCTGGCATCCAAATTGGCCGAACCATAATACTGTGTGAACGACCTCCGCGACGGATTGTAGCCATGGAGACAGACGTCCTTGTGAATCGATTGCCGCAGGGTTTTCCAATGCTCTAGATCGCCTTCGAGTCCGAACTGTTCCACGGCTTTAACAGCCCGATCGATCGCCACCCAAGCCATCACTTTGGAATGCGTGAAATGCCTCCGAGGTCCGCGGATTTCCCAAAGTCCATTATCGGGTTTATCCCAATTTTTCTCTACGAATTTCACCAGGAGCCGCTGCAACCGCCAGGAGGTCGTGGCGGAATCGATCCCAACCGTTCGCGCGAGATGCATCGCGTCCAGAACCTCGCCATAGACGTCGAGCTGGAACTGTTCGGACGCAGCATTTCCGATTCTCACCGGAGCAGAATTTTCATAGCCAGGCAAATGTTCCAGTTCGAACTCGGTCAATCGACGCTCGCCTGCCAAACCGTACATAATCTGCATCTGAGCGGGGTCTCCGGCGATGGCGCGCAATAGCCATTCGATCCACGCCGAAGCTTCTTCCGTGAAGCCGGACTGCATCAGAGAATAGAGCGTGAATGTGGCGTCCCGAAGCCAACAAAAACGATAGTCCCAATTGCGCACACCTCCTAACTCTTCAGGCAGAGAGGTTGTGGGAGCAGCGACGATTCCGCCGGTCGGCGCGTATGTCAGCGCCTTCAACGTGATCAGTGAACGGACGATAAGATCCCGCCAATCTCCTTCGTAATTACAATGAGCGACCCAATCGATCCAGTAGCTCTCGGTCTCGCTCAATGCCCGTCCCGGATCAATCGCTTCAGGCGGTTTTTCATGGGACGGGTACCAGGATAAAACAAACGATTTCCGCTCTCCCCCGGCAATCGTAAACTCCGCGACAGTGGAGAGGCCTTTGCCTCGCGTTTTTACGTCGCTGCGCAACACCAGAGCATCTGGTCCGGCGATCATGGTCGACAGACCTTCCTTCCTCTGAACCCACGGAATGGTTAATCCGTAATCGAAACGGACGACCAGTTTCATCTCCATCGCCACTTGGCCGCGTATCCCTTCAACGACCCGGACCACGTCCGGACAGGATTCGCGCGGCGGCATGCAATCAATCAGACGGACGGCGCCGTGGTCCGTCTCAAACTCCGTTTCCAGGATAAGGGTGTCTTTTCGGTATTTGTGGCTCACGTTCACGCATGGTTCAGCAGGAGCGATCCGCCAACAGCCGTTTTGTTCTCCGCCCAGAATTGCCGCGAAACAGGCGGCAGAGTCAAAGCGCGGCAAACACATCCAGTCAATGGAACCATTCATCCCGATCAAAGCCGCCGTGTGCGTGTCTCCGACAACGCCGTAGTCCTCAAGCTTGACGCTCATAGGCGACGACACTAATGACCTGTCCCCAAAATATCAGTCTTATTGTTGTGATCAAAATGGGCCGTCGGCAAGGCGGTCGGACTGGCGGTAGGAGGGAGCCTGTCTGGATCGATACGTGACCGCATTGGAAGGGTCCGCGCGACCGCAAAGATTCCTTGAGGCGCGCTTGACAAGCGCGCCGAGCTTATCTATTGGACAACTGGTAAGGCCATGGTTTTTGGTCTCCGCCAGTCGGTGGGCGAAAGGCCCAGACAATCCCCCCCTTCGAAAATGCGAGAACGTCTTTCAATTTCGCGGCGCAACGATTTGACGCAGGCTCGACGATGAAAAAAATCAACGGATTTCGCTGGTGGATTGTCGCGTTGATCTGTCTGGGGACGATTATCAATTATCTGGCGCGCAATTCGCTCGCCGTGCTGGCGCCGCAATTGCAGACGACGTTGAGCTTCACGACGCAGCAATATTCTTACATCGTCGGCGCGTTCCAGATCGGCTATACCGTCATGCAGTCCGTGTGCGGCTTTGTCCTTGATTATTTAGGGCTCAGACTCGGGTTTTCATTATTCGGAATAGCGTGGTCTGTCTTCAATATCTTGCATGCCTTCGCAGGCGGCTGGCTTGGTCTAGCCGTTTTTAGAGGTCTGCTTGGTTTGAGCGAGGCTGCCGCCATCCCGGCCGGGATCAAGGCGATTTCCGAATGGTTTCCAGCGAAAGAACGCTCGGTGGCGGTCGGTTACTTTAACGCGGGCACTTCGCTCGGCGCTTTGTTGGCGCCACCGTTAGTGATCTGGATTTCTTTGCAGCACGGTTGGCAAGCGGCTTTTGTTGTCACTGGCGGGCTCGGTTTTGTCTGGGTTGCTCTGTGGTGGATGTTCTACCGTTCGCCAAAAGACCATTGGTTGCTCGGTGATGGGGAGCGCTCTTATATAGAAAAGGGTCAAGAGCCGGACAAATCGGCAGACAGCGCGACGAGGAAACCGCCGTCGGTAAAGAAAATCCTGACCTCTCGGAAGTTTTGGGGGATTGCGATTCCACGTTTTCTTGCGGAACCGGCGTGGCAAACTTTCAATTTCTGGATTCCGCTCTATTTGGTCACCGTTCGCCACATGAACCTGAAAGAAATTGCCATCTTCGGCTGGTTACCATTTCTGGCGGCCGACCTCGGCGGTATCTTCGGTGGTTATCTGTCGCCGTTCGTGATGAGGATCTTCAAATTCCAACTTATCAATTCCCGGATTTTCGGCATCGTGCTCGGGGCGCTTCTAATGATCGGCCCGGGATTGATCGGGCTGGTCGCAAGCCCGTATACGGCAATTGCCTTATTCTGTATGGGCGGGTTCGCCCACCAGATGATTTCTGCTCTTTTGAATACCCTGAGCGCCGATGTCTTTGAGGCTCATGAAGTGGCGACTGCCAATGGCTTTACCGGTACCGCAGCCTGGACCGGCGGGTTAACCTTCTCACTAATCGTGGGGGCACTGGCAAACAGTGTCGGCTATGGGCCGCTGTTTGCCTGCCTGTCACTCTTTGACATTATCGGCGCGATCGTGGTGATCGTGCTGGTCGGCGTACGCAGAGTCAATAACCCTCTCTAAAAGTTCGATGAACGAATCGCGAAAACAAAATCCTGGATCGGTGGCGTCTCTTCCCACTTTCTCGCTTAGTCATCAGGAGGGCTCTCGCCTAACATTACAAAGCGCCGAAGGTTGCCTAGTTCATCTCTTTGTCCTGGAAGAAGATATCGTGCGTGTCATGGTGCTGCCGGAGGGGAAGCTTCGCTTCCCTCGTACATGGGCAATTGCGCCTGGTCTGGAGGATGTTCCTGTCGAAGGGCGCGATCGCTTTAACCTCGAAGGTTTCACTTCGCCAGTTGTTGAGATTTTACAGGAAGCAAATCAACTGCGTATCACCACTGCCCGTGTGCGGCTGACCGTTCAGTTAGAAGGTTTCTTCTGCCAGTGGGAAATGATGCAAAATGGGCAATGGCAAGTTGCGGCCGCGGATCGCTCCACCCAAAGCTATAATTTCGGTTGGTGGGACGAGCGCGTTTACCACTATTTGAAACGCGAACCGGACGAAATGTACTTCGGGCTCGGCGAGCGAGCGGGAGAGACAAATCGTATCGGGCAAAGCTATCGGATGACCAACATCGATGCGATGGGCTACAATGCAAGGACGACGGACCCCCTATACAAGCATATTCCGTTCTATTTGACCTTGAGAAAGCAGAGCAAACTGCCCTACGGTCTCTATTACGACACCGTAGCTGATTGCACGTTCGATCTGGGTCGCGAACTCGACAATTACCACGGTTTCTATCGCTATTTTGTCGCGGATTATGGGGATCTAGACTACTATTTCATTGCCGGAACCACGTTGGCGGATGTCGTGCGACGCTATACGTGGTTGACAGGGCGCCCCGTGTTTACTCCGAAATGGAGTTTGGGTTATTCAGGCTCAACAATGACCTATACCGACGCGCCGAATGCTCAGGAGCGGATGAACGAGTTTTTGCTGGGATGCGAAGAACACGACATACTCTGCGACTCTTTTCATTTATCTTCGGGGTATACATCGATTGGCGAAAAGCGTTATGTTTTTACTTGGGATCGGAGCAAATTCCCTGACCCGGCAGGGTTTGTTCAACATTATCTTGACGCTGGTGTTCGTCTTTGCGCCAATATAAAACCTTGTTTATTGCGCGATCACCCGCGCTTCAAAGAGGCAGAAGGCAAAGGGCTTTTTGTTCGAGATGAAGATGGCGCACCTAGCATGATCCAATTCTGGGACGAAGTAGGTGCCTATCTCGATTTTACGAATCCCGCTACCCTGGAGTGGTGGAAAGCAGCGGTGTCCGACTCTTTGTTACAATATGGGGTAGCTGCAACCTGGAACGACAACAACGAGTTCGAGATAAGGAGCACCAAAGCTCGGATACACGGTTTTGGCAATGTTAGGCGCGCCATTGAAAGCAAGACGTTGCAAACGTTATTAATGATGCGGGCTTCATGGGAGGCTCAACGCGAGTTCGCTCCTGGAAAGCGACCATTTCTGATCAGTCGCTCAGGCACGGTCGGGATGCATCGATACGTCCAGACCTGGTCGGGGGACAACTATACTTCATGGGAGACGTTGCGGTACAACGTCAAGATGGGTATTGGTCTGGCGCTCTCCGGAGTATCGAACATCGGCCACGATGTTGGGGGCTTTTCAGGACCGGCTCCGGATCCCGAACTCTTGCTGCGCTGGGTACAGTTCGGGATTTTCATGCCACGTTTCAGTATCCATTCATGGAACGATGATAAATCGGTCAACGAACCATGGATGTATCCGGAAATAACTCCCTATATTCGTGATCTGATTCGGTTGCGTTATCGGCTCATCCCTTATTTGTACGACCTCTTGTGGCGATCGCATCGTTACTACTCACCGATGATCCGCCCAACATTCTATGACTTCCCGGAAGATGAAACGTGCTATCTCGAAAACGACGATATGTTCCTTGGAGAGAACCTGCTCGTTGCGCCGGTAGTTGAACCAGGTCAACGTGTGCGAGCAGTTTATTTGCCCGCCGGCTGTGGGTGGTACGATTATTGGAGCGGTGATTACTATCATGGTGGCCAACAGATCGTGTTACCTGCAGGTTTTGATCGCCCGCCGCTCTTAGCAAGAGAAGGCTGTGCCATTCCGCTCAATGTGGCGGAGCAGCATTTTTCAAAAGCGGCCGATCAACGCGGGTTTTATATATTCCCGCACCGCACCGAGGGAGAATTCGAATATGACTGTTTCGAGGATGACGGAGAAAGTGAAGGATACCGGGAGGGTCACTTTTGGTCTTGGCGGCTATGGATTAAGCAATCGATCTCCGGATTGTTCATTCAGATCGAGCGGACCGGGACGGGGTATCCCGTCGCTGGCCTTATTTTAGTACTGCTTCCGCGCCAGGAAATCCGTCGAATTGATTTCCGGGGTGGATCTGTGGTTGGAGATGCTTCGAATGGAATGAATCGGCAGTTGTTGGTAACGCTTTCCTAAAACCGCCGCGGCAAAGAGATGCTGCACTCCTTTTAGAAAACGCTAAGGGGGGGATTGCTCTTGTCATTTCTATGGGCCTTCGATAACAATTGCGGCCCGGGGCTCTCCTCTTGGAAGGCGCGGATGATTGATTAATGAAAAAAATTCCCGCCATCTGTTGGGCAACATTTCTCCTTGCTGCGCTCACTTCGTGCAAGAAACCAGCCGTAGAAACCGTCGCTGCTCCCCCCGAGGTTCTGGTGACTGAGGTTGTCGAAAAGGACGTTCCCTTAACCCGCCAGTGGATTGGCACGCTGAATGGAGTACAGAACGCGCAAGTCAGAGCGCGCGAGAGTGGATACCTCCAAACGATCGCTTACCAGCAAGGTGGCTACGTGAAAAAAGGTGATCTACTTTTTCAGATTGATCCAAGGCCTTTTGTCGCGGCAGCGGATCAAGCAAAGAGCCAATTAGCGGAGGCACAAGCAACGTTACTCGGAGTCGAGCTTGACGCGAAGAGGGCAAAGGAGTTGTTCCAGGGCAAAGTTATTTCTGAACAGGAATACACGAACAAAACGCAGGACTACCAAACCAAATTAGCCGCGGTGGCGGCAGCGCAGGCGGCGGTAGACGATGCCCAGCTCAATCTTGACTATACGAAAATCGTTTCACCGCTCGATGGGATCGCAGGACAGCAGGAGGCGCAGATTGGGGACCTGGTCGGCGCCGGCTCCAATACCGTACTGACGACGGTTTCCCAGATCAATCCGATTTGGTGCCTCTTCCCGATCAGTGAACAAACCTATTGGGAGTTTGCCGACCGCTTGAAAGAAATGATGGCGGTGCCGGAAGACAAGCGACCGGAAAGAGTGCAGCTTATCCTGCCCGATGGAAGCGTTTATGCGCACAAGGGCAAGTTCGCGTTCATCGATCGCCAGGTCGATCCAAAGACCGGGACGATTCAGATTGCTGTTGCCTTTCCGAACCCTGAACTGACGCTGCGCCCCGGACAATATGCGACAGCGCGTGCCGAGATCGGCACGATTTCGAACGCGCTGCTGATTCCGCACCGGGCAATATCCGAACTGCAAGGTGGTGATCAGGTAGGGATTGTCAACCCGGATGGCAAAGCGGAGATTCGTGCGGTGACAACTGGCGAGGTGTACGGTCGGTTGATCGTGATAAAGGATGGGCTGAAGCCCGGCGAGAAGGTCATCGTGGAGGGGTTTCAGAAAATCCGGCAAGGCGTCCCGGTCTCGGCTAAACCGTACACCGATTCAATGAAGACCGAGGGAACTCAGGACGCTTCCGAGCAGAAATCAACCGCCGGCCAATCTTAAATTCGGAATCTAGGCTTAGCGCGAGCTTCACTGGAAATCCCAAATGTCGAGATTCTTCATTAATCGTCCAATTGTTGCCATGGTGATCTCGATCATCATGGTGATTGTCGGGGTCGTCTCGTTCCTCGGTCTGCCGATCGCGCAATACCCGAATATTGTTCCACCCGAAATCGCGGTTAACACGACCTACGTGGGCGCGGACGCATTAACGGTCGAACAGTCCGTGGCAACGCCAATCGAGCAACAGATGAGCGGCGTCGATCACATGAATTACATGTACTCCTTGAATGCGAGTAACGGGACGATGAAATTAACCGTTAACTACGATATAAACACCGATCCGAACATCGATCAGGTGTTGACGCAAATGCGGGAATCGCAGGCCGAATCCCAGTTGCCATCCAGCGTTCGAGATTACGGAATTACGGTGGCTAAATCGACTTCCGCACCGCTCATGGTGATCTCGCTCTCTTCGCCGTCGGGCCAGTTCGATTCCAAGTTTCTGGCCAACTACGCCTACATTAATCTGAATGATCCGATTGTTCGGGTGCCCGGTATCGCCAGCGTTTCCGTTTTCGGTGCCGGCCAATATGCGCTCCGGGTCTGGGTCGACCCGAACAAGCTCGCGGCGTTGAACATCACGACGCCGGAAATTGAACGGGCCATTAGCGCTCAGAACACTGTAAACCCGGCCGGCCAGGTCGGAGGCGAGCCAATACCGCCTGGGCAAGCTTTTACCAATACCGTTCTGGCACAAGGACGGTTGGTAACGGAGGAGCAGTTCGGCAACATCGTGATCCGGGCGGAACCCAACGGTGCGTTCGTGCGAGTCAGAGATGTTGGGCGGGTCGAGTTAGGCTCTCAGACCTACTCGATGACCAGCACTTTCAACGGCAAGCCCGCTGCAGTTCTCGCCATCTATCAGTTACCCGGTTCGAACGCAGTGGACGCCGCGAAGGGCGTCAGGCAGCTGATGACGCAGCTCAAAGATCGATTCCCTTCCGGAATCACCTATTCCATCGCCCTTGATACGACGCTCGCGGTGACTGCCGGGATGGAGGAAATTTACAAGACTTTGGCAGAGGCGATGCTTCTGGTCATCCTTGTCGTATTCGTATTCCTCCAAGGTTGGCGAGCGACTCTCATCCCATTGTGCGCCGTGCCGGTTTCGCTGGTCAGCACATTCGCAGTGTTTCCTCTGCTAGGATTTTCGGTCAACACGTTGTCGCTTCTTGGACTGGTCCTGGCGATCGGTCTCGTCGTCGATGACGCAATCGTTGTCGTCGAAGCGGTCGAACACCACATTGAACATGGATTGTCACCAAGAGATGCCGCGCTCAAGGCGATGCAAGAAGTCTCCGGACCTGTCATCGCAATCGCGCTCATTCTTGCAGCTGTGTTTATCCCGACCGCTTTTATTCCCGGGATCACTGGTCGGCTCTACCAGCAGTTTGCAGTGACGATCGCGGTTTCCGTCATCTTCTCGGCATTCAATGCTCTGACATTGAGCCCGGCGCTGGCAGCGCTTTTGCTGCGGCCCAAGAAAGAATCCCGAGGGCCATTGGGTTTTTTCTTTAAGGGATTTAACAAAATCTTCGGATCCGCAACCAATGGTTATGTTGGTGTTTGCGGTCATTTGATGCGCCACGGCATTTTCTGCATTTTGTTTCTGATCCTGGTAGTGGTTGCGTCAGGCTGGCTTGGTGGAAAGATTCCGTCCGGTTTCGTTCCAATTGAAGATCAAGGGTATCTGTATGCCAATCTATCGCTGCCGGACGCCTCGTCACTCCAAAGAACCGCGGCCGCTACGAAGCAGGTCACGGACATTCTCCGGAACACGCCCGGTGTGCAGGACGTGACATCGATTTCCGGGTTCAGCTTGCTGAGCGGGGTGAACACCACCTACAGCGGCTTTTTCTTTGTCACTCTCAAGCCGTGGAAGAAACGGGGTGATGTGCAGGAGCAACTAAGGGCGATGATGACCAATGCGAATGGAGCGCTCGCGAAAATTCCGGAAGGCACTGCGTTCGTTTTCCCGCCGCCGGCAATCCCCGGGATCGGAGCATCCGGAGGTGTGACGTTTCTCCTGGAAGATCGCGCCGGGCTGGACGTCGACTTTCTGGGTCAACAGACTCAGAAATTCATCGAAGCCGCCCGGAAACGCCCGGAAATAGCAAGGATCACCACCACGCTGTTGGCGAGCGTTCCTCAATTTTATCTCGATGTTGACCAAGACAAAGTCCTGAAGCAAGGCGTCCAACTCTCCGACGTGTACAAAGCCGTCCAGGTTTTCATGGGTGGTTCGTTTATCAATTATTTCAACCGATTCGGACGGACATGGCAGGTCTACCTCCAGGCGGATGGACCATTTCGCACAAAACCGGAGGATGTCGGCCAGTTTTACGTCCGGAACAATGCTGGAGATGCAGTACCTCTTTCTGCGTTGACGCGGATCGAGCGGCGTTTTGGGCCGGAGTTCACGATGCGCTACAATCTGCATCGATGTGCCCAAATCAACGTGAATGGAAAAGAGAGCTTCAGCTCTTACCAGGTGATGGCAGCGCTCGAGGATGTCTTCGCAAAGACGATGCCCAAAGAAATGGGCTTCGACTATAAGGACATGTCCTTCCAGGAACAGCAAGCCCAGAAAGGGGTGCCGCCCGCCGCGATCTTCGGGCTGTCGCTGCTCTTCGTCTTCTTGATTCTTGCGGCCCAATATGAAAGCTGGTCGCTGCCGTTTAGCGTCCTTCTCTGCACGCCGATTGCCGTGCTCGGTGCGTTTGTCGCGCTGCTGGCAAGGCTCTTCGGAGCGGACGTTTACGGTCATAGTTCGATCATCTTCGAAAACAACGTCTACGCCCAAATTGGTTTGGTCATGCTCATTGGGCTCGCGGCAAAGAATGCGATTCTGATCGTCGAATTTTCCAAGGCCGAGTACGAAAAAGGAACGCCCATCCTCGATGCGGCGTTGGCCGGCGCGCGCCTGCGCCTTCGTCCGATCCTGATGACAGCGTTTGCATTCATCCTCGGGTGCGTACCGCTGTGGGCGGCGTCAGGCTCGGGCGCCGCATCGAGGCAAATTCTGGGCACGACAGTCATCGGCGGGATGCTGGCTGCGACGTTCGTCGCGATCTTTCTCATCCCGGCGATGTTTTATTTCGTGGAGCGAGTTTCCCATCGTAACAGGGGCGGCAAACACGAAGGAAACCCAGTCACACAAGCGGACAGTTCGCGGCCGACGCAAGCGGCTGAGCATTGAACTGAGGGCCTCTCGCTAAATACCTCCTGGATCGTCGTCGTTCTCGTCCTCGACTTCTGTGGATGCGGGAATTAAGGCGGATAGGCGGGACATACTGGGATATAAGGCGTAATCAAACCATCTCGGTTTGACCGCACCCGTAAGCGGCGTCTCGCCTTACCTCGCGGCCCAAATCGTTCTTGGAATGCCCAAACTCCAATGCCCTTCGGGCCGCAGAGAACCTCGTTGGACACATACTTTCAAAGTCATTTAACACCCTCTTAAAAATCTCTGCTTCGGGCCGAATCGCGTTTCGACGAAGTCCTTCGCAAAACATTTACCACGGCGGGTTAAACAAACACTTGAGACTAGTTTAAATTCCGTCTTTACTCCATCGCGTGATGTTTACCATATAAACTAGCTAATCCATTCCAACTCTATATTAAAGCAACTGTTGTGTAATCGCGGATTGCACGGATTATCCCCTTCCTGTCTCTACAAATCGACATTTTGAAATATCCCACATCGTTCTTCGCGAGAGTTTTAAAGCTCAATCTTTTAAATCGTTTCATCATCGCGCTGGTTGCCTCTTGCCTTGTACCTTCGGCGCAGGCGGCTCTGGCATCTTCCGATTCGGCCAGTCTCCCGGTCTATCCGGTCAAGGTGGGCAGCGGCGGGCGTTACCTGGTGGATCAGAACAACGTCCCTTTTATGATCGTCGGCGACGCTCCGCAGTCCCTCATCGTCAATCTTTCCGAAGCGGACGCCGCTACTTATTTCGCCGATCGACAGGCCATGGGCTTCAATACAGTGTGGATAAACCTGCTTTGCAATGCGTACACCTACGGCAATTCCGATGGCACGACCTTCGATGGCCTTGCGCCTTTTACCAATCCAGGGGACCTGTCGACGCCGAACGAGCCGTATTTTCAGCGGGCGGACGACATGATAACCCTCGCTGCCCGTTTTGGTCTGACGGTCTTTCTTGACCCGATAGAGACCGGCGGTTGGTTGCAGACGCTAGAGGCGAACGGCGCAACCAAGGCGTTTAACTATGGGGCGTATGTCGGCGCTCGGTACAAAAACTTCCCGAATATCGTCTGGATGCACGGCAATGACTTTCAGAGCTGGACCAACGCGCGTCACTCTGCATTGGTGGAGGCTGTCGCGAACGGAATCCTTTCGGCGGACGGCAACCACATTCAGACGGTCGAGCTCTCGTATTTCGCAAGCAGCTCTCTCGACAGTAGCAGTTGGGCGCCGATCATTTCGCTGAATGCCGCCTATAGCTACTATCCAACGTATGCCGAAGTTCTGCATGCCTACAATCAATCGGATTCAGTGCCAACGTTCCTCGTTGAGGCAAACTATGAATTCGAGGACATCACCGGGATGGATTACGGAAGCCCGGTCACTTTACGCCGGCAGGAGTACTGGGCGCAGCTATCGGGTGCGACCGGACAGCTTTATGGCAACCACTACACCTCTTCGTTTATCAGCGGCTGGCAAAGCTACCTCGACACGACTGGCGCAGATCAGTTGGGTTACTTGAAAGGTCTTTTCGCCTCGTTGACATGGTACAATCTCGTCCCGGACCAAAATCATACGGTGGTAACGGCGGGCTACGGGACCTTTGCCACGAGCGGCAGTCTAGGCAGCAATGATTACCTGACAGCCGCCAGGACTCCCGACGGCAACCTGGTCGTGGCCTACATGCCCACCTTTCGTGCGATCGTGGTCGACATGTCCGAGCTTTCCGGACCGGTCACCGCGAAATGGTTCGACCCGACGAGTAATGCGTATACTCCAATCTCTAGCACCGCACTTCCGAACTCGGGTCTTCTGGAATTTACTCCGCCGGGTACTAATAACGCAGGGGACGGAGACTGGGTTCTGGTGCTGAAGGCGGCGTCACCAACCGCTCATGCCACCGCCGCGGTTACCTTCGTTCAGGTCAATGCCACCACTCCTCAAACAAATCAGAGTACCGTCGCGACAGGTTATACGAGTCCGCAAAATGCGGGAGACACGAACATCGTTGCCATTGGCTGGAATGACAGCACCTCAAATGTCATCTCTGTAAGCGATTCTGCCGGTAACATTTACAAGGTAGCCGTACCTACCGCGAGAGGAACCGCATTGAGCCAGACAATCTACTATGCGACAAGCATCAATGGAGCACCGGCTGGTGCGAACACAGTGACCGTGACGTTTGACGCCCCGGTTGCCTCAGCGGACATCCGCATTTTGGAATACAGCGGTCTTGGTCAAGGAAATTCGTTCGATGTCGGAGCGTCTAGTTCAGGCGGGAGCGGCTGGGCGGACAGCGGCCCGGTGACGACGAGCTCACCCAATGAACTGATAATCGGAGCGGGAATGACTTACGGCTCTTTTTCCGGTCCTGGTCCTGGATTTACCTCCGAAATTATTACGAGTCCCGATGCCGATATTTCCGAGGACGAGACAACGACAGCGGTCGCCAGTCTTCACGCTTTGGCGCCAGTCAGCGATTTATGGGTGATGCAGGTAGCCGCTTTCAAGGCAGCGACTCAATAACCCAAACCTGAAGAGGAGAAGACCACACACCGCGGCTGGGATGGCGTTCCAGTCGCCTCGCTTTTATCCAGCGTCGCGATGACGAGCAGCCCTGAGTCTAGTAAAGTTGGTTCATGCGTTTGCGGCGGAAACCGGAACGTTTTTGGAGCTGAGCAGGCAACTTGGAAATTTTATCTTGTGTTCTGAGCGAGATGAGGAACAATAGAGATGTTCGTTTGTTTTTGTTCATAGCGCGGTAGATCGTCGGTTGAATTCTCAATGGTGATTTGAAACCCGGTTCTCGGGAACGGCTTTGTAGCTGGCATACGTTCTATCACCAAACCATGAAACTCTACGTTGGAAATCTTTCCTTTAGCACCACTGACCCTGATCTGAAGGACCTGTTCGCACAGTACGGAACTGTGACGGATGTGCACCTCGTGACCGATCGCATGACCGGCAAATCCCGCGGATTTGCGTTCGTCACCATGAGCAGCGCTTCCGAGGGCAAAGCGGCGATCGCCGCTCTCGAAGGCAAAAACCTCGATGGCCGCAATCTTACCGTGAACGAAGCCCGCCCGAAGGACGAAGGGGCGAAGCGCTCGTTTACAAAGTCACGCTGGTAGTAATAAGCCAGTCTGAAGCAGGCGGGTTTTTCAGAAGAGCCTGCTTGTTTGTCTAGCTATTCCGATCGAGGAATGGCAAATGCATTCGCCGTCTCCTTCCCGGGCAGACGGCGAGTTGTTTAACAACAACCTTTAGACCAGTCCGCCGAGTATCTAAAAAGCCATGCCTACTGAGAGCTCAATTGTCGTTGAAGGAAAAATTACCGCTGTCCTGCCTGGAACCATGTTTCGTGTGGAGCTTTCCAATAAACATCTCGTCCTTGCCCACATCTCGGGGAAGATGAGAAAACGGTTCATCCGTTTGACCGTGGGAGATCGAGTGAAGATGGAGATGTCCCCTTACGACGTCACGAAAGCGCGTATCGTTTATCGGCTCTGACCGGGGATTTCTTAGGGGCGGCCGAGGTTTTTTGCGGAATGTAAATTATCGCCCCCTGAAACGTCCCCCGCCTCTCCGCCGATTCCCGTGCGTATCGCCGCTCGGCGGCCCCGCGCTACGATTCACGGGGGAGGGCGATTTGCGCTGAGTATAAGGACGATTCTCTCTTCGTTCCGGGGAGGCTGCCGGAACCGCTTGATAATCAAAATCGTCAGCCCGCTTTCGCACCACGCCGCGTCCGATGAATCGCTCCAAAGAACGAAGAGCGTCTCGATCCTCCGGCGTCACAAAGCTGATGGCATCTCCGATCGCTTGTGCCCGTCCGGTCCGCCCGATGCGGTGAACATAATCTTCCGGGTGCATCGGAAAATCGAAGTTAACGACGTGCGAAATACCGTCCACGTCAATCCCTCTTGCCGCAATATCGGTTGCCACGAGCACGCGTACCTCGCCCGATTTAAAGGCTCTCAAGGCATTCAGGCGCTGGTTTTGGGAACGATTCGAATGGAGGGTTGCCGTCGTGATCTGCGCTGCTCCCAGACGCTTCGCGATTCGGTCGGCGCCATGTTTTGTCCGCGTGAAAACGAGCACTGAATCGAAGGAAGGATCGCGCAACAGGTGAATCAGGAGCGCCGGCTTCAGACCTGCGGGCACTTCATAAACGAGTTGCGTCACCGTCTCAGCCGGGTTCGATCGTCGTCCAATTTGCACCATCTTCGGTCGATGCAGAAACTCCTGCGTAAGCACCTCGACCTCTTTAGAAAGCGTCGCCGAAAACAATAGCGTCTGCCGTTTTGACGGAAGGATCTTCATGATGCGTCGAATTTGGGGAATAAAGCCCATGTCCAGCATCCGATCTGCCTCGTCCAGGACAAGGAACTGGAGTGCCGAAAAATCTCCATGCTGTTGCCCGACCAAATCCAGGAGTCGCCCAGGTGTTGCAATGACAAGATCGGCACCGGAGCGAAGCGCGTTGATCTGCGGACGTTCGCTCACTCCGCCAAACACCGTGGCGATCCGTGCTGGCAAATATTTGGCGTAAATCCGCGCATTTTCCTCGATCTGAACAACCAGCTCCCGAGTCGGCGCAACGATCAACCAACGAATTCCGCGTGCCCGGGACGAACCGCCAGCCTTGAAAAGCTGCGAAAGGATCGGCAAGACGAACGCGGCGGTTTTACCGGTACCGGTCTGCGCGATTCCGATCAAGTCATGCCCGGCCATTATTTTTGGGATCGCTTCCACTTGGATCGGAGTCGGTTCCGTGTACCCGGCTTCCTCGACCGCTTTGAGCAAGTTGTCCCCCAAATTGAACGCGCGAAATGGCATAGGGGCAGAGTGGATCAGGGGCGCTCGAGCACAAGTCTATTATTCGCTGCCCGCAGAGGCAGCGAACAAAAGGAGTCTTGTCCTTAGTGGGGTGGACAGCGTTCATCGGAACGCTGTCTGGACCAAAACCATCACAGAGAATCGTTATTCTTTCTCCGGCGGATAAGCTGGGAACTCGTCCTTCGGCAGATTCAGCAGAGGGCAGTTTCCCAGTTCCAAGACAAAATCCAACTTCGGTTCCGTGTTCAGATAATAGTGGAAGTCCTCCTTGAACTGGCCGGTCTGCGTCACCTCGATGCCTTTTTCCTTGTATTCCTTAAGTACCTCATTGATGTCGTCCTGACTGATGCGCTCCTTAAAGTGATGGAGCCCTTCACCGTGTTTCTGAATAAAGGCCTCGTAGATCATCGGACCATAAACCGGCTGGATCAATTCTACCTGAATTTCTCCGATCCAGCTTATGCCGATCAAAAACTTAAAGGGTTCAGTCACTCGTTTGGCATCGATGTCCAGGTATTTCAGAGTCTTCTCTGTGAACGTGAGCACCGTCCAAGGGCCAACCTTCAGGTTGTCGACCCATGCTTTCATGCTTTTTTCCAAATCTCGCGTTACCCATGCGATTTGATGGATCTTCCGTTTTTTATTGAGTTCGCGCAGTTCGTCGTTGGTCATTTGCGTTAGAGAATGGGGGGTAGACTTTGTTTCAATAATTCCGAATCATTGGTAAAGTTCGAGCTGCTTTGCATCAAGCCCCAACTGCGAAATGCCGTCCGCGTCGATGCCAGCGAGCAGGGCCAGGAAGGGAAGAGTATGCTTGCAGATTTCCTGGTCGATTCTGCGATTGTAGCGTTTATGCTTTTGAATTCGTTATCTGCCGGACCGGCGGCTCAAAACTCCATTCTTCCGCCAGAACTTCCATGGAACGGAAAAAGCAAATCGCTTCTAGTTTCCGCAACGGATAGTTGGGCGACTCCTTTCGAACAATCGGGATTGAATCAAACACCCCGCTATGAGGAAACAATTGCATGGCTGCAGAAGCTTGTGGATGCCGCACCCGACTTAAAACGGGTCTCAATCGGGACCACATTGGAGGGCCGCGATATTGTCATGATCCTGGCGTCCACTGGCAGACGGTTTTCGTCCGAAGACTTTGTTGCCTCGGGCAAGGCAACGGTCCTTATCCAGGCGTGTATCCATCCCGGTGAGCCGGACGGCAAAGATGCTGGCCTGATGTTGCTTCGAGACATGACGGTCAAAGGATCGAAACGCGATCTGCTCGAGAAGGCGAATGTGCTGTTCGTTCCAATCTACAATCCAGACGGTCATGAGCGATCCTCGAGGTTCGGCCGCATCAATCAACGCGGACCGTTGGAAACAGGGTGGAGAACAAATGCACGAAACCTCAACCTAAACCGCGATTACGCGAAGTTAGACGCGCCGGAAACACGTTCGATTGTGCGAGCGATGAACGAGTGGCGACCGGATCTCTATCTCGATCTTCACGTTACGGACGGGGCCGATTATCAATACGATATTACGTGGGCTTTCACCTCAAGCGCTCAATATTCTCCGTCGATCGCTAGATGGTTCGAAAACAGTCTTGAGACAATTCTGTCGCATCATCTTGAGAGGATGGGTCATATGACCGCCCGGTACATCAATTTTATCGATGATTTGGATCCAACAAAAGGATTGGAAGGAGGCGCGGTTTTGCCGCGGTTCTCAACAGGCTACAGCGATATCCGGCATCTCCCTGGCCTTCTTGTTGAAACACATTCATTAAAACCATACGCGCAACGAGTGACTGGGACTTATGTCTTGCTCGAAACCGCACTGAAAGTGGCGGGCGAAGATACTGCGGCATTGCGGAGGGCGATTGACGATGATAGCGCCGAAAAAGAGGGAGAATTTACCACCAAATGGGGCACGAGCGATCAACCAGCGCCACTAATCCAGTTCCTGGGCGTGGGGTACAAGCGGAGCGAGTCTCCGATCTCGGGCGGCCCCAGGATTGAATGGCTCGGGAACCCGATTACGATGGAAATTCCCGGGCAACCGGCTGTTGCTCCCAGAGCAAAGGTGCGCAAGCCGGCGGCATATTGGGTTCCACGTCAATGGAATGATGTAATCGATCGTTTGCGTGCCCACGGCATTCCAATGGAAACTATCCAGGAACCGAAAGTATTGGCGGTTGAAATGTACCGAATCCATGAGCCTGGAATTTCGAAGGAACCGTTCGAGGGACATGTCAATGTGATTGGCACCCCTGTGGCGGAGCGCCGCGTTGAAAAATTTCTGGCCGGGTCTGTACGCGTGCCCGTTTCGGCTCCGTTCGGAGACCTTGTTTGTGCTTTGCTCGAGCCCGGTTCGGAGGACTCATTCTTTAGCTGGGGTTTTTTCCTCGAGATCATGCAAACGACAGAATATGTCGAAGCTTACGTGATGGAACCGATGGCCGAAAAAATGCTCGGGGAAGATCCCGCGCTTGCAGAGGAATTCGAACTTAAGCTCAAATCAGACGATCAGTTTCGAAATAATCCGAAAGAACGTCTTCAATGGTTTTATCAACGGACGCCGTTTTACGATGATCGAGCGGGACTTTACCCGGTCGCTCGGGAGATACAAGCAAATGAGAGCCGCAGCGACTTTGATGTTTAGAATCGTCTGCGAAAGTCCCAATCACTGCACCAGCTGAGAATTCAAGCCCTTGATCTGATCTCCTGACGTGACTTTGATCTCCGGCTTCCCTTGGTGAAGTTCGATTGTTCCGGTGATGCCGATCATTTTCCCTTGAAGCGTGGCGATCCGCTGGTCGGTGTCGACTTTTGAACCGGCTGAAATGAATCCAGCGAACGTCTGATTCGGGTATTCACGGCCGAAACTGATAAATGCGGTCCCGAGTGGGCTGATTGTGACGGAGGCGACTAAACCGCGCACCTCGGCATTTTTGCCTACGTACTGAACGGCCTCCGAATCTTTGATCACCGGCAATTCGTCCGCACGTGTAGTAACCGAGCAGAGCAAGAGACCAAGAACTGCAAACATGGGGTGCATGCCGATCCGAATATAGCCTTGAATCGCGATCAATTTGCAGTGCAAAAGCACATTTCGTACTATCGATTGTATCAACTATATTTACCATTTTTACAGCTATTCGCGATAAATTTATTTTCCGCTCGTGAAGCCGTGCCGACGGTGTTTTGACTTCCAAAAAGGCATCGGCAAGGAATCCGCAGCTTCCGAGTTCGTCCCGCCGCTAGCCGAACCTCAATAAAAACTGACGAGTCTACGATTTAACTTCGGTCGACACTGAATTCGCAAATCGCACAAAAAATGCGACCATTCTCCCCGAAGGTTCGGCTCCGCCGACCAGTACGAACAACTAAATATCCCAAAAACATCTGATGAACGTTCAAGCTAAAGATCTGACCAAAGAAGCCCCCGCCAGCCCCGCCAAGCGCGTCGGCGGATACGTCATCCTCGCCCGGTTGGCCGACAAAGCCCGTGCCGACTTTCTCGGCGGCAACGTCGGTGAATACCACACAAACTGCCCGCTCGACCACATGTTGCTCGATTGGAAGGGCGTGAAGTACGAGGAGCTGAAAAAAGAGATCGTGAACGGGGCCGATAACGAGAAAATCGCCGCTTACCTTGACGCTCACGGCACGGCGAAGACGCCCGAGGAGATCAAGGCCTTCTCCGACTCCCTGGACGCGATGAACCCGTACTTCGCACCAGACAAGAAGGAGTGGTACGTGGGCGAAACGGCCAAGCTCGGTCTCGATCCCGCCACGACGCCGATGTTCAAATGGCTGGAGGCAGACGACGAGGCGAGCCACTGAGCCACGCTGCTAGCGAACGCTGAAGCCTGATCCCCGCTGAAAAATGGGAAAGGTATCAGTCAAGAATAGCGCGAAGTTAATTTGCGTCTCTGTGGCTTACTAAGCTCATTCCTGCCCTAACTAACGGCTCCTTCAGGGCTTATTCTGGTCGGGGAATTAACCCGGGGTAAACCCCATAGGGGCTAACTTGTTGTGTTATGAAAAGTCTCGGCCGGGCTCGACAAGTGGCGCTGGTCTGCGCAACAAGTTAGCGCTTATGGGGTAAACCCAAGGCTATGCTTTCCTGGCCCTTCGGGCCTGGCCCTTCGGGCCGCAGAGAACCACGGTAGACACATACTTTCAAAGTCAAATTAACCCTCTTAAAAATCTCTGCGGAGGGGCGCCGGGAAAGTAGCAATCTCCGGCCGGCCAAAGGAGAGCGATATCGCAACGAATTGGAGTTGGTCGCTCGGACACCGCAAGCCGGCTAAAAAGACATGCCGGGAACAAGGCGGTTCGAAAACTGGAGAAACCTGGACAGCTCTGACAGGCAGATGTTTCCGGGCGAAGAACCGAGTGAACGAGCGTTTTTTCATGGTTGCTCTGGAGTGTAATTGTTGGAATACTCAGAGCAGGTCCTATGCCCGCGCAGTGATCGCACTCCTCAAATGAAGCGTACTTTCTACGGCAAAGTAATCAGCCTGAAGTTTTTAGGCGGACCGCGCGTCAGATCTCCGCAGAAATGGAGTTTATGAGGGCGGAACGGAGCCTAGCTTGACGAAGCGGACGTGGAATAAATGAAACTTTTGGTCATCTAGATCGGAAATGGGATTCTGAGATCCCATGCTTGGGAATGACCGGGTTGGGTGATACGTCAATGGCACCCAAAGACCCTCCGGAAGAATGGGATTGGTTATGACGACGGCTACGACTTCGACGTCGACTTGGGGTGCGTTGCGAAATCCAACTTTCAGAAAGTTGTGGGTTGCGAGTCTCGTCTCTGGAACATGTGTGGCGGCCCACGACACGGCGGCGACCTGGGTGATGAATACACTGACTGCGTCCCCATTTTTGATATCGGTGATGTCAACCGTGGCTTCGCTTCCTTTCCTTATTTTCACCCTTCCAGCTGGAGCGCTCGCCGATATGGTGGACCGCAAAAAGTTGCTTGTTCTGATGAACCTTTGGCTAACAATCGCGGCGGCAGCTCTGGCGATCCTTGGATGGCTTCATCTTCTCAGCACCTATGTCATCCTGATTTCGGTGTTTTTGATGGGAGTCGGCTTCGCGTTTGCGGCGCCGGCTTGGACTTCAATCGTTCCCGAAATTGTCTCCCCTCAAGAGCTTCGTTCTGCGGCAACGCTTGGGGGATTGCAGTTGAACATCTCAGGAATATTAGGGCCGGCCTTCGGGGGAGTTGCGCTTTCATTTGTCGGACCAACAGCAGTATTTGGAGTAAATGCTGCCTGCTTCCTGGCCGTCATCTTTGGCATTCTCCAATGGAAGCGGACAATACCGCAATCGAGGCGCGGTTTAGAAAACTTCTTTGATTCATTCATAAAGGCAATTCGTTATGTTCGTCATGCCCCTGGGCTTCAGATCGTACTTGCGCGGAACGCGTTGTTTGCGTTGTTCATTTCAGCGATTCCAGCATTGATTCCAGTGATCGGGCTGAAATCGTTGCATCTGAATGCGTCGCAACTAGGGCTGCTATTCACGAGCCAAGGCATAGGTTCTGTTGCCGGAGCTGTCGTGATCATACCGTGGCTGCGGGCCCGATATTCATCGAATATTCTGATTGTATTAGCGAATTTGCTTGTAGCGATCGTCTACGTTTTTATGGCGTTCGTCCGGCAGCCGTGGTTCTTTTTTGTTGTCGCGGCCATGGCTGGTGTTGGCTGGACGTTATCCGCCTCAGAACTCTGGGTAGCGGCGCAGCGTGCGATGCCGAGTTGGGTCAGAGGGCGGATGAGTGCAACCGTAATGATGGTTTCGCAAGGAGCGATGGCGATTGGAGGCGTAATATGGGGTTCGGCGGTCACGACGGCAGGGCCAGCCTATAGTTTGCTTGCGGCGGCTGCATTGCTCGTGGTGAGTCTGGTGCTCGCTGGTCCGCTTTCGATCGATTTTACAGATAGCCTCGACTTGGATCCTGCTGCGGTCACTCCCGCTGCTTACAAACTCCTTTATACGCCGAAACCAAACGACGGTCCGGTGTCGATCTGTGTGGAGTTTAACGTCGATCGTGTCCGAGCGGCGGAATTCGTAAATATAATGCGTGAAGTCCGCCGCATCCATCTGAGGAACGGGGCTTACCGTTGGCAATTGCACGAAGATCTAACTCGTCCAAACGCCTATCGTTTAGAGATGACGGTTGCATCCTGGAATGAGCATCTGATGCAATTCGAGCGGATGACAAAATCCGACAAGGATTTTCTAGAAAGAGCCTGGAGCTTTCACACGGGCGAAACTTTGCCAGGAGAACGGGTCTATTTATCCCTGAATAAGGAGATGTACTGATTTACTAATTGAATCATCCCAAAAAGCGTCACTGGGCATACTTGTCCTTTTCTGAAAAATACGTAAATTGGGGAAATGAGCATGACCCTCGGCTACGCCTTGCTCCGCGACCGGCGAGTCCCGATTCGGACTAAATTGATCGCCCTTGGTATAGGTGCCGCCGGTGTCGGCGCGTTCGAGGTGCTGCAGCTCCCGGTCGAAGCCGTCGTTGCCGCCCTGCTGCCCCTCATTGGCGCCGCCGGAGACCTCACCCTGGATGGAGCGGAGGCGATTATCGGTCCCGTACTGATCGCCATTTTGCTGCTGCCACATCTCGCGCCCGCCGATCTTGTGCGGCAAGTTCGGGCCGAAACGCAGCGCATGGCCCATTCATAGAAGCGGTTTTCACGCGCGGCGAGCGGATCTCTTGCGGGAACCATGCCATTCAGCGTGAGAGCAAAGCCACAGGGACTGATCGAATATCGAACGAGCAAACGGAAATCGAAACGGAGGAGGAGGACGATTGGAGCATGATTATTGAGAAGGGGGCTACACGACCCTCCCGACGGCGCGCTGGCCTTTCAGCGTGAGAACCGCGAGCGCCAGTAACCCGAAGTGGAAAAGAAACCCGCAGCTTAGCACTAATTGACCGGGTATTGGACCGATCGCGGCGTGTTCCCAGAAGTCATGGATTGATGCAATCGGAATTGGATGAACACAGATTTTGGTTATGTAACTGACGGCCTGAACGCCAAACATAAATGAATAGTTTCGCCGCAACCGCCGTCCCATAGCTTCCAAAAAGCTGATATGAAACCGGAGGTCCTTATAGTCGTCGGCTAATTCCAGATTCCAGCCATTATCGATGCGGACACCTTCGCCTCGCAGGATCGGTCCGTACAGGCCCGTCTCCAGAATGCGCACACGGGTGCGCCAGATATCAAAGTAACGGTAGCGGCGAGCTTCAATGAAAAGAAAGACCAGGGACATCAAGGCGACGAGAACAAGCGGGAGCGGTGAATTGCCCGGGCTGCTGAAGGCAACCGAGAGCGCAATGCCGGTCGTGGCGACCGCCCAGTTGGTTGTCGCATCGAGTCGGGTGCGCCAGATTTTGCTTCGATACATCTCGCCTCTATAAAGATGCGCGAGCATCCCGAGTTCAGCCGGGTTAAACGGATTCTCCTGCTTGGGATTTTCCGACGCTCTGATAAGCCTGTCTCCGTTCACAATGAGCCTCTAGGTTCGAGAGGGGAAACCTTTTCTGAGCTTGAAGAAAGCCGCACGAGGCTGTCAATCCCATTCCCGGCGCGTCTGACATCGTGCGTTAGATTTGGAACCTCTTGGCTGTTTTAATTTAAAGGTTCAAGGAATTTAACCCCGATGGCATTCTCTGCGCGAAAGATTCTAGTATTTTTAGTATTGAAAGATTGCGCATCTGAGAGAACTCTCTAAATGGTGGCGCTCATCGGTAAGCTCTTTGGCGGTTCGAAAAGCGAGCCTGTGGAAATCAAGGCCTCGACGGGCTTTGTGCCCGAGAAGGTTTTTCGACGGGCGACGAAGCGGATATTTGCCAAGTACAAGGCTACCATTCGAAAGCTCGCGCTGTGAGCGATTCTCCATACCTTTACCTGACGGCGTCTCAACTCCAGGAATTACATGACGCCGTCGTCGAAGAACACGGCGGCACCCGTACAACGCGGAGTTGTCCGGGGCTGGATTCCTGCGCGGAAGCTCCGCAAAATGTGGCGCACTTAAAGGGCGGTGATGTTTTCGAGCAGGCTTCCGCGTGCGCCTGTTCCATCTTGCGAAAAAGTCCTTTCGCGGATGGAAATCGGGGAACTGCGCTAGTGGCAGCGCTCGTATTTTTGGACATCAACGGCGTCATGGATCACGACTACGACGAATCGACCCTGCTCCAGGCGATGCTCTATCTGGCTGAAGGCAAAATGGATAGGGATCTCTTTGCGGAGTTTCTGCGAGAAGCCGTTTCTGGGATAACGGGAACTTGGCAGGATGAATCGCCGGATCGCTGAACACCAGTAAAACCGCAAGCAACCGTGCCGTTCAAAAATCAAGGTCAATTGCGAGTCAGCGAGAATCGGCGCTTTCTGGTCAGGGCGAACGGCGCTCCCTTTTCTTGGTTCGGCGATACGGCCTGGGAAATATTCCACCGGACAAATCGCGAAGAGGCCGACCACTATTTAAAAAAGCGAGCCGAACAGGGATTCACCGTAATCCAAGCCGTTGTGCTGGCTGAGTTTCAAGGGATTCGCGAGCCGAACGCCTATGGTGATTTACCGCTGGTGGACAAAGACCCGGCAAGGCCGGAAGAGGCGTACTTTCGGCATGTGGATTGGATTGTCACGCGAGGGAACCAGCTGGGATTGACAATCGGCATGTTACCGACCTGGGGCGATAAAGTGGGAAAGACGCACGGCGACGGCCCACAAATCTTCAATCCTCGAAATGCCCGGATTTACGGAGAATTTTTGGGGAAGCGGTATAAAAACGCCGATGTCGTTTGGATCATCGGTGGCGACCGTGCCGTCGATGACCGGGAGAAACGCGAGATCTGGCGTTCGCTGGGCGAAGGTTTGCGGGCTGGTGATGACGGCTTGCATCTCCTGACCTTTCATCCGCGCGGTGGTGACGATCAAATATCGACTTCTTCAAATGTTTTTCCGAACGATGATCCGTTTTTGGATTTTAATATGCGGCAAAACGGGCATTTCAATGCGACACCGACCTGGGCGCGGATTGGACGCGACTACGCGCTGGCCCCAATGAAACCGGTCATCGATGGTGAGCCGATCTACGAAGATCATCCGATCGGCTTCGACGCCGCGAAATATGGCTATTCGACCGCGTGCGATTGTCGGCGGTTTTTGTATTGGGACCTGTTCAGTGGTGCATTTGGTCACACCTACGGGCATCATAGCGTGTGGCAGATGCATAACGCTGGCCGGGGCGAGGGGATTAACAAGCCGATCAACCATTGGCTTGAAGCGGTCGAAAGCCCTGGCGCTTGGCAGATTCGCCATGCGCGCGCTTTGCTGGAGAGCCGTCCATTCCTGACCCGGATTCCGGACGATTCATTGATTGTTCCTTCGAGTGTTCCGAATGCGGTACCTGGCGCAGGAACAAAGTTCATGAACGCGACGCGAAGCAGCGATGGCGATTACGCAATGATCTATAGCTCAACTTCGAGAACCTACACGGTCAACCCGGAAATGCTTTCCGGCGAAACGCTTCGTTTTTGCTGGTTCAATCCGCGCGATGGGAGCCACGTCGATCTTGGAGTTTTCCCTCGAGCGAACTTGATCGATGTGACGCCTCCCTTCCAGGGAGAGGATCTTGATTACATCCTTGTCGTTGACGATGCAGCGCAAGATTTTCGGCCTCCCGGTTCTGGTGAGTTGAGTGCCTCGACTCACAAGGGTCAGCTACGGTTTCGTTAACCCCTACTCCGGGATTGGCGGGCGACTCGACGCATCCTCTGTATACTTCTCTTCGTCCCGGAGCATCGCTTCCAGTGCGGCGAAGATTGGTTCACTGCGATAGATTCCCGAGAAAACTGCAGTGTCGCCGATGGCGCTGCGGAGGATGAACGCCGGGCGTTGATCAATACGGTAGGACTCGAACTCTGAAAGCGATTCCTGCAATTCGGAGGCAAGCACTGGATCGTCGATTGCGTTTGCCAATGTTTCTGCCGCGATGTCGCTGACCTCGGCCGCGAGGTTTAGCGCTACTGCGCGCTGGAGAATCGGCTCGCCGCGGTCCATCGCGGCTGATTTTATGGCCTCGTGCACTTCCTTGCCCTTTCCGAATCTCCACGCGGCAGCAATCACGCAGTTCGGTACCGACGTTGACTGACCTTTCCTCTCCAACCAGCGGTGGTTGAACCGCCGTCCGGTCACGACTTCACAACGATCGTAGTACCATCGTTCCTGTTCAGGACCGGCTTCCATCGGCTTGCCTGCATTGATCAGCGCAATTTTCCAAGTGACGTGTACGCGTGCGTCGTAGCGTTGGCATACCTCCGCAATTACCTCATCCCCCAAAGCGCACCACATCGAACAAACATCAAAAAAATAGGTGAGTTGCATGGGACAGAATTTATGAAAAAAAGCCGCCGGCCTGAAGCCATACGAAAAACCCAACGCTTTATCCCGTTTCAATCCGGTGAGTTCACCGGACTCTCAAGACGCGGTTCACTTGCTGCTCTCCCGTGGCGCGTGCGGCTTCTCCTCCGGAGTCGCGTCAGCAAAAAAGAGCGTCTCGATCAGGAATTTTTCGTACCTCTTTTGGTAGGCCTCCGTCCATTCCTGGCGGGCCTGGTCCCAAGAAAGCTTGCGGCCTTTTTCGCCTTCGATCCACTTGTACTTTCGGATCTCTTGTTTGATCAGGTAGGTGATCCGGTAAAACGGATCGGAATACATCATCGGCGGGATCGCAACGTGTTCTTCAGTCTCTAAAATTTCGCGCATTGAGTTCAATAGACCACAGCTTGAGTTGTAGCGCCAAACCGAGGTCCCGTTACTGAAGCGAAATTAAAGCACACGTTTGGTGGTTGGCTTGTTGAACCAAAACTTTTTCGCGAGGCGAGCGCCTTCCAACGCGACGAGTAGGAAGAGCAACCATCGGGCGACGTACCAGTGTCCCTTGCCCGCGATCGATTGGTGATAGATCAGGACAACGGCTGCGACGTACGCCAGGCGGTGGAGAAGCTTCCATCTCTTTGCGCCCAACTTCCGGACCGCCCAGTTATTGCTGGTCGACGCGAGCACCACAAGGATACTGAGCCCGGCTAAGCCAAACCAGATAAACGGTTTGCTAAAACTCTGAAGCACATCCTCCCAATCGCCTTGGTAGAGCAGGTGACACGAGAAATGAATGAGGCCGTAGATGCAGGCCGACACCCCAATGTAGCGACGATGCCGGTTCAGCGCGTTGACAAGCGCCGAACGCGGAAAGAGCACCCGCAGAGGAGTCAAACTCAAAACGGTACCCAAAGTCCAGATCGCAATCTCGCCCGACACGTGGAGCAGCCGTTCAATCGGATTTGCGCCGAGTTGGTTGGTGACTCCCGGAACAATGAGAAAGCAGAAGCCGATTCCGAAGAGAACGGCGAGCGCGACAATTTTGTTGCCCAGAATCCTGGCGGCTAGCCCGCGAGAATCACGCAAAACTTGAGGCGACGCGCTCATTGCGGACTACTGCATCGACTCATAAGTTGGAGGCATACCGTCGGCTTCAAAAGGGTTTGGATGCTAGTGTCCTGTTCCCGAAATACGAGGTATTTCGGGGACAGGACACAAGGCGCGAGTGAGGAGCGTATCCGCTGCGATCCGTAACGAACGAGCAACGACGCATCCGAACCCTTTTCAAGCCAACCCGGAGGGCCGATGGCGCTTTGGCCGATTTTCTGCGTTGCTCGGTTCTCACGTACGGATCTCAGTATGCTCGGCGCTCGCGTCTTGAATATCGGCCAAATCGCCGACGGCGGTATGCCTCCCACTTATGAGACGATGCACGAGAAAGCGCAGGAGTGACGCTAAACACATACTTATTCCTGGCGCCATGTATTTGGCTCCCGAACACCCGAACACCCGAACACCTGAACACCTGAACACCTGAACTCCTGAACTCCTGAACTCCTGAACTCCTGAACACCTGAACACCTGAACTCCTGAACTCCTGAACACCTGAACACCTGAACACCTGAACACCTGAACACCTGAACTCCTGAACTCCTGAACTCCTGAACTCCTGAACTCCTGAACTCCTGATTC
>Ga0302326_10005029_pt1 | contig 30311 bp, 27 predicted proteins | sample Palsa_T0_3_FD_202264 | JGI IMG/M metagenome (GOLD analysis project Ga0302326, IMG submission 202264) | Peat permafrost microbial communities from Stordalen Mire near Abisko, Sweden - Palsa_T0_3 | ecosystem: Environmental > Terrestrial > Soil > Palsa > Peat permafrost | place: Sweden: Abisko... | reverse complement strand
TGCTGACCGTGGGGTTTCTTTCGAGCCTGGCCTGCGTGGCTTTATTGGTCGATATGCTTGTCGCCATCCTGACCACCAAGCTTTCCGCCATGCCTAAAGGACTTTCGCCTCTTAACTGGCTCGACGATTTCCTCTACCTTCCGGAAGTCCTGTACGTGCTCTTCTTTATCTGGCTGATCTGCTTTGGTCCGGGAAAGTTCAGTGTCGATTACTGGCTCGCCAGCAAGTTACTGAGGTGATCGATCGACGAAGCAGCTTATTGCTAGACAAGAGCTTGATGGTCATTGCCAGAACTTTTAAGCCGCCCGCTGTACTGAAATAAGAGGATGCTAACCACACGCTGGGCTTCGACGAGGTATGCATGCCCCGATTGCTTTCAGTAAATGTCGGCCTTCCACGCGACGTGACATGGAACGGTAAGACTGTCCGTACCGCGGTCTGGAAAAGTCCAGTTGAGGGACGACAAATGGTGCGCAAGCTCAATGTTGTTGGCGACGCCCAAGCCGATCTCGCCGGTCATGGTGGGGAGCAGCGCGCCGTTTTTGTTTATCAGATGGACGCCTATCAGTACTGGGAACGCTTTCTCGGACGTGAAGACTTCATCTTCGGCCAGTTCGGAGAAAACTTCACTGTTGAGCAACTTCCTGATGACGAGGTCTGCATTGGCGATCGCTACCGCATTGGTAATGCGATATTTGAAGTGACACAGCCGCGCGTAACGTGCTACCGCGTCGGCATTCGCATGAATGAACCTCGGATGCCAGCCCTGCTCGTAGCGCATCACAGACCAGGATTCTACTTTCGCGTGTTGCAGGAAGGAGAAGTTGGGGCGGGCGACGACATTGTAAAAATTACTGACGGTCCAGAGCGAATCAGCGTGGCCGAGGTTAACGCCCTCCTGTATTTGCCAGGACATTCTCGCGAACAATCGGAACGAGCGCTACGGATTCCTGCACTTAGCAAGGGCTGGCAGTCTTCTTTTCAAGCGATACTCACGCACGAGTCGAGCCCGAAACCCGGCGATGGAAATCGAGGACTCGCGAATGAGGAACAAGCACCAGCATGGCCCGGATTTCGGCAGATGCGAATCGCGCGTATCCGTAAGGAAAGCGATAACGTAACTTCCTTCGTTCTGGCGCCGATCGATGGGCAACAGCTTCCTGTCTTCCAGGCAGGTCAATTTGTGGTTTTGCGGCTGCTCGTCGATCCGGGCAAATCGCCCGTTCTTCGCAGCTATTCGTTGTCTGATCTGCCTGGAGCCGATCATTTCCGCATCAGCGTCAAAAACGAATTGAATGGGATTGGAAGTTCATTTCTGTGCGACCGTGCGCGAGAAGGCGATCTATTGGATGTTAGTGCGCCGCGCGGTAGCTTTACTCTGCGCCCCAGCCAGGGTCCTGTGGTTCTGCTGAGCGCTGGAGTGGGCGCAACGCCCGTGATGTCGATGCTGCACACACTCGCCGCTGAAAGATCGCAACGAGAGACCTGGTGGATCTATGGAGCGCGCAATCGCGTCGACCATCCATTTGCGGAAGAATCGCGTTCATTACTGAAGCAGCTCTCTCGCGGACGAGGATACATCGTGTACAGCAGGCCCGCTGCAATCGACCAAGTCGGGGCAGACTTCGATGCTCCCGGGCACATTGACACAGCTTTGCTGGAGAACATTGGCGTGTCACAGGGTAGTGACTTCTATCTGTGTGGCCCCTCTTCATTCCTGCAGAATATGCTGGATGGGCTGCGAAACTGGGGTGTGCTCGCCGGGAATGTGCACACGGAAATCTTCGGTTCTCTCGAGGCTATTACCCCTGGTATGGCACAGGTTGTTCACACTCCTCACCTACCACAAGGGCCGTCCGGATCTGGCCCCCCAGTCTCATTCGCGCGTAGCGGGATTACCGCCGCTTGGGATCCGAAATTCGGGAGCTTGCTTGAACTCGCGGAAGCGTGCGACGTTCCGGTCAGATGGTCGTGCCGGGCTGGAGTCTGTCATACCTGCGTGGCTGGTCTGATTGGCGGATCGATTATTTATAACCCTGAGCCGCTGGAGAGGCCCGCTCCCGGGAACGTGCTCGTATGCTGTTCCCAGCCAAACGCGGGTGTCACTATGGATCTTTGAGAGTAACGGGATTGAGACGCCCGCACCAGCCAGGTCCATGGCGTCAGAGTTGCTGGGTTCAATAAGTAGCCCCACGGACTCAAGGGAGGAGTCCAATCATGCGTTCTGATATCGTGCCCGGAGGCATTTTCCCCGATTACGAACTGCCCGATCACACGGGCAAAGTGCGCAAGCTGAGCGAGCTACAGGGCGATGATCCGCTAATTCTTACGCTTGCGCGCGGCCACTATTGCCCAAAAGAGCACCAACAGCATTTGGAACTCGCCGCGTTCTACCCGAAGATCGCGGTGGCCTACACGCAGATCGCCACGATCGCCACCGACGACCACCATACGCTGCAGGAATTCCGTGCGTCAGTCGGAGCCGCGTGGACATTCCTTTCGGACCCCGATCGAACGATTCAGAAGGATCTCGACATCCAGGAGTACACCGACCCCGAGCATAATCCGATGATCCCGCATACGCTCGTGCTCAAGCCGGGCCTGTTGATTTACAGCATCTACAACGGCTACTGGTTTTGGGGCCGCCCGTCGGTCGCAAACCTCTGGCATGATCTGCGCGCAGTGACGAGCGAAATCCGTCCCGACTGGGACCTGAGCACGCCTGGACTCCGCGAGGCATGGAATGCGGGCGACTTGTCGCGCTTCCACGGTTGGAACAAGCGTGGCGCCGCGAAGGCGCCCTCTGCAGGACAGAAAGAGTAACGATGACGCCTAGCTATGAGCCCTGCCTTTCGGGCAGGCGGTTTTCTTGAGGCGAACGCAATTCTAGGATGTTGAACGGAGGAATCATGAGCATCGCAACGGGCGCCTCTCCCATCCAGTACGAACCGGAACTCCTCGGACAAACTGTCGTCGTGATCGGTGGCAGCGCCGGCATCGGACTCGAAACGGCCCGGCGAGCGCGCGCTGAGGGAGCCAAGCTGATTCTCGCGGCACGCAACCCGGAACGCCTAGAACACGCCTCACGCGAACTCGGCCCTCTAAGCAGCGCTGCGTTCGACGCCACTGACTTCGATCAACTCAAAAGATTCTTCGACGAGCTTCCAACACCGATCGATCACGTCCTGGTCACCGGCCCCGGTCCCTACTATGCACCGCTGGCGGAACTCGAGATCGAAAAGGCGCGCCACGATGTCGAAGCCCATCTCCTGCTGCCGTTGCAGGTCGCGCTCTACGCCGCAAAGAAGGTTCGCCCGGGAGGCACCCTGCTCTTCATGGGCGGTACCGGTGGTCGCCGCACGGCGCCAGGACTCGCTCTCGTCTCGGCTCTCACCGCCGCGCTTCCAGCTATGATCAAGAACCTCGCGCTCGAGCTAGCCCCAATTCGCGTCAACCTCATCGCTGCCGGCTTCGTCGATACTCCGCTCTCAGCATCGCTGCTCGGCGATCAGTTGGATGCGCGGCGCGAGCAGCTCCGCGCGACACTCCCGATCCGCCGCGTGGTCGGCCCAGCGGACGTCGCCGCACTGGCCGTCCACCTCATGACCAACACGGCCCTAACCGGCGCAACCTACGACATTGACGGCGGGCAGCAACTCGTGGAGGACTGAGCCCGTGCCGGACGCGACTCTTAGGGTTTCTCCGTTCCGAGTAGCTGGTTTAGGAATTAGGCACGGCGCGCCGAGACGGATTCAATTCATCCTGGCCGGAATCGAACGCACATGGTGTTCCCGAGTCTCTCGCGGTTTTTGCCGGTAGGCCTGCTGCTCTTTCGATTGATTCTTAGACAGCGGCTGGAACGATCTGCGCAACCCGCAGGAACGCGCTCAGAGCATCGGCAAGAGCAAAAATTTCACAATTTCCTCGGGAGTGCCAAAGTTCTTAGCGATGATCTATTGGCGCTTCCGGACAATTATGAGGTTCTGTTACAGGACCTGAAGTCTCGGATTCAGCAGGCGCAAGTTAAGGCCTTCACCAGCGTCAACACGGCTTCTTTTGCTCAATGGCAGATCGGGTCCGACATCCTAGCTCGTCAGGCACGGCAAGGTTGGCGCGCAGAGATTATTGATTGGTTGTCGGTTGACCTCCATGGGACTTTTCCAGAGACCAAGGGGCTCTCTGCGAGGAGCCTCAAGTATACGAGGGCTTTCGCGACGGCGTGGCCCGACATCGCAATTGTGCAAGCGCCTCTCGCACAATTGACTCGGGTACTACAGTCTCGCGCGGATCGGAAAAACTGAAGAGCCGGGACGTGCATTCTTGGTGGATATCTACGTTTGTGCAGGTGGCTGCGGAGGGCGAATATTTCACGCTTCTGGCGTTTCGGTTCGGGCGCTGGAAGGGTATAAAGTAGCTGGATGCCGGCGGCAAGAGTGGACAGCAATATGGCGGAGTGGCCTGCTACGCGAATTCTGGTGGTGGACGATGATGTAGAGCTCTGCGAGCTGGTTGAGCAATATCTGAAATCGCAGGGATTTCAGATTGACGCGGTGCACGATGGCTCGGCGGGCGTGGAGCGGGCTCTCTCCGGCGTCTATTCACTGGTGATTCTGGACGTGATGCTGCCTGGGATTCGCGGGTTCGAAGTGCTGCGGCAAATTCGCACTAAGTCCACGCTTCCCGTCATCATGCTAACCGCGCACGGCGAAGACGTGGACCGCATCGTGGGACTCGAACTGGGCGCCGACGATTATCTGCCCAAACCTTACAATCCGCGCGAGCTCGCTGCGCGCATTCATGCGGTGCTGCGCCGCACGGCGGCCGGTCCGGCCACGGATCTTTTGACTCCGTTCACGATACTTCTGGACGATATTCGCCTGGACACCCGTGCGCGCAGCGCGCGCCACAAAACCCGTGATATAGAATTGACCTCCGCGGAATTCGAGCTTCTTGCGTTGTTTTTTAAGTCTCCCGGACAGGTGCTGTCGCGAGACGAATTGGTAAGAACGGCTCTGGGCCGCGATTTGGAGCCGTCGGATCGAAGTCTAGACGTCCACATCAGTAATCTTCGCAAGAAGCTGGGCGCCTGCCCGGACGGCACCGAGCGAATCCGTGCGATTCGCAACGTCGGGTACGTGTACGTGGTGTCGGAGACTTCGCAGTAGCCGGTAATTGGTGAAACGAAAGTGCGCAGCCTGTTTCTGAAGATTTTCTTATCGTTCTGGCTGGCGATGGTCCTCGTCAGCGCGACCCTGATCGCCTCGGTGGTAACCACGCAATCCCAATTCAAGGCAATGCGTGCGGAGGAATTCGATCGCACCGTTATGCCGCTGGTGGCGGCGCGCGCCGCCGACATTCTGGACGACCATGGCATGGGGGCGCTGGCGGACTTCCTTACGTCGCTGCAGACCACGCTGCACTGGCAAGCGTATCTTTTCGACGATGAGGGCCATGAAATTCTGTCGCAGCCGACACCGGCTGAGGCTGACGTCATCGCGCAGTCCGCGCTGCAGTCGAGCGAAACAAAGATTCAGATGTCCCACGGCACACAGTTCTCTGCCAGCCGAACCACTGGCTCTACTGGAACCCACTACGTATTGGTGATCGGTACGCGTGTGGAATCCGTCGCGGATGTATTGCGCGCTCCGATCCAGGTCCAGATCGTTCGCGCCGCAGCCGTGTTTTTTATCGCCGGGCTGGTGTGTTTCTGGCTGGCCCGTTACATCACCGCGCCGATCGTACATCTTCGGGCGGTGACCCATAGGCTGGCGACGGGGGATCTGAGCGCGCGGGTGGGACGAGCGGCGGGAAATCGCGCTGACGAGCTGGCGGAGCTCAGCCGTGATTTCGACCACATGGCGGAGCAGATCGAATCGCTGATGTTTTCACAGCGGCGCCTGCTGGCGGATATTTCGCACGAATTGCGATCTCCCCTAGCGCGCCTGACGGTGGCGCTGGGCCTGACCCGGCTGCATGCGAATGCCGAATCCGCAAGTGGGCTGGACCGCATCGAACTGGAAGCTGGGCGGCTGAACACCTTGATTGGGAGCCTGCTAAGGCTGGCGCGACTGGAGAGTGGCAGCGAGACTTTGGAGGGCGAGGCGGTGGTGCTGGATCGAGTGGTGGCCGATGTGGCTGCGGATGCCGATTTCGAGGCGCAGGGGCGCAATCGTCACGTACGGGTGACCCAAGCCGATGGCTGCACTATTCTGGGGAACCGCCACCTCCTGCGCAGCGCCATCGAAAACGTGATTCGCAACGCAGTGAGCTATACCGCCGAAGGCACCGAGGTGCAGATCGCGCTCAAGAAGTCATCAACCAACGGGAACGAAACCGCGCTAATTAGCGTTCGCGATCACGGAAGCGGAGTACCGGAGGAATCGCTGGGCGACATTTTTATGCCCTTTTACCGGGTGGGTGACGCGCGCGACCGCGTCTCGGGCGGATCCGGGCTGGGACTATCCATTACCGAGCGCGCGGTGCGGCTGCATGGCGGAACGGTGAGAGCTGAGAATTGCAAGGAGGGCGGCCTGCTGATCGAGATGCGGTTGCCGTTCGCGGCAAAATAGCCGAAACCGTAACGATGGCTACGAGTTTTCATCCTGGAGATTTCGCCGGCGGTACGCCAGAAACGCGATACCCACACAGATGAAAAACGGGGGAAGCATCAGAATGATAATTCCGTCGCGAAGAGCCTGGATCGCCCGTGGCCCGGAAGCAGCGGCGCCCTGGTAGCATTGCACGCAGCCTTGGGCGAAGAGAGCCGATGGCGTCGCCAGCGTGGCGAGCGCGACAACGCTGGAACAAAGAACTAAGAAGACGAGTTTTTTGGTCAGCAGCATCGCGATCCGTTGATTCGTTATCTTAGTCCCGCCGCTGGTAAATCGTTTGCATGCAGTTTGCGATGCGTCTGACGGCCTCACACACCCTTCACTCGACTAACGCAGCGCGAGGCTCGCCATGCGATACGCGTCTGGCCAGATTTCGTTCATCATCAGGAGCACAAATGTCACCGCAACCATCAGCGCCCACCGGAGACTGAGCCGCTCGTATTTCAGGTGCATGAAATACAGGAGACCGATGCCGGCTTCGATGAACGCAAAACTCAGCAATATCGCCAGGAGCATGTGGGTGGAGAAACCGCAGTACGTCAGGAACACTTCGGCGCCCGCGATATACAATAGCCCATTCCAAACGATCAGGTAGGATTTTATCCCCGGATTGCGACTCGCTTCCATGCCCGGAATTCCTCCCGTTCTCCGCAGGATCCCGATTCAGCGCGCGGCATTCATCAGATAGAGCAGCGGAAACACGAACATCCAAACCAGATCCACGAAGTGCCAATATAGCCCGGTGGTTTCCACGTGAACTTCGTCCAGCCAGTTGACCTTATACCCGATCCCAATCACGATCAGCGCAATGACTCCGGAAATAACGTGCATCAAGTGAAGTCCGGTGATGCTGAAGAATGTTGCTCCAAATAACACCGGACCGCCGGCCGGATTCTTCGAAAATCCCCAGCCTTCACCGAACATGTGAAACCATTCCCGCAGATGCAGCACTGCGAAAACGATTCCCAGCAATACCGTCAAACTCAGCCACTTCAAGCTCGATGCCTTTCGACCGGCTTTCGCGGCCTGCACCGCGCCCAGCATGGTCAGGCTACTGGTGAGGAGAACAACGGTCATGACCATGCCGTTGACGATGCTCGAAGAAAACTGAAAAGGCGCCGGCCAATCCGGCGTGCCGGCGCGCAGATAGGAATAGGCGAACAAGACCACACCGAACGTTACCGCGTCCGAAGCGATAAAGAGCCACATCGTCAATTTCTTGGATGGAATGCCAAACGGTGAGGGCTCCATCGTCGCTCCGTGCCCTTCCGCCAGCGGTGCCGCCGATTCGCTCACAGCGCCTCCTGAAAACAATTACGTCCGCATGGCCAGCAGCAAGAACAGATACACCCACAGTCCATCCATGAAATGCCAATACACGCTCACCGCGCCGATCCCGGATGTGTGCGCGGTGCCATGCGTCTTAGAGAGTTTCCGGATGATGTAAGTCAGTCCGCCGATCCCGCCGAGCAAATGCAATCCGTGCAGAGCGGTAAAGACGTAAAAGAACGAGCAACTCGGATTCGTTGCAAGAAAAAGTCCCTGCGCAACCAGATCGCGCCACGCCAGCACCTGACCTACAACAAAAAGCGCGCCTAAGGCCGCAGTCACGTACATCCAATAGATCCCATCCAAGAATGGTTTTCGGGCGGCATCCGGCGCTTCAGACCCAAGTCCGGCGACGAATGCGAGTCGCGCGCAAGCCATTCGCAAAGTCACGCTGCTGCCTATCAGGATGAGCGTGTTCAGATACAAAATTCTTGGGAGCTCGAAATGCCGCCAATCCGCACTCGCCCCCTGGCGCACGATCATGGCGCTGGTGAAAGCCGCGAACGACATGGAGATCGCTGCGATTCCAATCCATACTCCGGTTTCCGAGCGCTCTGGCCTGCGCAATACACCAGACGCTGTGACCGGCGCGGCCGGAAGGCGACCTTCGCCGCCAACTGGAACTCGGCTTTCCTTCACGTCGATCTGGTCTCCAGAGTTCAATCCCGCTCCTTCCTGCAAGACTCAATTCGCGTCGACACTACGTCCTCAGTTGTTGTTGGGAGGCGAAGTTTGCATCGCGTAATCGGCTCCGCTTTCTTCGAGTCCATATTCGTTCGGGCCACGGTAAACCACCGGATGCTTTCCGCCGAAGTTGTCGAAGGGCGGCGGAGACGTGGTAGACCATTCCAGCGAAGTCGCTTCCCACGGATTGTCCGCGGCGATGGGCCCGCGGAAACGGCTCCAAGCCAGATTCCAGAAGAAAATGAACTGAGCGCCGCCGGTCAACAGAGCGGCGATGGTGATGAACCTATGCACAGGAATCAGCGGAGCCAGGTAGTCGTCCACGAACGCCGAGTAGCGGCGCACGTTGCCCGCCAGGCCGAGGTAGTGCATCGGCATGAACACGCAATACACGCCGAGGAACGTCAGCCAGAAGTGCCATTTGCCGAGCGTATCGCTCATCATCCGTCCGAACATTTTCGGAAACCAGAAATAGCTCCCCGCAAAAACTCCGAAGATCGAGGCCACCGCCATCACGAAATGGAAGTGGGCTACCACGAAATAGGTGGCGTGTAGGTAGGTGTCCAGCGACGGCTGCGCCAAATAGAAACCGCTAATGCCTCCGCTGATGAACACGGAAATGAATCCAAGACAGAAGAGCGCCGGCGTGGTGAAGCGCAACCTCGCGCCGTATACCGTGCCGATCAATAGGAGCGTCATGATCGTGGCGGGAATAGTGATCACCAGCGTCGGCACCGAAAAAAAGTTCGCGGAGAACGGATTCATCCCGCTCACGAACATGTGGTGGCCCCAGACCATATAGCTCAAGAAGCCGATGGCGATCATACTGCCGGTGAGCGCGCGCGGACCAAGCAGCGGCTTGCGCGCGAAGACGGGAAGAATATGAGCGACAATTCCGATGGAAGGCAGGATCGCGATATAGACCTCGGGGTGGCCGAAAAACCAGAACAGATGCTGCCACAGCAGCGGAGAGCCGCCTGAATGCGGCTGCAGTTTGTCGCTGAGCACCAGCCCCGCGGGAATGAAAAAACTCGTTCCCGCAACCCGGTCCAGAATCAGCAGAATGCACGCGGGCAGCAGTACCGCAAAGGCGAGCAAAGCGATCACCGAGGTCACGAACCAAGCCCAGGTGCTGAACGGCATGCGCGCCAGAGACATCCCTTTGGTGCGCAGGTCGAGAGTGGTGGCGATGAAATTGAGCGCGCCCAAGAGCGATGCGATGCAAAAGATGGCAATCGAAATCGCCCAGAGATTCTGGCCCATGGCCAGGCCCGGGCCCGCGTCCTTCCCGACCGCGCTGAGCGGTGCGTACGCGGTCCAACCGGAAATCGGTGGGCCGTCACTGACAAAAAATGACGCCATCATCACCAGGAATGCCGCAAACGTCGTCCAGAACGACATCATGTTGAACCGGGGAAAGGCCATATCCTCGGCGCCAATCTGGATGGGAAGGAAATAGTTGCCGAAGGCAGCGAAGGGCGCGTTGGTCAAGACAAAGAAAACCATGAGTGTGCCGTGCATGGTGAGCAGGGAAAGATAGTACTCCGGCGTCATCACCCCATTGGGCGCCCCCACCGCTGAAAACTTGCCCAGCAGCGGAATCGGCCAAGCGGGCCACGCCAGATGAATGCGCATCAACCAGGAAAGCACCATGCCGGCAAACACTGCTGCAAGCGCTAGGCCGTAGTATTGCTTCCCAATCACTTTGTGGTCGAGGCTGAAAACGTACTTCCGGATAAATCCTGTGGGAGGCGTATGTGCGTGAGTAGCCGGAAGTGACGAAACATCATGCATGGTTGAGCCTCTGGATGGCGGTGAAGACTCCTGGCGCGTGCCTCTGCGCGATCGGTTGCATTTACTGACTTTCCTGTGCTTTCAACCACTGGGTGTAGTCTCCGGGCGTCATAACCTGAAGATATGCCTTCATATTGTAGTGGCCCAAGCCGCACAGTTGGGTGCACACGATCTCGAACTTTCCGGTCTGCGTGGCAGTGAAATGCAGGGGAATATCAAGGCCCGGCACGAAATCCTGCTGGACGCGCAACTCGCGCACATAAAACGAGTGACCTACATCCTTCGAATGAAGCATGAGCGCGACCGGCTGGTTGACCGGTACTACCAGCGAGCCCACCACGACATCGTCCCGCGCCGCCACGTCGTTTGCAGGATCCAGACCGAAATAGTTGCCGCTGCCGTCATCGATTTTGTCGGGATGCACCGCGCCAAATTTCCCGTCCGGACCCGGATACCGGAAATAGAAAGCAAACTGCTCGGCTTGAACATCAATTTGCAGCGAGCCGGCTTCAGCGGGCGCAAGATAAATCGCACCCCATACTTTCGAGCCGACGAACGTTAGGGTGAAGATCTCGACGCCGACGACCAGGATCGCCGCAACCACCAGCGGCGCAGCGCCGCCGGGAAATACTTTTGTCTTTCGATCGCTGCTCCGGCCGCTCGAGCCCCATGCAAAAGCTCCGAGCAGCAGTTGCCCGGCCAAAAACAGGACTCCCGTCCCTATCAGCGTCTCTGTCAACTGGTGATCCACCGCAGGACCAGTGGTGGAAATATCTACCGGCAGCCACCATGTGTGCATCGCGAAAAACGCCGCGGAAACCAGGGCGATCACGGTGACAACGATGGCAAACAGTTTACCCATGTTTCTTGGCCTCTGAGACCAGCAATTGAATTTCTATAGCGATAGCGCCGTCCCGAAATAACGGGTGCGATCGCCGTTATCATCCAGGGAACGCCCTTTTAGTACGGCAAAGCTTTGAAAGTGAAATCGATCGCTTTCGTTTCACCGGCGCCGATCGTCACATCCTGCGTCTGGGTTCCGTACTGCTCTTGCCACGCGGTAACGGTGTATTTTCCAGCCGGCAGTCCCTTGAGGCTGAACGCGCCGTCCGGCCCGGTAATCGAGTAGTGCGTGGTATTCAGGACCACAAAATACCCGTGCATCCAGGGGTGGATGTTGCACTTCACAGGGATGAACTCCGGCTTGTCATACTTGGTATCGATCGGGGGCGAACCAGCAGGTTGCGACTTGTTCCATTCCTGATTCACTTTGGCCAGAGGATGAATGTTGTGCGAGGTCTGATCGTCGTTGAAGATCTGTAGCTGCTGCCCTACCTGCATTGGCAACACATGTGGAAGATACTGGCAGCCCTTCTGGTCATAGCGGACCGCTGCGGTTGGCTCCGAAGGGCCGGTGTCGCCCGCCGAAATGTAGACGACGACGAACTCCAGCGTATTCCCCGGGCCGGTCGCGACGTTTTCGGTCGATACGGGAGTCGCGTGCTGCTTCGCGCACGACGGTTCCTTGGACATATCGATCGGCTTCATCTTCGGAGGAGTGCCGGTATATGTCACTTTACCGGTGATGGCGCCCGATCCTGCGGCCGGCATCGCAAAACTTATCACTCCGTTGCTACTCACCAGCGCCGCGACAGCCAGTAACATGAAAATTTTTCGCTGCATCGAATTTATTCCTCCCGGATTCATGTGCTTACTTCCCTCCTCCGGCCGAATCAGGTCCAATGGGCTTCAGGTCCGCACCGTGAGCCGCTACATACGCCTTCCATATCTCGGCCTCTTTGGTATCCATCGGCTGCAAAGTTCTAAGGAAGTGCACCAGATCCCAGGCATCGTTTGGCTGAATCACGTCGGCAAACGATGGCATCGGCGTTCCGTCCAGGCCGGTCATGAAAATGCGGTAGAGGTCCTGATTGGTCTCACCACATTTGAAGCGCGAGCCCACGGCAAAATTATATGGTCGGATCGGATTGTCTTTGCTGTCGGTCAGCGTCGCTGCCGAGGGACCATCGCCATGCCCTGCGGCACCATGGCATTTCCAGCATTCCATCTTCTGGAAAAGTACTCTGCCATGCTGAATGCTGTCGAGGGTGATTGGCGTTTCGGCGGGAATGGTGATCGGCGTACCTGCCTTGTCCGTTTTCCATCGAGGCGAGAATGTCTTGATGAAAGCGACCAGGTCCGCTCGTTGCTGCGGTGTCAACGGCCTCCATGACGGCATGTTCGTCGTCACGAATCCACGCTCTACCGCATTGTAAAGATCCTGATCGGTCGGCAAGGTTCCGGTCGGCGTCGAACGACACTTGAACGTGGCCAATGTAAAATCCCTCGGCTTCGGATCAATCCACTGCGCGTTTTCTCCGTTCGAGTCGCCGTCGGGACCGTGGCAGCCGACGCAATACCGGCGATACAACTGCTTGCCACTCTCGGCATGCCCCGTAAGATTTCCGATGTGACTTTCCTGCGCAAACCCAGGACCGGCGCCGGCGCTCAGCAATGCCATCGAGCCCAGCGCGAATGCCACCAGCATATTTTTCAGTGTCATTGTGGGCCTCATCCTTAGAAGGCGAAATCAAATCCGATCAACAAGCTACTGCTCCACACATTTTGTGAGTTAGGGAGTGGCAGTGGAGGCAACCCAGTTCCGTCTCCGCTCAAAGGCACGATTCCGATGGACTTCGAAATGGCATACTCGTTGTGAAACGCCAATCCAGCCCGGCTGAACATGATGGGATACCACCGATAACCTACGGCGTAGGCGGTGACGTTCCCGTAATCGCTGGGATTCGCCGAATTCGCCTGCGTGCCAACGTTGATTTTCTCGAATCGCCCCAGGAAAACGAGCTGTGGATTCACGTAGTAGTGCGCTTCGAGAAAACCGCCATTGAAGGACGGCGCCTGAGCCCCGCTCGGTAGCGGCTGATTCGACGGCGTGCTGTTTCCCAGATACACGTTGTCGTGCCCGTGCATGAACAACGGTAGAAGTTCAAGCTTCTTGAGGAACAAATCGCCGGCAAATCCCACGCGGTAAAAGGGCCCATTGCCCAAGCCCACGAGTTGGGTGCCAGCCGACGTTTGGTAGTAGCTCGGTCGCTGGCCAATGTAACTAAATGCCTCAAACCGCTCCAAGCCCATGCTGCCGCCGTTGAACGCCTGGCTGAAAGCAAGATTCACGTCATAGGTCCGGTTGCCTGGGGCGGCGCCCGGCACAACGTCGGTTGTAAAGTTCACTCCGCCTTCGTTGCTGCTGACCACCGCCACGGAATAGCGTGTGTAGCTGTTCTTTGAGTGCCCAGCCATTTCCACGCCGATTTGATTGTCTCCGTAGCCAAAGTCGTTCGAGCTGCCCGGAACGTTGTAGTGATAGATTTGATAAATACCGCCGTTGTTCGATAGGAAGAGGAATCGCTTTTCGGATATTAAGTTGTCGAGTTCGAACCTGCCGAACTTGAGGTTAAACCACGGATTTCCCTTCAGATTATCGAAGCGAATAAACGCGGATTCAAAGTGCCACACCGCTGTCGGGTCCGACGACGGCAGCAACACAAACGAAATGTTCTTATAGATGGTTCCGGCGGACCACAGGTCCATGCCCGACAGATCGAATCCCGCCTGTGTCACTGTGCCGGGCACGGTCGTCGAACCCGCACCGCCTCCAGGAATCGAATCCACTGGCTGATTGCTGGTGCTTTCACGGTGCCAGATCGGCGTGATCCGGAAGGAAATTGGAAAGTACGACGGGTTTTGCCAGATTGGCGAGTCGCGATCGTTCATCAACTGGTAGCCGTTGTCGCGAAACACTTGGCCAAAATTGTTCAGCTCAGGCCATGCCGTGTGGCACGCTGAACAAGGCAAACCGTACTTCCGCGCGAAGGCTGGTATAGCCTTCACTCTCGGAATCGGCATGGCCTGCGCCGGCGTGCGACTCCCACCAACGATTGCCAGCATCAGAACCCAGCAAACAAGAATCGAATTCACGAACAGCCACTTTCCGGCGTTCGCGCCTATCGGAAAGCTGCGAGACATACGACCTCCTATTCCACGCGTGAGGGAACCGGTTCGGATCCGTGAGGCGCCAGTTTTGAAGCGGGAGTGGGACATCCTTCCAAGCGGGACGGTTGCTGCATTCAGCGCGAATCTGATGACTGCAAGCATGTTGAGGGCTTGAACTCCCCCGGTTTAGCAAAAAACAATCTCGATCGATGCGAAAAGCGGATCGAACGTACTCCCGTAAAATAAGGAATGCAAGAACAAAAATTAACATATCTTTACTTTCATCAGTTATTTCCACAGACGCGGCTCCACGCGGTGTAGTTTCTATCCCATTTCTGCCTAACATCGGGAGTCGTGTTAATTTTTGGATTGACAGCTTAACTCAGTAGGGGTAGGACATGTCCGATGCCTGCGGACGGATGGTGGGCTCGAGGGTTGCACGGCATGCGCCAGGAAACGAACCGCAGCGCGGTCCAGTTATTTAATTGGCAGGCTGGTCGGAGTCAAGTCTCGCGACGGCGCACACCGTCGCGTTTCTTAGATTTTCCTCTGCGCCCCGTCTTCCTCCCTCTCATTTTCTGGCTTCTCGTGCTCGCTCCCGCCACCTCCGCTGCGCTGCCGGACAAGAAACCACCTCCCGAGGGCTTTACGATCGACCTCACCGCTTCCGAATCCGACGTTCTAACTGCCGTGCGGAGCGTTGTGGAAGACCAGACCATCCACGGTACCTATGTCTACGAGAGAGAGAAGACCCTATCCGGCGCCATGGCCGCCACGTCTTCCGCGTACTACGGATCCTGGACCGACGACGGCCACGCTTTCTACAAGGTCTACCAAGATGCTCTCGCTCCGCGCCATTTCAAGAACAGCGCTGACATTGGCATCATCACTGTGCGATACGTGGTGCAAAGCGTCTCTGCAATGCGAACCCACCTCCGGATCGATGCCGTCTTTGTAGAAGACGGAAGCAACCGCGTGCACGAATCGGACACCACCGTTGAAACCAGTGAATATGCCGACATACAAACTCATCTGGTGGGAATCCAGAGGGATGAGCAGCAGCTAGCCGAAAGTTTGCAAAAGAGGCAGCTGGATGCCGAAGCGATCGCGATTACCAAGGAACACCATGAGGAAGCCGCGCGTTTGACTGACGCCGAATCTTCCATGAAGAGCCTGCAACAGCGCGCCAATGAGCTCCAGCACAACCTTGAGGTACGGGTAATCAATGCGGATACCGAGCTGAAGGCTGCTCCTTTTCGCGGCGCGGCGAAGTTGACCACGCTTTCGGCAAACTCCGATGTTCTCGTCGAAATCATCACCACCTATTGGTATGGCATCGAGACGACCGACGGACATCGCGGCTGGCTTCGTCGCGACCAAGTGGAGCCACTACCGTGAAGAAAACTTCTCGGTTCGCGACCGAGATGATATTTCCAGTCGTCATATCAGTGATGTTCTGGTCGCTGCTCGTGGCGGGTGGATACGCCAACGCACAGACTCCTGTCTATCAACGCACCATTCACAGGTCGGTCGCGGAGGTCCAGATGCTCCTGCAGACCCTTCGGCCGGAGGCGAGTGGACGTCTGCCCACTCTCGAGGGCTTTGTCCAGCACGACGATCAACCGCTCGAGCATTTCGACCGTGGCTACTTCGAGTGCACGTTTCAAGTCGTCCCGGCCGTGGGAGGCGGCACGATGGTCCAGGCAACAGCAAAAATCACTGCTTGGTACGCCGATCCCCTGCCCGCGCGTTCTGGCTATCGTGTGCTGGTGTCCAACGGCCGCCTGGAGAATGATTTTCTGGACCGAATTGAAGAGGCTCTAATTCCCACCGGCAAATCGCCCTCCGCGACCGCCCCGAGACCTAGTGCTGTCGCGCCAGCTGCCGCCGCGCCGCCTGCCCCCGCGTCGTCTGCCGCATCCGCAAATCCGAACGGTTTGCAGCCTCTCGATCGACCCAAGCCGGTGGCGATAGCGTCCAGCGAATCATCGTCGCTCGATTCTACTTTACCGGGACCTTCGCCAACGACCCTTCGCATGGCTCCCACGCCGGCCATGTCTCTACCGGCCGGCGAAAGTCTTGAGTCGTCGAGGGCCCGCCGCGAAGCGGACGAAAAGCAGGCGGCAGAACTCACTGCCTACGTAAAAAACATGGAAGAAATCCAGCGCAATCAGTCCCGGCCTGCCGATCTGGTCGCGGTCAAGAGTCCCAAGGCGCCAGTCTTTGCAAAGCCTTTGGCGGACTCGCCAATTCTTTTCACCGCGGTTACCCAAGATGAGTTTCAACTTCTCGGAGTTGAGGGCGCTTGGGCGCACGTGCAGATCTCCGGACCCGCCCGCGGTTGGATTCGGCGCTCGCAGTTGGAAATGCCTGCTGGCTACGCTCCGCCCGCCGGCAGTGCCAATGCGGATCCGCCGTCACCTGCCGCGATTTTCAGAGTCAGCAAAGAAGAAACCAGTTCCTTCAACGGCGCTTGGGAACCACTGAAAGGGAAAACTGTCCGAATCGATTGGGTCGAACCCATTACTCCATCTTCCCCGTCATCCGCGAAAGAGAAGCTTGCATTCGCGAAGTCGGTCTTTCTCCACGGATACGAGAATTTGAATGCGGCGCATCCATCGACCCAAGGAATTGTGATCGTGTTTGATTCGGCCGACGGCGGACAAATCGCTTCCGCGATGTCCAATGTGAAGGAGCTCGCGGAGGGAACTGTCTCCGAAACGGCGTTCTGGCGGCAGTGCTCGCTGGATCCGCCGGAATCCTTCCAGGGCTTGGCAAAGCCATAAGACGTTGGCGCCAGTTAATCACTCCGCCCGCGAGAACCTGACCGACTGTTCGCATTTGGCGGGCTTTGCGGTGATGTTGGCCACGTCGCGGCCGCGCGCACTCAATGCATAAAGGAGTATGGCGGTGTCAGGTCGCTCCTTCGCGATGACTAAAGCCAATATTCGCTTCCAAGGGATAGCGGGTGCAGGGGTGTGTGCCCTGCTGCTTGCCGGGATCGGGGTGCCATCCGGCGCGCGGCAATCCTCCACCGAGGCGCCCTATGAAGTTGTCGACGTCCAATCGGGCGGCTCGATCTCAGGCACCGTGAAGTGGAGCGGGCCGGTTCCGAAAATTCCACGCCTGCCCATCACCAAAGACCCCAAGATTTGCGACCCAGCCGGTGAAACGACGCGTGATTTGCAGCGGCTGGTAATTGGTTCCGACGGTGGCGTCGCGAACACGGTGGTCTATTTGAAGGACGTGAACCACGGCAAGGCCTGGGATTTGCCGCTGAGTGAGCGGACGCTGGATCAGCGCACGTGCGTCTACGTTCCTCACATTCTGTTGGTCCCGGTGGGCGGAGAAGTGCAGATCAAGAGCAGCGATCCGATTCTGCACACCGTACACATGATGGGTGCGGCCACCTACAACCTGCCGTTTCCCTTCCAAGATCAATTCATCAGCCGAACCATGCACATTCCCGGGCGCGTAGACCTCAAGTGCAACGCCGGGCACGTATGGATGAACGCGGAGGCGCTGGTGGTGCCGCACCCCTATTACGCCATCACCGACGCGCACGGAAGCTTCACGCTGACCAACATACTTCCAGGAAATTACGCAGTAGAAGCATGGCACGAAGGCTGGAAAATTGTGTCCGACGAAGCGGTACTCGATGTGGGCGCTCAGATTATTGTGAAGAGGCCGATCTACAGCCAGCCGCGAACATGGCAGAAGCAGACCACCGTGCATCCCTCCCACAACTCCGCGGTCGATTTTCAACTATCCGAGCAATAGGTGAACGCACTCGCTTAGTCGTGGCTTTCGACGGTTCAGGCTTTGTTACTCATGTTAGTTATTTTCGGCGAGTTGGAAGGGCAATTGGGGAGACTAGAGGGAGTTGCTGAGAGGGATGCGACCGCTGAGACTCAGACCTAAAGCCCGTACAAAGTGGGAAATACAAATGAAGTAGTAGAATTCAAAAGAGTTGATACAATCGGCGCAATCCAATCCCCGCTTCTCCGCCACCTTACATAGTGTTTCTGCTGTTCGCGGCGTGCAACCTCCCAGAAGGTTCTCCGTTTTCAGTCCGGAGGGCGGAGCGCGAAGATTTTGTCCATTAGCAGCCATTTCTCGCCGGGCTTGGCTTGCGGTAACGGGCTCTGAAATTTCCACATCAGGGTTTCCCAGTCCTGTACCGTGGGGTTCTCGCGGTCGGCCTTGGATTTGGCCGCCATCGAGAAGCTTTCGTTTACTTCCATGATCATGAACATTCGCGTGCCGAGGAGATAGATCTCCATGTTTTCGATTCCGGCGTCGCGAATGCTTTTGGTGACCTCGGGCCAAACGGCTTGGTGGTGGTGTTTGTACTCGGCAATCAGTTTCGGGTCATCTTTTAGATCGAGTGTAAGGCAGTAGCGTCGGGTCATTAGACGTCGCTCCCGGCCGCGGCGGCGACCTGTGGCTGTTCTGGCTTGTAACCCCAAATTGCGAAATATAGGACCACTGCATAACAAACCAGCGGAACCACGAATGAATCTTGAATGGAGCTGCGGTCGGAGATGAAACCCATCAGGGCGGGAAACGTGGCGGCCCCAATAATGGCCATCACGAGTAAGGACGCGGCTCGTTTGGTATGCGATCCGAGGTTCTTCAGGCTCAAAGCGAAAATGGTCGGGAACATAATGGAATTGAAGAAGCCGGTGAGTACGACCGCCCAGATGGGCAACACGCCCGAAGCGGTGAGAGCTACCACAACGCAGAGCATGGCGCCACCGGCGAAGAGAGCCAGGAGTCGCGCAGCGGGAACGTATTTCATGATCGCTGATCCGGAAAAGCGTCCGATCATGAAGCCGAACAAATGGAATTTGAGGTAGTTGGCGGCCACGGTAGAGGGCGTTCCGGGGTGAATGTGTTGAACGAACCGAATCACAAAGCTGCCGACTCCGACTTGCGCGCCGCAATAGAAGAACAAAGCGATAATGCCGAGAACCAAATGTCTGTAAGCCAGTGCGCCGCGTAGTCCGCCGGTTTCGACTTTTGATTCACCCGGGCCCCGCAGATCACGAATTTCAGGCAGATCGGTGAAATAGATCAGCAAGTCTACCAATAGAAAGATCGATGCGATAATCAGATAGGGAATCTTGACGGTGTTGGCCTCAGCCAGGCGATAGGCTTGCAGCTGCGGGCTACCGATGGCGGACAAGGGTATGTTCGCGTACTCGGTCTTGGTGAGAATGAAAGCGGCGCCCAAGACGGGAGTGAGAACCGCGCCGACAGCGTTGAAAGACTGGGCGATGTTCAAGCGGCGCTCGGAGGTCTCCGGCGGGCCAAGAATGGTGACGTAAGGATTTGCGCCGACCTCAAGAAAACTCTGGCCACATGCCATAAGGAAGAGGGCGAACAGAAAAAAAGGATAGAGCTGAGTGGCCGCCGCGGGATAGAAGAGCGCTGCTCCAATGGCGCAGGTGACCAATCCCACCAGCAGACCTTTTTTGTATCCGATACGCTCCATCACCCAACCAGCGGGCAGGGCGGCGATGAAATAGCCGCCGAAGAAAGCGGTCTGGATCAGAGAGGAACGAAAGTCAGTGAGTGTGAACGCCTTTTTCAGGTGAGGTATCAGCACGTCGTTCAGGTTGACGCCCAGGGCCCACAGGAAGAACAAACTGGTAATCAGAACGAGCGGCAGAACGTACTTGGGTTCGGTTATCGGTATCGAGCCACTGCTATGGCTAGCTGCCGGTTCTTGCGATGTCATTAAGCTTCCCCTTGGAATTTCTGCGCTGGCGCCGCCCACTTCGACTTCGGGTACGCGACGACGCTACATTGGAGCAACTGCCAAATCGCTTGCCGATCAGCAGCCACGAGCACTATGCGCGCGAGGCTTCCAATCCGTAGAATCGAGCTGCGTTATTGCCGAAAATATTCTCCCGGACTGTTGCCGGCTGACCAGCGACGTAATCTTCGACCAACTGCTTCACCTGCCGATAGGTGCCCGCCAGGAGGCACACCGGCCAATCGGAGCCGAACATTAGACGATCGGGGCCGAACGCCTCCCAGACCACATCCAGATAGGGCTTGAAATCTTCCGCGCGCCACTGGAACCAGTCGGCCTCGGTGATCAAGCCCGAAAGCTTACAAAATACATTTGGATTGGCGGCGATGATCTTCATTTGATGAGCCCAGCTGGTGATCGCGCCGATCTTGAGGTGGGGCTTAGCCATGTGATCGACCACGAAAAACTGTTCGGGAAATTTGTCGAGTAGCCCAATGGCTGCCGGAAGTTGACGCGGATAAATCAGGACATCGTAGGTGAATCGAAACTCCCGCAGGCGCGAGACTCCGCGGATAAATTCATCGCGCAACATGAACCGATCGTCGGGCTCGTCCTGGACTACGTGACGAAATCCCCGGAGCTTTGGGAACTGTGAGAAGTATGCCAGGCGCTCGGGAAGCTCGGGGGCCGACAAATCGACCCAGCCAACGATGCCTGCGATAGCGTCGTTGTGCGCAGCCAAATCGAGAAGCGAAAGAGTTTCGCGTTCCGATTGTCTGGCCTGAACGGCGATCGAAGCGTCCATCCCGTTGGACGCAAGCTGAGGAGCAAGGCCCGCGGGAAGGAAATCCCGCTTCAATACGAGCATGTCGTCAGTGATCCACAAGTCCTCTGCCGGATCGTAGCGCCAGAAATGTTGATGGGAGTCTATTCTCATGGGGCCGCGGGAAGCTGCACAGGCAAAAGGTTCCGTTGCGAGTCAAATTCCATGTCGCGCGCGGGCCGAAGAGCGGTCAAATCCTTTCGAGTCAAAATCTCATCCAGGTAGGCCTCCGAGGCTTGCAAGCTGGTGAGCGAAAGCGTGTTCAGAATGCGGAGAATTCGAGGTTTGGCTGACGGCGCGAGCGCTAGCGATACGATCGCATGGCTGATGCATTCCTCGTCCGTCTCAAAATGTATCGGGATTTTTGCGGTGGGAGGGGTCATCGCGGTGAGAGAATTGACGTAGGTCGCATGCCAGTCGGTTTTGCGAACGGCGCGAGAAGTGGTGAAGTCGGCCAGACCGATACCAATGGCATTGCCGTTGGTGGCAGGAGTAAGGTCACGAACGAAGATTCGGGAAATGTGCCGGGTGACGCCGGAGCCAGGATGGAGCGAAGAGATATAACCATGGACAGAGCGGCCGGTGATGTTTGAATCCATTCCCGCACCGCTGACGTCTTTGCCGATGAAATCGACGATAAGCAAATCGACAACGTCGAAGGGCAATGCCGGCATGAGCGCCGACGCTCGGACAAAAAGCTGCTCTTCTTCCTGCCGGATGGACTCGGGCCGCAGGACCCGCACCTCCGCAGTCTGATGGTTCTGATCTTCGACGATGGCGACCGCGCAGAGAATCGGCGTGGCGGCGAGAGACACTTTCGATACCGCGCGGATCACGGCTTCGTGGCCGAGATGGCTGGCGGCAGCGTGACACGCAGCGGCGCCTCGCTGCTTTCCCAGGCCGATGGCGATCATTTTCATGACTCCACTTCCGATCGCGCCGGCGAAGTCGGTGTGAGGTTTTACGCGGTTGATCACAACAATTCCGTCGGCCGGCAACGCAGCTTCGCTGAAAAACACCTCCACACCGTTATCGGAGACGCCGATTCGCCGAGTATCCATCTGTGCTTCGATCGGGACACCCATCGATTCCGCAGTGACTCCGTACTCCGCCAAAACTTCCTTTTGTCCTTCCGGAGTTGCGCCTCCGTGACTACCCATCGCCGGCACGATAAACGGCCGTGCTCCGGCTTCCTTGAGAATGCGGATCACGGCCGAGACAATCTGGCTCAGATTGGCGATGCCTCGGCTGCCCACGCCAATCGCGATTCGGGCACCAGGCTTCAGTTGGACAAGAACGTTTTGCGCGACAAATTGACGAGAGAGTTCGGCCGAAAAATCCCAAACAGGTGAGGCGGGATACTCACGCGTAATATCGATCATTTTCGGAAAGTGCGCCGGCATGTCTGTGTCTCACCTGTCCTTACATATGGCGGTAGTCGCGCTTAGCGTGTTCTGGGGTTACAGCGCCCGTTCGTAAAGGGCGGTCATATCTCGCTCGGTGCAGGCCCGAGGGTTCAGCAAATGGCAAGCATCCTGCATCGCTCTTCTGGAAAGTTCGGGAATCATCGCGCGAGTGATACCGAGAGCGCTCAGGTGCGCTGGAATTCCTACTTGATCGAGCAACTGCTGGATCGCCTGGATCGCCGCGGTTCCTGCTTCGCGCGTTGACATTTGTCCGTTATCGAGTTGCATGGCAATAGCCAGGTCACGAAGGCGCTCGCCTGACGCCTCACGATTAAATTCCAGAACATGCGGCAGTAAGACACCGTTGGTGGTGCCGTGATGGAGTCCGGCCACGGAAGAGAGCGGATGAGCCAGCGAGTGCGTAACGCCCAAGCCCTTCTGAAAAGCAACCGCGCCCATCATCGAAGCCATCATCATGTTGGTGCGGGCGTCGATATCGTCGCCGTTGCGAACGGCAGCGGCCAAATTAGAATAAGCCAAGCGAGTGCCGGAAAGGGCGATGGCGTCGCACATGGGGTGATAACCCTTGGCAAGATACGCCTCAACGTTATGAGTGAGTGCATCCAATCCGGTGCCAGCGGTGACCAGGGGCGGCATGCCGAGAGTGAGTTCCGGGTCGTCGATAGCGACGTCGGCAATGAGATAAGGACTGAAAATTACGGTTTTGCGGCCGGTGGATTGCAACTGAACGACAGCGCTGCGCCCCACTTCGGAGCCGGTTCCGGAAGTCGTGGGAATGGCGATCATCGGGGGTAAGTTTGGGGAAATCTTATCGCCGCCGTCCAGCTGATCGTCGTATTGCTGGAGCGGCAGAGGATGTGTGATTCCCAGGCGGATTAATTTTCCGGCGTCGATGGGACTGCCGCCGCCGACGGCGACGATGGCGTCGCATCCCTGGCTGCGGTAGACCTCGATGCCGTCCAGAATGTTCTTTTCCACTGGATTCGGATCGACCGCGTCAAACAAAGCAAACTGAATCTCGGGAGCTGCCGCAGTGATTCGTTCCGCCAGCCCGGCTTTCACAATTCCGCGATCTACCACCAGAAGGGGTTTGCGGATGGCCAGGCGCGCCATCTCTTTGGGAAGCTGGCCGACCGATCCGGGGCCAAAAAGGATGCGCGTGGGAAAAGAAAAAGTGGAAACGCCAGAGCTCATGAGCCTACCTTCCGGGCGGACGCCGGCAGCGAAAGCCAAAATAATCTAGATGGATTCAAAATAGCGCTCCAGTTCCCAGTCGCTGACGGCCCGTTCGAATTGGCGAACTTCCCAGTCGCGGGTCATCGAGAAAAAATCGACAAACTCATCGCCAAACGATTTTCGCGCGGCTTCGCTCTTGGCGAACAACGCGTTGGCTTCTTTCAAACTGCGCGGGAGGGGCGCGGCATCCTCAGAGGCGTACGCGTTTACGGTGGCCGGAGGCAGCTCAAGAGCGAATTCGACTCCGTGAAGACCGGAAGCGATGCTGGCGGCGAGCGAGAGATAGGGATTGGCATCCGCGCCCGGCAGCCGATGTTCCACACGGGTCGCTTTGGGACCGGCCAGGATGGCGCGGAGAGCGGTGGTGCGGTTATCGAAGCCCCAGGTAACATTCGCCGGGGCCCAGCTGCGAGTGCCGGGCGCGGTGCGTTTATAGGAATTGATGGTCGGCTGAAACATAACCGCAAATTCCGGCATGAGCGCGAGTTGGCCGGCGATGTAATGATTCATCCGCGTCGACATTGACGATCCCGATGTGCCGGACCTTTCGCGTTGATGGAAGAGATTTCGTTTTCCCTGCGGATCGCCGAGGCTCTGGTGAACGTGGCCGCTCGATCCCGGCAATTGGGGATTCCATTTGGCCATAAAGGTGGCCATTAAGCCGCGCTTTTGCGCGATGATTTTCACCGAAGTCTTGAAGAGCGCTGCCTTATCCGCGGCGCGCAAGGCGGTGTCGGCGCAGATCGCGGATTCGTATACGCCGGGGCCGGTTTCGGTGTGATGACCCTCGAGTTCAATTCCCAAGCCGCGCGCACCATCGATGATGGCGTGAGAAAGTTCCGAATCAACGGACGAGCGGAGCACGCTGTACCCAAACATTCCGGGAGTGAGCGGGGTAAGACCGGAGAACCGCTTGCTCCGCGCGGAATGGGGGTCTTCCCGGAAGAACCAATACTCAAACTCAACGGCGGCCTTTATCGAGTAATGCATCGAATCAGCCCGCTCGATCACTTTGCGAAGAACGTGGCGCGGTGAAGCGCCCAGAGGCACGCCGCCGGCACGATAGAAATCCAGCAGGAAGAATGCCGTATTGGGCTCCCAGGGAAGCACGCAAAACGTTGAGGTGTCGATTCGGGCGGCGACGTCCGGGTAACCGGTGTGCGAACCGGTGATGGCATTCCGATCGTAGAGAACGTCCGCGCAGTCCCAGCCGAAGATGACGTCACAAAAGCCGAGTCCGCTATCGATCGCGGATAGGCATTTGTCGCGAGAGACGTATTTTCCGCGCAGAATTCCGTCCACGTCAAAGCCACCTAGCTTGACCTTGTCGATCTCGTGTTTGTCGAATGTTCGTTTAATGCGCTCAGCGTCGTTCATATCCACCTAGCCACAATTGAGGCGCGCGCAGCCAATGCATGATTTACGGCTGCAATGCAACCCACACTGATTTCACGCGAGTATACGATTCGATTGCGTGCGGACCCATTTCGCGGCCGAATCCACTCTGTTTGCAGCCTCCGAAGGGCGACCCACTGTCGAAGCAGTTGTAATCGTTGATCCACACCGAGCCCGCCTTGATCTGTTGCGCCATCGAGTGGGCGAGTTGGATATCGCGGGTCCAGACCGCGGAGACTAAGCCGTAGATCGTGGAGTTGGCAATTTCCACGGCCTCTTCGGCATCGCGGAATTTCAACGCGGCAAGGACCGGCCCGAAGATCTCTTCCTGCGCGATTTTCATTTGCGGCTTCACGTCGGCGAATACCGTCGGCTGCATATAAAAACCGCGGGCGTTGGGCCCGGCGGTGTCTCTTTCTCCGCCACAAACAACGCGAGCGCCTTCTTGTTTTCCGGATTGGACGTAATCCAAGACGCGTTGCAGTTGTACCTGGCTGATCTGCGAGCCCATCTCGGTGGAGGGATCGAGCGGATCACCCACTCTCATTTTCCCGGCGCGGCCGGCGAGATCGTTGACGAACTGATCATAGATTTTTTCGTGGACCAGGAGGCGCGAGCCGGCGCTGCACACTTCGCCTTTGTTGGCGTAAATGCCCCAGAACGCTGCCTGCGACGCGCGCGCGAGGTCGGCGTCTGGGAAAATGATGTTGGGAGACTTGCCACCGAGTTCCAAAGATAGCGGCTTCAGATTGCTTTCCGCGGAGGCTTTCATTAGCGCTCGCGCGGTGCGAGTGCTGCCGGTGAATGCAATTTTGTCGACGTCGGGGTGCCGCGCCAGCGCATCGCCTGTGGAGGCACCGAAGCCGGTGACAACGTTGACCACGCCTTCCGGAACCCCCGCCTCCAGGCAATATTCGGCGAGCTTAAAGGCGGTGAGAGGGGTCATCTCGGATGGCTTGATCACCATCGAACAGCCGCTGGCGAGCGCTGGCGCCACTTTCCAGGCGGCTAACAACATCGGGTAGTTCCAGGCGGTGATCATTGCCACGACGCCGATGGGCTCACGCAGAGTGTAATTTAGATAATCGCCGTCGACCGGCAAGGTCTCGCCGCTAATCTTTCGGGTCCAACCGGCGTAGTAGAAGAAAATGTCCGCCGCCGGAGGAATATCGCCACGCAGGGCTTCGCGGAAGGTTTTTCCGTTGTTGAGGGACTCCAGCATAGCGAGCTCTTCTTTATTTTTCTCAATTAGCTCGCCGATCCGCCAGATGATTCGTTCGCGCTGCGATACCTTGATTCCGCGCCAAGCGCGGCTTTCGAACGAACGGCGGGCGGCGCGGACCGCGGTGTCGACATCCTGCGACCCGGCATCGGGAATCGCACCAAGCTGTTCTCCGGTGGCAGGATTCATCACCGGAATCACGCGGCCAGACGTCGAGTCGACGTATTTGCCGTCGATGAACAGCTTGCCACTTTTAAAATTCCGAAGCGCTTCCGCAGACGTCATACCCATCCTCTCAAATCCTCTTCAGGGAGCCGTGTTAAAACCCGGTGCGTCAATACTGCCGTCATGGGGCCGGTGAAGCTTATGGTTGCCGCTGGCGAGATGAACGGCGAGCAGAACACTCATCACTAGAACGATCCCCCAGCCGGCGCGCACGTTCGGCGGCATCACCATAATGATGCAAACGAAGACCGTCCACAGGATGGCGATCACATTGATCGTATCGCTCGACTTCCCCAGAGTCCAAGGACCGCGTTTCGCCGCCCAACTTTTTTTCTTGCGCCAGCCGAGGTACACCGGAATCAGATACGAAAGATAGAAACCCACCACGCTGATTGAAGTAACCACCGAGTATGCGCCGCTAGATATCACGGCTCCAAACGCCAACGCCGCCGAGAGCCATATCGCGGCCGCCGGCGTTTTTCGCGTGACGCTCACGGCGCTCCACAAACGGGAGAACGGCATGCCATTGTCGCGCGCCAGCGCATAGAACGAACGGGATACCGAGGTGATAGCGGCCAAACCGCAAAACCACATCGCCAGAACGGTGAGACCTAAGACCGCGGTCACCGCCCTTGTTCCCAGCGAAAGCTGTACGATAGTGAGCACCGCAGGGATCGGATTTCCACCGGCGTCCTTTGCTCCAAGCACCGCAGGAATACTAGGAATCGCCCAAGTCAGCGACAAAATCAACAGATAGCCGAATATCCCGGAAACGGCGACAGACATCACCATTCCCCAAGGGGCCCGGCGGCGCGGGTCAAGAGTCTCTTCGGCCATGTGAGCGGATGCGTCGAAACCGGTATAGGTCCACTGGGCCTGCAAAAGGCCAAGCATAAAGAGCCAAGCGTAGGGAGCGTGGATGTCACTGGAGGAAACTGCCGAGGTGAGAAAATGAAGAGGTTGTTTCGGCGCGAAGGCCCACAGGGCGCCAATCAGCACGGTGACTCCGAGGATGTGGATGGTCACACTCAGGTCGCTTAGCCACGCCACGATTCGCGCCGAGAAATGATTGATCACCGTCTGAGACAGCAACAAGCACGCGAAGGCTATCAAGAGCGACGGCGCATTGGCTTGAAATCCAGCCATCGGCACAAGAAATTGCGCGCAGCCATAATCGATTGCCGCGATTGCCGCGATCAAACCCACGATGTTCAGCCAAGCAGTGAACCAGGCCCACATCGGGCCCCCGAGTTGCGCCGACCAGTGATACATCCCTCCCGATGTTGGCAGCGCCGAACAAAGTTCCGCCATGCTCAGGGCGACCAACAATGTTCCCAGAGTGGCCAGCGGCCATCCAAGAGCCATTTCTCGAGGACCGCCCATGCTAAGGCCGTAATCGAAAAGCGTAACGCATCCGGTGAGGATGGAAATGATGGAAAACGAGATCGCGAAATTGGAGAAGCCGCCCATCCCGCGCAGGAATTCCTGGGCGTAGCCGAATCGTGCGAGTTCCCGGGCATCCTTTTGGGCGGTTGAGTTGTTGAAATTTTCGATGGTTGTTCCCTGCCCTCGCGTGGGCCTCGAGTCGCTTTCTGCATCTAAGATATTACACGGTGATTGGTGCTGAGTCGCCGGCAAGGCCTGCAGAATGGTTGGCGGCCAGCGATCGCGGAATGCGATCCAACGCTGTGGGCAATTTCGGAAAATCCTTGTGCGGCTCGGATTGATACCAGTAGGCGACGGTATACAAATCGCAGCCCAGGCTCTTCCCGCCCGCTACTTTTATGGACGCCCGGGCTCGCTGTTGGAATGGCGGCGGAGCGTCAACAAACCATCGATAGGATTGGTATCGCCCGGTCGGCGAAACTCCGAGTACCGCTTCCGACTTCCCTTCGAATTCAAAATGATATGGCAACACGGAGGCTAGATCGTCTGGTGATATACGCAAGTCTGGACGGAAGGATATGTCGACAAGAGGATCGCCGGCATCTAGATAGAGATACTCGCGCGCATTGTAGATTTCTGACCGCGAACCCATAACTATCCCGCGCGACAATCCGGCGAGGTGTCCACGCCCCTCGGCTTCGAAGATCAGGTGTTCGGAATCGTCGCCGTTACTCGAGGTCCCCGCGACGTGCTGCCGGTACTGCGCGTGAAAGTTACCAACTCCTGCGACCGCGTTGGCAAACTTCACGTAGTCGATGTGGCAGTAGATATGGAGATTTTCCTTTTTGTCATCGTTGTTCATGGTGATGCGCGCCGACCGGGCAAAGGGCATGGGAAAATAGACGTTGAGCCCGTTCCAGGGAGCAGCGCTTATGAGTGCGGAATGATTGTTCACCTGCTCTGCGAGCGCCAATCCAAAGAAGTCCTGCACCGGCACCTCGACGCTAGGCTCGCGCTCGCCATCCCAGTAAATCCGCAAAACCTCGCGGCGGACTCGATCCCCGGTGGTGCCGAACGGGATCCAAATATGGGTGATCATGCCCGGCCCCTCAATTTCGCCGAGCTTCCCTGCGGTGCCAGGAGGGATCACTATCCAATCCGCATTTGCTCCGGTGCGGTCGTAACTCGATTCCCTGCCGGCGCGATAGTCGCGCAGGCACGCCAAGGAAGATCCATCGACGATATGGCTCGATGGATCGGACTGGCTGAAAGAGTTCCCAAGTTTCGCGGTCATAAAATTCGCCTTTGGACTGGGTTATTTGGGAGGTTGGGTGGGGCCAGGACCGCCAACGATGAATATCCGGGGCACGCGGTCATTGGCTTTGGCCAACGGGCCAAACGGTTTGTGCGGCTCAGTCTGATACCAATAACCGACCGTATAGAAATTGTCGGAACGATGATTGGCGTGGCCATGTTCGATGGTCATGCGAGCATTGCGCTGAAAGGTGATGGGGCTTTCCAGGTGCCAACGGTACAGACAATATTTTCCTCCGACCTTTTCTCCATTTTCGATATAAGGGCATCCGATCTGAGGATAAGCGTAGGGCTGGGTGTGACCACTCGGGCCGCGGAAATCCCATGAGCCGTTGTAGTAGTCCTCGGTTCCCGTGCCCGTAATGACCGGCATGGGGCTGTCATCAATGAAGATCATCTCGTCGCCTTCACCAAACCAATCGTCCTGATTTTGCAAAACACCTTGGGTGACCCCGATGATGTGGCCACGGCCTTCCGCTTCGAGGAAGACGTAATTGTCCTTGCCGTCAAGGTTGGTCTTGCCGTCGATGGCCGGCTCGTAGTCGGACTTCCAGTTACTGGTCCAGCCCTTGCACGGCGCTGCTTGGCGGTACTGCGCGTGGAAGTAGCCGACACCTTCGGTGGGGCGGTCGAAAGAGACGTAGTCGATATTGAAATAATAATTGTCGACTTTCGTGGGCCCTTCGTTGACCAGAGTGATGCGCGCAGACTTGTTGAACGGCATTGGGAAATAGCAATTCATGGCGTAAACCGGGGATACGTTGACCAGCGCCGACTGATAGGTGAAAAATTCACCCAGAGTCAGTCCGAAGAAATCTCCTAAAGGAGATTCCACACTAGGGGTCTCTTCGCCGTCCCAGTAGGCGCGCAAGACGATTTGCTTGAGGTACAGGCCACTGTCGGGCGTTGGATTGATGGCGATCCACATGTGCGTGATCTGGCCTGGCCCCTGGATGTCGGCGAGGGTGATCGTTTCTCCGGCCTTCGTTTCCGGGACGAAGTCGTGATTGCCGCCGGTGCGGTCAAAGCTGCCCGCTCTCTTGGCCTGATAGTTGCGCAAAAGGGCCAGCGAGGAAATATTGGAGACTGGCCC
>Ga0302326_10005028_pt1 | contig 30316 bp, 31 predicted proteins | sample Palsa_T0_3_FD_202264 | JGI IMG/M metagenome (GOLD analysis project Ga0302326, IMG submission 202264) | Peat permafrost microbial communities from Stordalen Mire near Abisko, Sweden - Palsa_T0_3 | ecosystem: Environmental > Terrestrial > Soil > Palsa > Peat permafrost | place: Sweden: Abisko... | reverse complement strand
CCCGCTTCGCGACGTAACCACGCGCCGGACAATGTCCGGCTAGTGGTAGGAGCGAAGTAGAACGTATGTTCTTATTGACGTGTGTGGGCACACGTGCTCGGTTAGGACCAGAGGCCTGGTGTGGCGAGAGTGATTTGGGATGGAGGGCTTGGTTGGGCTGGGGGCTGGTTAGGGATGGGAGGCTGGTTGGCCCTGGGAGCTTGGTGGCGAGACGGGGATACATAGACATGGGTGGGTGGGGATATAGCTACGCAACTCTGGTGGGTGGTCTTACGCTTCGTTCTTGGCTTGCTGGCAGTTGGATTGGTGTTAGCTTGGTTTCGGTCTGGTGCTGGCCGCGGACTGTTGCCGTGGGCCGAGAGCGCAGGATGGCGCTGCGCTTGGTGGGGCTTGAGCCTGGGTGGCGTCTGAGCCCTAATGGCACTTGAAGCTTGATCTGGCAGCACCCCGGGCGTCGTCAGGCGTCTTCGCGCGGGAACGGACCCGGGGCCGGGCGGAGACGCCTGACGATCGTGCGGGGGGCGGGATGGATAGGCGGAGAGGCGCGGGGGTTCTGGGACCCGGGCGGGATAGATGATGGTGAGGCGATTCGACTCGCCCCGCCACCGAAAACGTTTCCGTTTTCGCCGCTCGCCCCGGACGGGACTGTGAAACACGCTGCGTTTCGCGGTCGAGGTTTTTGCTACCTCGCGTCACTCCCTCCGGAGCGACCGACTCCCCGTCCCGCCGGGCGCGCCCACAACACGTTCCCCAGCTCGAGACGGCTCCCGGCCCTTCGACCTGGATGAGCCCTCATATGACCCGTTCCCCTGTGCTGTGGCTGCTGCCCTCTCCGATTCTGCTTGACCCTACGGCTGTGCTTCAGCCTGGCCTGAACCCTACCGACCGAAAACCCCAGGGTCAAGCGCCTTCGGGAGATCAATGTTTGCAGGGGTTTTTGGGGGGTTTTGGGGGCCTGACGATGGGTGGGTGGGGTCGAGCTGGGTGGCCCTGGGGGCCCGTGGTGTGGCGGGGGCCGGGTTGGGACGGGAGGCTGCGTTGGCCCTGGGAGCTGGTGGCGGGGGCTGGGTTGGGACGGGAGGCTGCGTTGGCCCTGGGAGCTGGTGGCGGGGGCCGGGTTGGGACGGGAGGCTGGTTGAGCCTGGAGCGCTGATTTGGGACGGGTGGATGCGTGGACAGGGGTGAGTGGGATCTGGAAAAGAAGATGGGTGAGTGGGGATATGGCTACGCAACCCTGCTGGGTGGTCTTACATTGCGCTCTGTGCTTGCTGGCGGATGAATTGGCGTCAGCCAGGTTTCGGTCTGATGCTGTCCGCGGCCGCTAGCGGTGGGCCGAGACCGCGGACTGGCGCTGCGCCTGAGCGCGGATCCGGGGATGGCGCCACGGGCGAGACGTTCGTTCTCGCGCCAACTTTGCGACGCGAACCCCCGGAAACACTGGGGTTCTTGCCGGAGATCGCAACTTCCCCTTGAAGGCGAACGTGTGTTCGGCTAGACCTATGACCATGCTCATCTCGCCCTCACGCTCTCTGGCCCGATTTGCGCGGTTGCGTGCCTGGCCCTCCCTGGGCGGCTCGCGGCGCTGGGCCCGACACGGGGGCGTGGGCGGCGGGGGCGAGCTCGGCGACGGACACGAGCTCCGGCGAGACATGACGCGAGCCGGCGGAGAGATCTCGCGGTCACGGGTCGACGGGCCTGGCTGGGATGGGGACTGTAGATGCGGAAGGCAACCTAGATTTGGCTACGCAACCCTGCTGGGTGGTCTTACATTGCGCTCTGTGCTTGCTGGCGGATGTATTGGCGTCAGCCAGGTTTCGGTCTGATGCTGTCCGCGGCCGCTAGCGGTGGGCCGAGACCGCGGACTGGCGCTGCGCCCGGTGGCGCACCCACGGTTGCTCGCTCGAGAAGCGAGACGGGAACGGGACCCAGGCACCACCAGCCGGACACTGCAGCACAACGCAGCATCCGCAACACCCTGGGCCTCAAAACAGCCCGCACGGTTTTTGACAACTGAATAGACCGAACCGGCAAACGAGTATTGAGGTCCCTACGCCCACGGACAGGGCTTTTGGGCCTTTTTGTGCAGATAATGGATGGCTTATCTGCGCCGGATTGCAGAAAACCCATAGCTTTTCTGCATAGATGCTGACCGGATCCTCGGCACGCGACCTGGCCGACGCGCAAAAGCAGCTGGCTGGCCGGCACGGCGGCGCGGGCCAGCCAGACCTTCTGCTGCTGCCGATGGGCTTTCGCCGATTCGCGCGCGCGATGGGCCTGGAGGGGCTGCCCCAGCCAGATCCGGTACGGGCCCGCGACTTCGTCTCGCCCGATGTTGACGCGGCTTTCGTGGAACTGCTCCCATGGCTGGACACGCTCCTATCGACATGGGAGCTGTATCTGCGGGTGGGCGGCTTTCCCCGCGAGGTCAGCGATCAGCTCGCTCATGGGGCGGTCCAGGACGACTTCATCCGTGCACTGTGGGATGTGACGGCCGGCGAGGCCGTCCGAGGCGCAGGCACCACACCGGCCCAAGTGCAGGCGATGCTCGCACGGCTGACCCGGAGCTTGACCAGCCCGCTGGCGGTCGCGGAAAGCTTCTCCACTGCTCGCGGGATTGCGCGGCTCGAGCTGGATGTCGCTGGTGGGTGCTGCGAGCGGCTGCAGCTGGTTGGCGAGCGATCCGACCGGCAGCTGGTCGGTCAGGGAGCCGATCCGGCGCAGAGCCGCGCCGGCGCCGATCTTCTGCGCCAAGCACTTCAGCCTTGTTGGGTCCGGTTGGGGGGCGGCGAATTCAAGAGTGAGTGGGAATATGGCTACGCTAGCTTGGGAATAGTTTTACATTTGCTTGTTAGCTTGCTGCATTTGATTTGGCGAACCTGGCGGTTTTTGTTGGGTTTGATTCCTGGGTGGGTGGCCGGGACGGACCTTGGTTTGCTGGCAGCGGTGGGGGCGGGTCCGAATGCTGTGGGAGGCCGCGGCCCGTGACGGGTGGGGTGGGTAGGGATTAGATGAGGCTGGTGGGGATATGGCTACGCAACGTCGGTCGTGGTCTTACACCTGTTCGTGAGCTTGCCGCATTTGATTTCTGGGACCTTTTGGTTTTCGTTGGGTTCGATACCGCAGTGGGTGGCCGGGGACGGACCTTGGTTTGGAGAGCCTGGGCCTTATGGCGAGGGAAGACGGCGGGAACGGCGCTTTCGTTCTCGCGCCAACTTCTCGGCGGCGGCCCCCGGAAACACTGGACTTTCGCCTTTCCGTCGAAAGTTTCTGCCTCCCGATCGACTGAAACGTCGCAGCAGGCTGCTAGCTTCCCTGACAGTCGATCGCAGGACCGCTGGCCGCAGTTACGGCTTGCACGGAGCTCGCTCGAGAAGCGAGACGGATGTGAGCCAGACGCCAGGGTGGCGATCGCAGATGTAGGGGCCGCTTGAGATATGTGGCCAGGATGGTTTTGCAGTTCCGCAGTTTTCGCAGCACCGCAGTTCTTGACAACCGCATATTTCCGCCGCCGAAGGCAATCGGGTGAATCTGGCGCAAGGTGAGGGTGGCTCTGTTTGGGGATCGGCTTGCAGCCTCTTCCCGACGCTTCGAGCTTTCCCCCAACTTCGTGCCCCGGCCAACTCCGCCGCCCGCGGGGCTTCCCAACCGCCAAGCGGTCTGGGGGCGTTCCGGCTCTAGCTGTCCCGCCGGGCACGGTGTTACGGTCGTCCTATGACCGCAATCATCGCAGCGGCTGTCGGGGGCCTGTTTATCGCCGTCGGCTGGGTCAGCGGCAAATACATCCTGTGGGCCTCGAGATCCCAGCGCAGCTCGAACTCCGGGAGGATCAGATTCTGGAACTGGCCGGGGAAATAGCGCGAGCCACGCTCAGGATCCGCGGAGCGCAGATCGCATACCTGGCTTGGGAGAACAAAGCCGCCGGGACACTCGTGCTCGGTGCCTTCGCGCTCGTGCTCAACCACTGTCTCGGCAAACGAGCGCTGAGTGTCGGGACGGTCGGCTCTCTCGGCACGGTAGTCCAAGATAACCCGCTTGCTCCTGAGCCGCGGTTGGTCACGGAGGATCGTGAAGTCGATGTCCTCGCGGGAGTTGCGCATCAGGTCATTTGGGCTCGGGATCGGCCAGAGTTGTAGTCATCATTTGCACCCAGGTATCGACCAGCGTCTCGTCATCGACTTGGGCTGGAACGCCGAGGACATCGCGGAGCAGGCGGGAGGAGAGCAGCGACCCGAGGCCGAAAACGGCTATCGCCGTGGCCTCCTCGGCCGATATCGCGCGTTCGGCGCGTTCACCGATCCAAGTGGCAAAGCCCGTGAATGTGGAGCTCACGAGTTCCTCGACTGCGGCGGTCAGTAGCTGCGGCCGGTTGCGCGCGTCGGAGGTGAGGATGCGGAGCATCTCGGACTCGCTGTCGAGCTCGGCGAGGACGTAGCGGGCGGTCAGCGTCAGTTCGGCTTTGAGATCTCCCAATGATCCGAGTACGTTCCTGATCTCGCGGAGCGCACCGAGTCGCGCGAGCTGACGCTCGATGCCGGCGGCGAGCACCGCTTCCTTGCTCTCGAAGTGGTGGTAGATGCCGCCGGCTCCGGGTGTGAGGCCGGCGGCGGCCTCGATCTTGGCGATGCTGGTGGCGGCATATCCGTGCTGGCTGAACAGGCGCATCGCTTCGTCGACGATGCGCTCGCGGGTCGGGGTGATGCTTGACATGGCCTGCCTAAGTGTACACTTAGTTGAAGCCAGTAGATCGAGAAGGAGATGTGCTTGATGTCGGATGCCGGGCTTGCCCCAGATGCAGGTGACGCACCGCCGAAGGGTGACGGCATAGCTCGTGGGCGGTTGCGGCGCACCGCCCCGCTGGCGGCTCTGAGCGCTCGCACTGCTGGTGAGGCGGTTGTGGTTGGGCTGCGGAGCAAGCTGACGGGCGCGGACAGCACCGAGTTCCACATCCGCACGGCGGAGCGTTACGCCGAGCTGCTCGGCCGCTCCAAGGGCGCCCTGATGAAGGCCGGGCAGATGCTCTCGTTCGTCTCAGCCAGTCCCGCGGTGCCGGCAGAGTTCCAGTCGATCTATCAGACAGCGCTGGCGCGGCTGCGCGATGAGGCACCGCCGATGGCGCCCGAGCTTGCGCGCTCCGTTCTTGAGCGCGAGCTTCAGCAGCGGACTGAGAGCGCGTTTGCCGAGTTCGACTGGGAGTCCCTGGCGGCAGCCTCGATCGGTCAGGTCCATGCCGCGCGGCTGCACGACGGTCGCGCGGTCGCGGTAAAGATCCAGTACCCGGGGGTGGCTGACGCGATCCAGGCCGACCTGAAGAACAACGAGCTAATGGCCACCTTCCTCGGCTTGATGTTCGGTCTGTCACCGAGGAAAGTGAGCTTCGACATTCGCGGAGCGGGGCGCGAGATCACCGCCCGCATCACCGAGGAGCTCGACTACCGCCAGGAGGCCGCCAACCAGACCGAGTTCGCCGACATCTATCGCGGACACCCGTTCATCCACATCCCCGAGGTGATCGGCGAGCTGAGTACCGATCGTGTGCTGACCCAAGAGCTCGTGCAGGGCAAACCCTGGAGCGATGCGCTCACCGCCGTCCAGGAGCTGCGCGACCAGTGGGCGGAGGCGATCCACCGCTTCGTCTATGCAACGAACCATCGCTTCGGCCTGCTCAACGCCGATCCGCACCCCGGCAACTATGTCTTTCACGATGATGGGAGCGTGAGCTTCCTGGACTTCGGTTGCGTAAAGCGATTCGGGCGCGAGCAGAGCGAGATGATGAACGCGATCGGGCGCGCATGCCTACGCGATGACGTACTCGGGACCTGGCAGGCCAGCGTGGAGGCTGGGTTCTGGCGATCCTCAGATCCCGTCACCCCCGAGGAGGTGTTCGCCTACTGGCGTGAGCCCTGGGAAATGTGGTGGGCAGAGCAACCGTTCACGATCACACCGGAGTACGTGTCCAGGTGGATCGAACGCAAGTTCTCACCAACTGGCCCCTCGGCCAACGCCTTCCGGTACATCACCGCTTCGCCCGACTACACGATCATGGGCCGGATCGAGATGGGCGAGGCGTCGTTGATCGCCGAGCTGCGCGCCAGCGGCTATTGGGGATCGATGGCGGCCGAGTTCTTCGAGGGCGCGGCCCCGTTCACCGAGATGGGCAAGCTCGACCATGCATTCTTCGCCGAGCACAAGACAGCGAGCAGCCATGCCTGACTGGCAAGGCTGGCCGTTCGGAACCGAGGACCCCTACCCCGCCTACCACGCCGCGCGCACACAGGCACCAGTCCAGTGGAACGAGCAGCTCGGCGCCCATCTCGTGCTCTCCTACGAGCACGCGGCAGACGTTTTGCGCAGCCCCGAGTGGAGCTCTGACCCTCGCAACAGCCCCCAGCTGCTCGCCTCCCTCGGCGGACCAGGCCCCGTCTCCGAACAGTGGAGCCGCTCGCTGCTGATGAGCGACCCACCAGCCCACACCCGGCTGCGGGCCGCTGTCAACCGCTTCTTCACGCCACGAGCGGTGCGGAGAATCCGCGGGCGCGTCGCCGCGATCGTCGAGGCCGCGTTCGCAGCACTCGCCGAAGGCGAAACGATCGAGCTGATGAGCGAGCTCGCCTACCCGATACCGCTCGCGGTAATCGCAGAGCTGTTCGACGTCGGCCTCGAGGGTGCAGAACTGCTCCGCTCAGAAACTCCGACGCTCGCACGGATGCTCGAGCTCGACCCAACACCCGCAGAGATCGAGGCGATCAGCACAGCCGCCATGACGCTGATGCTGTTCCTCGTCCCGATCGTCGCCGAGCGGCGAGAAGATCCAGGTGAGGATCTGTTGAGCACACTGGTCCATCCCCCAGACGGCGGCGCGGCACTGGAAACCGACGAGATCATCACGATGTGCCTACTGCTGCTCGCCGCCGGCCATGAGACAACCGCGAACCTGATCGGCAACGGCACGCTCGCGCTGCTGCAGCACCCCGACCAGCTCGACTGGCTCGCTCATCATCCCGATCTGACCCCCCAAGCCGTCGATGAGCTCCTGCGCTACGACAGCCCCGCCCAGGTCGCCTCCCGCGTCGCCCGAAACGATCTCACCCTCGGCGGAGTCAGCGTGCGCAAGGGGCAGCAGGCGCTCGTCGTGCTCGGCGCCGCCAACCGCGACCCCGCACGCTACCCCGACCCAGACCGGCTAGACCTCACACGCACCGGGCCGCCCCATCTCGCGTTCGGCAACGGCCCGCACTTCTGCGTCGGCGCCGGACTCGCCCGACTCGAGGCGCAGGAGACCTTCAACCGCCTCGCGCAATCGACATTGAGACCGAGAGCCGACAGCTGGTCTCATTGCCGGGAGCCATCCCGCACCTTCCGGCGGCTGCGAAGCCTGCGCATCGCAGACAGCCAGCCTCCCTATCCAGAGCGCACGCTCGACGCCGGCACGGTTGTTGGCTCAGGCCGTTGAGGGTGGCTTCGCGCGCACCGCGGGAACGACCACGCCGAGCAATCCTCGGAGCGTCGCAGCCGAGTAGCTCGTCAGGCTGAAGTAGTCGCGCCAGAGCGCGATCTGCCCGTCGTGGACGTCGAAGCGCCCGCAGACCCAGAACTGGATGCGCAGCCGGCGGAACACCAGGACGTCCGTGCGCTCTGTCAAGACGGACGGCCCGTTCGCCGAGATCGTGTGCGTGTACACCTCGAAGCCCGCGCCGGCCCGACCGAGCGTGGCGCGTAGGAGCCGCCGAACACGCTCGCGTCCGTGCACCGCAGGCAGCCCGACGTTGACGTATCCGACATCCTCCGCCAGCAGGTCCGAGGCGCCATCGACGTCCTTCGCGCAGAGCAGAGCCAGGAACCGCTCGACGACCAGTGTGGGCGCGGAACTGGTCCCCGTCTGGTTGACCTGTTCCTCCGTCACCTCGCTTGCAGGCTCAGGCACGACCGCAAGTATAAGGCCGCTCTGTCACGCGCCCGCTTCGATCTGCGTACCCAAGCCGTGCCCGCCGCGACGCCCGTCACAATCGGGCGCGTGGAGGCGCCGCGACGGAACATCGAGCTGAAGGCGAGCGACCCCGACCCGGCTCGCTCGCTTCAGGTGTCCCTTGAGATTGGCGCAAGTGACGAGGGCTGGCTGCAGCAGACCGACACATATTTCCGGGTTCCCCACGGCAGGCTGAAGCTGCGCGAGGAGGGCGCTATCGCTCAGCTCATCTCCTATGAGCGCTCCGACGAAACGGTGGCGCGGGAGAGTCGCTACCGGCTCGTAGATGTCAGCGACCCTGCCGGCCTGAAGGACGCTCTCAGCGATGCGCTCGATGTACTCGTCGTCGTGGAGAAGTATCGGCATCTCTTGCTCTGGCAAGACGTTCGTATCCACCTCGATGAGGTTCGCGGCCTGGGCAGGTTCATCGAGATCGAGGCAGTGGCAGACCCAGCATCGGATCTGAGCGCCGAGCATCGCCGCGCGAGCGAACTGCAGGACGCACTCGCCATCACTCCCGAGCGGATCGTGGCGTTCGGCTACAGCGACGAGCTTGTACGCATTGACCCTGATCGACCTTCGAGGTGCCGCCCTTGAATGCGGTCCCGACCTGGCGGGCATCGCGGGCAATAGAGTTCTTCCGTGGCCACGTTCATTACCAGGATGCAGGCCGATGGTCCCGGCGTGCGGCTGGCGGTTAAGGACATCATCGATGTCGAGGGCGTCCCCACGACCGCGGGCTGCAGGGCGCTGGAGCGTAGGGCCGGCCCTGCCGAGCGTGACGCTCTGTGCCTCGCCGGTGCGCGCAGCGTGGGCGCACGCGTGGTGGGGAAGGCGAACCTGCACGAGCTCGCGATGCTGGCGCTCGGCACAAACCCCTGGTTTGGCACGCCCACCAATCCACTGGACTCGGCGCTGATCCCCGGCGGCTCCTCGAGCGGGTCCGCGGTGGCGGTGGCCACCGACGAGGCCGACGTGGCGCTCGGCTCGGACACCGGCGGCTCGATCCGGGTCCCGGCTGCCTGCTGCGGCGTGACGGGACTCAAGACCACCCACGGGCGTGTGCCTCTCGACGGCGTGTGGCCGCTCGCACCGAGCCTGGATACGATCGGCCCGCTGGCGGACGCTGTGTCGGGGCTCGTGCTCGGCATGCAGCTGCTCGAACCGGGGTTCGCGCCGAGCCCCGCGCCGGCAGGGACGATCGGACGCCTTCCCACTTCCGGTCACCCCGACATCGAGTCGGCCGTCGACGATGCCCTGCGGGCCGCTGAGCTCGATGTGGTCGCGCTTAACTGGGATGACTTCGACACCGGAACGAACTGTTTTTCGGCGATCTTCTTCAACGAGCTGTGGGATGCCGACCACGAGCTTGTGGAGAGCGATCCTGAGGGCGTCGGCGCCGACATCACGCAGATGCTCGGGATGGTCGATCTCTTCCGTCCGGGTCTCGCGGAGGCTCGACGCCAGCTTGCCGGGTGGCGGGAAGGCCTGCTCGCGCTATTTGACCGGGTCGAGCTGCTCGCGCTGCCAACTCTGCCGATCTTCCCGCCACGCCTCAAGGACCTGACCGGCGACTCGACATTCCCGACAATCCTCGACCTGACCCGGCACGTATCGCTGTTCAACGCCGCCGGCACCCCCTGCACCGCTCAACCCGTGCCGGTCGCGGGCTCGAAGCTTCCCGGGAGCCTTCAGCTCGTCGGACCCCTCGGCGCCGAGGAGCTCCTGCTAGCCACAGCGCAACGTCTCGAGACAGCGATCGCTTGAGCAGCACCCCGCGGAGCGCCTACTCGCAGAGCCAACCTTCCAACCCCAATCCAACCTCAGCCGCGCGTTCGGAGTCGGGGTCGTTACGTGTGAGCAGTCGCGTGGTCGCTCTGACCGCTGGTCGGCATGGCAACGGCCGCGTCTATGACTCGTTGTGGGGCGTCCCACATGAGCATGTGGCCGCAGTTGGGCCAGGTTTCGACGGTCGCGTGTGTAGGGAGCTGGTCGGTGTGGCGTGATGTTCGAGCGCGGGCGATTCGGTCCTTGCTGCCCCAGACGACGTGGACCGGGATGTCGGGAGGGATCTGCTGACCGTCGAGGAACCGCAGCCGGCGGGTTTGCTTGAAGTGTTCGGGGAAGTGCTTGGACGCGAGCACTGTCTTGACCATTGCGATGGCGTCCTCGGCGGGGACGTCTGCCGGGTGTGCGGAGATCTGTCGTAGCGAGATCCGGCGTCCAATCCGGGTGTGCAATGGCTTGGTGACGACGCTCTCGCCGAGGATCTGGCCGAGCCGCCAGTTGAGGACTAGGATCGCGTCGGTGATCGGCGGGGACTGCTTGCTCCACAGTCCCGCCGGGGTGAGGGCGAGGACTCCGCTGGTGCGTCCCAGCTTGGCGAGCTCGAGCGCGGTCCACCCCCCGGACGAATGGCCGACCACCGCGACATGCTCCAGCCCGAGATGGTCCAGGAGCGCGGCAACCTCCTTCGCCCATTCAGGCGGTGTGAAGGAGCTGGGTGGTGACTGTCCGTGGGCGGGCAGATCCACGCTGTAGACCTCCCGCTGGCTGGACAGGTGAGGCAGGAGTGGCTTCCATATGCTGCGTGAGCTGTTCGTCCCATGCAACAGCATGAGCGGGGCTCCGGAGCCCTCCCTGTCGAACGCAAGCATGTAAACGTTTGTATACCACATGACTGAAGATTCCACCAAGGACCGCCTCCTAGAGGCAGCCATCGTCTGTCTGCAACGTCAGGGCTACGCCGCGACCACAGCGCGGGACATCGCCTCAGAGGCCCGAGCGAACCTCCGCTCGATCGGCTACCACTACGGCTCCACCCGAGGTCTCCTGCTCGCTGCGATCTCGGCCAACTGGCGACGCTGGCTCGCACCGCTGATCGCCGCCGCCAGCAGCGACGCTCGATCACCAGAGGAGCGTCTGGTGGAGGGCATGGCCCTCTTCAGCACTGCCCTCTCAGAGAACGCACCGATGGTTCATGCATGGCTCGAAGCCGTGACCCTCGCGCCCCGCGACGCCGAGCTCCAGGCGACCCTCGCGACAAACCAACAGGAGTTCCGGGCAGCACTGGCCGCAAACCTCGCCGCAGCCGGCCAGCCGGAAGCCGACAGTCGAGCGGGCGCGATCATCACCGTATGTGACGGACTGATCGTCGACTTCCTGCTCTACGGAGCGGCGCGCCTGCCCAAGGACATTGCCCGGCAAGCCGCAGCGGCCCTTGCACAGCTCGGCGAGTAGCTGGGCCGTCAAGCTCTGCACGATCACACACGCTGCCCAGTGGAGATCCTCGATGTGCCGCTACTGGAGTGTGCGAGCTGCTGGTTCTTGTGGGGGAGCCCGGTCGTGTGCGGACTATGCTCCTGAGCGTGAGGAATGAGTTGGTCGTCCGACCCGCGGACCCGGCGCTCAGGCGCCATATTCGCGGTTATTGGGGCTACGCGCAGGAGCTCTCGGGGCCGGCGCGCCAGCGCGAGCCGCTTTCGACCGGGGTTGTCATGATTCTCGGGCTGGGACCGCGGCTCGGGCTTGCCGATCGTACTGACCCGGCGCGGCCGGCGGCCTGGTTTGGGTCGTTTGTGGCTGGTATGGACGATGCGTGCGCGGTGATCGAGCACAAGGGCGAGATGCGTGGTGTGCAGGTCGATCTGACCCCGCTCGCGACCCGGATGATCTTCCGCGAGTCGATGTGTTCGCTCGCGCGCGAGGTCGTGGGCTTGGAAGACTTACTCGGCTGCGAGGGGCGCGTGCTGGAAGAGCGGTTGATAGAGGTCGACACGTGGCAGGAGCGCTTTGATTTGGTGGAGAGGATGCTTGCCGCCAAGCTCCAGGCAGCTGAGCCTCCGCCGCCAGATGTCGACTGGGCGTGGCGGCGTTTGGCCGCTAGCCGGGGACGACTCCGCATCGCTGACCTCGCGACCGAGCTGGGCTGCAGCCGCAAGCATCTGGCGGCTCGCTTTCGCGAGCACGTTGGTCTACCGCCAAAGCTCGTTGCGCGCATGCTGCGCTTCCGTCACGCGAGTGACCGTCTGCTGGGAGCTACGACCAGCTCGAGTCTCTCGGAGCTCGCCACCACCTGCGGCTACTACGACCAAGCGCACCTGGACCGTGACTTCCGCGACTTCGCTCAGACCACTCCCACGGCCTACGTCGACGAACGGGTTACGTTTGTCCAAGACACCAGCCCGGCCGCATCCTAGAGTCTCCGGCAATCCGACCGAGGAGCACGAGATGGCCGACCAGACACCAAATATGTTTCCTTTTATGCGTTTTGCTGATGCGGATGCTGCGCTTGAGTGGCTCACGCAGACGTTTGGGTTTCAGGAGCGCGCTGTCCACCGCGACGATCAAGGCGCGATCCGTCATGCCGAGGTGTCGCTCGGCGCGGGCACGATCATGTTCGGCCAGGGCGACCCTGGTGATCAGGGGGTCTACGTCGCCGTCGATGACGCGGATGCCCACTACGAGCGCGCAAAGGCAGCAGGCGCCGAGATCACGCGCGAGATCGAAGACACGCCGTATGGCTCGCGTGAGTACTCGGCCCGCGATCTCGCCGGGCACGACTGGAGCTTTGGCACATACCGGCCCGAGCCTGCGGCCTGAGCGCGACCGTGGTCTCACAGCAACAAGCTCGAGCGATCGCACTCGGGCTTCCTGAGACGATCGAGCAGGACCATCACGGCCGGCCCTCGTTCCGTGTCGCGGGCAAGATCTTCGCAACCCTCTGGGACGAGAACCACATGAATCTGATGCTCGACGACGCCGGAATACTCACCGCCGCCCAGCTCGAACCCGAGACGTGCACGGAGTTCTGGTGGGGCAAGCGACTGGGCGCCGTGCAGGTAAACCTTGACCGAGTCGACCCCGACAGGCTGGCCGACCTGCTCGCCGACGCCTGGGAGTGCAAGGCGCCGTCGAGCGTGGCGGCCAGCACTGCTGCCCCGAGGCGGGCGCAGGAGCATCGGACGTAGCGCTTCGCGCGCCCGCTCTTTGACATGCGGTTCGGTCTCGGGGAAGTGCTCCCGAAGCGCTTGGGCGAGGAACAAGTGCTTAGTGGAGCAGGTGCTGCGACGCTCGCGCAGCATCCCCTCCACCATTTACGTCCTACGTGACCTCAAAGAGGCCGACCGTAACACTCCGATTATGGCTTGGCTCAGCAGCGAAGAGATCGGCCGACGATGACAACAATGGGCTTACCGTATAGCCATCGCCGGAGACCCGTAACGCATCCTCGTTGAAGCGCCTCATCGCCTTCGATGCCTCCGCTCTCGTTAGTTTCGTCCTTCTAACAGCCCAGAGAAGTATCATATTTACGACTTCGGAATAATCGGATAGTGCCTCCTCCGTGAGTGAGGCCAGCTTAATGGAGTCCGTTTTCAGCTTGGTCCTTGAGTAGACGCCCAGCTCGATACGAAGCTCGGAGCCTGTAGCGTTATTGAATGCCGCGATGTCGATGCTCGTCGGATGCCCCGGAAGACCTGTAGGAAAGGGACGCTCCCATACGGCTCTATAGCCATTGCGCTCGAAGAAACGGCGCGCGATGCGATGAAATTGGTCAACGACCGTGACCTCATACGCATCAGTTCGCAGCCGCGATGCGATCTCGGGAGGAGCTTGCAACTCACCACGCTCAAGTGCCCAGCGCTCCGTGTGGGCCAGCTCAATCGTGGCTTGCAGAAGCATAACCAGTTCCTCCAAGACCGCGCTGATACCTGGTGGCCGGCCAACGCCCGGATACTGAACGAGTCGCATCTATGACGCGTACCTGGGTTTGCCCCTGCTGGCGCTAACCGCCATTCGCGGCGAGCTCGTCAGTCGTCATCGGGGCATGCTCGAGGACATCCGAGCGGGTGTAACGCTGGCCGAGCGTCCACGCCCACGGCTTGCCCTTGTGGTCGCGCGTCGTGTTGCGAATCGGATGCGGGAGCACGAGTGTCCGTTCATCTTCGGGTCGGGAGAGGAGGAAGACCTGGTAGGAGTCGCCCGGCGTACGCGGGCTGTCAGCGAGCAACTTGTCGATGAGTCGCCCAATCGTCTGGTCGGTCAGGTCATCCGAAGCGCGATAGCGCCCGGCTTCCTGGGCGCTGAAGACCACCGGATCACGACCCTCGAGGATCTCGGGAACCTCCCGTTGAATCTCGCCGCCCGTGTAGAACGCGATGCGCCTGAGCCCCTTGCGAAAAGTCCGCCCCGTCTGGCAGACGTACGCGGAGTGTCGCTCATACTCGGGGTAGGCTGCCCTGGCCGCGACGACGACGGTGTCGAGCTGGTCCAGAAGACCCTCGTGCTCGAAGAGAGCTTGGAGCTCCCGGAGCAGGAATCTGGACTGCTCGGAGATCAGCTCAGTACGGTCGTCGAGCAACTCGTCGATTGCCTGGTTGAGGCGGGCGAAGTTGAACCATGTGATGGGCGTGTCCGCGAGATCCTCGATGAGCTTCGGCTGCCCAGTGTCGGGCGTGATGACCAACAGGCGCTCGTCCTTGAACGCTCCTGTGAGCCCGGTGAGGTGGTTCTCAAGCTGCTCGCGGCGGAGCGCGTCGAGCTCGGTCTTGACCTCGAAGAGGTAGTGGAAGCTGGCTGAGATCGCGGCGTCGGGGACCGAGCCGGCGACGTCGGCGACCTGGTTGGCGAACCGGACGAACGCCAGCGAGGACTCCCCGGACGCCCCAGCAAGTAGGCGCTCGAGGATACTCGCGTCGATCCGCTCGAACACCGCGAGCATCGAGGCAGTGACGCGATTCTCGCCGGTGCGGTACGTGGAGAAAAGTGGGTTCTTGGGCATGTCTGGTCAGCGAGAACATACCGGCGACGATCGACGGAGCGCTGGCTACAGGCTGCCTGCTCACAATATAGGCCCGTAGCATATGGCCGGTGGTAACACATCTGATCTGGAGTCAACGGAGAAGCGGGCTGTAGATGTCGGCGACGGACATCGGTGAGAGTCTCGTGGGCGCTTATCTGCGGCATATCGTCAAGTGCGAGGTCGTGATCTACAACAGCTTCTTCTCGGATCGCCAGGGGGAGGTCGATGTTGTCGCGCTCAGGCAGGGAACGCGGCGCGAGGTTTGGCTTTGCGAGGTGACGACGCACATAGGTGGGATGCTGCTCGTTCGTGACGGCAAGGACGTGACTGAGCGTGTGATCCGTGAGAAGCTCGCGCGGCTCCAGCACTTTGCGCAGGTCACGTTTCCAGATGATCTACATCGCTATGAGTGGTGGAGTCTACGAGTCCCCGAAGGCAAAGTCACGAGCGCCATGAAGGCAATTGAAGAGGAGTGGGCGAGCGAAGATCGCGACCTGCGTTTCATCATCAACGCTGAGTACACCGAGCGTGTGCGTGAGCTCGCCGAGCATGCAAGCGGGAACTCCAGCACGACCAACGAGCCCGCGTACAGGATGCTCCAGATTCTCACGCACCTACGCGGCGAGAAGCCGGCGCTGTAGCTCAGTCCAGGCTCGCGGTGCTGCCGGCCGCCACAGCAGCTGCGATACAAGTCCGCATGGCCCGCGGCGCAGGCGGAGGCGCGATTGAGGACGCTAGTGCAGCTGCTCGCGCTGCGGCTTTGACGGTGGGCGGCGCGCCTCGCTTGACTTTCGGGGCCCGGGCACCTCGAATGCCGTGGTTCTTGGGGTCGACCTTCGGGAACTCAAGGTTGGCGAACGGCATCACGCGCACCGGGTCGTGCAGGGCCGCCCGGGACCTCTCGGATGTGTGATTCGCGAAGTGTTCGATGCCGTTGTCCTCAGCCTCGTTGACCTGTCCGCAGTAGGCGTAATGCACATAGAGATCGTTGAGACAAGCGAGCGTCTTCAGCGGCCAGCCGCCCGCGTGCGGCCCATTTGCCCCGAGCGGCGTCCCGTAGTACTCGCCCACCCGCTTGGCGAGCTCGCCTTGTACTGAACGGTTCTTGCGGGGACCGGCCAGCCCAATGTAGACGACCACCTCGTCCGGGAACCAAAACGCCGCCAAGCGCTCGATGAGCTGGTCCCGGGTCGGACGGTCTCGGTCGAGCGTGAGCTCGGGGCGAACTGCGAGAAGTTCGTCGACCGCAGTCTCTGAGATGGGCGGGGTCTGTGAGCACACCTGCGTGGCTGTCGAACTGCCGGTGAGCGCGACCACGTATATGCCTGTCGCTAGCGCCATATGCGCGGTTGGTGGTGTGGGTGGAGTTCCCCACCGAACGACGCCGTCCGGTGAAGCACCTGCGGCGGCAAAGATGTCAGCGACGGTCGACGGCACCGTCGTAGCGTAGATCGCTCACTGCTACGGTGCCGTCAGGGATGCTCGATTCCGCAATGCTCAACGGGTAGCGCCGTCTCATGTCTGAATCGCTGTTCAGCCGCGCGACGCGCTACACGAGGTCGCCGAGTCTCGACCCCCACGAGAACAGGCTCACTGAGATCACAGCGGCCGTTCTCGAGCGCGTGGACGGGCTACCGCAGAGGATCGCCGAAGCTCTACTTGAGGCGGCCTGCGACCACGCTCGGCGGGCGATCGCCAACGGAGACGACGATGCAAAGGCGGCGGAGTGGCTATCTGAGCTGCAGCGGCGTCAGGCGATTCTCGCCGCGGTTGAAGGCTTGAAGGAACCTCGTAGTCTGGTCCGCACCCAGGTGACCACGCCGAAGGGCCGCTTTATCGACATGGAGATCTGGCTAAGACCAAAGCGACCAGCCGACACCGCCGATGACGTCGTTCTGTGGCTCGAGATCAAGGAGGGCTCAGATATCCATGGCAACCAGTTGGAGGTCTACCTGCAAGACATCGCCGCCCACAAAGCGGCCCAAAAAGCGGTGCTCCTACTCGCGCCCCGCGGCCAGAGCTTCGCTACATCGCCACCGGATGCCGTCGCTCCGGTGGACTGGCAAACAACGTCCACGGTGGTCGCTGCCGCAGCAGCCGATTCGACCCGAACCGCCGTCGAGCGATGGTTGCTCGATCAGTATGCGGACTATCTACGAGAGGAGGGACTAATGGATCCCGAGGCACTGGATGCGAGTCTGGCGCTCGCGCTCATGGAAGCCAACGAAGCAGCGGAAGCAGCAGCGGGGATCTGCGAACACGCGGACGCGTGGGTTATTGCGAATTGGGGCGTACGCTCAAACCAAGCAACCCCGCTCGGCGGCTCGACAGAGCCGGCCTTTGGACTCGGCTACTGGGCGAACTATGAGCTAAGCCGCGCATCTGAGACCGCCTCAACCACATGGCGGGGCGCTTGGTTCGAGTGGGGCCTACGTAACACCTCGGAGCTCGACTACATCAACGACGAAGATGTTCGCGGAGCGAACGCGTTCTACGCAGGCGTGACATTCGAAGCCAAAGCGAACCCTGCGAAAACAGTAGGCAACGAGCTGTGGCTCAATGCTCGTCTCTCAGATGAATTCCTTGCAACGTGGTTCGGTCGCTACCACCGACTTGTCCGTCTCAAGTATCCAGATGAGCTTCTGGCTCAAACGACGCTTGAGGCGCAGGGTCAAGCGCTCGGAGAATGGGTCGTCGAGGCGTTTCAACAGTTGGCGCAAAACGCGCCGCCTCAGTAGGAGATGAGTCGACGGACCGTGTGTATGCCCGTGGAGCCTCCAACTTGAGATGTCCTGCCGCGATGACACTATGTCTCGATGGTCCTGGCTGTTTCAACCTCAGTGGTCGGTGCTGCCGGCGTCGTGGTCGGTGTATTGTTGACGTCGCTCACTCAGGTGTGGGGCGACAGCCGACGCGCCAAACGCGAAGACCAGCGGGATGCTGATCGCAACGCGCGGGAACTGACACTAGCCGTCCGGTTGGTCGTCGAGGAGCTCACCGAAGCGGAGCGCCTGATCAGAGATGCGGTAAAGGCAGGTCGCTACTGGCCGGCGGACCAGTCGCCGTCAGACACCCTATGGATCGAGCACCGACCCGTCCTCGCGACCTACGTCCCGGGCCCAGCAGATTGGTTCGGAATTACCCCCGCCTTTCCGGAAATCAACCGGCTCAATCAGCTAGTTCACGAACGTCGCGGCCAATCCGCTGACGGCGAGAGGGTGCCCGTCCTCCCCGACGACGAAACCTTCGCCGCGTGGTACCACATACATCGCGCGATCTGGGGTCTCGAGGCGACTATCGACATGGCCGAAGATGTCGATGCATGGCTGGCTCGCATCGACCGTACGAAGCAGGCGTATTGGGGCGGAGACCCGTGAGTCCGGGTCGTATCAGTCGCTGATTCGTCGAGTTGAGCTACTCGCTGTCGTCTTCGTCGGCTGCCTGCGGTGAACCGATATCTGGTGGTGCTGAACCCAGCAGATTCTCGATCTGTTGCGTGAACGATTGACGCTCTCGCTCGCGTTCGACCGCGATATTCCGGTAACGCAGGATTTCTTCTTCGCTGTCTTTGATCGCCTTGCGGAGCGATTCCAATGCCATCTCCTCCTCCTCCGACGGGAAGGCCTCGAACACGATCTTCCCGGCCTGCTGGGAGGTACCCGCAAGGTGACCGCCCTGGCCTCTGAAGATCGTTGCAGCGCGATTCAGATCCGACAGCGTTGCTGATGGCACGGTAAGCCCTACGGTGTAGCGAATGCCCGTACTCGATAGTTCCGGCGTTACGGTCGCTTCTCCAAACACGCCACCGGTGGCGACATCCTGCAACACCGCGGTGTAGCTATCGCGAAGCTCGGCAGCCTTCTCCTGGGCGGCTCTCATATCCTCGTCTCTGCGCTCGTAGCGTTCTGTCGCGATATCCACAGCACGGTTGAGAACGAGAGCAACATCTTTTGAATCGGCGCTCACAGCGACACGCACGCGAAGCATGCCGCTGGCATCAATGCTCGGGAAGATGCCCAGGGTAGTGTGCCCGAGCTCGGTTTCTGCCGACGCTAGCGCCTCCGAAAAGTCAAGCCCCCAGGTGCTTGTTTTCCACGATGGAATGTTCGCGAGCTGAAGGAGTATTTCGTACTGTTCCTCGCGACCGGCGCCTGCTTCGAACCGATAGCTTTCGATATGCCACGCGATCTTGGGCGAGCCTCCATCATCGAGCTGTGGAGGTCCTACGCTCTGCCAGTACTCCGTGTAGCGCTCGATCGGATAGCCCTCCTTGAACACCTCCCAGCGCAGGATCCAGTCGAACGCGAAGAGCAGCGCGGAGCGCGCTTCAGCTACGTCCGGCTCGGGCCCGCCGGTGTCCACATGGCGCCGTGTCGTAAGCAGTTGCGTGTATCCGGCGATGTCTGACGTAAATGCTAGGACTTCGAGGAGATCGACCGCGTCACCGGCCACTGGCTCCTGAGGCAGCGGAGCCCGCCGAGCATAGTCCTGGTGAACCAGCCATAGCTGCCGAGCCTCGTGAAGCGCCCCGTCTGCGTATCTAAAAGCCGCTCTCGAGTCACCCGCGTTCAGTTGACGCTCGGCCTCGCTCAACAGTCCGCGAAGCTTGTCATGACGTATCGCGTCGGCGAGCATCACGTCGCCCAACTCGACGTCGAATGCCATCTTCACTAGTCCGCAGATGAACGCCTTGGCATCTAGCGTCCACGTGGACATCAGCTCCCGGTCAGGCAGCAGCCCCATGTGCTGTGCCTGGTTGCGCGCGGCATGCAACTCCAAGACACCGCGCAGACCAGGTGGTCCCGGTTGCTTCCATCCCTTCAGCTGCCCCAACGCTCTGAGGCCCTCGTGAAAATCCGCTAGCGGCTTCAATGACAGTCCGCGGTGATGAGCAGAGAAGCGGATCGCGTACTCACACGCGCCGTCCAACGTGACCAAAGCGATATGCCGGCTCGGCTCCGAGCTGTCCTTTGCCTCGCGAAGTCCTCGCTCGAGCATCGTCCGCAGGCGGATCAAGCCGGCGAGCGCCGACGGGCTGAGCGACTGTTCCCCTGTGGATGCCATAGCAACCTCAATCCTTGCGCAACAGCCCGACCCGCGGGTCGCCCATTCCCTCCCCGGTGCTCTCGAGGAGGTGGCCAATGTCGTTTTCGCGCCAACTTCTCCGGCGCATCCCCCGGAAACACTGGAGTTTTGGTTCTCTCACGGAAATTTATCGGCCCCGATCGAGCGTTCCGTCGCCGTGGCTGCCTACTGTTGTCTGCATGGATCTGACCAGACATGCCAGCGGCCAGCTGCCGACCCGCCCACGGCAGGGGCGGAGGGCTCGCGCCGTGCTGATCGCGGGCACCGCGCGGCGGTCCTTCGGATGGGTGCCAAGAGCGTTTTGGCGCCAAGTTTTTGGATGCTTCCCCCAGAAACACTGGGGCAAATGTGCCAGCTTTGTGACTTCTGCCCGGGACCTCTTGAAAACGAACATGTGTTCTCATACCGTTAGGGTCATGGCCAGCTATCCCTCCCCCATCTCCCGATCCGGACGGCGCTTCGGCGTCCGGCGCGGAAGCCGGTCGGGCGTCGTGCGCGACGTCGTGCGGAGGCTGATCGCCCGGGCCATGGCGCTTGGTCGACGCGCCCCTGGAGGCCTGATTCACGCGGTCGCTGAGGGCGGCCTGCGTCGCCGCGCGAACCTCCCGTCTCATGCGCGATCTACTCTGGCTGGCGTGCATCGAACTCCACATCTCACAGGGCTTCCCACGCCGACGACCGGGGCATCGCGCGCCGGCTACGTGCGTCGCCTACGCGCGCGCCTCGCGGGTTCCTCGCGCGCGCGTCTAACCACATCTTTGTCATTGCGCGACGGTGTCGTGCGTCGGCCGGCACTCCGATCAAGAATCCCGTCCCTGACGCTGAGTAGTGCTATTGACATGAATCGACCTCGAGACAGAGGACGGCTTGCGGGTTCTCCTCGCGCGCGCGTCGCGCGTGCGCGTCATACGGTAGATCTGATGGATCTTGCGACTGCGGTGACTTGTCGTATGACACCCACCCCAACAAACCATGACCAAACATCACGGGCACATGACCCTCTCCGGCGACCGTGCCGGCATCAACATCCTCGAAGAGGAACGCCCCGGCAGGCGCCTCGTGATCGCGCCCATCACCTGCACGAGCGCGGAGCCCACCCAGATCGGCGCGCGCGACACGACCACGAGGAGTTCACGGCCTTCATGGCCGAGTACAGACCCCTTCCTCCCACCCGACGGTCAGGGCTGACCATGAGCTCAGCCACCTCAGACACCTGATACACCACGCCCCACCCACGCTCCCGTCCTTTTTGACGATCACATCCTCAGAGGACCTGGCGTACACAAGCGTCACCGGGATCGCCGTCGCCCGCCTGAGCAGGCACCGCTACGAAAGCAAGGGAATCCCGGTCGGGGAGCTACGGATCACCGAAGCGAAGGGACCCCACGCGGCGGTCCTGCCACGTTGCCTGAAGGTCTACCTACCGCCGCCCGACGGGCCCTTTGGGATGGTGTTTCGGCTGATGATCGACGGGGATGGGGCGCATTTGCAGTATTTGGCTTTTGGGGGGCGGCGGGGTAGATAGGAGAAGAAAGATGCTTGCTTTTATTTGCTGTGGCGCTGGGGGTTGGATTCATGAGTGAGCGGGATATGACTTGCGGTGAGGGTGTGGTTGGATTTGGGATTCGATGAGGCCGGTGGGGATATGGCTACGCTACGTCGGTCGTGGTCTTACACCTGTCTGTGAGCTTGCCGCATTTGATTTCTGGGATTTAGGGGTCTTCGTTGGGTTGGGTTTTGAGGCTGGTGGCCGTGGGCGGACCGGGGGTTTGGTGCCGAGGGTGCAGCGTTGCGACGAGGGTGGGTCCGAATGCTGTGGGAGGCCGCGGCCCGTGACGGGTGGGGTGGGTAGGGATTAGATGAGGCTGGTGGGGATATGGCTACGCAACGTCGGTCGTGGTCTTACACATGCCTGTGAGCTTGCCGCATTTGATTTGGCCAACCTGGAGGTTTTTGATGGGTTAGATTCCGGGGTTGGTGGCCGGGGCGGAACCGAGGTTTGGTGAGCCTGGGCCCTTGCGGCGGCGGACGGACACTTTCGTTTACGCGCCAACTTCTCGGCGGCGACCCCCGGAAACATTGGGGGTTTAGGTCGGTGGCGGAAGTTTCTGCCTCCCGATCGACTGTTTCGTCTCAAGGGCTGGCTACATTGATTGGCAGTGTTCGCTGCGGTTTGATCTGAGCACCCACGGAGGCTCCTCGAGAAGGAGCACGGGAATGGGGCGAGGGTTGACCAGCGCGGCACTGCAGGGCAGCAGCATCTGCAGCACTTGGGCCGAAGGGATGGCCCGGCGGTTTTTGACAATTTAATAGACGGGCCGCCGACGGCAAGCCGCCGGCGAGACGGAGCGAACGAGGCGAACACGCTGGTTTTGCGAGACGTGTCCCTCGGGTTCACGCTCGCCGCCGGTGTACACTTCTAATCATGGCCAAGGACAACGCACAGATGGTGTAGGCACTCCAGGAGCGTGTAGGGCTGAGCGAGGACGACGCCAAGCGCACCGTCGAGGTCGTCGACGAGGTGCTCGCCCACGAACAGGCCCAACAGCCCAAAGCTGCTCCGCTACGGCTCGGCGACAGCAACCCGTTCAAAGATGCGGTCGTCACCGAACGCACCGGGCTGAGCTTCGGGGAAGTGTTCGGGCTCCGGCGACATCGCAAGCGCCGCAAGCCCAGCGCGACCGTGTAGTAGCCGTCACGGCCAACCCCCTTACACCTTTTTGTTATGACTCCCGAACCGGATCTGGGTCGATCAGCGCCAGCTTGTGCGCACGGGGCAGCATCTTGATCCTCGCCTCCTCACGACGCGCGGCCGTGCGATCGGGCATCGGCAACGCCAGTGCCAACTCAACCGGTAGACGACTGGCTGTGTAGCGACTGGCCTTACCCGCCTGATGGCGAGCCATCCGTCGGTCGAGGTCACTCGTCCAGCCCGTGTAAAGGGAGCCGTCGCGACAGCGCAGCATGTAGACCCAGGCGTCGGACACGTTGGTTTTATTTGACTTGGAGGGGGTGGATACCTGCCGGTGCGTGCGTAATCAAGCCTAGGCCACGGCCATGAGCTCGCGCTCGACCTCGCCCGGCGGGTCTAGACTTGAGGTCATGAGCGCAGACGAACACACTGAGGCGAACCCGGCCAACCCTGGCGGCAGCTTCGCGGGGTCGCTGCCTAACTTGCCGGACCTGTCGTGGGAGGACTTCGAGCGCGCCAGCGAGCTCGCCCGCCGTGATCTTCTCGATGGTCAAATCACGGGCAAAGACGAGGACTACGTATCGGCTGCGCCCGGGGCGGACTTCGGCCCCGGGGATTGAGTTCAACGCCGTAAACCGAGTGCAACAACTACACTGACAGGGAACGCCCCGGTGTGCCTCTCTCCTTCGGGATGAATGCGGCCGGGGCTCTTTACGTGAGGTACCCAGCCAGTGCGACCGAAGCCGCAGTAGCTTATCCCCTATGTATGCTTTTGCTCATGGCCAGGAAACCGAACGGCAGACGTGAACAGAAGACGTTCGAGCATCACAAGCTGCGACGGGCATCCAAGCGCGTGATGCAGGGAACACGTGTCGGCACCGCCAAGCACGTGTCCGGCCAGCCCCTGGCGCGAGACCTGCGCCGCCTGACGCTCGGCGACTAGGCGGGGCCGGCAAGGCTTCCCGCTTCAGTCATTACAAAGTCCTGTACGGGCACGGGTACGGCACGGAACTGCTGGCGACAACAGCGCGTTCAACAAAAGCTCATCCCCAATGAACTGCGGTTGAGCTATGCCACAGCCGCAAGCGCGTGCTCACTCTGGAGCTAGCTGTGGCGCCGGTGACTCTTTGCTCTGTCGATAAAACGCGGCCCGAAGGCGAAGGTTCGGACACCAACCGAATCGTCGTCAAACCATGTGGCTATGACAAGATTTCTATTTCGGATGTCGTGGCCGTCCTCCTGGATCTCGGATGTGCGCCACGCCATCCAATACGCCCCGTCGCCCACAGCCTCAACGAGCGCTGGGATGTCTTGGAAGCCGTCGCCTAGGTAGTCACGGCACCAATCGGCATGGTATTTCCATGCGCGAATGGCAAATCCAATGCTGTTGTTGACAAAGCCAGCTAGGAACCGGGGCTCGCTCTCCAAGCGCTCGTGCAGCTGCTGATGAGGCGCGTCGTCTTTAGCATTTCGCCATTCTTGCTCAAAGGCCATTAGGCGCTGGAAATTCCGGCTCATCGGATCAAGGGCCGCAACCAACCTCCTATCAACGCTCCCATGGCAAAGGGGGTCGCTGAGCGCTCGGGTTGCATCCAGTGAAAGACCCATCGGGAGCCTACGAATCTTGCCGTCAGCGTCGAACGCTAGCGCCACGTGTATCAAGTTGTGATGTAGCTCTTGCAGCGCCGCCCTCACGGTATCGCGCCCGTGTTCCGCCTCTCGGACGGCAACCCGATAGCGCACTGTCTCGCTCGTTATCAGGGTCGCCCACACACCGGCCGCCGCCAGCAGCAACGCGAGCAGGGTGAGGAAGCCCTGGTTTGCGTTGACCACGCAAACCACCTGGTTTCGACTCTGGCAGTGGCCGAGTTCGAGCCACCAGAGATAAGAGGCGATGAATAGAGCTGTTCCTGCACCAGTCACCGCCACTGCGGGCAGTAGTCGACGGTAGCGTGGGTCATTGCGGCCACCGACGACGAGACCTACAGTCGTCGCAACTACAGCCACAAGGAGAATTATTCCGGCGACTTCGCGCATCACAGCAGCCGCCTATAGCCCGGACCGACAGGCGTTACCAGATCGTGGGATTCGGCCATTGAAGTTCCTAGACAAATAAGCCGCCCCTAGTTAATGAGTGCGTCGAACCGCTCGCGCAGCAACGTCAGCTCGTTGGTGGCTTGATATTGGTTGAGTAGCTCGCGAAGATCATCGTCGTCTAGTGCGATCACATAGCCGCGGCCGTCGTCGGTGGTGTCACGGCACCGCGCAGCCATCCGCTCCTTGTCCTCGATCGTCCTACAAATCAGCAAACCGACCTGGCCTCTACGTGGGGAGAAGCGCCCCGATAGCTGATCAATCTCGGGATTCGCCGGGTCCGAAGTGTAGTTCTTGCACTCGATGAAGATCATGGCGCATGGGTAGTGTTTCGCGAGCCACCCAAAGAATCCCCTTGACGCTACGTTCGCGTAGGAGATATCGATCACCTTGCGACCATCATGAATCGGATACTCAATCTGTGGAGACGTGAGATTGGGGTAGAAGAGCGCCGTGAGGAAGTTCTCAATCGCTCTGTGATACTCGGTCGCCGTGTCTCGGCCGGTCGGAATCGCGGTGACCGCCTCCAGGAGCGCCTCTAACTCGGGTTCCTCGCCGAGGCCCTCGACGAAGAATTCCTCATGCGTCAAAGGCTCCTTGAAATGCCGACGCTTGTGGGCTCTGTAGTTCTCAAGTGCCTCCGGATGTTCTTGCGTCAAGCGAGCGATCGCAGTCTTGTTGCTGCCGTACTTTTCCCTCAGCGACTTCTTCGTTACCCGATGCGAGCCGTTCTTGAGCAGTTGAACCAGCTCACTTCCAGCTGCGAGTTCGACCTCTTGAAGCGTCGTCAGCAGATAGTGGCTTAGGTACTCGGAACGATCATAGTCCAGTGTTTTCCGTACGATAGCCTTTGGTACGAGCAGCAGCTTACCCTCGCTAGTCATCGGCAGGCTGACGAGCGCCGAGGTCCACGTCGAGTTCTGTTGATCCCAGAGAGCCCCCGAGTTGACGCCCTGGCGGAGCGGCATCCCGTAGTGCTCGCAGGCATCCTGTGTGTAGCGAATCAGCGGCTCACGAATGATGTTCGTCGTGATATCCGAGATACGATCCCGATCGATCCCGGGCACCAGGAGGGCCGTATCTTCAAGATCTTGGAGGAGGCCTGTAACGGCTGCATCAGTCTCGGACAGCGCCTCCCAAACGTCACGTGCAAGGCCAGCTCCCAAGCCAGATCCTCGCGCGTGGTCGGTTGAGAGCCCGAGGTGCGTTTCGTTAGGCTCGTGGAGCCCCGCGAGGAGGTGCTGGGCGCGAAGATCGTCACCAGCGCGGATCGCTTCAAGTACCGTTCGGAAGAAGTGCTGCACGAGGCTAACGCACTCCTGACCCCAGTCGGTTGTCAGCAGGCGAAGCGCTCGCGGGTCAACGTATACGGGTGTGTCGCCACGAATGTCAACATCGACGAAATCGAGTTCACCTTGGTGACGTTTGAGGTCGTAGTGTTCAGATACCCGCATCACTAGACCCGAACGGCGGCAGATCAATGCCGTCGACAAATTAGGACCACATGCTCTCCCCGTGGCGCGAGATCTTCTCCGGATCCAGAATGATTCGCCTGATCCAGCGCTCTTTGTCGAGTGCGACTGCGCCGTCGACGCCGCGCAGCGCCGTCGTGAAGTCGCCTTGCGGAGCCTGCAACGTGTTCAAGAGCGGCGCATAGACGCCGTAATCCAACGTGTAGACATTGAACCACCGCGCGGGTTCGCTTGGATCTACGAACCCACCCTGGACGAGGTGTATCAGCCGCGAATCAAAGAGCGACCTAATCAAATCGTGCCGCGCGTCGCGCTTCTCAAGCAGAAATGCCCTCGCTTTCCCAGCCCCCAAGACCTCACGAATAAGGTGTCCAAGTGCCTCCTCCTGCTCTTTGGTGATGTCGGCTACCTTCTCATCGAAGACGATTCGTGCTCCGTCACGGATCGCATTCGTATCGATCTTGCTGCGGCGACTCTTGGTTGCACGAAAATACGCCTTGGTGAAGATCAAAATGAAGTCCCGGGCTACACCCTCGGCGGCTCGCACGAGCTCAGCAAAAACCCGCGAAGACCCGAATAGCTTCTTGACTAGCGCAGCAGGGTCATCAATCCCGTGCATCTCGGTGAGATACGCAGAGATAATATGACCGTCGTCGCCTACAACATCCCGAACCTGAAGTGGGCCATGTGCGGTTGACGGCACAGACCCGTACTGGTCCGTCTCGCGGAGCCACTCACCGGTCTCCAACTCGACAGCCAGGTGTCGATAGAGCATCTCAGCAAACAGCTCCTCTGTGTCCTGACGGTTTCGGTCATAGACAAAGTAATCGTCGAGGTCGATCGCCGCGCTTATTTCTGACGAGAGCTCGAAGCCGAGACGATTCTTCCCTACACGCTCCGAAAAGTTCGACCTGTACTCAATAGCAGCTATCTTGACAGTCGCCTCAGGAACAACACATAGGCCGCGGCGCAAGAAATCGGCTAGCCATGGCTGTAACTCGAACGGCACCGCAGACCACTCGTCGAGCAAGAGGGTGTAGCGTTCAATCCCGCATGCAGCAAGAACTCGTGTCAAGGATGAGGCCATTGCTTGGAAGTCGACCCGCTCCAAGGCTGTGCCCTCATGTACCGTCCGTTCGCGGTGACCCGTGTTCTTCGTCCCTTCCATCCCAAAGCGCATTTGGGGCTGTGGCGCTATAGATACGTCGATCGCGCTTTTACCGTCATGCTTCGAGCTGCGCTCTTGCTCGACGGTCAGGTTGGCGCCTGGATAAATGCCTCGCACAATCGCCTTCTCAAGAGCCTCGAGTGCTTCAAAGGCTTCGTCACGTGCATTCACCGCCGGATGAGTTGCGACATCCAATAGGTAGGTATGAATCTCGGTGAGCAACGTGCGAAGTAGGCTAGTGACGCGACTTGCGAGCGGCCGATCGGTGTCTTCGTATGCGCCAGAGGTACCAAGGCGACGCATATCGACATACATCGCTATGCGCCTCGGCCAATCGGTAGCATTCTGAAAGAGCACTTGCATCACGTGGGTCTTCCCGGTACCCCGACGCCCGTAAATGATCTGGTGGTTAGTGTTGTGTAGCTGCTCCGTGAGGCCCGGATCGACAAATGTCGCGAACAGCTGGTTCTTGTCCGGCTCGCGCTCAGCTCTCTCGGCCATGACTGAGACGGCATGGCGGACCGCTTCGTCAGCCAAGAGCCCTTGATCTTGTTTGCGAGAGGCACGTGCCTCTCGGTCTCGGGCTACCGCTAGCTTGCGCTGCTCCAGTATGAGAACTCGGCCTCCCGGTGCGATCTGGTAGCGACCTCGCCTAGCTTCGGCTAGATCCATCTCTTTCAGCCTTTGAAGCAGGTGGCGCGAAGCCCTTCCACTAAGCCGGCGAATGCGCGCGATGTCCTGCTCTGTTTGCATCGGATGCCAATAGAGCTGCAGAAGAACCGCGCGTGTTTCGGTGTCCAAGTCGCCCAACGTGATTCGTGACTGCTCCACGTCCACCTCCCTCGAACCTTTAGCTCAGTTGCCGGTACCTAGAGCTAGTTCACCCATTGAGCTAATGGGAAGCACCGAAAACAGTCCCAAGCACCACGGCCGATTTTAGGCATAAGCATCACTAGACACGTCCGCCGATGCTATCCCCAAATTCGACGCAAAATATCCCCTTGAATTCTACTCAACGGAACCTTACCAAGTCTGGCGACCTGGCGCTCGCCAGATAGCCTATGCCTAAGGTCACGAGCTAAAAGCGCTGGAAATGGAGACCTTCTGCCGCTAACGCCGCAGGAAAGGAGTGCAGGGACGGCTCTAGCCCCTCTGGACGGGCCGAGGGCTACCCAGGCCCACGACCCCACTGCTCGTACGCACGGCGTGCGACATTGTCCTCATCGGTGATCCACGCTAGCCGGTCGGCCGTGCGCACGAGCTTCGGATGAGCAACGATGTTTGCTGGCGAGTTGACACCAGCGCCATCCGTCGTGGAGCAGCTCTTTATAGGCCTGTGCTTAGTCGTCCATAGGAGACCGCGAGACGCCTATTTGCACTTCTGCGGCTTGCAGGCTGTGCGCTTGCATTTCGAGCTCGCATCGACCGTGATCCAAGTGTCGACTGGCGGCTCGCCAAACGCTTCGCGATAGCGATCGATCGTCTCGACGTAGGCGTCCTCCAAGGCCCTGGCATCATCCTCACCGCGCATGCCGAAGTACGGGAAGTGATCAAGAAATCGACCAAAGATCGCCTCGCAGTCCTCGCGGTAGGCAGCCGTATCGAGAATGTGCTGGTGCCACATCTCATCAACGATCTTGCAGGGAACTACGTCCATCTCGGGATAGGCCAAGTGCAGGGCGAGAAACTTCCGATACTCGCTCTCCAGCAGGTCGAGGTGATCCATGTCATAGCCCTTGCTCTCGTCTGGATCTGCCAGCTTCATCCTGATGTTCGAGAGGTCAAGCAACTCATCGAGACGCACCAGCGCCTCATCCGTCGTGGGCAGCGTAGGGGTAGCAACAGTCATCAAAGGCTCCTTTTCGTCCGCAGATCAGGGTCCATCATTGCAAATGACAGGGACCGATCCGGAGGAGCATCGGGCGATCCTCATGGCGATCCAGGTCCTGGCCGTCTTGAGGGACCACTAGGCTCACACTCAGCGGGTTTCGCCATGATCGCGCCCAAGGACATAGACGATGAACAGGGTGCGTCGGCGCGTTGCGAGCGCGACGGTTGCTCCGGCGCTCGCCTGGAAGGCACTCATTGCATCGGCCACGCCACGGATGAGGAGCTCCGCGAGGCTGTCAAGCGCTGGTGCTTGGGTCAATCACTCGACGCTCGCAACGCAACGATCAGCAACAAATGCCTCCAGCGACTGCTAGGCGTGCTGACGAGCGAGGACACTCAGCGGCAGTTGGCATCGCGCGAGCGCGACCGTCCCGGCACGACGGTCTACGGATCAGTGCAGTTCGATCGAGCACGCTTTCCGGATACCGCCAACTTCCGTGGAGTGAACTTCGCTGGCCCTGCGTCGTTCGACGACGCCACGTTTGCCGGCGCCGCTGACTTCAGCGACACCACATTCCGCGGTCACGCAGATTTTGACGCGGTGACTTTCGGTGATGGAGCCAACTTCGCGAGGGCAATCTTTGACGATCACGCAGGCTTCCAGGGGGCAACGTTCAAGCGCGCCGCCGAGTTCGACGGGGTGCGGTTCAGGAGCTACACAGACTTTGAGAACGCGACCTTTGATGGCGACGCGAACATGCGAGGTGCGACCTTTCAACTCGCTCGCCAGCTCGGCCCATTCGTCGTGACCAAAAAGCTCATATTGGACGAATCTCTCTTTACGGAACGCATCACTGTTGCGGCAGTGGCCGGTCTCGTCTCTACACGCTCAGCGATCTTCACCGATGGTGTCCGCCTATCGCTACGCGCAGCCGAGATATGGCTGGACTGCGCCGACTTCGGACGCGCTTCGACTCTCTCTCATGCAAAGAGCTGGACAGTCCCAACCGGCGAGGACTGGAGCGATTGCTTGTTGGAAGAGGCCGGCGCGCTGCCCCGGCTCGCAACGCTCTGCGGCGCGCAGGTTGCGGGACTTTCGCTTTCGGGCATCGATCTTCGTCACTGTCGATTTTTCGGCGCCCACGGCCTCCATGCGCTGATCGTCGAGCCGAGTTGCAAGTGGCAACACACTCCGCCAAGTCGTTTTTGC
>Ga0302326_10005027_pt1 | contig 30317 bp, 32 predicted proteins | sample Palsa_T0_3_FD_202264 | JGI IMG/M metagenome (GOLD analysis project Ga0302326, IMG submission 202264) | Peat permafrost microbial communities from Stordalen Mire near Abisko, Sweden - Palsa_T0_3 | ecosystem: Environmental > Terrestrial > Soil > Palsa > Peat permafrost | place: Sweden: Abisko... | reverse complement strand
AGCCCCGAGCACTGCGCCCTCATCGTCGAGGAGCTGCTCAGCGCCACCCCCGGGCCCGTGCTCCTGACGCGGGCCACGGAAGCCCAGGTCAAGGCCGTCTCGGCGCAGACCGAGGCCCTCGGTCACGGGCCCGGCGAGGTCACGGGCGCCGGATCATGCTGGACCATGACGTACCGGTCCGCCTCCCCCCGGAAGGGGCACGTGGTGGTCGTGACCGCAGGCACCGCTGACCTCCCCGTCGCCGATGAGTGTACGGCCGTCCTGCGTGCACTGGGCTTTACCCCGAACCTTCTCGTCGACTGCGGGGTGGCCGGACTGCACCGCCTGCTGGCCGAGGTCGACGAGTTGGCCATGGCGGACGCCGTCGTGGTGATCGCCGGCATGGAGGGTGCGCTGGCCAGCGTCGTCGGCGGTCTCACCCCGGCCCCCGTGGTGGCCGTACCCACCAGCACGGGCTACGGCGCCGCCTTCGAGGGCGTGACCGCCCTGCTGGCCATGCTGGCCGCCTGCGCCTCCGGCCTGACCGTGGTCGGGATCGACAACGGGTATGGCGCCGCGTGCGCCATTGCCCGCCTTCTGCCGTGACCGAATCGCACCAGACCGGGGAGAACCAGACCGGGGAGAACCAGACCGGAACAGGGCCGACGCGCACGATCGCCTGGTTCCACTGTTTTGCCGGCATCGCCGGCGACATGGCCCTGGGTTCTCTCATCGACGCCGGGGCGGACGTCGATGCGTTGCGCACCCTCCTGGCGCGCCTTGCCCTTCCGGGGTGGGAACTCCAGATCGAAGAAACACTCCGGGGCGGGGTCGCCTGCACGCGGGCACTGGTACGCGGAGGCGACGACGTCGTCGTCCGCACCCATGCGCACATCGCAGCCCTGATCACCGAGGCCGCCCTTCCCGAGCGTGTGACCGAACGCGCGCTCGCTGTCTTTCGCCGGCTGGCCGAGGTCGAATCGGCATTGCACCGCCGCCCGGTCGAGCAGGTGCATTTCCACGAGGTAGGCGGGCACGATGCCATCATCGATATCGTCGGCACCGTCAGCGCACTCGAGCTCCTGGGCGTCGACGAGGTGACGGCGTCGTCCGTCGCCACCGGCACAGGGACCGTCCGCACGGCGCACGGGTTGCTTCCCAATCCCTCGCCGGCCGCCGTCCGCCTACTCGAGGGCATCCCGACCTACGGGCGTTCCACGCGGGTGGAGCTCACGACGCCAACCGGTGCCGCGCTGTTGGCCGCGCTGTCCACATCGTTCGGGCCCATGCCGACCATGGTGGTGACCGGCAGTGGGTTCGGCGGCGGAACGGGCGAGATCGACGAGCTTCCCAACTGCACGCAGGTCGTCGTTGGCCAACGCGATGAACGCGACGCCATCGGCTCGGGTCAGCCGGCAATGGTGCTCGAGACCAACCTCGACGACGTCACCGGCGAACAGCTCGGGTACGCCGTGTCCGCCGCGCTCGAGGGAGGAGCGTTCGACGCCTGGGTCAGCCCGGTCACGATGAAGAAGGGAAGACCGGGCCACATTCTGCACGTCCTCACCGACCCGGCCCACCTGGAAAGCCTGCGGCGCATCATCCACAACACGACCGGCACCTTCGGCGTGCGCGCCACCGCGACCGAGCGATGGCCGGCGGCCCGGATCTTCGAAGAGGTGCGCATCGATGGCAAGGTGGTGCGCATGAAGATCGGGTACGGACGGGCCAAACCGGAGTTCGAGGACGTCGCGCGGGTCGCCGCCGCCAGCGGGGTCCCCGTGCACGAAGTGGCCTCCAGAGTCGAAGAAGCGTGGCGCCGGGGCCAGCGGCAGGCAGCCGAAGCCGCGGCCGACGCCGCGGCCGAGAACGTGCACCCACCGGCATGAGGTCGGCAGGGATGTTCAAGTACGACGAGGCGATGACCGACCTGGTGGTGGCGTACTGCCGGGAACGCCTGGCGCTCGATCCCGTTGCCCTCGACTTCGGAGGGCAGGCCGAGGCACTGGGCTCCGCGCTCACCGGACTGATGCGGCCGGAAGGCAACGATGCGGCAGACGTCCTGCGGCTTTTCGTCGACAAGCTGGCCACGGCGGTGGTGTCCTGCGACAGTCCCCGCTTTCTGTCGTTCATTCCGGCCGCGCCGACGAAGGCTGCGCTCCTTTTCGACATGTTCGTCTCGTGCTCCTCGCTGCATGGAACCTCATGGCTGGAGGCCGCCGGCGTCGTCGTGGCCGAGAACCAGGCCCTCGAAGTCATCGCGCGGACGGCCGGCTTCCCCCCCGAGGCTGGAGGGTGTTTCGTGTCCGGTGGGTCGGCCGGGAATCTCTCTGCCCTCGTCGTGGCCCGGGACACGGCCGGGCACCGGCGCAGTGGAATCGGACCAGCCCGTCCGCTGGTCGCCATAAGCGATGAGGCCCACTCATCGGTCGGCAAGGCCCTCCATGTGATCGGTGTCGAGTCGCTCCTCGTCCCGACCGATGACCACCGTCTGACCGGAGAGGCCGTGCGGGCGACGCTGCGCGACCACCCGCGCTCCGACGATGTGATCGCCGTGGTGGCGACGGCGGGAACGACGAATGCCGGCATCGTCGACGATCTGTCCGGCGTGGCCGATGTGGCGCAGGAGCGCCAGTTGTGGTTCCACATTGACGGCGCCTACGGCGGCGCGGCCTTGTTCGCCCCGTCAGCCCGTGCCAGGTTCGCCGGATTCGAGCGGGCCGATTCGTTCATCGTCGATCCCCACAAATGGCTGTTCGCTCCCTTCGACTGCGCCGCGCTGATCTACCGCCAACCCAATCTGGCCAAGGCCGTGCACACCCAGGACGCGTCGTACCTCGACGTCCTGCACAGCGAGAACCCCGAAGAATGGAACCCGAGCGACTACGCGTACCACCTGACCCGCCGCGCCCGCGGGCTCCCGCTCTGGTTCTCCATGGCCGTCTATGGGCTCGACGCCTACCGGGACGCCGTCGAAGCGGGCCTCGCCATCGCGCGCCGGGGTGCCAGCATTATTGCGGAGACGCCGCACACCCAACTGGTGCGCCAGCCCGAGCTCTCCGTCGTGCTCTTCCGCCGCCAGGGGTGGACCAAACCCGACTACGACGCGTGGTCGGCCCAGCTCTTGACCGAACAAACGGGCTTTGTCACTCCCACCACGTGGGAGGGCGAGACGGTGGCCCGCTTCGCCTTCCTCCACCCGAACACCACCGAGGAGATGATCCGGGAGATCCTCGACACCATGAAGTAGCTGTCGCTCTCTGAAGGGGGCCCGCACGTCCGTTCACGACATGGACGGGAAGTGCGCTGCGATACTGGAGCATGCCAACGGGGAGCGGACCGCCCGCGGGATTCCACTCGGTAACGCCGCGCATGGTGGTCAGGGACGTTGCGGCAGCAGTTGCGTTCTTGCGAAGCGTTTTCGATGCCACGGGCGAAGTCAGCTCCGGACGCCCGGCAGAAATCCTCATCGGCGACTCGCTCGTGATGGTGTCGCCGTCCACCGAGCGCGAGCCGTTCCCGGCATTCCTCTACATCTACGTCGACGACGCCGAGAGCAGCTATAGACGGGCGATTGCCGCCGGCGCCGTGAGCCTTGAGCCGCCGCTGGATACCCCGTACGGCGACAGGCGGGCGATGGTGCGCGACCCCTTCGGCAACATCTTCCAGATAGCCCACAGGGCTGACAAGGCATGAGGAGGCGGTGAGGTGCGTCCGGCAGCCTTGAGCTAGGCCCTATGCCGACGGAGCACCCGCACGTTCGGAGCCTTCGCTGCGCTCCCACGCTCGGTTCAGCACGAGCACCAGAGTCTCGATGTCCTGGGCGCCAGGAATGGCCCACGCGCCGTTGATCAGAAAATGGGGCACACCGGTGATGCCCAGCTCCCGCGCCTCCGTCTCGTCCGCGTGCACGGCCGCCGCGTGGTCTTCGCCGGCCAGAACGGCCGCGGCCACATCGGGATCCACGCCGGCGGCCTGCGCCACGTCCTGCAGGACGCCGTGGTCAGAGAGCAGCTTGCCTTCGGTGAAATACGCCGAGAAGAGGCCCTTGACCAATTTCTCCTCACTGTCGGTACCCCGCGCGGCCTGCGTCAGCCGGTGGGCGTCGAAGGTGTTCCCCAGCTGGATCTTGTCGAACGCGAAGTCCATGCCGACCTCCCGTCCCAACGACGCCAGCCGCTCATGACCGGCGTGTACCTGTTCGGGATTCATGCCGTACTTCTTGGCCAGAACCTCGGTCATGGTCTCGCTCCGGCGAGCCGGCGCACGCGGGTCCAGCTCGAAGGCGCGGTGGAGCACGCTCACCTCGTCGCCGTGCGCGAACCGCTGCAGCGCCGCATCGAGCCGGTAGATGCCGAGAGCGCACCAGGGGCACGCATAGTCAGACCACAGTTCAATCCGCACAGGTGGTCCAACCCCGGAGGCGAGCGACTATTCCCAGGCCTGCTTCGGCCATCCCTCGGCCGCCGCCATGAGCGTCCAACAGGTCGCACCGTCCAGCGACTCGCGGAGGATGTCGGCATGCCCGGCGTGCCGCGCCGTCTCCTCTATCAGGTGGAGGAGGACCCAGCGCGGTGACCACACCAGGCCGGCGGGAATCCAGGGGACACCGGGCCGGGTGGGGGGAAGCGGTGCACCGAGGTCGGGCAGATCCGTCACGATCTTCTCCGTGTTGTTGGCCACGTCGGCCGAGAAGGTCACCACGTCGGCCAGGGTCTCGCCGTCCAGCAGGCGGAAGCCGTCCGTCCAGTCGTATTCGGGCATGAAGACGGATGAGTCACCCTCTTCCAAGAAGGAGACCCAGGCCTGCTCGACGAGGGCGGCATGCTTGACCAACCCGCCCAGGCTGAGCTCGCTCACGCTGGGACGGGCCATGGCCTGCTCGTCGGAGAGGCCGTGGGTGGCATAGCGAATGCCGTCTCGCTGCTGGGCCAGATAGGACAGCAGGCAGGCACGCTCGTCGGTGACCGGGGGCACGAGTCCAGGCATGATCGTTCTCCATTTCTGCCGGCCGCGGCCGGCGGGTTATGAAAGTTCCTGGTCACAGTGTGCGCCTCCAAAGTGGCCACCCCTTGGACACTTTTAGGGACAAAATGCAAGCATGCGTGCCGATCGACTCGTCGCCGCCCTCCTGGTCCTACAGGCCCGGGGGCGGATCACGGCGGAGGAGCTCGCCGTGGAGCTCGAGGTGAGCACCCGCACGGCCCGCCGCGACCTCGAGGGGCTCGCCATGGCCGGTATCCCCGTCTACTCCCAGCCCGGCCGAGGAGGTGGCTGGAGCTTGATCGGCGGATCCCGAACCGACTTGAGCGGTCTCACGGCCGCCGAGGCCCGGACGCTGTTCCTCGTCGCCGGACCGTCAGCCGCAACGCCGCAGGTGCGGACGGCCTTGCGCAAACTGGTCCAGGCCCTGCCCCCGACGTTCCGCTCCGACGCCGAGGCGGCGGCCGGCGCCGTCGTTCTCGATCCCACGGGCTGGGATCACGGCCAACCCCGCCTTCCCGACCACCTCGACGTGCTGCAGCAAGCGGTCATCGATGCGGTGCAGGTGCGGCTGGGCTACGAACGCCGCGACGGCGAGCTCTCCGAGCGGGTCGTCCACCCGTTGGGTCTCGTCGTGAAGAACCAGGTCTGGTACCTCATCGCGCAAACCGACGCCGGCCAGCGGACGTTTCGGGTCAGCCGCGTGCAGTCGGTGGAGCTCACCGCTGAGCCCGCGCATCGACCCGAAGGCTTCGACCTCGCCGCCGCCTGGCGCGCCATCATGACCACGCTGGACACACAGCGCGCGCCGGCCAGCGTGCACGTGCGGACAGACCCGGACACCGTCGCCATCCTGCGCTCTATGTTCGGGCGGCGGGTGGCCGAAGGCGTCACCCGGGCCGATGGGCAGATCGATGTCGAAATCCGGGGCCACTCGAACGAGATGGTGGCGCGTCAGCTCTCGGGGCTGGCCGGGAGGATCGACGTGCTGGCACCCGACGACGTGCGCCGGCACCTCGCCGAGATCGGCCACGCATTGGTACGGCAATACGGCGATGGCGCGGCCGATGGCGATGGCGCGGCGGGTGTCGGTAGAGCCGGCGGCGTGAGTTCAGCCGGCGGCGACGGCTGACTCGAGCCAGGCGCCGGCGGCAAGCAGCCGATCCTCGCTGTGCGCCGGGCCGATCAGCTGGACACTGGCCGGCAATGGCCCGGCGGTCGGCACCGGGAGTGCCAGAGCCGGGACTCCGGCCAGGTTGACGGGAATGGTGCAGCGAGCCACCAGGAGATCGTTCCCGTCACTGAGTAGGGGCGCGAAGATGGAGAGGGTCGGCGTGACCAGAAAATCGACCTGGTCGAAGAGAGCCCCGACGGTGCGCTGCCAGGCACGCTGGCCGGCCCATGCCGTGGCCACGGTGGCGGCATCGAACGAAGCGCCCATGGCGAGGCGCTCCCGCACCGAAGCGCCGATGCCTTCGGGGTCGCGGGCCACCAGCGCCCGGTTGGACTCCCACGCCTCGACGATGAGGAGAAGCCCGGCATCCCCCGTGGCCTGGTCCCACTCGGGGACGTCCAGTTCCACGACCGGCCACTCGGCGTCATGCAGTGCCTTGTCGACGGCGTCCTCGATCAACGGATCGGCGGGGGGCCGGAGCCGGCCGATGGTCACGCCGGTCGTCTCGGCGACCGTGAACCCCGGCTCGAGCAGCTCCATGCCGAGCGCCAGCCCGGCGACGTCGCGGGCCATCGGGCCCACGGTGTCGAAGCTCGGAGAGAGGGGCCAGACACCATCGAGCGGGATCCGGCCCCAGGTCGTCTTGAGGCCGGCCGTGCCGCAGCAGGCCGCGGGGATCCTCACCGAGCCGCCCGTGTCGCTCCCATAGGCGACGTCGGCCTCCCCGGTGGCGACGGCGACGGCCGATCCGCTCGACGAACCGCCGGGAACCCGCATCGGGTCCAGGGGGTTCACCGGGGTGCCGTACCAGGGATTGATCCCTGTCACCCCGAGGGCGAGCTCATGCAGGTTGGTCCGTCCCACAATTCTCGCCCCGGCGGCCCGGGCGCCAGCCATGCACGCCGCGTCGCGAGGAGCAGGAACGGCTTGTTCGGCCACGGCCCGGCAACCGGCGGTGGTCGGCTCCCCCTCCATGTCGATGAGATCCTTGACGGCCAGGCGGACGCCGCCGCCAGCCGATTCGTAGCGGGTGATGAACGTCGTCATGGGTGCACCCAGGCGGCATCGGTCTTTCCCAACACACGACCGCTGGTCGCGATGACGACGAGCAGCACCAGCGCCACCACCAGCGGAAGGACCATGTCCACGTGGAGCACGAACACCGCGCCGATGAGCGCGCCCACCAACATGGCCGTCACCGACACGACTCGGCGTCCGGTCGTCGATCCCGCGCCGCCCGCGATGGTGCTGTCCGCGGCTATTCCCGTGATGGTCAAGGTGAGAACCGTCGTGGTGAGATCGGGCACCGCCAGCTTCCGTGCCGTGGCGTTCTGGATCCCCATGGCAAGCGCCAGGGCCAGGATCAACGGATAGCGAAACCCGGCCGAGACCGGGCTCCCGCTCACCGCGGCGAGGAGCACCGAGACGGCCAGGAAGGCGACCTGGATCGAGATGGCCGCAGTGAGCAGCCGCCCGCGATGCTGCGCGCACCGCGCCCCCACCCTGCCCCCGACGAGTGCCCCGAGCCAGAACGCCACCAAGGCGACGATGGACGCGGCGATGGAGAATCCCGGCGCGCCCACCAGGGCGAAGCCCAGGAACACCACATTGCCCGTCATGTTGGCCACGAAGACATGCCCGAGCACCAGATAGCTGAAGGCATCGACCAGGCCGGTGACGACCGTCAAGCCGACCAGCAGCGGGGGAAGCGGACCGTGGCGGGCGCCGGGGCGCGGGACGAACGTCTCCCACACGTCCTTGAAAAAGGAGCTCACTCCGCCACGGCACCCGCCGCGTCGAGAGACGAGGGCGCTTGCAACCCTCGCCGCAGACCGACGAAGGCCACCAGGCCGGCGAAGCCCATGATCCCGCACATGACGTAGAGGACCGATTGCGTCGCGTAGGCAAAGTCCAGCGAGTAGTAGTGGGGAATGGAGCTCACCGAATGCCCGCCCTGGGACTGCGAGACACGGGCCGCCACCGCCGCCGCGTTGGGGACGTGCTGCGCCTGGAGCGACGCGGTCAGCTTGGAGCGCTGCACCGTGAGCAAGATGGTGCCGAGCACCGCCAGACCGAGACTGGCCCCGAAGTTGCGGATGGTCTGGGTGATGCCGGTCGCCTCGCCGTAGGAGAGACTCGACGCCCGGTTGATCGCATCGGTGTTGGCCGGGCCCAGCATCATCCCCATGCCGGCACCCGCCACGATGATCCAGATGATTTGATTCGAGAGGCTCAGGTGCGTGACCTTGGAGGCCCAGACTCCGAATCCCACGGCGGCGATGGCGCAGCCCATGACCACGGCGCGCTTGGCGCCCTCCCGGTCGAGAATACGCCCGCCGATCTGCGCCGCGACAGCGAACCCGATGAAGAAATAGAGCAGGAAGAGCCCGGACTCCGAGGCCGTCTTGCCTAGCGATATCTGGGCGTACTCACTGGCGAAGAAGAAGACCGGTATGAACGCCGCCATGGCGATCAGGAGCACCAGGTTCTCCACGAAGAAGGCCCGTATGCGAAAGATCGTCACGTCCATGAGGGGCGACGCCGTCTGCATCTCGATCCGGACGAACACGACGATAACCAAGAGCCCGCCGATGATGCAGGCCCACGTGCCGGCATTCCCCCACCCCCACAGCACCGACTGCTGCAGTCCGAAGATGCTCAACCCGATCCCGATCGCGATGAGCACAGCGCCCCGATAGTCGATCCGCGCCGGAACAGGATCATTTTCGGGCTTGGCCATGAAGGTCAGCACGAGCGCAATCACGGCGACGGGGATGTTCACCCAGAAGATGGCACGCCACGTCCACTGCGTCAGGTAACCGCCGAGGATCGGCCCGATGGCCGTCAGGCCACCGGCAATGCCGAAGAAGATGGCGAGGGCCTTGCCCCGCTCGCGTAAGGGAAAGGTGCGCACCACGATGGCCAGCGCGGCCGGGAACATGAGCGCTCCGCCCGCACCCTGGACGACGCGGAAGCCCACGATCCACGCCTCGGCCGCGCTCCCTTTGGGCGTCAGCCCGCAGCACGCCGAGGCCACGGTGAAGATGACGACGCCGAGAACACACATGCGGCGGTGGCCGAAGATGTCGGACAGCCGGCCGCCCAGGGCGAACAGTGCGGCCAGCGAGAGCAGATAGCCGTTGACCACCCATTGGACGCCGGTGGAGGACAGTGCGAGCTCGCGTTGAATGTTGGGGACGGCGATGGAGACGATCGTCTGATCGATGAATGTCATGGCGACCGCGAAGATCATCGCGGCCAGGACGAGGTTCCTGTTCTGGCCTCCGGCGCTCGTCATGACGTCCTCTCTGTCGTGGTCCGGTCATCGTCGCGCACCACCGATGGGCCGCGCGCCGGGCAGTTCCGCATCCCGCTTCGGATACCGGCAGCTGCGGAGCGGCCAGTGTACGGTCGGAACCTGGGAACCATGATGGAAATGTCGAAGCGAGCGGTTCTGGCCGCAAAGCGAGCAGCCGTAGCCCTCCTGCTGGCCACGGGGATGATCAGCGGTGGGATGATGCTCGTGGCCGCAGCACCCCTCCCGGCGTCGGCCGGGACCCCGTTGCCCGGAGCACCCAACTGCCCGATGTTCCCGGCCGACAACGTGTGGAACACCAACATCTCCCAGCTGCCGGTCGATCCCCACAGCGCGGCGTGGATGGCGAGCATGGACAGTTCCACCACCAACCTGCACCCGGACTTCGGGCCCTCGGGCGATCCGAGCAACCCGTACGGCATCCCGTACACGGTGGTGCCACCCGCGCAGGCCTTGGTCAACGTGTCGTTCCAGTACAGCTCCGAGAGCGACCCGGGGCCGTACCCCTTCGGCGCGTCGACGCCCATCGAAGGCGGTTCGCAATCGACGGGTGACCGGCACGCCCTCATGGTCAACCCGAGTACGTGCACCCTCTACGAGCTCTATGACGCCACGTACAGCGCATCAGGTTCGACGGCGGGATCCGGGGCCATCTGGAATCTCAACTCCGATGCGCTGCGCCCGAGCGGGTGGACATCGGCCGACGCGGCCGGGCTGCCGATCCTGCCCGGCCTCCTGCGCTACGACGAGGTGCAGTCGGGCTCCATCACCCACGCCATCCGCATGACGGCCGAGAACACGGACGACTCGTTCATCTGGCCGGCCCGCCACGAGGCGGGGTCCGCCGACAACCCCGACCTTCCTCCGATGGGAGCTCGGTTTCGACTCAAGGCGAGCTACAACATCTCGGGCTACTCCCCCCAGGCCCAGGTCGTCCTCCGGGCCATGCAGCAGTACGGCCTGATCCTGGCCGACAACGGCTCCAACTGGTACTTCGGCGGGACGGCGGATCCGGCCTGGCCGAGCTCGCTCGTCAACGAGCTCAAGGAGGTGCCGGCCAGCGAGTTCGAGGCGGTCGACGAGTCATCGCTGATGATCGATCCGAACTCGGGACAGGCCCGCCAGAACGGTGGGGCCGTGACGTGCTCGACCAATCCCGGGTACCGCTTGGCCGCGGCCGACGGCGGCGTCTTTACGTTCTGCGAGCCCTTCTACGGATCCATGGGCGGCACCAAGCTGGCGGCCGGAATTGTCGGCATGGCGAGCACGCCCGACGGCAAGGGTTACTGGCTGGTGGCGTCGGACGGCGGCATCTTCAGCTTCGGCGACGCGCCGTTCTACGGCTCCATGGGCGGCCATCGGCTCAACCAGCCAATCGTCGGCATGGCGAGCACGCCCGACGGCAACGGTTACTGGCTGGTGGCGGCGGACGGCGGCATCTTCAGCTTCGGCGACGCGTCGTTCTACGGCTCGACCGGGAACCTCCGGCTCAACCAGCCCATCGTCGGCATGTCCACCACGCCCGACGGTAAGGGTTACTGGCTGGTGGCGGCCGACGGTGGCATCTTCAGCTTCGGCGACGCGTCGTTCTACGGCTCCATGGGCGGCCATCCCCTCAACCAGCCGATCGTCGGCATGGCGGCCACCTCCGGTGGCGGCGGGTACTGGCTGGTGGCCAAGGACGGCGGCATCTTCAGCTTCGGGAACGCCGTTTTCTACGGGTCGGCGGGCAACATCGAGCTCAACCAGCCCATCGTCGGCATGACGGTGGCACCGGGTGGCGCCGGCTATTGGATGGTGGCGGCCGACGGCGGCATCTTCGCCTTCGGGAGCGCCAGCTTCGAGGGCTCGACCGGGTCCACGCAGCTCACCGCTCCCATCGTCGCCATGTCCGGCTGAGAATCACGCCGACGAACCTTCGCGGGCGACGCGGTCAGCCTTCGAATGAGACCCGGTAGACGTTGGTCTCGCGCTGGGTGAATCCCAGACGCACGTACAGCCGGTTGGCCGCCTCGCGGCCCGGGCGCGACGTGAGATCGACCGTGCGGGCACCCGCCTGCTCGGCCCGATCGACGGCGGCCCGTATCAAGGCACTGGCCACGCCGCCGCCGCGGGACGCATCATCGACGACGACATCTTCGACCCAGGCCCGGATTCCCGTAGGCAGGGTGAAGGTGACCAGGGTGAGCATGCCCACCACGTCCGCATGCTCGTCACCCGACCGCGCCAACAGGAGCGTGGTGGCATTCCCTTCGACGATGCTGCGCAGCCGCTCGAGCGTGGGCGGCGCCGAGCTCGAGAGCTGCGGGACCAGGCGCAGTACGACGGCATGGAGATCGGCGTCGGCCGTCTCGGCCACCGAAACGCTGACCTGGTTCGGCTCCGTCATCAGATCTTCTGCGAATCGCCCCGCCACATGGGTTGGCGGACGCTGTCGTAGAGGACGTCGCGGTGCTCACCCGCCAGCGCGGCAAAGACGGTGTCGGCCCAGCGCTCCGATCCCACGATGGGGGAAGGCATGGTGTCGCGCCTGAACCAGCCCACGTCACGACACTCCAGCGGGTGCGGTTGCAGCGTGCCGCCGACGGCGCGGCAATAGAACAGGAGCGAGTACAGCGGCACCCGCGTAAAGCCGAGACGCAATCCGTCGAGGACGGCGATCAGGCGAACGGGCTCCACCTCGATGCCTGTTTCCTCCTCCACCTCTTTCACGACGACCTCGGCGGCCGAGTACCCAACGTCACACCAGCCCGTCGGGTAGAGCCAGATTCCCGAGTCCGCCCGCTGAATGAGCAGGAGCTCCCCGTTGTCGTTGCCGACCGCCGCACCGACGGCGACCTTGGGCGTCACGTAGCCGGGCACGCCCTTACCCACGGTGTCCATCCATTCCTGGACCAGCTCGTCGGCTGCGTCGGCGTCTGCGGGCTCCTCGTCGGCCTCGAACCGTATGTCCGCCGCCACCTTGAGAATCTCCTCGAAGCGCTCTTGCTCGTAGAGGCTCTCGGTGAAGCCCAGCCCGGTTCGGGCAATGCCCGAGAGGGTCTCGCTCCAACGCAGCAGGGTCTTCAGGGGGACATCCACGGCTGATGACGCTACCGCGCCCCGCCCCGTAGGCCAGAATGGTCTGTGCCCGTCAATGAGGATTGCCGTCACTACGTCATGCGGACCACACCCCGGGGCGAGCGGCTGGAGCGCTGCAAGGTCGACGCCAACGAGCCACTCCCCTTCGCCTGCCCCGAAGGCTGCGTCTTCTACGAACCGCGCAAGGTCTCACAGGCCGGGTGGCAGGTACGCCGGCGAGATGGCGGGGAGACCGGGCCCCGCTAGTCGGCCCCGCTAGCCGGGGGGCCCACGCAGACCGCTCTGCATCAGCTCTCGAGGACGTCACCCAGCAGGTCGACCGTGATGCCCTCCTGGCGGAGCCATTCGAGCGCGGCTTCGACCTGGGATGCATCTCCGTCCAGTTCGCAGACGATCCACCCCCGGTGCTCCTCCACGTCGGCCCGACGGATGTTGGGCTCCACGTCGAACCGACGGACCAGCGTGGCCAGCACCGGCCGCCGCACCTCGGACTCGGGAAAGTTCAACTTCACCCGCACTTGACTCACGAATTCTCCTCAACGTGGCCGGTCACGGTGCCGTCCAGCATCCGATTCATGCTGCCCGAACGGAAGCCTTCCAGGTCCAATGCGACAAAGCGAAAGCCGGCCGCCTGCACGGCTGCCACGACTTCGGACCGGCGGGCCACCACCTCGCCGAGCGCCGCGGCATCGAACTCGAGGCGCGCCGCCGGGCCGTGGTGACGGACCCGGAGCTGCCCGAACCCGAGGGCGCGCAGCGCCGACTCGGCGGCATCGACGGCTTGAAGGCGACCGAGCGTGACCGGCGTGCCATAGGGCAGGCGGGACGCCAGGCAGGCCGCGGCCGGCTTGTCCCAGGTGCGCAGGCCGAGCTCCTTGGACCAGTGCCGGATGTCGTCCTTGGTGAAACCCGCCTCCACCAGCGGAAATGTCGCCCCCGCGGCGGCCGCGGCGGCCTGACCGGGCCGGTGATCACCCAGGTCGCTCACGTTCACGCCCAAGACGACCCGCGCCGACTCGGCCTGGGCCAGCGGGCCGAGGGCCGACATCAGCGCCGTCTTGCAACGGGCACACCGGTCGGCGCCATTGGCCACATAGGTCGGATCCTGCATCTCGTCGGTGGCTACGCCGATCCAGCGCAGGTCCCATTCGTGCGCCAGCGCCCGGCAGTCGTCGGCCTCGGTGGCGGCGAGGGAAGGCGACAGGGCAGTGGCGCACAACACCCGGTCTCGGCCGAGCGTGTCGTGGGCCACCTTGGCCAGGAGCGCGGAGTCGGCCCCGCCGCTGAAGGCCACCACGACCCGCCCCAGCTGGCGTAGCTCGTCCCGCAGGACGTCGAGCGACGCCGTCACGCCGAACCGCCCGCGTCGGCGGAGCGGGTGACGGCGGCCAGCACCGCGTCGATGTCGCCCACCATGCCCGCGTAGAACGGACCGAACTCGGCGTAGTGGGCCGAGGCCTCGTCGAAGCGCATCTCGTACACGCAGTCCTTGAGGTCGTCCGGGTGCACGCCGAACAGGGTGACGCCCCATTCGAAGTCGTCCAGCCCGGTGGAACCGGTGATGACCTGCAGGATCCGCCCGTGGAAGGTGCGACCCACGCGCCCGTGCCCCATCATGAGTTCCTTGCGGCTCTCGAAGTCCAGGCTGTACCAGTTGTAGTCGGCCGACCGGCGCTTGGACATCGGGTAGAAGCAGAAGGCCGGCTTGTCTTCGGGCGGAAGCTGAGGGAAGAGGCGGGCCTGCCGCAGCTCCTCGGGGACGCCGGCGGCGTACTCGGAGACCTCGGTGAGCGACACATACGAGGCCACGGGCACCAAACCGGCTTGCTGGACATCGGTCTGGAAGGCCCGCAAGCGCCACAGGTCGGGGCCGAGCACCATCAACCCCAGGTCCGCCTTGTGGCCCAGGAGAGCGGCGGGCACGACCTGGTAGCCGTCCGCCTCCACCGACCTGACCGCCCGGCGCAGGGCCGTGGCGTCGAAGCCGGGACCCGATGGCACCTGGCAGAAAAGATGGAGCACCCCCTGGCCCACGGAGGGAACGAGCGGGGAGCCGGCGGCCATGTGGATCAGTGTAGGGAACGGGGGCCGGCCCTCCCACCTGACGCGACAAGAGCGCCCCGAGGGCGCCCCTGTCGCGTGCAGTACTGCTGAGGTGTGGACGGCTTAGTAGTCGTCCATCCCGCCGCCGGGCATCCCGCCGCCGGCGTTCTCTTCGGGCTTGTCCACGATGACCGCTTCGGTGGTGAGGAACAGGGCCGCGATGGACGCCGCATTCTGCAGCGCCGAGCGGGTGACCTTGGCGGCGTCGATGACACCGTCCTTGAAGAGGTCTCCGTACTCGCCGGTGGCGGCGTTGAGGCCGTGGGCACCCTTGAGGTTGCGGACCTTGTCGACGATGACGCCACCTTCGAGGCCGGCGTTGACGGCGATCTGCTTCAGCGGCTCTTCAACGGCCTTGGCCACAATGCGGGCTCCGGTCGCCTCGTCGCCTTCGAGCTTCTCGGCCCGCTCGAGGATGGCCGCCTGCGCACGCAGCAGGGCCACGCCTCCACCGGGGACCACACCTTCTTCGATGGCCGCCTTGGTCGTCGACACGGCGTCCTCGATGCGGTGCTTCTTCTCCTTGAGCTCGACCTCGGTTGCGGCGCCGACCTTGATCACGGCGACACCGCCGGAGAGCTTGGCCAGCCGCTCCTGCAACTTCTCACGGTCGTAGTCCGAGTCGGTGTTCTCGATCTCGGCCTTGATCTGGTTGATGCGCCCCTTGATGTCGGCCTCGGTGCCGGCGCCCTCGACGATGGTGGTCTCGTCCTTGGTGATGACCACCTTGCGGGCGGTGCCCAACAGGTCGATGGTGACGTTCTCGAGCTTCAGGCCGACCTCTTCGGTGACCACTTGGCCGCCCGTGAGGATGGCGATGTCCTGGAGCATGGCCTTGCGGCGCTCGCCGAAGCCAGGGGCCTTGACGGCGACCGACCGGAAGGTGCCACGGATCTTGTTGACCACCAGGGTGGCCAGGGCCTCGCCCTCGACGTCCTCGGCGATGATCAGCAGTGGCTTGCCACCCTGCATGACCTTCTCGAGCACCGGCAGCAGGTCGCGCACGGCGGTGATCTTGGAGCCGACGAGGAGCACGTAGGCGTCTTCGAGAACGGCCTCCATGCGCTCGGGGTCGGTCACGAAGTACGGAGCGATGTAGCCCTTGTCGAAGCGCATTCCCTCGACCAGGTCCATGTCCATGCCGAACGTCTGCGACTCCTCGACGGTGATGACACCGTCACGGCCCACCTTGTCGATGGCCTCGGAGATCATCTCGCCGATCTCGGTGTCGGCGGCGGAGATGGATGCCACCTGGGCGATCTGCGCCTTGGACTCGGTCTCCTTGGAGATGGCGTGGATGGAGGCGACGGCCGTCTCGACGGCTGCCTCGATACCCCGCTTGAGCGACATCGGGTTGGCCCCGGCCGCCACGTTGCGCAGGCCCTCGCGGACCATGGCCCAGGCCAGCACGGTGGCCGTGGTGGTCCCGTCACCGGCGACGTCGTCGGTCTTCTTGGCTACTTCCTTGACCAGTTCGGCCCCGATCTTCTCGAAGGGGTCCTCCAGGTCGATCTCCTTGGCGATGGAGACTCCGTCGTTGGTGATTGTCGGGGCGCCCCACTTCTTGTCGAGCACCACGTTGCGGCCTTTGGGGCCGAGGGTGACACGCACGGCGTCCGCCAGCTTGTTCATGCCGGTTTCGAGTCCGCGCCGGGCTTCCTCTTGGAAGGCGATCAACTTGGCCATCTGGTGTGTTCCTCCATCGCTCTGCTGGGCCCATCGAGGACCATTAGCACTCTAACCTGTCGAGTGCTAATAGGAAACCACGCCCAGCCGCCGCGCGCAAGAGCGGATCACGAAGTCCTGCTCAACCGTTCAGCCGCCGGCGACCGCCGGCACGATCGAGAGGGTCTGTCCGGCTGCAACGGGCGTATCGAGGCCGTCGAGGAAGCGCACATCCTCGTCGGCCAGGAATACGTTCACGAAGCGTCTGAGCTGGCCGTTGTCGTCAAACAGGCGATCGGCCAGGCCCGGATGCGCCGCGTCGAGAGCCTTGAGCGCCTCCCCGACGTTCGCCGCCTCCACGTCGACCTCGCCCGACCCGCCGGTCAAGGACCGCAATTGGGTCGGGATGCGGATGGTCAAGCTCATCGGTACGTCTCCTCGGTGCATTCTGGTGGTTACGAGCTCACCGTTGTGCGCTCGGGTGGTTGCAGGCTCAGTGGGGTGACAGCGCCGCATCGAACGCGGCCAGGGTGGGCGAGATGGTCGCGGTGGGTCCCGTGTGGTCGGCCAGCGCCTCCACCGTCTTGAGCCCGTGCCCGGTGACCAGGGCCACCACGCGCTCGTCGCGCCGGACGGCGCCCGAGGCGACCATTTTGGCCAGGGCGGCGATGGTCACCCCGCCCGCCGTTTCGGCGAAGATGCCCTCGGTCCGGGCCAGGAGCCCGATCGCTTCCAGCACCTCGTCGTCGGTGACCGAGGCACAGGAGCCCCCGCTCGACCGCATGGTCTGCAGGGCGTACCACCCGTCGGCCGGGTTGCCGATGGCCAGTGACTTGGCGATGGTCTTGGGCTTGACCGGCCGAATGGCGTCGGATCCCTGGGCGAAGGCCGTCGCCACCGGCGAACACCCCTCCGCCTGGGCCCCGGACACCCGCACGTGGGGCGCCTCGTCGAGCAGCCCGACCTGGCCCAACTCGGCGAAGCCCTTGGCCACCTTGGTCAGCTGGCTGCCCGAGCCGATCGGGACCACCACATGGTCCGGGGCCTGCCAACCCAACTGCTCGGCGATCTCGAAGGCCAGGGTCTTGGAGCCCTCGGCGTAGTACGTGCGCACATTGACGTTGACAAAGGCCCAGCTCGGCCGCTCACTCGTCAGCTCGGCACACAACCGGTTGACGTCGTCGTAGGTGCCCTCGACGGCGATCACGGTGCCCCCGTAGACCGTGGTCATCGTCACCTTGGCCTTCTCCAGGTCGTACGGGATCAACACGACCGACTCCATGCCGGCCCGTGCCGCGTGGGCGGCGACCGAATTGGCCAGATTGCCGGTGGACGCGCAAGCGGCGACCTTGAAGCCGAGCTGCCGCGCCTTGGTCAGGGCGACGGAAACCACGCGGTCCTTGAACGACCCGGTCGGGTTGGCCGTGTCGTCCTTGATCCACAGCTCGTCCAGGCCGAGCTCGGCGGCCAGCCGGTCGGCCCGCACCAGGGGCGTGAAGCCCGCGCCCAGGTCGACAGGGTTGTCGTCGCCCACCGGGAGCAGGTCCCGATAGCGCCAGATGGTCCGGGGGCCCTGCTCGATCCGTTCCCGGGTGATGGTGGCGGCGATGCGCTCATAGTCGTAGGCCACCTCGAGCGGCCCGAAGCAGTAGTCGCAGACATGCAGCGCCTCAGCGGGGAACGAGCGCGCACATTCCCGACAACGCAGCCCAGTGACAAAATCGACCATCGGTCCTCCTCATCGATCGGGCATTGGCACCTGTTGCCCCCGCAAGGGAGTGCAACGGTTGCCGCGACGTCAACGGGCCCGTCCCTCAGTCGCTCTGGATGATGGGGTCAATGGTAGCGCCTGCACACCACCGGTGGCCAGCGGCCCGTCTAGGTCCTCCGGGCGGCAGGTACGATGCACCCGGCATGCCCGAACACGAAGACCGAGGAGTCGTGGGTCCGCGCACCTTCCACCACGGGGATTTTCCGTCGGCCAAGGTGCTCGAAGCCAAGGCGGGCCGAACGGTTTCCGTGTGCATTCCGGCCCGGGACGAGGGGTCGACCGTGGGCTCGGTGGTCCGGGCCGTGGTGCAGCCGTTCCTCGCCTCTGCCGGCGGCAACGGCCTGGTGGACGAGGTCATCGTGCTCGACGACGGGTCGACCGACGATACGGCGGAGCAGGCGGCCGACGCCGGCGCGCGGGTCGTCCGGGGCGTCGAAGCGGAAGGGGGCAAGGGGCAGGCCATGGCGGCCGCACTGGCGGCGTCCGGCGGCGACGTCGTCGTCTTCCTCGATGCGGATGTGGCCAACACGACGCCCGCCTTTGTCACCGGCATGCTCGGACCGCTCCTGTTCTTCGATGACACCGCGCTGGTCAAGGGCTTCTACACCCGGCCGTTGCACGGCGATCCGACGGGTGGTGGGCGGGTCACCGAGCTGGTGGCCCGACCGGTGCTCGAACTGCTGTTCCCCGAGTTGTCCGAGGTACGACAACCCCTGGCCGGCGAGACGGCGGCCCATCGATGGGTCTTCGAGAAGACGGGCTTCGCCGACGGCTACGGCGTGGAGCTCGGCCTGCTCATCGACGTGGCCCGGCTCCTCGGCCCCGGGGCCCTGGCCCAAGTCGACCTCGGGGTACGGATCCACCGCAATCGGCCCCTGCACGAACTGCGACCCCAAGCCACCGATGTCCTGCGGGCCGCCCTCTCGCGCGCCGGCGACCGGCTCCAGTCGTGAACACACCGGCGGTGGTGTGCCGGCCGGCGGCGTGCCAGCCCGGAGCGTGACCGACCCCGCGGACGACTGCATGGTCGTCTCGAACCGGGGCCCGCTCTCGTTCCGCTTCGACGCTGACGGCGCCTTGCAGCCGGTCCCGGGCGGTGGCGGGCTCGTTTCCTCCATCGGACCGCTGCTGGCCGGCACGGGCGCCACCTGGGTTTCGGTGACCATGAGCGCGGCCGACCGCGCCGCCGTCGCGGAGGGCTCCATGGTCGACGACAGGTTCACGCTGCTCCCCGTCGTCGTCGACGACGAGACCTACCGGGCCGCCTACGACGTCGTGTCCAACACGACGCTCTGGTATTGCCATCACCATCTCTTCGATCTCCCCCGTCGGCCCCGATTCGACCGGCATTGGCGGGAGGCTTGGGAGGGGTATCGCCGTTACAACCGGTCCGTCGCCGACACCGTGGTCGACCGGGCGCCAGCCAACTCGACGGTCCTCGTGCAGGACTACCACTTCTCCCTCCTGGGCCGGATGCTGGCCGACGAGAGACCCGATCTGCACACCGTGCACTTCTGCCACATCCCCTTCGCCGACCCGAACATGCTGCGCGTCCTCCCCGATGCCGCCGCCGGGGAGCTGCTGGCGGGACTGGCCGGATTCACCGCCTGCGGGTTTCACGCCCACCGCTGGGAGGAGGGCTTCCGGGCCTGCTATGCCGACCCGGCCCTCTCCGCGCTGGCCGGTGGCGCCGGCGTTCCCCCGTCGTTCGCCTCCTCGCTCTCCTCGGACAACGAGGGCCTGCTCGCCGAGGCGGCCAGTGCTGAGTGCGCCCGGTCCGTCGAGTCCCTGCGCGCTCAGACCGGAGGGCGGCGCATCGTCCTGCGGGTGGACCGGGTCGAACCGTCGAAGAACATCGTGCGGGGCATGCTGGCGTTCGAAGAGCTCCTGGAGGCGTACCCGCATTGGCGCGACCAGGTGGTGCACGTCGCACTGGTGTACCCGTCGCGGCAGGGGCTGGCCGAGTATCTCGCCTACGGAGCCGAGGTGACGCATACGGCCGAGCGGATCAACCAGGTCTGGGGCACGCCGACCTGGACTCCCATCATCCTCCATATGGAAGACGACCGCCCCCGCTCGCTGGCCGCCTTGACGATCTCCGACGTGCTGCTGGTCAACCCCGTACGAGACGGGCTCAACCTGGTGGCGAAGGAGGGCTCGCTGCTCAACGGAGCCGACGGCGTGCTCGTCCTCTCCCGAGAGGCCGGCGCCTGGGAGGAGCTGTCCGACGCCGCGCTCGGCGTCAACCCCTTCGATGTGTCGGGAACGGCCGATGCGCTCGACCGCGCGCTCTCGATGGATCCGGCGGAGCGGGCCAGCCGGGCCAGCCGCCTGCGCTCCGTCGTGCTGTCACGGAACGCCTCGGACTGGCTGCGCGACCAGCTCGCCGCCGGCCACCCGCTCAGCCGCTGACTGCGGCGGCGCGCACCAGCTCGTCGAGAAGGCCCACGGCGCCAGCCGGTCCCTCGACCACGAGATCGGCCTGCGCCGCCACCTCGGCTGCACTCTCGCGGTCGACGACGGCGATCCGCGCCACGGCGATTCCCTGCGCCGCCAGTTCCGCCGCGGCAGCAAAGGCCGGAAGGTCGCCGAGGTCGTCCCCGAATACCGCAACGGCCCGCATGCCGCCCACCAGGGACCGGACGACCGTGCCCTTGTCCACATTGAGCGGGGGCCTGAGCTCGAGGGACATGCGACCCGGGTAGACCCGCAGGTCCCGCTCCTCGTGCTGGCGGGCCGCGAACGCGGTCGCCCAGGGACCGGTCTCGGGAGCGTGCCGCCAGTGCAGCGTCACCGTGAGTCCCTTCGGCTCGACGTAGACGCCCGGCGGCGCCTCGGCCCGGGCTGCCGCAACCGCAGCCGCGATCACCGGCTCCCACGGCCGGGCGTCGGGACCGACATGGCCCAACCCGTACAGACCGATGAGCTCCACCCCCGGTGGCGAGGCCAGGACCTCGTGGAGGAAACCGGCAGGGCGGCCGGAGATCACCGCGACGCGGGCAAACCGGGTGGCCAGCTCGGTCAACAGCTCAGGCACCCCCGGCCACGGGCGCGCGGCTACCGGGTCCTCCACGATGGCGGACAGGGTGCCGTCGAAGTCGAGGCACAGCGCCGCGTGGGCGGGGTCCCGGGCGAGGGGGAGCAGGATCTGCGGCAGCGCACCCATGACGGGTGCGGGATCAGGTACCGGCCTGAGAGGCCAGATCGGCCCCGATGACCACGACCACGTCGACACCACTGGCTCCGGTCACCGGGACCGATGTCGTCAACGGCTGGACGGCGGTCGGCTTGAGGCCGAGTGTCGTGGCGATGGTCGTGGCCGAGGCCTGCTGGCCGGCGGCGTAGTACACCGCGCTGGCCGCCTCGGTCGTGGCAGCGTCGGCCGCAGTCTGCATGGCCCACCCCTGCGCGGCCAGAACGGCGGTGAAATGCGCCGCCAATCCGTTCGTCTCCGTGGCGTTGGCCACCACGACGCTGACCGAGCTATGGGCAACGGTGGTGGTGGTCGTGGTGGGTGCGGCCTTGCCCTTCACCGTCGTCGTCGTGGTGGAGGCGGTGGTGGACGGCGGGGTGACGGCGCTGCCGCTCACCGGGGGGCGCGTCCCGACGGCAACCAGGGTGACGGCGCCCACGATGAACAGGATGAGGACCACGAGCGCCCGGACCGGTGCGATCGCAGCCGGGGTATGACCGCCTCCGGAACCCCTTCCGTTCGAACCACCATTTTCGGAGTACGGAGGTTCAGAGGTCATCTGGGGCCCAGCCTGCCGTGTGAACAGGCTCGATGCAAGCCTTTCGCCTCACCGTCGTCCTCCCGGCGCGGCTCTACCCGACCCAAAAAGGCTGGATCGGGTAGAGCCACGGGTGCCGATTGTTCGGATCCTCAGGGAGCGTGCCTCAGGTCGCTACGAGCACCCGCTCGGCTTCGACATGGACGGCGAGCTCGGCGTCTGCCGGAGTCCGCCGGGCGTGCCAGAACCCGAAGGCGACGAGGAGGGCCATGACACCGGCCAGGACGAAGGCGGCAATAGCGGCCCACAGGGCGATCAAGCCGAACTCAGAGAAGGCGTAGGCCTCCAAGAGCAGTCCCCGCAGGGTCGTACCTTCAAAGGACGTTCCGACCTCGGCGGCCAGCGCCTTGTTCGTCGGGTTCGCCCTCGAAGCGGCACTGACACTGGCGTAGACGCCGCCCAGGGGCATTTCGCTGAGATGGACCGCAATGAAGTGATCCGCGTATGCCTCCGCCTGCGCTCCCGTGGTCAGCGGCTGCCCGGCGTACTTGAGGAGGTACGGCAACATGCCGGGCGTGATCTCGGTGCCCGCTTTGGCCTGGGCGAATTCCGCCCTGGTCGGGAACACGATGTCCTGCTGAGCCAGTTGGTTGTGGACGCTGTTCGTCGTGAAGGAGTAACCCCACATGAGGAGTCCCCCTGCCACGACTAAGACGACGACCATCACCAGACCGCCGGCACTTGCCAGAACATCGAAGATTTTGCGCTGCATGGTTGCTCCTTCTGTAGAGAGGTTCTCTGCGGTCCCACCTTGCGCCTTCTGAGGTGGGACCACGTAGGGACCAAGGTCACCGGCGCGTGGGACCTTGTGCTCTAGGGAGTAGGTCAGGCGAGTCGCAGACTGGCGTCATGACATCGACGACACCGACCAAGGATTCAACGGAGACGAAAGCGCAAGCGGAGAACTCCCGCTCGACGACGGCCTTGCCGACGGCGCCACCGTCCGGACCGCTCGCCGGAGATCTGGCCCGTCGCGTCACCCATCGGCGCACCGAGCTCGGCTTAAGCACGGAAGAACTGGCCCGGCGGGCCGGGATCGACCCCTGGTTCCTGGCCTACTTCGAGCAGAGCAGCGACGCCACCCTGGCCGGCGGCTCGTTGTTCCGCGTCGCGGTGGCCCTCGACACCACCCCATCGGCCCTCGAGGGCGGGCTGGTGGATCGGGCGCCGGGCGTGGGCCGGGCCGGAGCCCACCCGACGCTGGAGCATCTCAGCGCGGCACAATGCGAGGAGCATCTTCTGGCCGGCGGCATAGGGCGCATCGTGTTCTCCACCGGCTCAGGGCCGGTGGCTCTGCCCGTCAATTTCATCTTCGCCGGTGGGGCCGTCATCTTCCGCACTTCGGACGCCATGGCCGACGACATCGCCGGCGACGTCGCCTTCGAGGTCGATCACATCGACGAGGAGATGAGCGTGGGCTGGAGCGTGCTCGTACGCGGTCAGGCCCGTCGTATCGAAGAGCCCGAGGAGCGCCTGGCGGTGGGCCAGCTCGACCTCGAGCCCTGGGCCGGCGGCGCTCGCCTCAACCTGATCGGGATCACACCGGTCGAGCTCACCGGTCGGGTCATCGTGCAACGCCAATCGCCTGATCATCACTAGCCGCAACGCCATATCGACAAAAGAGAAAGAGAGTCACTCATGAGAGCACTCGTGTATCACGGACCGGGTTCCAAGGCCTGGGACGAAGTCCCGATGCCACAGATCCACGACAACACCGACGCCATCGTCCGCGTGGACTGCGCGACCATCTGCGGGTCGGATCTGCACATCCTCAAGGGCGACGTCCCCGAGGTCACCGAGGGCCGGATCCTCGGGCACGAAGCCGTCGGCACCGTCGAGTCCGTCGGCGCCGCGGTCACCACGATCGCACCGGGAGACCGGGTACTCGTCTCGTGCATCAGCGCGTGCGGAAGATGTCGGTACTGCCGGGAGGGCCGTTACGGCCAGTGCCTGGGAGGCGGGGGCTGGATCCTCGGGCATCTCATCGACGGCACGCAGGCCGAGTACGTCCGCGTCCCGTTTGCCGATACCTCGACGTACCGCGTGCCCGAAGGTTCGAGCGATGAGGAGATCCTCATGCTGGCCGACATCCTCCCGACCGCCTACGAGGTCGGCGTTCTCAACGGGCACGTCCAGCCGGGCGACACGGTTGCCGTCGTCGGGGCCGGCCCGATCGGGCTCTCGGCCATTCTCGGCGCTCAGCTGTACTCCCCGAGCCGGATCATCGCCATCGACCTGGCCGATGCCCGTCTCGAGGCGGCAAAACTCTTCGGCGCCGACCTGATGGTGAACAACGGTCGAGAGGACGCCGTTGCCTACGTACGCGATCTGACCGACGGGCTGGGGGCTGATGTGGCGATCGAAGCCGTCGGCGTGCCGGCGAGCTTCGAGCTCTGCACCGAGTTGGTGCGACCCGGCGGTCACGTGGCCAACATCGGGGTGCACGGCAAGCCCGCCACACTCCACCTCGAGTCGTTGTGGACGCGGGACGTCACCATCACCACCGGTTTGGTCGACACCTACTCGACACCGACACTGCTCCGTCTGGTCGCATCTCGTCAGATCGACGCCGGGCGCTTCGCCACCCACCACTTCGGCCTCCACGACTTCATGGAGGCCTACGACGTCTTCGAGCGGGCTGCGGACACCGGCGCGGTCAAGGTCGTGCTGACGCGGTGAGCTGGAGTGGAGATGGTCGGCGATCTCCGAGTCGAAGGGACTTCACCTTCCCGGGCGCGTGCTGAATGGCCATGTACGTCCACCTCCTATCCGCCGCGCTCAGCTCTGACGAGCCGCGAGCGGGCGCACCGGGGGAGCTTCTGGCCGTGGCGCGCACGCGCCGCGATCAGATGCTCGCCTCGGCCCGCCGCGCCCATCCTTCGGCGGAGCGGAGCCTGGCCTACGACGTCAACTATGACGCCGCGCTCATCGCATTGTGTGCGGTCATGGGTGTCGACTCCACGCCGGCATCCTTTGGCCAACCCAAAGAGGAGCGGGCGCGCTTGGAGCGTGCCCTGGCCGACGCGGGACTGGACCTGGCGGAAACGGACAGCCTGCACCCCGGGGCGGGCTAGCTCTGGGCTAGCTCCGCCTGTCGTTGGGGATCCCCGGGTTCCCCTCCCGCCGGGCGGCGTAGACGGCCGCCTCCGTGCGGCTGGTCATCTTGAGTTTGGCCAGAAGGTTGGTGACGTAGTTCTTCACTGTCTTCTCGGCCAGGATCATCTCCACCGCGATCTGGCGGTTGGTCCGGCCGTCGGCGATGAGATCGAGGATCCTCCGCTCCTGGGGCGTGAGCTCAGCCGTCCGCGGATCCTCCTCGGGCCCCTTGCGGATTCGCTCGACCACCCGGGCCACGGTGCGGGGATCCATCAGAGACGCACCCTCGGCCACCTTCTTCACGTCCTCAATAAGTTCTCCGGCGCGAATGCGCTTGAGGACATAGCCGGAGGCGCCGGCCATCACGCTGGCATAGAGTGCCTCGTCGTCGGCGTAGCTGGTCAACATCAGACAGGCCAGATCGGGCAGCTCCGAGCGCATGTCGCGGCACACTTCGATCCCACTGCCATCCTCCAACCGGACGTCGAGGATGGCCACGTCGGGTTTGGCCAGGGGGATGCGCGCCAGCGCCTCGGCCACGGTGGTCGCCTCGCCGACGACCTCAATCTCTTCGTCACTCTCGAGGAGCTGCCGAATCCCTTCCCGCACAAGCTGGTGGTCATCGAGGAGGAACACCCGTATGGCCACGCTGACCATTCTGCCAGTAACCCCGGCATCCCGATCCGACAGCGCGCCCGTCGAGGGTCGCTACGGCGAACCCGGGGTCCTCAATCCGGCTCCGACCACCCTCGATCAATTCCGGACCGTGGGCCTCAGCGACCCACGAGGAGCAGTTGATCGGTCTGCCCACGCACCCTGACCGCAGGAGCCTCTTCTTGTTGTTTCTCTACCGGAGATCGAGAAGAGCGCCCTCACCCCGCTCGAGAAGGAGCCGGAACCACGGGGGGATCGGAGCCCTGACCAGTTCGGGGTGCAGGACCATGTCGGAGTGCTGGCAGCGTGCGCCGTACGCACACAGAAAGAGGTTCGCCGCGTCAAGGATCTCGCGCTCCTCGTCGGTGAATGCCTTGCCCCGAGCCAGCTCGTACTCTTCGACGAATGAACGCATCTCCCCGATAGTGGGGAGCGGGTCCAACTCGGTGCCGCTCCAGTCGGCGGTGAACTGAGCGGCATTGCAGCCGACGAGCACCGCCTCGGGCGCCTCAGCGAGGGAGTCCCAGTCATAGATCGCCACCAGTTCGGTCCCCATGAACCCGAGGTTCTGCATTCGCCAGTCAAAATGACCGATGACCGTGTGCGAACTTTGCGCCGTGAGGCGTCGGCGGGCCGTCGTTGCCAATGCATCGATCCATTCCGCCCCCTGAGCGGTCGCGTCGAAGTCGAAGCGCACATCGTGCGGCTCGGACCACAGAGCTGCTCCGTGAGGACGCAGCAGAATCGACGGTCCCACATCCGCCATCCCGACAAGCGGGGCAGCTGCCTTCACGAAGGCATGCAGCCCCTCTGCCAGAGCTCGTCGCACCAGCGGATCTCGTCCATCTGCACGTGCCCCCGTTCGGAGCTCTTCGACCGTGGCGATGCCACCCGCCAGCGGCTCTGGCGCCACGAGGGGACGAGGAGCACATCGATCCGAATCGGACAGGAGCGACTGGACCTGGTGGACCGCCTGCAGGCGATCGATCGAGACATTCCAGCGGTGCACCTTGACCACGATGCCGGTTCCGCGCTCGAGGGCCAGGCCGACCACGACCCCCACGCCAGGCCGGTAGAACAGAGCATCGGCAATGGGACCGCACCTCTGCGTGACCCAGCGCTCGATCGTCTCGGCGATGTCACCCGAGTCAGCGGTACCGAAGATCGCCAGTTCGACCGCCGGCTCCCATTGCTCGCTGGCCAGGCTGATCAGATCCCGGAGCACTGCCACCTGCGCATTGTCGCACCGATGACCTTCGGTGCGGAGCGCCACGTGCGGTCGAGTTAGTGCACAATACGACTCGACGGAGCCGGCGTGAAACGATCTGTGGTGTGACTTTTTCGGAGCATGGCACACCACCTCGGCCCGGGTGGTATGCGAATCAAATCGCAGCCCATTCGCTCCAATGGTGGAACGGCAATAGCTGGACCAACAACCACGCGCCTTTGGACGATCAGATGCTGCCATTCATCCGAACCAGAGTGCACTGGACCCTGAGGATGTGGACCGTCATGAGCCTCACGAGCATCTTTGGAGTGGTCGTCGGATTCTTTCTCCTACGCGCTTCACTTCTCGACATCGATCATCCATCAGTCTCGACAAGGATCTTGACCGCAGTATTCGGCGTCGGCATTATCTTCGTGGTCGGACTCTTGCCTGTCTCGCTCAGGAGGTCGTACTACGAGGTCCATCCGGGTTCGATCATCTCGCGTGGCGGGTATCGAACGTATCGGGCCACCAAAGACGAGATCGATGTGATTCGCTTCAAGAACCGACAATTTGGTTCCGGCGGGCCGAAGTGGACGGCCTACGTGCAATTGAAGGACGGACGTGGCTTCTGGCTCCGGTACGTTGTCGCAGGTTCAACACAGCGGTACCGGTCACCCAGGCCCGGATCGCAGGAGCGGTTGGATCGGATCTCGGCAATCCTGTATTGGAGTAACGGCGATTGACCCGTCATGCATCGAACGGCGCCACAACGATCTTGAGAAGTGCCGCCAAGACGGATCTTTGTTCGCTATCGAGCCCTCCAAGCAGTGCGTCCTCTTTCACGACGAGATCCTTGAGCGCGCGTTCCACCTGTCGCCGGCCATGAGCAGTGAGTCGGACTCGAACCGACCGCGCATCTTTCGGATCGGGTCTGCGACGGACGAGTCCCCGCTGCTCGAGGTGATTGAGCCGGTTGGTCATCGTTCCTGAGGTGACCAGCGTCTGTGCGAGGAGCTGCCCCGGAGACAGGTCATAGGGCGGACCGACGCGACGAAGAGCTGAGAGCACATCGAAGGTCCAGGTCTCGAGATCATGCCGGGCAAAGATGATGGATCGCTGGCGTTCCAAGTGGTGAGCCAGCCGCGTGACACGCGAGAGGACCTCGAGCGGCGACACATCGACGCCCGGAAGCGCCCGACGCCAACCCTCAACGAGGTGTTCAACTTCGTCTTCCACTAAATCTCCTCGGTCTTCGATACCAAATATACCTTGACATCAAGAGATAGTCGGATATATTCTCTTCATATCAAGAGAAATGGGGGCCGCATGCCAACAGCTGATGAGGTTGCGGGAGATCAGAAGACACGCCGATCGGGCAGCTTTGGCGCCGTGGCGTCAACCTATGAGCGGTTCCGGCCGGGTCCACCCGCTGCGGCGATTGCCTGGATGCTTCCGGATGCAGCAACAACCGTCGTTGATCTCGGAGCAGGGACCGGGGCTATGACCAAGGAGCTTGTGGGCAAGGTTGACCGCGTCATCGCGATTGAGCCCGACGATCGGATGCGCGGGATCTTGACCAGCAATCTCCCCGAGGTGACCGCACTCCGCGGTACCGGCGAATCGATGCCGCTCGACACTTCCTCGGTCGATGTGGTGTTGGCTTCCTCCTGCTGGCACTGGATGGACGCGGATAAAACGCTTCAAGAGACGGCGAGAGTCCTCGTTCCCGGAGGAACGCTGGGCGTCGTATGGGCCGGGCCCGATCCTGACGGGCCATTCGTCTCGCAGGCCCAAGCCATGCTCTCGGAAATGTCGACGGACCAGGGGGAAGTCACAAGTTCCGTCAGTGGTCGAGATCTGGGGAATGAGATCGTGGACACCGAGAATCGGGTTGAGACAGTTTTGCGGATACCTGAAGACTCCCTCTTCGCTCAGCCAGACCACAACACGTTGCTCTGGGATGTGGCCCTGACGGCTGATGAGCTCATTGGGCTGCTGGGTACCTTCAGTTGGATCATCACGATGCCCGACGATCGACGCGCCCACGTCATCTCTGAAGCTCGACGAGTGCTGCGTGACGGTCTCGGGATCTTTGGGGATGTAACAGTGGACGTCCAGTATCGATCTGAGGTTTGGCGGACTCACGTCGCCTGAAACCCGGAGAGCAAATCGATTGAAGGGATCGTCTGCTTCGAACTACGTGACACCGGGGAGGGGGTCGGATGGGTCCCTGATTCCAACGGGTGACTCGATCGGAACCAGATCACTGAGGCGACGGATCCGGTCGGACATCGGTGGGTGGGTCGGCATGCGCCATGAGAGCGGGGAGAGAATCCATCTCCATGGTCGAGGCCCATAGATTCGTCGCCGTGCCTCGTCGGAGAATGCCTGGGCCACACCAAGCGCGCCTGCCAGCGCGGCCGGATCATTGCAAAGCAATGCTCCTTCCAAGTCGGCCCGCCGCTCCAGCCGCCGGTTGAACGTACTCAACCCGACATTTGCCACCATCACGGCCACCAAGCCGGCCGCTCCGTACACGGGCAGGGCCAGACCTCCTCCAGCAAGGACGCCGAGCGCGATACCGCCCGTTGCGGCGATGATCAGTGACACCCATATTCGAGCCCTTACCCGGTTCAAATCGTCCCGGGCGATGTGCACGACCTCGTGAGCCAATACGCCTCGCAACTGACGATCATCCACCCGGTCCACGTAGGGGCCGGACAGCACGAGCACCACTCGCCCCCTGCTCCTTAGCGGCAATCGCCAAGGACCAGGAGAGTTCGGCAGCCATCTTGGCCAATTGGGACCTCAGTAAAGAGGACAAGATGACGTTATTTCGTGCTTTCGTTCGTGCCCCACGAGCGGAACGAATGTTCCAGGGTCATCTTGTTGAGAGCTTCGGGCGGAAGGGTGCCGAAATTGTGAACGGCACTCGATGGGCAGTTTCGATGTCGGCGGAGGTCCTCGTAGTGTGGGATCTGGCAAGTGTCAGCGGACCCGTAAACGGGCGCTTCGGAAGTTAGGGGGGTCTGGGGTCCCTCGATGAAAGGCGGGCCCGCCAATCTGAAGGTGTCTAACGCCATCAGAGGGAGAGCCCCCGTGAATCCCCAGACTATTTGCAACCGGTGCGTGTCACTGGTTGGCCTGCCTGACGCCGCGATCCTGGATGTCGAAGACATTCCCGGTGCCGCCCTGCGGGTGCACGTGGAGCTCACCCGATCTCCACAGGGCTCCGATGCGCGTGATCTGGCGGAAGCGCAGGTTCCGCTTGCCCGGAGCCGAGCTGTCCGGTGGGGTCCTGGACCGAGGACGATCCCCGGATCGCCTCGAAGCGTCTGATGATGACCGACCGGGCCGGTCGGTGGACCCTACCCTGCCCGTCACCGGGACGATCGGAGTGGAAAGTCAACGTTGCCGGCTATCGCTAAAGAGTGACTGCTGAGAATCGGCCTCTCCGCCGGATTGGCTCACCCCGGGGTAGACCGTTTTGCTCG
>Ga0302326_10005026_pt1 | contig 30320 bp, 29 predicted proteins | sample Palsa_T0_3_FD_202264 | JGI IMG/M metagenome (GOLD analysis project Ga0302326, IMG submission 202264) | Peat permafrost microbial communities from Stordalen Mire near Abisko, Sweden - Palsa_T0_3 | ecosystem: Environmental > Terrestrial > Soil > Palsa > Peat permafrost | place: Sweden: Abisko... | reverse complement strand
CGTCCGGCACCGGTGCGTCAGTCGTGACGACCATCGCCGCCAGCCGACGGTCCTCCCCATCATCGCCTCCATCGGGTGTGTGCCCGACTGCCGCTGAGGAGATGTTGATGCCGTGCGCTCCAAAGATGGTGCCAACGCGACCGATCATGCCCGGCAGATCCTCGTAGCGAAAGACGGTCACATATGGCTCGAGCTCAATCGTCAGCCGCCGACCCTGAACCTCAACGAGGTGCGGCGTGCCGTTTGGCCCGATACCTGTGCCTGCGACCGCCACGCGCTGTGCGCCCGCGGCAACGGTCACGCGGATTAGATCGTTGAAGTCCTGTGCCTCAGAGACGGACTTCTCCTCGAAGACGATGCCGCGCTGCTGGGCCATGGTCGGCGCGTTGACGAGGTTCACCTGCTCCTCGGTGCGTCCCTGCAATGCGCCCATGATCACAGCGAGACCCAGTAGGCGTGTGTCGAAGTCGGCGATCCTGCCGAGAAACGCCGCCTCGATGCGCTCCACCGAGCTGCCCTCCGCGAGCGCCATCGCCAGGCGCCCCAGCTGCTGCGCCAGCGGCAAGAACGGGCCGAGCATTGCCATGTCCTCAGCACCGACCGCAGGGATGTTCACGGCGGTGGCAACGACACCGCCGGTGAGCGCGGCTACCACCTGCTCGGCGCTTTGATAGCCAGCGCGATCGGTCGCCTCTGCGGTGGAGGCGCCCAGGTGCGGCGTAGCGATCACGTTGGGATAGCCAAACAAAGGGTGCTCGGTCATTGGCTCGCTCTTGAACACGTCGATGGCCGCGCCAGCGACCTTGCCCGAGTCCAGCGCCTCCTGCAGCGCCTGCTCGTCGATCAGGCCACCACGAGCGACGTTCAGCACGCGCACGCCGTCACGCATCTGCGCGAACGCGCCAGCACCGATGAAGCCTTCCGTATCGGGTGTCTTGGGGAGATGGATCGTGATGAAGTCGGCCTGGGCGTAGATCTCCTCGACGCTGTCCGTCTTCTCCACTCCCAGCTCGCGATAGCGCTCGGCGCTGACGAACGGGTCAAACGCAACCACATGCATGTTGAACCCACGCGCACGCTGGGCGACGAGCTGTCCGATGCGCCCGAAGCCGACGATGCCGAGCGTCTTCTCGTAGAGCTCAACGCCTGAGAACTTCGAGCGATCCCATTTGCCTTCCATCAGCGAGGCGTACGCCTGCGGGATATTGCGAGCAAGCGCTAGCAACAGCGCCATCGTGTGCTCCGCCGCGGTCACCACGTTGGACTCTGGAGCGTTGGCGACCACGATTCCCCGCTTGGTTGCCGCCTCTACATCGACGTTGTCTACGCCCACGCCCGCTCGTCCGATCGCCTGCAAGCTGCCCGCCCGCTCGATCAGCTCGGCGGTCAGCTTCGTGGCCGAGCGAATCACGATGCCCTCGTAGTCGCCGATGCGCTCGGCGAGCTGCTCGTCGCTCCAGTCGAGCCCGAGCTCAACATCGAAGTGCTCGCGCAGCAGCGCCACGCCCGAGTCGCCAATCTTCTCCTTGACAAGCACTTTCAGACGCTCGCTCATGACGCGGTCCGCTCGACGATCCAGTCGATGCATGCGGTCAGCGCCTGAACGTCGGCAGTGTCGATGGCCGGGAACATGGCCACCCGCAGCTGGTTGCGACCGAGCTTGCGGTAAGGCTCGACATCGACGATGCCGTTGGCACGCAGGGTGGCCGCCACCACCGATGCATCTACTCCCTCGTCAAAATCGATCGTGCCGACGAGGAGCGAGCGCTTGGCTGGGTCCGCAACGAACGGGGTCGTGTAGGCGGTGCTCTCCGCCCAGCTGTATAGGTGCTGTGAGGATGCCCGCGTTCGCGCCACGCACCACTCCAAGCCGCCGCCGTCGAGCATCCAACGGATCTGGTCGGCAAGCAGGAACAGCGTGGCCACTGCTGGCGTGTTGTAGGTCTGATCCTTGACAGAGTTCTCGAGCGCCGTGTTCAGCGAAAGGAATTCAGGGATCCAGCGCTCGGAGGCATGCAGCGCCGCGATTCGCTCCTGCGCGGCGGGGCTGAGCAGCGCGACCCACAGGCCACCGTCGGCGGCGAAGCACTTCTGCGGCGCGAAGTAGTAGGCGTCGGTCTGGGAGATGTCCACAGGCAGCCCACCAGCGCCCGAGGTCGCGTCAATCGCGACCAGCGCACCATCCGTGCCGGACGGCCGCGTGATCGGCGCCATCACCCCCGTGGATGTCTCGTTATGCGCCCACGCCAGCAGGTCCACGCCTCCGTCCGCCACGCTTGCCGCAAGCGCCGCCGGATCGGGAGCATCACCGGGATCGGCGGAGACGACGACGGGATCCTCCAGGAACGGCGCGCCCTTGGTCACGGTGGCGAACTTCTGTGAGAACTCGCCAAAGCTCAGATGCGCGGAACGGCGCGTGACCAACCCGAACGCAGCAGCGTCCCAGAAGGCGGTCGCGCCGCCGTTGCCCAGAGCCACCTCGTAGCCATCGGGCGCTGCGAACAGTGACGCCAGGCCTGCCCTGATCTCGCCGACGAGCGCCTTCACGGGCTTCTGGCGGTGCGAGGTGCCCATCACCGCTCCGCCCTCGCCAGCTAGGCGCGCGAGCGCCTGCGGTCGCACCTTCGAGGGGCCGCACCCGAAGCGCCCGTCCTCAGGCCGCAGCTCGTCGGGGAGGATCAGGGACGTCTGCTCTGTCGGGTGAGTCGTGGTCATTTCGGGCTCCTCGCTCTTTCGAACCTCGAGGGAATGGTCGATGTGGCGGGTGCCCAGGCGCGCGGCGATGTAGGTCGTCACTCCCCGGTGGTTAGCTCCACCCGAGCGCCAGTCGCGACGACGAACGCGAGTGTAGCGAACGACGCTCGCAGCCAGCGGCTACACCGGTGCGTGTCTCTGATCAGGCGCGCCCGTGCGCCTCGCTCCAGTCATACCCAGGACCGACAGGGATGATGCGCTTGGGATTGAGCTCGTCGTGGGTGGTGTAGTAGTGACGCTTGATCTGCTTCATCGCCACCGTCTGCGCGACTCCAGGCCATTGGTATAGCTCGCGTGCGTAGCCCCACAAATTGGGATAGTCGACGAGCCGTCGACGGTTGCAGCGGAAGTGCAGGTTGTAGACCTCATCGAAGCGTGCAAGCGTGGGGAACAGCCGCCAGTCGGCCTCGCTGACACGCTCGCCCGCCAGATAGCGCCGCTCGCCGAGCAGCGTCTCGAGCCAGTCGAGGCTGTCGAACAAATCCGCGAAGGCCCGCTCGTAGGCGTGCTGGCGACGGGCGAAGCCGGCGAGGTACACACCGTTGTTGACGGTGTCATACACGCGCTGGTTGATCGCGTCGATCTCTGCTCGCAACGCCTGTGGGTAGAGCTCGAGCTGCGCGCCATCGCCGAGACCGCCGAGCGAGTCGGCGCTGCCCATCATGCGGATGATCTCGCTGGACTCGTTGTTGACGATCCGTGCTGTGTGCGTGTCCCACAGCACAGGAACGGTTATACGCCCCTGAAAGCTGGGGTCGCTGGCGCTGTAGGCCTCGCTCATGAAAGCCCAGCCGTGCAACGTGTCGACGTAGTCGCCGCTGGGCCCGTCGTCGAAGTGCTCGCCGGTGAACGCCCAGCCACGCTCGTCGCGAAACGGCGCTAGGTATGAGATCGGCAGCGCACCCTGGATGCCTGCGAGCTCGCGCACGATCGCGGTCCGGTGACACCAGGGACAGGCCAGCGATAGGTAGAGGTGATAGCGACCTGCCTGCGGCGGGTGCTCACCTGAGTCGCCCGAGCGCGGGTCTGGCCCGACCCAGTCGCGGAAGTGGCTCTCCTGGCGGGCGAACTCGCCGCTGGAGAGCTCCCCGTCCAGCAGAGCATCATCCATTCCAGAGCGCCTCGCGCGCGAGCGTCGTGGCGCTCCAGCCATCTGCAAGACGGGCCGGGGCAACCCCCGCGGGCACCTCGCCTGCGAGCAGGCAGAACTCGGGAGCCGGGCCAAGCACCAGCTGACGGCGCCACAGGCTGGCGTGGCGCGGGTCCATGCCGTCGCCGAGCAGCTCGCCCAGCGGACGACGCTCGGATCCAGGCGGACGCTGCACCCACACGGCCATCGACGCCGCCGAGAGTAGGTCGGCGCGCTCGCCCTCCACGAGCGCGTATAGACCACCGGCGCCAACGCCGACGCGCCTCGCTGCCTGATCGTGCGGTGTGCGATGGCCATGCCCGACAGCAGCCTCGTTGAGCACGCCAAGCGCAGTGAAGTCCTCAACCAGATACCAGTCCTCATAGCCGGAGCTCGACGCCGCAGCCTCCGTCTCGCCGTGTGAGTCGGAGGCGAGCCACGGGATCTCGGGTACCCGGAAGCTCGCCGAGCCGCACATCCCTACCGGCCGGCTGCGCGCCAGCGAGCGATGGAACGCGAGCTGCGCGTTCTCGTAGGCCTCGACGCCAGCGGGATCCCGCGGCCGGTGCCAGAACACGTAGGCGAGCACCGCGGCACGCTCCTAGAAGGCCGGCTTGATCCAGTCCATGTGCGAGCGCAACTCGCTACCGACGTGCTCGACCTGGGTGTCGGCTTGCTCAGCGCGCATGCGCTTGAAGTTCTCCTGCCCGGCGCGGTTCTCCGCGATCCACTCGCGCGCGAAGTCCCCAGACTGGATCTCAGCGAGGATCTTGCGCATGTTCTCGCGTGTCTGCTCGGTGATGACGCGCTTGCCGCGCGTGTAGTCGCCGTACTCAGCAGTGTTGGAGATCGAGAAGCGCATCCCCGCAAGGCCCTTCTCGTGCATTAGATCGACGATCAGCTTGAGCTCGTGCAGGCACTCGAAATAGGCCATCTCGGGGTCATAGCCAGCATCGACGAGCGTCTCGAAGCCAGCCTGTACGAGCTCGGAGGCGCCGCCGCAGAGAACAGCCTGCTCCCCGAACAGGTCCGTCTCGGTCTCATCCTTGAAGCTCGTCTCGATCACGCCGCCACGCGTGCAGCCGATGCCCTTGGCATAGGCGAGCGCCAGCGCGCGCGCGTTGCCCGTGGCGTCCTGCTCGACCGCGATCAGTCCGGGCACGCCGCTGCCTTCGGTGAACTGACGGCGTACGAGGTGACCGGGGCCCTTGGGGGCAACCATCGCCACGTCTACCCCGGGCGGCGGGCTGATCTCCCCGTAATGGATCGAGAAGCCGTGGCCGAACAGGATCATGTTGCCCGCCGCAATGCCATCGCGGATCTCGCTCTCCCAGACATCGTGGTGAAGCTCGTCTGGCAGCAGGATCATCACCAGGTCTCCGCGGCTCGCGGCCTCGACCACCGGCAGCACCTCGAGCCCCTGCGCGCGCGCCTGCGCGACCGAGGCGGAGTCCTCGCGCAGACCGACCACGACGTCGACGCCGGAGTCCTTGAGGTTCAGGGCGTGAGCGTGGCCCTGCGAGCCGTACCCGATGATGGCGACGGTCTTGCCGTCGAGAAGCGTGAGGTCTGCATCGTCGTCGTAGATCATTGCCGGCAGGCTATCCAACTTCTCGCGCTTGGCCCAGGCGCCCTGGACCGGCGTCGCCTGGCGGGCCTGTCCGGCAACTCGCTCAGGCGCTTGCGGTAGCGACGAGCGTGCGTCCGGGAACCGCAAGCTTGCCGTCGGCGGCGGTGTAGGGCGCGAAGCGCTGCGCCAGCGATGCCTTGATCTCCTCGATCTCCGCGGCCGGACGCGACAGGACGGCGTCGTGGAACGCGCGCGAGAGATCCAGGGTCGTCTCCCATAGCTCCTCAAAGTCCGGGTGCCGGCGAGGCAGATCGAGGGGCTCGACGTGAATCTCGGTAAAGCCTGCCCGCTCAAGCAGGCCGCTCACCGCAGCGACGCTTCCCAGCGCGAACGGCCCCGGTTGCTGCCCAGAATCAGCTCCAGGCGCTGGCGCAAGTCCGCGCTCTAGGAGCTCCTGGCCGGGAAGCAGCGCCCACGGGTTGCTCGCAAGGGCGTCCCACACGGCGAACGCGACGCGTCCGCCGGGCACGAGCACGCGCCGAGTCTCCCCGAGCGCAGCAGCAGGATCGGCCATCAGCATGTAGCCCCAGCGGCACAGCACCACGTCAACGCTGGCCAGCGGCAGGTCGATCCATTCACCGTTCAGGACCTTGAACTCGACATTGCCAACGCCAAGCTCCTGCGCCCGCGCACGGGCGCCCTCGAGCATCGCCTCGGCCTGGTCGGAGATGATCACCGTGCCCATCGGCGCCACCAGCTCAGCCGCGAGCATCCCCGTCTCACCGATGCCGCCGGCGAGCTCCAGCACGCGCTGGCCAGGCTGCAACGAGACAGCGTCGAGCATCCAGTGCGACACCGGGGCAGCGAACTCGCGTACGAGCTCCTGGCGGCGAACCCAGCCGGGAGCCGCCTCTTCCCAGCCCGCCAAGCTGGCCTGCCGGTAGCCGTTGGCGTCGAAGCTCACTGCAACTCCCTACGCAGCAGCTTGCCCGAACTGGTCCGCGGCAATGGCTCGGAGGCGAACTCGAAGCGCTTAGGGACCTTGAATGGCGCCAGCGCGGCGGCACAGTGCGCCCGCAGCGTCTCCGGATCCGGGATAGCGCCTGCGCGGGCGAGAACGATCGCCGTCACTGCCTCACCCCAGCGCGGATCAGCGCGTGCCAGCACGGCTGCCTCCAGCACCTGCGGGTGCGCCTCGAGCACAGCCTCGACCTCCGCTGGCGCGATGTTCTCTCCACCGCTGACGATCGTATCTACCTTGCGCCCTGTCACCAGCAGGCGGCCGTGATCGTCAAGGCCACCCAAATCGCCCGTGTGCAACCAGCCGTCCGGGCCAAGCGTCCCCGGAGCGACGGTGGGTCCGCGCACGAGAATCTCATCGTCCGGTCCAATCCGCACGCGCGTGCAAAACAGCGGCGGCCCAGCGCTCCTATCCCCGTCCCCGGCCCCGCGCTCGTCGAGCCCGCGCACGATCTCCACCAGCGGCGTGGTCGTGACCTGCGATGCCGCCTGGCTCAGCCCGTAGGTCAATCCGACCGGAACCCCAGCTTCGCGAGCACGCGCCACGAGCGCCGCTGGCACCGGGCCACCGCCGGTGAGCGCGCAGCGTAGATGCTCCGGCCGCTGCAGCCCGGCGTCGAGCAAGCGTGCAAGCGTGGTCGCCACAAGGCTGACCCCGGTGGCTTCGCGCGCGCTCAGGTCGTACAGCACCCGGTCAACCTCGAAGCGCTCATGGATGATCGCCGTCGTCGAGCGGATCGCTGCGCGGATAAGGATCGACAGTCCGCCCACGTGGGCCAGCGTTAGCGCGCACAGCCAGCGCTCGTCCTCGCCTATCCCCAGCGCCACCGCCGAGCCCAATGCGCTCCACAGCAGGTTGCCGTAGGTGAGCTCCACCGGCCGCGGTGCAGCGGTCGTACCGGAGGTATGGATCACCACAGCGACCGCGTCGAGGTCATGGCGCAGATCGACAGGCAGAGCGCCGGGCACGGGTCCCTCCCCCAGCGGCTCGCTCACCAGCACGCCAGCGCCGTCGACGATGCGTGCCTGCTCGCGCGCCGCAAGACGCAGATCGACTGGCACAGCGACCGCGCCGAGCAGCAGGCACGCGTGCAGCGTCTGGGCGAAGGCCAGCCCGGCGGGCAGCGCGATGGCGACGCGGACGCCGGGCCCAGCTCCGCGCGCGGCCAGCGCGCCCGCTCCGAAGCGCGCAGCAGCGTAGAGCTGGGCGTAGGACCAGTCCTCCGCGGGTGTCTGCAGGGCTGGGCGCTGGGGCCGCTGCGCGGCTGCGCGGGCCAGCCATGACTCGACGAGCATCGCTCACAGGCTAGCCTTCGCGCGATGAACGTCACCTGGACACCCGCGCCGCCAGCCGCCGGCGGCGAGTACACCGACATCCGCTATGAGAAGTCAAGCGGCGAGGGCGGGTCCCCAGCGGGCATCGCCAAGATCACGATCGCCCGCCCGGAGGTACGCAACGCATTTCGACCGCGCACCATCATCGAGATCTCCCAAGCGCTAGAGGACGCTCGCGAGGACACCGAGATCGGCGTGATCGTGCTCACGGGCGAGGGCACCGACGCGTTCTGCTCCGGCGGTGACCAGCGCGTGCGCGGCGACTCCGGCTATCTCAACGACGATCAGATGAAGTCCCCACCCACCCACGCGGGCGTCGGGCGCTTCCACGTCACCGACCTCCACATCCAGATCCGCCGGCTACCAAAGCCGGTGGTAGCGATGGTCGCCGGCTACGCGATCGGCGGCGGGCACGTGCTGCATCTCGTCTGCGACCTGACGATCGCCGCGGATAACGCGCGCTTCGGTCAGGTTGGCCCGAAGGTTGGCTCCTTCGATGGCGGCTTCGGCGCGGGCCTGCTGGCGAACCTGGTGGGACCGAAGAAGGCCAAGGAGATCTGGTTCCTGTGCCGGCAGTACTCCGCCGAGGAGGCACGCGAGATGGGCATGGTCAACACGGTCGTGCCGCTCGAGCGCCTGGAAGCGGAGACGATCGCCTGGTGTCAGGAGATGCTCGCGGTGTCGCCGTTCTCGCTGCGCCTGCTGAAGGCGAGCTTCAACGCCGCTGAGGATGGTCTCAGCGGGATCCAGCAGCTGGCACACGACACCAACCTCCTGTTCTATGGCAGCGAGGAGGCCCAGGAGGGACGGGACGCCTACCGCGAGAAGCGCAAACCGGACTTCTCGCGCTTCCCCAAGCGAGCCTGAACGTGAGCGCAGTGCGCATTTGGGTGATGGCCGCGCGCGTGCGCACGCTGCCGGCAGCGGTGGCACCAGTGCTGGTGGGCACCTCGCTGGCGCTGGGCGCCGATCATTTTCATCCGCTGGCGTTCGTCGCGGCGCTGCTCGGCGCCGTGTTCATCCAGGTCGGCACCAACCTGTCAAACGACTACTCCGACGCGCGGCGCGGCGCCGACACCGAGGACCGCCTCGGGCCGGTCAGGGTCACCGCCGGTGGGCTGGTACCGCCAAGCCAGGTGCTGCTGGCGACATACGTGACGTTCGGCCTGGCGGTCGCGTGCGGCGCCTATCTCATCGCCGTCGCAGGACCGGAGCTGCTGGCGGTGGGCGCCGCATCGATCCTCGCCGGCGTGCTCTACACGGGCGGCCCGCGCCCCTATGGCTATGAGGGGCTGGGCGAGGTGTTCGTGTTCCTGTTCTTTGGGATCGTCGCGGTGACAGGCTCCTACTTCGTGCAGGTGCAGCAGCTGCCATGGCAGGCGTTCCTATGCGCGGTACCAGTGGGGCTTCTGGCGAGCGCGATCCTGGTCGTCAACAACGTGCGCGACCTGGAGACCGACAGGCGCGCGGGCAAGCGCACGCTGGCGGTACGACTCGGGCGCACGCGTACCCGTTGGCTGTACGCGGGGATGGTTGCGGGCGCGTTCCTCACAGCGCCGCTGCCGTGGGCGTTCGGGTCGATGAGCGCCTGGCTGCTGCTGCCGTGGGCGGTGATCCCCCTGGCCGCGGCGCTGATCGGAATCGTGCGCACACGGACCGATGGGCCGGCGCTCAACGGCGCGCTGGCGAGGACGGGCGCCATGCAACTCGCCTTCTGTCTGCTGTTTGCCACGGGGATCCTGGCGAGCGGCGGCATCGGCACATGAAACTCGAGCTCGAGCGCCGCACACTCAGGCTGGCGATCCCGCTGCCGACCGCATACGGCACAGTTATGGAGCGCGAGGTGGTGCTGGTGGCGATCAGCGATGAGGATGGCGTGCCCGGATACGGCGAAGCGGCACCGCTCGAGGCCTATGACGGGGTGAGCATCGCGCGGGTACAACGAGCGCTCGAGCTGTATGTGCCCGTGCTGGCGGAGTCTGGGGGCATGAACGGCGCGCAGTTGATCGAAGCTTGCCGCGAGGTGGAAGATCTCCCGCAGGCGCTGGCCGCTATCGATCTTGCGCTTTGGGACCGCGCTGGACGGCGCGCGGAGAAGCCCGTGGCAGCGCTGTTGAGCGACGACGCAGCGGCGGAGGTGCCGGTCAACGCGACGCTTACCGCGCTTGACCGGGCGGGCGCAGCCGAGCAGGCCGCTAGGGCTGTGCGGCAAGGCTTCGAGTGCCTGAAGTTGAAGGTGGGCGTCGGCGATGACGCTGGGCGCGTGGCGGCGACGCGTGCAGCGGCGGGTCCGCGGGTGGCGCTGCGACTGGATGCAAACGGCGCGTGGAGCGTCAACGAGGCGATCGCAGCGATCGACGTGCTGTCCCCCGCAGGGCTCGAGCTGGTGGAGGAGCCGACGCACGGCCTGCACGCGATGCGCGCGGTGCGCGAGCAGGTGGCGGTGCGCGTCTCAATCGATGAGACCGCCGGCGAGCTTGGGGCGCTGACCGCTGGGGTTGCCGATGCCGTCTGCCTGAAGATCTCCAGGTGCGGCGGCATCGGGGGCCTGCTGGCTGCGGCAGCGCTCGTTCGCGCCACCGGCGCTGAGGTCTATCTCGCCTCGACGTTCGACGGTCCATTGGGCGTTGCCGCGGCCCTACATGCGGCCGCAGCGCTCGCGTCGCGTGGCCCCGTGGCGCATTGTGGCCTGGCCACGCTGGAGCTGTTCGAGGAGCTCGAGAACCCACTGCCCACACGGGCTGGCGCGATCGCGGTGCCTGCAGCTCCCGGGCTCGGGGTCGGACCGTTCTAGCCTTGACTAGATGCGCGTAGCCGCAGGTGCAGGTGCAGGGCACTCTGGGCGATCGGCGTCTGTGCCCCTGATCGGCGTGATCGCGGTGCTCGCGCTCGCCGCAGGGGCTGTGCTGGGCTCCCAGCATCACGGTGAATCCGAACAGGGCATTGCTGGCGTCACCGCACGCCTACGCCACATGAAGATCGCGCCGCGCCGCGCGCTTCCCGCTGCTGCGGGCGACCCGATCGCGCCAATACTCCCCGCCAAGGGCCCGATCATCGGCACCAACGATGGCGTGGGCTGGGGTCGGGCGGCCGCGCGCACGATCGTGCGGGGGCACATCACATGGAACCGCGTTGCCTTGGGCTCCCCTCCGAACACGCTCGCAGGGTCGCTCAGCGACGGCTTCAAAGTGCTGCTGATCGTGGCCAACGTGGCCGATCGAACACCGCTCAGCCAGATCGACCCGAGCAGTTGGGGAGCGGAAGTTGTCTCCGAGCTGAAGGCGCGCAAAGGCGTCGGCCTTGCTGAGGCCGGCAACGAGAGCTACCTCAAGGGCGACGTCGCCAACCCGATTCAGTACGGGCGCATGTACCTGGACGCGGTGGAAGACATGAAGGCCGCCCGCATTCGCATCCCGTTGCTGTTCAACATGACCGGCGATATCCCGCACAACACCTGGGCAGACCCGCAGGGCTGGTCTGAAGACGACGACGAAGGGGGTTGGCTACGCGAGGCCGTCGCAGCGGTGCCCGGCCTGGCCGCGGCGATCCTCGCCAACGGTGTCTCGATTCACCCCTACGGCGCAGTCGGCGAAAACTCCCATGACGACTTGGGCACAGGCTCAGCGGCCGCGGAGGAGGCGGTGGCGAACACGGTGCTCGGCTCGATTCCACCCTTCTACGTGACGGAGATCGGCTACGCGCTCGGTCGCTGCGGCGCCGTCGCGGGCGCCTGCTCTGAACGCCAGCAGGCGACGAAGATGCAGGCCGCCTACGAAGTCTTTCTCGCCGATCCACACATCTACGGGATCTGGTGGTACCAGTCGCATGACGACCCCACGGGCAACTTTGGCTTCATGAGCAACAGCAACCGTGTGCGCCCCGCGTTCAAGGTGCTTTCGGCGATTGCCTCAGCCGCCGGTCAATAGCGCCTGGCCTGGCTGGGATCGCTCAGTAGCTCAGCAAGCGCCGCGGGGGTCTCCAGCGGCAGGCCATGGCCGCCGGGGACGACCACCAGCAGCCCGTCGTGCAGGCGCTCGAGCAGCCGCCGGCCCAGTGTCAGGTACTTCGCGTCGCGGGAGCCAACGACGACCGTCACGGGCATCCGCAACTCCCCCAGCCGCTCCCACAGGGGCTCCATCTCACCGGTACCGATGCCCCGCAGCACCGCCGCCAAGCTCTCAGCTCGGTTGCGGCGCTGGTCCTCACGCGCCAGCTGACCCACCGCGCGTGGCTCGTGCGCGAACAGCGGCTGGGTGCGCCAGCGCTCGATGAACTCCTCGAGCGGCGCTTGCTCGAGCTGCCTGGCCAGCTCAGCGTCAGCGTCACGCCGGGCTGCTCGCTGACGCGGATCCTCGATTCCCGCGCTGCTCGAGACGAGCACCAGGCGGCTGACGCGCTCGGGGGCCGCCAGCGCCACCTGCTGCGCGATGCGCCCGCCCATCGAGTACCCGCACAGCGTGAACTGCTCGGGCGCCGCTGCCAGCACGGCCGCTACGCAGCCAGCGAAGGTGATCGGGCGCTCGCGCGCACCGTCGGGGCCGTGCCCAGGCAGGTCCAGGGCGAGCGGACGGTAGCGTTCACGATCGAGCAGAGCGATAACGCCCTCCCAGGCGCGCCGCGTGCCGCTGAACCCATGAAGCAGGACAACGCTTTGTGGCACCTGACCATCGTATGACTCCCACAACCGACACCTATTCACTGCTGCGGGCATTCGTCGATGAGCTTGCGCGCTGCGGCATGCGCGCGGCCTGTACATCGCCCGGCTCGCGCAGCGCCCCGCTGGTGCTGTCGCTCGCGCGCGAGCCCCGTCTGCGCTGCTTCTCGCACGTGGATGAGCGCTGTGCGGGCTTCTTCGCGCTCGGCCTAGCCAAGGCGTCCGGGCTACCGGTGGCGGTGGCGTGCACCTCGGGCACAGCCGCCGCCGAGCTGCTACCAGCGGCGATCGAGGCGCGTGAGGCGCGCGTGCCGCTGCTACTGCTGAGCGCGGACCGTCCTGCTGAGCTGCGCGAGAACGGCGCAGGGCAGGCGATCGACCAGCTCAAGCTGTTCGGTGGCGCGGCCAAGTGGTTCTTTGAGGTGAGCGTTCACGACGCTGGCGATCAGCAGCTGCGTTGGATGCGCACGCTCGCCTGTCGCGCCTACTGGACCTGCTTGGAGGAGCGCCCAGGCGTCGTACACCTGAACTTCCCCCTGCGCGAGCCGCTGGTGGCGGACACAGAGCCGCCTCAGGACACCAGCGGGCGCCCCGACGGGCGGCCGTACGTGAGCAGGCCGGTGACACCATCTGAGCGCCGCGTGGGTAGCGAAGCGGACGGCCAGTTGCAGCTACTCGGCGAGCTGGTCGCAGGCGCACGCCGCGGCGTGATCGTGGCTGGCCGCGAGGAGCGCCAGGACGGCATGGGCGAAGCAGCAGCGAGCTTCGCGGCTGCAGCGGGTTGGCCACTGCTGGCCGATCCGCTGTCCGGCGCGCGCCAAGGGGACGCCGCGATCGCGCACTACGACGCGCTGCTACGCGATGACGCGTTCACGGCCTCGCTTGCGCCCGATCTGATCCTGAGAGTCGGTGACCTGCCGGTCTCAAAGCCTCTGCGCACGTGGCTGGCAGGGCTGGGCGACGTGCGTCAGGTGGCACTCGATCCGCAGGGCGCGTGGCAGGATCCGGCATCGGTCGTCTCGGACTCGCTCGCGCTTGACCCTGCCGTAAGCCTGAGGCAGCTGGCGGGCGCGCATGCGCTGTCCACAACGCCGCCTGAGGACGGCGAGCGGGATTGGCTGGCAGGTTGGTGCAGCGCGGATGAGCGCGCGGCGGAGGCAATCCTTGGAGTGCTCCGGGATGACGATCTCTCCGAGCCGGCGGTTGCGGCGGAGCTGGGCGTACTGCTGCCCGAGCAGGCGACGCTGTTCGTGGCCTCCTCGATGCCCGTCCGCGATATCGAGACGTTCTGGCCAGTCCGCCCCCACCCACCGCGAGTCTTGTGCAACCGCGGCGCCAACGGCATCGACGGCATCGTGTCATCGGCCTTCGGCGCAGCCGCACACGACGCCGGTCCAGTGGTGCTGCTGATCGGCGACGTCGCACTGGCCTACGACATCGGCGGCCTGCTGGCCGCAACGCGCTTGGGGCTGAAGCTGACGATCGTGCTGCTCGACAACGACGGCGGCGGGATCTTCGACTTCCTGGCGGTAGCGGATGCAAGCATGGCGCGCGCAGCCGAACCTGGCGGCGGCGAGGAAGACATCTACACCCGGCATATCGCCACCCCCACCGGCCTGGACTTCGCGCAGGCGGCCGCGCTTTACGGGCTGGCGCACGAGCGAGCGGCCTCTAGCGTCGAGCTGCGTGCGGCACTCGAGCGTGCGCTCTCGCCGCGGGCCGGCTCGACGCTCGTGCACGTACGCACGGATCGCGCGCGCAACGTGGAGCTGCACCGCAATATCTGGAACTCCGTGTCGCACATGCTTTAGGCTCGCTCCGGTGGAGCGTCACGAGGCGGTCATCGTCGGTGCCGGGCCCGCCGGTCTCGCAGCGGCCGCGCTGCTGCGCAAGCGAGGCTTCCAGACGCTCGTGCTCGAGCGCACGGCGGTGGGTGCCAGCTGGCGGACACGCTATGACGGGTTGCGCCTGAACACGATGCGCACGCTGTCGACGCTGCCGGGCTATCGCGTTCCGCGTCGCTACGGACGCTATCCGCGGCGCGAGGATTTCATCGCCTACCTCGAGGACTACGCCAGCCACCATAGGCTAGCGCTGCGCCCACAAACCACGCTGCGGCGAATCGAGCGCACGGAGGATGACGGGCAGTGGCGACTGGAGACATCGACTGGGCCGCTGCTAGCGAGCTACGCGGTCATCGCAACGGGCTACGACGCCGTGCCAAAGCTCCCAGCCTGGGCGAGCGACGGCCGGTTCGCTGGCGAGCTGCTCCACGCCGCCGAATACCGCTCGCCCGCACCCTACCGGGGGCGCGAGGTGCTGATCGTCGGCGCGGGCAACACGGGCATCGACATCGCTGGCTTCCTGATCGATGCTGGCGCCCACGTCACCATGGCGATGCGCACGCCGCCAAACTTGTTCCCGCGCGACTGGCATGGCATCCCGCTGCAGCCAACCGCGATCCCCGCCGAATATCTGCCGGCGAAGATCGGCGACACCCTCGGATTCGCGCTGCAGCGCCTGATCTACGGCGACCTCTCGCCGCATGGGATACCGCGCGCACCCGACGGCTTCCAGACGAAGTTTCGCCGCGAGCTGATCTCACCGGCCGTCGACGATGGCTTCATCGCCGCGCTCAAGGCCGGACAGACACAGGTCGTGGCGGCGGTGAGCGCCCTGGAGGGACGCGACGTGGTGCTCGCCGACGGCACGCGACTGCAGCCGGACGTTGTGATCTGCGCGACCGGCTACGCTCGCGGCCTCGAGCCGATCGTGGGACACCTTGGCGTGCTGCGCGCCGATGGCCTGCCGATCAACCACGGCGGCGCGCCCGAGCACCCCGACGCCCCGCGTCTTTACTTCGCTGGCTTCCATGGCCCGCCGGGCGGCCAGATCAGGATCGCGCCCATCCACGCGCGTCGGATCGCAAAGGCCGCCGCCCGAGACCGCTCGCGCTCGCGGCTCAGCCGGCCAGCAGCGGCAGCAGCGCCTGCAGCTTGACCTCGGTCTCGGCCAGCTCGCTTGCGGGATCGGAGTCGCGCACGATGCCGTTTCCCGCATAGCAGCGCGCGACACCGCCGCGCAGCAGCGCGCAGCGCAGGGCCACGCAGAACTCGCCGTCCCCAGCAGCGTCGGTCCAGCCGACGGGACCGGAGTACCAGCCGCGGTCGAGGCCCTCCAGCGCGGGTATCAGCGGGGCGGCGCTCGCCAGCGGCTCGCCGCCGACCGCAGGCGTCGGGTGCATCAGCCCAGCCAGCTCCAGCGCCTCCATCGGCGCGGCCAGCTGTGCGCGAATGGGCGTAGCCAGATGCTGAATGTTGGCGATCCTGACCAGCTCCGGCTCCGGCGCAGCCGCTACCCAGATCGCGTGTGGACGCAGCGTCCGCTCGATCCGCCGCGCAACGATCGCGTGCTCCTCGCGGTAGCTCGCATCGCGCAGCAGCTGCTCGCCAAGGTGCGCATCGACCGCGGGATCGGCGCTGCGACGCGTGGAGCCGGCAAGCGCGAGCGTGCTCACGCGGTGGCCCTCGCGCCGCACCAACAGCTCGGGGCTGGCTGCGATCAGCGTGGCATCGCCACGACCCACGCAGAACACGAAGCACGAGGGGAACTCCTCGCGCAGCACGCCAAACACGGCGGCCGCGTCGTACTCGCGCGGCGCGTGGACCTGCACTTCGCGCGCCAGCACGATCTTCTCCAACCGTCCCGCACCGATCAGCTCGGTTGCGCGCGCCACCGCCCCCTCGTAATGCTCGGGCGGCATCGCGCTCGCCACCTGGAAGCGCCCCGTCGGCGCCGGGTCCAGCAGCGGCAGCTCGCTCATACGGAGCTCCGCCACACGACGCTCCAGGCGCGTGAGCAGCTCCTCGGGGACATCATCCGGCCGCGCCAGCGCCGCCAAGGTCATGCGCGCCGTCAGCTCTCCCCCACGTTCGTTGCGCACGAGTGCAACCTCAGGCACCGTCAGCGAGGCTGGCTGGAATCCCTGCCAGTGCGGCGAAGCGCCGCCGTCTGGGGCAAACGCAAAGCCCCCCACCGCCACCGGCCCCGCGCCTGAGGGCTCATCGGCAGGGTCGGCAACCGCAGCGGCCGATAGCACCCGCCAACTATCCGCCACCGTGGCGAAGCGCTCGGCGCCGGCAGCCTGCAAGCTGGTCGCCTCCCCCAGCCCCGCAAGCGCAGCGCTACCGCGATCGGGCTGCTCGAACACGAACCACTGCTCTCCCTGCCGCCGCGACGCGCACACGACAGCAGCTGGATCCACGTCCGCGCTGAACGGCAGTGAGATGCTTGCCAGCACCTCCCCACCGCTGCGCCGCGCGCGCCTGACCGCCAGCGCCAAACGCGCAGACAAGCGCTCGCGGTCCTCCGCGCTCAACGCAAAACTGTGGTGGCCGGCGCCAGCTCGGCTGTATGTGGGATCGGCGGCCGTGCCTCCCAAGAGCTGCTCGCTTACGCGCCCGCTCACCCTAGGTCTCGCTGCGCCCCCGCGAGATCGCGATCTCGCCCGTGCGCATCATCTCGATCAGGCCAAACGGACGGACCATCGTCTCGAACGCCTCGATCTTGTCCGTGGTGCCGGTCACCTCAATGATGACCGCGCGCTTGGTCACGTCAACGACCTTGCCACGGAAGATCTCAGCGATCTGCATCAGCTCGCCGCGCTGCACACCGTCAGCTGTGACCTTGAACAACGCCAGCTCGCGCGCCACCGTGTCCGCCGGCTCCAGGTCGCGGATCTTCAGGACGTTGACGAGCTTGTGCAGCTGCTTGGTGACCTGGTCGATCGGGTGCAGCGCACCGTCCACAGTGAGCGTCACGCGCGAGATCTGCACATCCTCTGTGGGGCCCACAGTGAGCGTTGAGATGTTGAAGCCGCGCCTGGCAAACAGCCCAGCGATGCGGGTAAGCACGCCGGACTTGTTTTCCACGAGGATCGACAGCACGTGCTTGCGGCCCGTGCGCATATTCGTTGCCGCCTGCAGCTCTTCGAGGCTGAGCGGCTCCTTGGTTCCCGGTTCACCCATGATGGTCACCCCACCATCTCGCGAGCAGCGCTGCCTGCGGGGATCATCGGATAGGTGTTCTCCTCGCGGGTCACGCGCACATCCACCAGCACCGGCCCCTCGATCGCGATCGCACGCTTCATGTCCTGCACCAACGTGGTCTTGTCGGTCAAGCGCAGCGCCGTCACGCCATAGGCCTCAGCCAGCTTGACGAAGTCGGGGAACTCACCCATGTCCACATGACTGTATTTGCCGTCCCAGAACAGCTCCTGCCACTGGCGCACCATGCCCAGATAGCCGTTGTTCATGATGAACACCTTGATAGGGATCTTGTTCTGCGCGCATGTCGCCAGCTCCTGAGCGTTCATCTGCACCGAGCCGTCGCCAGCGATACAGCACACCAGCCGCTCGGGCTCACCCACCGCCGCCCCCATCGCAGCAGGCAAGCCAAAGCCCATCGTGCCCAAGCCGCCCGAGTTGATCCAGCGACGCGGCTCCGGGAAGTCGTAGTACTGAGCCGTCCACATCTGGTGCTGGCCGACGTCGCTCGTCACGATCGCCTCGCCGCCAGTCGCCTCACACAGCGCCTGCACCATGTACTGCGGCTTGATCTCCGTGTCAGCGCTGTCCTCATAGCCAAGCGGATACTTGGATTTCCAGCCGTCAATGCGGCTCCACCACGCATCCAGGCGTGCCGGATCAGCGCCGAGCGAGCGGTACTCGATGACCAGCTTTGCAAGCACATGCTTGGCATCGCCAACGATCGGGATGTGCGCTGGCACGTTCTTTGAGATCTCAGCTGGGTCCACATCGATGTGGATGAACTTCGCGCGCGGGGCGAACTCCGAGAGCTTGCCCGTGATGCGGTCATCAAAGCGCGCGCCCACCGCGCAGATCAGGTCAGCCTCATCCATCGCATAGTTGGCCGCACGCGTGCCATGCATGCCCAGCATGCCCAGCCACTGCGGATCGGGTGTCCCGCCCACCCCCGCGGGAAACGCGCCCAGACCCATCAGCGTGCAAGTCACAGGGAAACGGTCGCTACGCGCGAACTCGCGCAGCTCCTGCGAGCCATTCGCGTTGACCACGCCACCGCCCGCATAGATCACCGGACGCTGCGCAGCCGCAAGCGCCTTGGCAGCCTGGCGGATCTGCTTCTGGTTGCCCTCCACCCGCGGCTGGTAGCCGGGAAGGCGTACGTCGGTCACCGGCTCATAGTCGATCTCCGCGCGCGACAGGTCCTGGGGAATGTCGATCAGCACCGGCCCAGGACGCCCCGACTGGGCGATATAGAACGCCTCGTGGATCGCCCGCGGCAGTTCCTGCGGGTGCTGGATCATGAACGAGTGCTTGACCACAGGCATCGTGATGCCGAGCGTGTCCGCCTCCTGGAAGCCATCGGTGCCAAGCAGCTCCGTACGCACCTGACCGGTGATGAACACAACGGGAACCGAGTCCATCATCGCGTCACAGATCGGCGTGATCAAGTTCGTCGCGCCAGGACCACTCGTGGCGAACGCCACCCCCACCTTGCCCGTAGCCTTGGCATAGCCCTCAGCCGCATGCCCACCACCGGCCTCGTGTCGAACCAGGATGTGACGGATGCCGCCGGTGACGAATGCGTCATACGTCGGCAGGTTGGCACCACCAGGAAGGCCGAAGACGACGTCCACGCCCTCCGCCTTCAGACATTCCATCAACGCGTCCACTGCTCGCATGTCGCCGCCTCCTTTCCGTTAATCCAGCATTTTTCCTGCAAAAAGCCAGTGTACCAGCGGGTTTGAGAGCGATCGAGGACGCCGCCTGGCGCCGCGCCAGCGGCCGTTAGGAAGAGCCGATGGCTACGCCGATGGCGAGCACAATCGCGCCGCCCACGGTGACGACCAGTAGCGAGGAGCGCAGCGAGACCTCGAGGAAGCGGTTGCGCACCCAGGCGATTGCGAACAGCTCGAACGCGACCACACAGCCCGCCACGAGCAGGGCTTTGTTGACGTTGGAGATCAGGAACGGAAGCGTGTGGAAGATCCCGCCGACGGTAGTCATTCCGCCGGTGATCGCGCCACGCACGATCGCTGAGCCGCGGCCCGTCTGCTCGCCGGTGTCCGACAACGCCTCTGACCAGCCCATGCTCACGCCTGCCCCCAGCGCGGTGGAGAACCCGACGAGCAGCGCTGTGTGCGAGCTCGACGCGATCGCCGCGGCGAAGATCGGCGCCAGCGAGGAGACCGTGCCGTCGATCATGCCCACCAACGCAGGCTGTACGACGCGCAGCACGAAATCGCGCTCGTCGGTGAAGCCCGCGCGATGGATCCAGCGCGCGAGCGGAGACTCGCTTGGCTTTGGAGCAGTCTTGACCTGTGCGCTCATCGCAGCCACAGCCTAGGCTAAGCATCGGCTTAGGGCAGCCGAAATTGGCTTAGGGTTGCCGAATTCGCGCTGTGTAGGAGGGTGTGCTCAGGACGTAGGCGAAGCGGGAGCGCGCTCCCAGGATTCAGGCGCTACGGCCACCTCCGGGAACTCCAGCTCGGTCCCGCAGCGCATGCACAGCGCGTCGTAGATCTTGACCACGCGCCCACAAGTCGGACACTGCCGGCGCAGCTCATCGCGCTCGAAGCGATATGCGATCGCGGCGAACAGCCCGAAGAACGGGATCGCGCCTGAGATCAAGAACCACAGCAGGAACGAGCTGCCCTTGATCTTGCCCACGATGCCACCAGCAAGGCCGAAGCAGCAGGCGATGATCACATAGGCCATCGCCCGTGCGAGCTCCTACAGCAGGATGCGCAAGGCCCACACGACGGCTACAACCGCGAGGACGAGCACTGCGATGCTGAACAGGAAGGACACCACGTGGACGATCACGCCCAGTAGCAGCCAAGCAGCCACTAGGAACACGAGCGCAGCAACGGCGGTGCGGGCAAATGATTTAGAAGATGACTCGTTCATTTGGAGATCATCTGCATGGTAGCGCGCGGTAGCGCGGCCGGACAGGAAGTCCTACCCCTGCCCGGCCGCACCCCCGGATGGCGCCGGCCGAGGGAAGCCGGCACTGTCGATGTGGGAGGAATCGCTAACTACGACCCAGCCGACCGATCTCGCGGGCGATCCCTGCCCTATCCAGACCGATGCTGCTGACGCCGGCACGCCGACGTCCCGCACACTGCCCGACACTGGTGAGGCGAACACGGCGGATACGTGGCCCGTGACCTGGACCATCCGCCGCCTCCCCGGGCAGCACCATGAACCGCCGAGGAGATGAGACGCTTTGGTTCGCTGCTGAACGGTTCATGAAGGGCATATTGGCGTGGCGCCGGCCACTTGCCTTTGGCCGGAAGTCCAAAATGTGGTGCGCAGCGGTCTCCGAGATGTGCGCGGCGCCTATTCGGCGCCCTATTTACACGCCAAGCTGCTCGTGCACCAGACGTGCAACCTCGGTCCCATCGGCTCGACCTTTGGTCTCGCGCATGACGTGCCCGACGATCGGGCCAATCGCCTTGGCGTTGCCCTGGCGCACACGCTCAGCCGCATCTGCGTTGGCAGCCAGCGCAGCGGCGACAATCGCCGCCAGATCCTCGCCAGCATCCATCGCCTCAAGCCCCTCCGCCGCGATGATCGCCGCGGGGTCGCCGCCATCGGCGAGCAGCTTGTCGAGCACCTGGCGCCCAGCGCCCACACTGACACGCTTGGAGGCGACCAGCTCGACCAGCTGGGCGAGCGCCTCAGGCGTAACACGTGACTGGGCTGGCTCAAGGCCATCGTCAAGCCGACTGGCAAGCTCGACGGAGACCCAGTTGGCGAGCGTCTGCGCGGCAACGTCCGCCTGGACGCCCAGCGCAGCCTCGAAGAAATCGCCGAGCCCGCTACGAAAGGCGAGCATCTGTGCGCTCTCCGCGCTCAACCCCAGCTCGCGCCGCAAGCGCTCGGCGCGAGCGGCGGGCAGCTCAGTCATGTCCGCGCGCGCGGCGTCGATCATCTGCCGGTCGATCGCCACAGGCAGCAGGTCAGGCTCAGGGAAGTAGCGATAGTCGTGCGCCTCCTCCTTGGAGCGCAGCGAGGTGATCGCACCTGAGGCGGGGTCGAAATGCAGCGTCTCCTGGCTGACCTGTCCCCCGTCCCGCAGGATCTTCTCCTGGCGAGCAATCTCGGCCCGGATGCCGCGCTCGATGAAGCGGAAGGAGTTCATGTTCTTCAGCTCCGTCTTTACACCCAGCTCCGCGGCACCAACCGGTCGCAGTGAGATGTTGGCATCGCAGCGCAGCGAGCCCTCCTCCATGTTGACGTCGCTCACGCCCAGTTGGCGCAGCGTCACACGCAGCAGCTTCAACCACTCGCTGGCCTGCTCGGGCGAGCGCACATCGGGCTCGGTGACGATCTCCGCCAGCGGCGTACCGCCGCGGTTGAAGTCCACGATGCTCGCGTCCGAGCCATGGATGCGACCGCTGGCGCCAACATGGGTCAGCTTGGCGGCGTCCTCCTCGAGATGCACGCGGTGAATGCGCACATCCCCCAGGCGACCGCCAAGGCATAGCGGCTCGTCGTACTGGGAGATCTGGTAGCCCTTGGGCAGGTCAGGGTAGAAGTAGTTCTTGCGATGGAAGATCGAGCGCGGTGCAAGCGTCGAGCCGAGCGCCATGCCGATCATCAAGCCGAAGTGAACGGCACGCGCGTTAGCCACAGGCAAGCTCCCAGGCAGACCCAGGCAGACGGCACACGTGCGCGTGTTTGGCGGCTCGCCGAAGGACAGCTCGCAACCACAGAACATCTTCGTGGCGGTCGCCAGCTGCACATGGATCTCGAGGCCAATAACGGGCTCATACGCGCCGGTGTGAGTGGCAATTGCGCTCGCCTGCTCAGACACGTGCGCCACTCCCATCGAAGGCGATCGCCTGCTCCAGCGCGTGGGCGGCAGCGAGCAGACGGTTCTCGCTGAACGCGGGGCCAGCGATCTGCAGGCCGACAGGCAGCCCTGCGCTGAGCCCACAGGGAATCGAGATCGCGGGGATACCAGCAAGCGACATGGGCACAGTGCAAACGTCGTTGAGGTACATCGCCAGCGGGTCATCGGTCTTCTCGCCCAGCGCAAACGCAACGGTAGGCGCGGTTGGCGTCACGATCAGATCGACCTGCTCAAACGCCGCGGCGAAGTCGCCTGCGATCTTCGTGCGCACGCGCTGCGCACGACCGTAGTAGGCGTCGTAGTAACCAGAGGACAGCGCGTAGGTCCCAAGCATGATGCGGCGCTTGACCTCCGCCCCGAAGCCGTCGTGGCGCGTGCGCGTGTACATCTCCAGCAAGTCGCTTGGTTGATCGGCATCGCCCGCGCGCATGCCATAGCGCACGCCATCGAAGCGCGCCAGGTTCGATGAGGCCTCCGCTGGCGCCAGCACGTAGTAGGCGGACAGCGCCTGTGGCGCGTGCGCGAGATGAACATGGCTGACCTCCGCGCCAAGCTCTTGCGCGTGCGCCAGCGCCGCCTGGAAGGCGTCGAGCACTCCGCCTTCGATCCCCTCCCCGCTCAGCTCCTCCGGCACGCCGAGCCGCACCCCATCCAGGCGTTCCGCGGTGGGCAGCGCAACCGCTTCGGGAAACTGCAGCGAGGTCGCGTCGCACTCGTCGCGGCCAACCATGTGACGCAGCATCAGCGCCGCGTCACGGACATCGCGTGTCAACGGCCCAGCCTGGTCCAGCGAGGACGCGAACGCGATCATGCCATAGCGCGAGATGGCGCCGTAGGTTGGTTTCAGCCCGACGATGCCGCATAGCGCCGCGGGCTGGCGGATCGAGCCACCGGTGTCGGTGCCCAGCGCCCACGGGGCGAGCCCAGCGGCAACCGCCGCGGCGCTGCCCCCAGAGGACCCGCCGGGGACGCGGCGTCGATCCCAGGGGTTGCGCACGACACCGAACGCAGAGTTCTCGGTGGACGAGCCCATTGCGAACTCGTCCTGATTGGTCTTCGCCAGCAGGCTCGCCCCAGCCGCGTCCAAGCGAGCGACCGCGCTGGCGGTGTACGGCGGGAGGTAGCCCTCGAGGATGCGCGACCCGGACTGGCTGGGGACTCCCTTGGTGCAGAACAGGTCCTTGACCGCCAGCGGCACCCCGCCCAGAGGCGCGGGCGCACTCGCTCCAGGTGCCTCCTCGGCGACCCATGTGAAGCAGTTCAGACCATCCTCGCCAGCCGCCTCATCAGCAGCGGCGCGGGAGCGATAGAAGTCAAACAGCTCAGTTGCTGACAGCGAGCCAGCAGCAATCGCAGCCGCCGCCTGTGCGGCTGACAGCTCAAGGATGTCGCTCATTGAGCTTGCGGGCTGGGGACGAGAAAGCCATCCTCGCTGACCGCCGGGGCCTGCGCCAGCGCGAGCTCGCGCGGCAGCGACGGGCGCGGCACATCAGGGCGCAGAGCGCCTGTGACCTCGACCACGTGCGATGTCGGCGCAACATCGTCCAGCTCGAGCTCAGCGATCCTCGCGACATGGTCGAGCACCGCAGAGAGCTCGCGCGCCATCGGCTCGATCTCATCCTCGCTGAGCGCTAGACGAGCCAGCTGCGCCACATGCAGAACCTCATCGCGTCCAATCACAGCCGCGCATTGTATGCGGTGCCCATCCCCCACCAGGGGATCTGTGGGCTAAGGGCGCGGCCGCGGCTGTGGCATCGTGGGCTGATAACGCGACGGACGTTCGTCACGCAACACCTGCCAGGCACCAGCGAGAATCGCAACAGCACCGGCCAGCGCGAGCCACACGCCGAAGCACACCGACGTGGCGTGCTCAGGTCGCTCCAATGCCCTCACGAGCGCGGCGATCACCGCGATCAAACCAAGCAGCACACACCACACGGCCGTCGACACAGGCAACGCTGGGGTGCGCTCGGTGAGCGCGCTGAACACCATCGCAAGCGCCGCGCACACGCCAGCCAGCAACAGCGCCACGCCCGGCCCGAACGTGCGCCACGCGTCGAGGTCGCCGACAGGAGCCTCGTAGGAGCGCACGAACAACGACACGATCACGCAGATGGCACCGGCGAGCGCCAGCAGCTCCCCCGCGCGTAGACGCCTGAGACTCGTCATTGAACCCCCCGTAGCGCTCGCCTCACTCGATACTCCCGTCGAGCTCGCCAAGCAGCATCTCAAGCTCCGCGTGATAGCGGGCCGCCTGCAACGTGTTGCGAAGCAGCAACGCGATCGTCATCGGGCCGACGCCGCCCGGCACAGGAGTGATCGCGGAGGCAACCTCGCTGACCGCCGCGAAATCCACATCGCCGACCAGGCCGCTCTTGTTACCAGCCTGCTCGGGCGTGAGCCGGTTCATGCCCACGTCGATCACCACCGCACCAGCTTTCACGAACTCTCTCCCAACCAGACGCGGACGGCCGACGGCAGCGACCAGGATCTCAGCGCGCGAGCACACCTCGCGCAGGTCACGCGTACGCGAATGACACACCGTGACCGTGGCGTTGCTGGCAAGCAGCAGCTGTGCCATCGGCTTGCCAAACAGGTTCGAGCGCCCGATCACGACCGCCTCAGCGCCCGCCAACGCCACACCGGTATCGGCCAGCATCTCCATCACCCCAGCCGGGGTGCACGGCCGCAGCCCCGGACGCCCCAGCGACAGCAGCCCCACGTTGACCGGAGTCAGGCCATCAACATCCTTCTCCGCGCTGACCATCGCGGTCAGCGCCGGCCCGTCGAGGTGCTCGGGCACTGGTAGCTGCAACAAGATGCCGTTGACCGCGCGGTCGGCGTTCAGGCGTTCGAGCTCCTCAGCCACCTCCTCGAAGGAGGCCTCCGCGCCAAGCCGCCGATCGAACGGCACCATCCCCACCTCCAGGCAAGCACGCTGCTTAGCGCCCACATACACAGCAGATGCGGGATCGCCGCCGACCAGCACCGTCGCCAGCCCTGGCGCCCTGCCCACCTTCTGCGTGAACACCTCCACCTCGTGCGCCACCTCTGCGCGCACATTCGCAGCGATCCTTTTGCCGTCGATGATCGTTGCGCTCATGGACAGATGCTATGCGTTTGGAGCGGGGCAGAGAACGCGCGCGTCAGCGCCTGCTGACCGGAGCGTACTCGGCCATGAGCTTGCGCTCGGAGCCATCGTCAGCAAAGCGTACGACGATCACCCCGTCAGGCTCCACCCCAGTCACCACGCCATCACCAAAAGCCGCATGCACGACATCCTCGCCCAGACGGAACTGGCTGGCCGCCGGCGCTGCCCCCGGCGCGTCTCGCACCGCCGTGCGATCTCTGCCAGCTGGCGCCCCCCAGTTGCCGTGCCGGGAGCCGCGGCGCGCCGCCACAGCGCCAGCGGCAAGACCAGGCGAGGCCGACCAGCCCGCGCCGGGACGAAACGCGCTCTGCAGCGGCTCCTCGAGCAGGTCCGCGGGGATCTCGTCAACGAAGCGGCTGCGCAGCCCGTACGTTGCCGCCCCAAACACCGCCCGCCGGCGCGCATGGGTCAGATACAGCTGGCGCATCGCGCGCGTGATCCCAACGTAGAAGAGACGGCGCTCCTCCTCCAGGCCCCCCTCCTCGATCGCGCGTGAGTGTGGGAACACGCCGTCCTCGCATCCAGCGATGAACACGACCGGGTACTCAAGGCCCTTGGCGTTGTGCAGCGTCATCAGCGTCACCAGACCATCATCGCTGCGAGTATCCGCGTCAGCCACCAGCGCGATCTCCTGTAGGTAAGCAGCAAGCGTGTCCTCCCCCTCAACGGCCTGCGCATCGAACTTGCGCGCACCCTCGACGAGCTGCTCCAGGTTCTCAATGCGCCCCTGCGCCTCGATCGTGCGATCGGCCTCCAGCGCCTCCACATAGCCCGTCTGCGAGAGCATCGCCTCGAGCAGGTCCCCCACCGGCACATCCGTCAGGCCGCGCAGCTCCTCCATCGTGTCCATGAACCGTCGCAACGCGTTCACCGCCGCCGCGCCCAGCCCCGGGACCCGATCTGGCTGCGCAGCTGCATCCCACACAGGTATGTCCAGCGACGCAGCATGGGCGAGCACCCGCGAGACCGAGGTCTGACCGATCCCGCGCCGCGGCGAGTTGACCACGCGCATGAAGCTCACCACATCGGCTGGGTTGGCGATCAGCGACAGATACGCAACCGCGTCCTTGATCTCCGCGCGTTCGAAGAACTTCGTGCCGCCGATCACCTGGTAGGCCATGTCCTGACGCGTGAGCGTTTCCTCAAGCGCCCGCGACAACGCATTCGTCCTATACAGCACCGCGATCTCCGACCGCGTCGCGTTGTCCCCATCGAGCAGCCGCTGGATCTCGCCCACCACATACCGTGCCTCGGCGTACTCGTCATCCAGCACGCGCAGCTGGATCTGATCTCCCTGCCCGAGCTCGCTCCACAGTCGCTTGGCGATACCGCCGCGGTTGTTGGCGATCACCGCATTGGCCGCTGAGAGGATCGTCTCAGTCGAGCGATAGTTCTGCTCCAGCTTGACCACGCGCGCGTCCGGGAAGTCCTCCTGGAAGTCCAAGATATTGCGCACGTCCGCGCCACGGAAGCTATAGATCGACTGCGCATCATCGCCCACCACAGCCAGGTTGCGGTGCCCCACCGGACCAGCGTAGGTCGGCCGATCGCCCAGCTCAGCGCCGCCGCCACGCGGTGGGCGCCCACCGCCAACGAGCAGCTGCAGCAGCCGGTACTGCGCATGGTTGGTGTCCTGGTACTCATCGACCAGCACATGCCGAAACGTGCTGGTGTAGCGCTCCCGCACCTCCTCGAACAGCTCCAGCAAGTTCACCGTGCGGAACAGCAGATCGTCGAAGTCCATTGCGTTCATGCGGTGCAGATCGCGCTCATAGATGTCATACACGTCAGCCACCATCTCCTCGAACTGAGAGCCCACCGCCTGGCGATAGGACTCTGCGTCGATCAGACGGTTCTTGGCAGCCGAGATCTGGTTGTGAAGCGCCGCCGGGGTGAAACGCTTGGGATCGACTCCCACCGCGTCAGCCGAGCGCTTGGTCAAGCGACGCGCGTCCGCCTGGTCATAGATCGTGAACTGGCGCGTGTAGCCCAGGCGTGCAGCCTCAGCGCGCAGGATGCGCGCGCAGGCTGCGTGAAAGGTCAGCAGCCACATGCCGCGGGTGCCGTGTCCGAGCAGGCGCTCCACCCGCTCACGCATCTCGCTGGCGGCCTTGTTGGTGAACGTGATCGCCAGGATCTCACCCGCCTGGGCCTGGTCGGTATAGATCAGGAAGGCGATGCGATGCGCGAGCACACGCGTCTTGCCGCTGCCCGCTCCCGCCAGGATCAGTAGCGGTCCCTCACCATGCGTGACCGCCTCTCGCTGAGGCTCGTTGAGCGCCTCGAGCAGCTCCTGCACGTGCTCAGCATGAGGGTTCGCAGACATCCGAACCCCAGCATAGGTCAGCCTCCGGCCGGGTTGGGGCCCCTAACGGTACGTAGCGGCGTGACCTCAGCCGACTCGGGCTCACTCTCAGCGTCCGAGAGCTCCGCGATCACGTGTTCCAACGTCACAATGCGGCTGGAGAGCGCCTGGATCGCCTCTGCGATCGGGTCGGGTAGGTGGATCCAGTCGGCATCCGGACCCTCCACGCGCCGCCCATCGACGCGCACTGGGTGCCCGGGGTTGCCAACCACTGTCGAGTTTGCGGGCACGTCGGTGATGACCACGCTGTTGGCGCCGATCTTCGCGCCATGGCCGATCGTAATCGGGCCGAGCAGCTTCGCGCCCGAGCCAATCGTGACGTTGTCCTGCACCGTCGGATGACGCTTGCCGGTGGCGAACCCGGTGCCGCCGAGCGTAACGCCCTGATAGAGCGTCACGTCGTTGCCGATCTGCGCCGTCTCACCGATCACCACGCCAGCGCCGTGATCGATGAACAACCCTCGGCCGATCTGCGCCGCGGGATGGATCTCGATCCCTGTAATCGCGCGCGTAAGCATCGAGATCAATCGCGGCGCCAGCGGCACACCCGCGAGCTTCAGCGCGTGCGCAACCCTGTAGGCCAGCAGCGCGTGGATTCCAGGCCACGTCGCAAGGATCTCCACCGGTGAGACGCCGCGCGCCGCAGGATCGCGGTCCCGAGCGGCGAGCACATCCCGGCGAACCTCCTTGGCGACCCGCGCAACCTTGCCAAAACCGGCCATCGCAACAGCGTAGCCGGCTGAGGCCGCACAGCGGGTGCACTCACGGAGCGAAAAAAGCCTGTGAGACGTAGCGCTCGCCGGAGTCCGGCATCATCACAACAATGCGCTTTCCCTTGGATTCCGGGCGAGCCGCAATCTGCAGGCCGGCCCACAGCGCCGCCCCGCAGGAGATACCCGCGAGCAGGCCAACGCGTTTGGCGCAGCTCCAGGCCGTTTCGATCGCGTCGTCATCGCTCACAGCAATCACCTCATCGATCAACTCCCTGTTGAGCACCGGAGGCACAAACCCAGCGCCAATGCCTTGAATACGGTGCGGCCCGGGACGCCCCCCGGACAGGACCGCAGAACCCCGCGGCTCGACCGCCACCACGCGCACGCTCGGGTTGGTGTGCTCGCGCAGGTACTCACCAACTCCGGTGATCGTGCCTCCGGTGCCCACCCCAGCGACAAACACATCCACGCGGTCGTCGAGCGCGCGTGCGATCTCCGGTCCGGTCGTGCGCCGGTGGACCTCCGGGTTGGCAGGGTTGGAGAACTGGTCCGGCAGGAATACATCGTCGTCGCGCGCCATCGCACGGGCAGCAGCCACCGCCTCGGTCATGCCACCCAGCGACTCCGTTATGTCCACGCGCGCTCCATACAGCCGCAGCAGGCTCTCACGCTCACGGCTCATTCCCTGCGGCAGGGTCAGCACCAGCTCATAGCCCTTTGCCGCGCACACGAACGCAAGCGCGATCCCCGTGTTGCCACTGGTGGCCTCCACAATCAGCGTGCGTCCCGGCTCGATCCTGCCTTCCGCCTCAGCCGCCTCGATCATCGCCACACCGATGCGATCCTTGACGCTCCCTCCCGGGTTGAACGCCTCGAGCTTGGCGAACAGCTCAACGCCATTCTCCGCAGCAGCCGTTCCCTCGAGCATCCCCGGCAGCGCAACCAGCGGCGTCTCCCCGACGAGCTCAGCAATGTTGATCGGGATTAGGGACATACCCCGACAATAGTGGCCCGACGGGCGCTCCGCCCACTCGCCCCGTTCTTCAGATGTGGTACATGCTGGCACCGGCGTCGTGCGTCTCGCGCTCGAGCACATCCGCGATCGTCGTCTCCCCCAGCAGCTTGCGCGCCGCCTCCGCAGCGTCTGCGAAGACCCCCTCCGCATCACGTCCCAGCGGACCATCGAGCAGCTCCACGACCTCCAGCACCGTGATCGTCGAAGGCTCCCGCGCGAACCGATAGCCGCCCTTTACGCCACGTTGCGAGCTAATGATGCCGCCGCGACGCAGAGCCGCGAACAGTTGCTCCAGAAACTGCACAGGTACGTCGCGCTTACGCGCCAGCTCCCCGATCGGCACAGGCTGCTCACCCGAGCTGCGCGCAAGCTCCGCCAAGGCGAGCACCGCATACGGCGACTTGCTTGTGATTGACAGCATTTCTAGAGTTCAGCAGCTGTGCAGCCTGGCTGTGGTCATCTGAGCGATGATCGTAGTGCGCCGATGGTGCCTTGCGTCCACCGCCCATTCGAAGCGGTGTATCGCCATGGTAAGACACCCAACGCCGAAGACACCCCGCGCCCCACTCCCCATTCGAAGCGGTGTATCGCCATGGTAAGACACCCAACGCCGAAGACACCCCGCGCCCCACTCCCCATTCGAAGCGGTGTATCGCCATGGTAAGACACCCAACGCCGAAGACACCCCGCGCTCCAGCCAGCCGCGCTCTG
>Ga0302326_10005024_pt1 | contig 30322 bp, 28 predicted proteins | sample Palsa_T0_3_FD_202264 | JGI IMG/M metagenome (GOLD analysis project Ga0302326, IMG submission 202264) | Peat permafrost microbial communities from Stordalen Mire near Abisko, Sweden - Palsa_T0_3 | ecosystem: Environmental > Terrestrial > Soil > Palsa > Peat permafrost | place: Sweden: Abisko... | reverse complement strand
AACAGGAAGAAGAGTCTGACGAAAACATCTCTTGAGGAGAACCTATCGTGAAATGCCAATTCATCTGTATCGCCGTCATTTTTTCGACTTTGTGTTTGGGACAGGCGCCCGCGCCGTCGGACGACGACCCCATCGCCCAGACACTATTTGCGCCGGAGCTGGTCATGAAGTTCCGCCAAGAAATCAATCTCGACGATAACCAATCCCGGGCAATCAAAGAAGCCATACAGAAGGCGCAGACAAAATTCCTTGATCTGCAGTGGGACATGCAGTCGGAACAACAGAAGCTCGTCCAACTGCTCAAGGCGCAGCCCATCGATGAGGCGGCGGCGCTCTCGCAGGTGGACCGATTGCTCAACCAGGAACATGAGGTCAAAAAAGCCCAACTCTCGCTGCTCATTCGCATCAAGAACCTGCTCTCGAGCTCGCAGCAGGCCAAACTGAACGAACTTCGCCACAAACCATGACCTCTCTGTGTATAAGCCCAGCTTGGAGGCGATCCATGCCCAGACTCATCGCAACGGTAGTGCTCATCTCCGCCGGCCTCTGCATCGGCCTTTCCCAAATCTCAGACGGCCCGGGTCCGCTGTCCCGTGACCAAATCGTCTTCATGATCCCTGTTGCTGGTGCGATCGTGCCGGGACCCGGCAAGATTTTTGAGATCGCAGTCATGAACCTCGACGGCTCGGGATTCCAGCAGCTCACCAACGACGGCAAGTTCAAATTCCTGCCCCACTTCTCACCGGACGGGACCAAGATCGTGTACTCGAAATACTCCGTCGGTCAATATGGCTCTCCCGATGCGATGATGGATGTCGCAGTCTACGACCTCGCTACCGGTACCGAGACGATGCTCACCCACCAGGGCGATGACGTGCAGGGCACCTGGTCTCCCACGGGCGAGCGTATAGCCTATCTCAACATTGCTACGCCCACCAGCATGTGGATTATGGATGCGGACGGCTCAAACCCGCAAAGAATCGCGACCTCAAGCGACACCATCGATGACAGGCAATGGGGCGACATCGCCTGGGGGTCGGATAACTGGATTCTTTTCTCCGTGGCCCAGGACGTCGACGGGTGCTTCAAGGTCCGCACCGACAAGATCCGCCCCGACGGTTCGTCCCGCACTCAAGTAACCGACGGCGGTCCGAATTGCACACCGCCTGGAGCCGAGCAGAGCGGCGACGCCGACCCGGGCTGGAGCGCCAACAGTCAAATAATTTACAGCTCTCGCGGCTTCCCTGTCCCGCCCGCCGATGGTCCGCCCGGCAGCACCGAACGCAAGCTCTACGCGTTCTCTAGCGACGCCTGGTATCCCGGCAAACCGGAAATGGACCTCAGCCTTCCCTCCGAACCGAGTTGCATCGAGGGCGTCCCCAAGGGCTCGCCCGATGGCGAGCATGTGCTGCTCTTTCGTATATGCTTCGACACGCCAACGCCCAAAGGCGGAATTTATCTGACCGACGCCGCCGGAAGCTATCGAACGTTCATCACCGCAGGCTTCGGCCCCGATTGGGCTCCAAGACGCTTTAAGGGATGGCCGCCGCGCCACGATTGAGGCCCGCGAGAGGTCAAGCGCGGCCCCGTGGTCGACCCATCAGCCCGCCTAAGTTGGTGCACTTGTTCCGTTAGGATGCCGTCTGAAGTAGGTTCAACACGGATGGCAAACGTCCGGAAGACCGGCCGCACGGTACTTATCTCATGGCAGCCCAAATAGAAATATCTAGTGCTGCGATTGGCAAGGTCGGAGATACGCAGCCAGTTTTTTCGCCTGGCTCAAATCTTCTTTAGACTGCTTTAGACAGTTGCGCATCGACTCCCCGGCGGCGGCCCTCCATCAAAAATATGGCGAAGTCCGTGGCGAGTGGCTCAGCGGCAAGCTGCCGCATCATTAGCGCGACTTGACCCCGATGGTAAGTGGAATGGTTCGCCAAATGCTGCATGAGATGCGCCAAACTGATTTGTGTTTCGAAAACAGGAAGCATCTTTCGCAAGGATTCGTTCGCTATGCTATTCACGAACTCAACTTGTTCTCGCTCGACTTCCGCCCACTTTAACTGCACCGCAGCGAGGTCAGGAAACGCGTTCGGATGAAATAAAACGTCCTCCCGCGTCCACAAATCTGTGAGGAAGGCGGAACTGGGGGACGGTTGCTTCCAATACGTTAGCCAAGCCCACTCACTGCCGACGATGTGCAAGAGCGTGTCGCGCACCGAACGGAAGCTGCCGCCCAGATCCCGCGTAAACTTTTCAGCGCTAAGACTGGAGACCGTTTCCAAAACCCTGTTGTTCGCCCAGCGGTCGTATTCGTAGAGTAGCTCAAGGTCATCTTTAGTCAAGGTGGCAGTCGGTCCTCTCGTTCGAGCATTCTTACTTTCCCATGGCCATTCAGCTAGAGAACTCACATGCGATCGATGCTAGCACTTTGGCGATCGTTCCCGAGTGTCGCGCCATCCGAAAGTTATTCTGCGCTCCTGTTCAAGTCCTTAGGGTTGATAAGCGCGGACCGTGGTCGACCGCATCAGTCCGCCTAAAGCTTTTCCCCTAAACGGCCGATAATCTTACCGTGGGTGAACTATATCTGGAATCACGGCTGGAGTTGCTCCGCTCTTCCCAAAACCCCGACGGCGGATGGGGTTACTTTCGCGGCAAACAATCCTGGCTCGAACCGACCGCATACGCAATGCTGGCTTTGCACGGGACGCCCGATTCGGAAGCCTCTCTCGATCGCGCCTGGAAGCTGATTCGCTCCTGGCAACTGCCCAATGGAAGCTTCCGGCCCGGCGGCGAGGTCCAGGACGGAACCTGGGTGACGGCGCAGGCGGTAACACTGGCCTGCGTTCGCGGGCTTTACGACCCCAATGTCACGCGATCCGTCGATTGGATGCTGCGTGTTGTCGGCGCCGAGCACAGCGTAGCGATGCGGACCGCTTCCTATTTCCATCTGCTCAAAACGAAACTCGACGTTTCTCACCAGGGATGGCCCTGGCGCGACGGCAACGCATCGTGGATCGAGCCCACCGTTCATACGCTAGTGGCGCTCAAGAAAGTAGCGCAACACTACCCGAGTGCCGAGTTACAGCACCGTGTCCGGGAAGGCGAGGCGATGATATTGACCCGCCGCTGCAGCGACGGAGGCTGGAACTGCGGGAATCCTAATGTGCTGAATTTCGATCTGCCGTCGTACCCGGAAACCACCGGCTTGGCGCTGATAGGATTGCAGGGTCGCAGCCCAGCCGAACTCGCCGGTCCCCTCGCGACGGCGCGCCGCTTCCTCGCGGAGACCAAATCGTCGCTCGCCAAGGCGTGGCTCACCATTGCCCTGCGGTTCCACGGCGAAAATCCGGCGTCCGCGCCGGAGGACGCCAAGGTATCGGGCGACGTCATGCTGGCGGCGCTCCAAACCCTCGGTCATCCGGCTGGGAACTATCGGCTCCTGCAAACGGGAGGGCGGGCGTGAATCGTAGAAAATTCCTAATACTCGGCGGCGCGGCAGTAGTGGGAACATACGCCGGGACCAAGCTGCAGAAGCCTCCCAAGCTCCCGGACGGACCAGCGGGAAACTCCGGAGTCGCTATCATCCGCGCCCGATCTTATTCCGACGACCTGGTCGCGCGGATGCTCGAAGGTATTCGCGAATGCGGCCTGGACGTTCGCGGCAAACGCGTGCTGCTGAAGCCGAACCTGGTGGAGTTCGATTCTTCCACCGTAATCAATACCGACGCCTCGGTGATTGCCGCGGCGGTCGAGGTATTCGAGCGGCTGGGCGCGGCGGAAGTCAAGATCGGAGAAGGGCCGGGACATCGGCGCGACACCCTCGATCTTGCCGACGACGCACGTTATCGCGCCACCGTGCCGAAATTCGAGCGCATTTTTACCGATTTGAATCGCGACGATGTCTCGCCTATCCGGAATTTCGCCGGCGAATCCCGTTTCTATTTCCCGAACACGGTGCTGGCGGCCGACCTCATCGTTTCGTTGGCGAAGATGAAAACGCATCACTGGGCGGGCGCGACGCTCTCAATGAAGAACTTTTTCGGAATCGTCCCGGGCTCGGTGTACGGCTGGCCCAAGAACAAGCTGCACTATCTCGGGATTTCGGAATCCATCGTGGCGCTCAACCGGGCGTTCCGCAACACGTTTGCGATCGTGGACGGAGTAGTCGGCATGGAAGGCAACGGGCCGATTCAAGGGACACCCAAGCCCGCCGGAGTGCTAGTCATGGGCCGGGATCTGGTCGCAGTGGACGCCACTTGCTGCCGCGTCATGGGAATCGATCCGGAAAAGCTGACCTATCTGCGTCAGGCCGCCGATCTGGGGCACGTTCGGGCCGAACGAATCGAGCAGCGGGGCGAAACAGTCGCGGCCGTGCGAACCAATTTTGCCCTGATCGACGAATATAAAGACCTGCGGCTGGGCTGATCCCTGTGCCGGTGACGCGTTTTCCCCTCGCGCTGGAACGACGATTCACCCGATTGGCGCGACGCAAGTGGCTCACCATCCTTCTGGTAGGCCTGCTTTCCCTGGCGTCGCGAGCGCTGCTGCTGCCCATACTTCCGATCCCTCAGCCTGCCATTCAGGACGAATTTAGCTACCTGCTGGCGAGCGATACGTTCGCATCCGGACGCCTGACCAATCCGACTCCCGCCTTCGCGGATCATTTCGAAACGCCGCAAGTGCTGGTGCGCCCGACTTACGCATCCAAATACCCGCCGCTCGCGGGCCTGGTGATGGCGCTAGGGCAAAAACTGGCTGGCCATCCTTGGGTCGGCGTCTGGCTGAGTTCGGGCGCGCTTTGCGCCGCGATTTGCTGGGCGCTGCAGGGCTGGTTGCCGGCGCCGTTGGCCCTGCTGGGAGCACTGCTGGCGCTTGTCAAGATCGGAATCGTCAGTTATTGGAGCGAAGGATATTGGGGCGGAGCTTACGCCGGGATCGGGGGTGCCCTGGTGATTGGAGCCGTACCGCGCCTGCTTCGCCGCCGTCGATCGGCCGACGCAATCGCGTTCGCTTCCGGCATCGCGATTCTGGCCAACACCCGGCCCTATGAGGGGCTGGTGCTGGTGCTCGTATGCACTGCCTATCTTGCGGCGATTTCCGTCCACCGACAGACCGGCATCGGAAGGCTGGCGAAAAGCCTGGCGCTTCCGATGGCTCTCGTGCTCATTCCTGTCTTCGCCTGGATGAGTTACTACAACTATCGGGTCGCTGGAGACCCATTGAACATGCCTTATGTCACCCACGACGCGCAGTACGCGGTTTGGTCGCCTTTGCTATGGCAGACCCATCCCGCAGCTGAGCCGCGCTACAGCAGTCGGTTTCTGAGAGATTTCTGGGTGCTGGGAGACGGCCGCGAAAAACAGGCCGCCCACGCGATCCCAGTCAAAGCCCACGTTTCCGATTTATTGGACTTGGGACGGTTCTATCTGGGATGGCCGCTGATGCTTGGCATGCTCGCGCTCGCTTATCCGTTGTGGCGCAATCCAACGGCCCGCGCCGCGCTTTTGCTATCGGCGATGTTCTATGTAGGAATCGCCTTCGACGTGCGTTTGTATCCGCACTATGCAGCGCCGGCAACCGCTTTGATCTATGTTCTTGCAGCCTGCGCGTTCCGCAGCCTGAGAAAAGCCTGGCCTGGGAGGTTCGCCGAACGTGTCTACTTGCCTTGGTTTTTGTTCGGTCTGTTTGCCGTCGCCACCTTGCCTGGGCTTCACGGCAGCCGCTACTGGTTTGGCCCTGCGGACTTCCACGTCAGGGCTAAACGCGCCGCGGTAACCAAGCAACTCGAACGTGAACCCGGCGGCCAATTGGTGCTGGTGCGATACGGAGCGCAGCATGACTTGTTCGAGGAGCTGGTCTACAACCCCGCCGATATTGACCGATCTAAGATCATCTGGGCCAGATCGCTTGGCCCCGAAAAGGACCGCGAGCTTCTGCGGCACTATCGGGGCAGGCGCGCATGGTTGCTGGTGGAAGACGGCACGGTCACGCTAAGCCGGTATGCGATCACAGGCGAAGAAGTCGTCAATGCCTCGGCTGGCGGGCCTTATTATTGAGCATGTTACCGGCGCATATGAATGACACACTTAGACCCGCCATCATACGACCGGGCGGTAAAAAGGTACTACGCCACCCGATTTACAACCGCAGGGCACCGGGCGTTTTTAGGTTTGTTCTAAGGGCTTGCTCTGATTTATCGTACCGCCTAGGGATGATAAGTTACCACTAGCGATGGAGAAAACCCGTCGCTAAGGGAGAGGAGAACGAAATGACACGGATCACCAATCTGGCTTTAAAGTTGAAGGTTTGGAAGGATACTCGGGGACAGGACCTCATTGAATACGCGTTGATGGCGGGCTTCGTGGCAGTTGCCGCGGGCGCTATCATGCCGGGCGTTGCCACGAGTATCAGCACCATCTTCAGCAAGATTTCCAGCGTGATGACGGCTGCGTCCACGCAGAGCTAACTCTTTTGGGCGGATAGGCGGGGAGACAATCCTCTTCTTCGCCTATCCTCCTGTAAGATTTCCCGCTAATCGGCCGCTACGTCGCGGTCGCAAACGCGGCTCGTTTAGTTTGACAGGGCTCCGGCCTGTAGCTCGACAGTCAACCCGTCTAGGTTGCCTGCCGCGTCGAATTCCATCTCTTCGGCCGGGCCAACCACCTCCAGCGCGGGGTTCGCTTCAATCTGGCTCCGCAGATTCTCGCTCAACTTCATAAAACCGAGTTCCAGCGAATTCTTGATCCACCCGTAGGTCACCTCCGACAAATCCACCTTTCCGACCGTCGGCGCGATCCGCTCCAGGCATTCGCGATCCGTCGGAAAATGGACCGGCGTACGAATCGCGGTCGGCGTTGAGGCGGTCAGCGAATTGATCCGCGTGGCATTCCAGTCGATTTTCTCGAGCAGCCGATCATGGATCACATCCGCCATCCCCAGCCCCACGCCGTTGCCGTAAGTGTGTCCGCTCAAATCGCGCAGGAAGATTCGTTCGAAGCGGGGCTCGCTCGGCCAGGGGTTCGACTCGCCGTACACGCTGCGATTCACAACCTTGGTGTCCATTCCGGCGCCGCTGATGTCCTTGCCGATTTCATCCAGGATTAAGATGTCGGCCGACAATGGAATGCGGCCCATCCAGGTCTTCACCAGCGCCAGCAGCTCCTCTTCGGTTCGCTCCATCTCTTCCGCTCGAACGGCGGCCAACCGTGCCGTATTGTGATTAGCGTCCTCGAGAATCGCCAGGCCGCCTAAAATCTTGTCCGATTTCAGCACCTGCCGTCCAACGCTCCGAATCACCTGCTCCAGACCGGGCTTATAAGCATAGGTGTGATAGCGCTGCGCTCCGGCAAACTTGCCCAGGCCGATCGCCATCATCTTGAGCAGTCCGCTTTCGATCTTGCCGGAAAAATCCGTGTGCCACTTCACGCGGCCGACCAGCATGACGCCATCGCTCTCGAACGCGGTGCGATCCATGAAGGCTTCGATTCCATCCTCAGTGGCGCCCAACGAAACGACGTCCAACGAGCTGATCACCGGACAACCCATGCTCGCTTCGTTAATCCCGAAGTGCGCCAGCACGCCGGCTTGCCCTTCGGCGGTCGCCGCGCCATGACTGCCCATGGCCGGAAAGATGAACGGCCGGCAACCCTGCGACTTCCAATAGTCCACCACCGAGCGCACGATGGTCGCGATATTCGCGATGCCGCGGCTGCCGACGCCCAGCGCAACCTTGGCGCCCGGTTTCAGGGCCCATCCGGGACGAGCGAGTTGGAGTTTCGCTTCGCCCGGGATATCGCGGATGGCTCGGTCCGGGAAATGCTGCCGCACGGGAAGCACACGGGGAAATCGCATGCCTCCAGCATACAGCGAGTACGGGCGCTCGGCGATGTGCTACGCTTTGGCGAAAACCTTCCGCATGCTTGAGTTCTTTCTGTATCTGATTTCCGGAATCGGGTACGGCCTCTACTTCGATTTGAATTTGCTCGAAACCGTCTTGGTTTCCATGGTCCTGGTGTGCGTGTGGCGCGGTTGGGTTCCCGAGGTTTCGATCCGCGATGCGTGGCGCCGATGGATGGGGTTCGCCAATCGAAAAAAGAGTGCGGTCCTGAGCGTTTTCATCCTGGAACTGGCGTTGCGCGCCGCGCTGCTGCCGTTTCTGCCGATCCCGAAGCCGGCGGTCAGCGACGAATTCAGCCACCTTCTGATCTCCGATACTGTGTCCCACGGCCGCCTGACAAATCCGACACATCCGTTGTGGGTGCATTTCGAAAGCCTCCACATCATCCAGAGTCCGACCTACAATTCCGACTATCTCCCCGGACAGGGCGCGGTGCTCGCGCTGGGAGAACTGGCCGGAAATCCGTGGATCGCGGCTTGGGTACTCTGCGCGGCCATGTGCGCGGCCATATGCTGGATGCTCCAAGGCTGGCTCCCACCCGCTTGGGCTCTGTTCGGGAGCCTGCTGGCGGTCCTGCGCTTCGGAGTCGCGAGTTACTGGGTGAACGGTTACTACGGAGGCTGCTTGGCCGCGCTTGGAGGAGCGCTGGCGCTCGGCGCTTATCCCAGATTGCTGAGGAAGCCCGTCGTCTTCACATCATTGCTATTCGGACTCGGGATCTCCATCGTCGGGTACGCGCGGCCGTTCGAAGGTCTGGCTTTGTCGATTCCAGCGGTGGCGGCGATCACGATTACTCTCCTGTCCCGCCGCGTTCCCTTCTGGTCCGCGCTGCCGGCGGTCGGCGTCATCGTGATCGCCTTGGCCGCGCTACTTGTGTATTGTAAGGCCGTTACCGGGGACGCGCTGACGCCGCCCTACGCCATCAACCAAGGCACTTATGGATGGCCGATGACGCTGCCTTGGTACCATCCGCACGCGGTGACATTTCACAACCCGGAGCTCAAGCGATACTACGACTACGAGCTCGACGCGCACAATCGCAATGATTCGATCCTGGGCCTGCTCAAGCACAGCACCCTCAAAGCCCAGGAAACCTGGCGATTCTATATCGGGCCCGCGCTCTCCATTCCACTAATCATGCTGGCGGCGGTCTGGCGAAGCGGACGCCTGCGCCTCCTCATGCTCATCGGCGGTCTCACGCTGCTTGCGACGCTGATCGAGACCGGCAGTTCGCCCCACTACGCGGCCGCGGCTACCGGATGTTTCCTGGCCCTACTCGTGGCATGCTTCCGACGATTGTGCGCGCGCCGTCACGGGGTTCAATTCGCACTGGCGGCGCCCGCGATCATGGTGCTCGTCTTAGGCGTCCGGATCGGCCTCGAGCAGACGCATCTGCCCTTCACGCAAAAGGTGAACTTTCAGTCCTGGTGTTGTGTCCAGCCTGGAAATCCGGACAAGGCCCGCATCCTCGCCATGCTCGGAAAAATGGGCGGCCACCACCTGGCCATTGTGAAACCGAAGAACGATCCGAACAACCTTTTCCAGTGGATTTATAACGACGCCGATATCGACGCTTCGCGCGTCGTATGGGCGCGCGACCTTGGCGCGGATGCCAACCAGGCCCTGCTGAAGTATTTCGCCGGCCGCCAAGTCTGGCTGGTCGATCCTAACAAGGACCCGGCCGAGATTGTTCCCTACCCGCGTTGACGCCGGGTGCTGCCGAACTGATGCTGGTATTTGTCCAGCCACACGCGTCCGGCGCGAAAGATCACGCCCTCCGTTTCCAGACGCAGCCGCTGCTCCAGCCCTTGCTCGCCGGGCAGAAGTATCTTGCCGCCCGCGCCCACCACGCGATGCCACGGCAGACCGCGCGCGTTATTCAGGGCCCACACCACCTGCCGCGCCCTGCCTGGAAAGCCGGCCGCTCGCGCAACCTCGCCGTAAGTGGACACCTTGCCTCTGGGAATCTTGCGAATCGTGTCGCGAATCACATCGAGCATGACAGCCCTATTGCGCGCGGTACCAGGCCAACGTCCGGCGCAAGCCTTGTTCCAGGGAATATTGCGGCCGGTGGCCGAGGTCGCGGCAGACTGCGCTCGTGTCCGCCTGCGAATCCCGCACGTCGCCCGCGCGCGGAGCTTCATAGCGCGGCGCGATCGACACGCCTTCGATTTCCTGCAGCAATCGCCATACATCATTCAGCGAGTAGCGCTGGCCGTTCCCGGCGTTGTACATTTTGCCCGCAACGCCTTCCGCTTGGGCCGCCCTAACACACAGGGACGCGACGTCCTCGACATAAGTCCAGTCGCGCGTTTGCTCGCCGTCGCCGAAGATCGTCGGCGGTCTTCGCTCGATCAAGGCTCTCATGAATAGAGAAATTACGCCCGAATAGGGGCTGGAGGGATCTTGCCGTTCGCCGTATACGTTGAAAAACCGCAACGACACGGTTTCCAAACCATAACAGGAGTGAAAAACACTGGCGTAATATTCGCCCGCCAGCTTCTGCGCCGCGTAAGGCGACTTGGGCCGCGGAGCCATGGTTTCTACTTTTGGCAACTCCGTGGTGTCTCCATACGCGGAAGAGGAGGCGGCATAGACAACACGCCCGACGCGCCCTTCCTGGCAGGCTCGGAAAACGTTGAAAGTACCATCAATATTGACTTCGTGCGACGGAATTGGCGATTGAATGGACCGTGGCACCGAAGGAATTGCGGCCAGATGAAAAACAACGTCCGCATCGGCCAGTGCACCGGCGACGGACTTGTAATCGCGAATGTCCGATCTGTCAAACTCGATGTCGGAGCTCACGTCCGCCAGATTCTCTTCGTGCCCCGTCAGGAGGTTATCGACTACGCGGACACTGCCTTCTCTCGCGGCTACCAACCTTCTCACCAACGCCGAGCCGATGAAGCCTGCGCCGCCGGTGACCACATATCGTTTCATGCAGGCGCTCCCTCGCTAGTTCTTGGTCGCCACCACAATCAGCGACAAGCCCCGCCACGGCAGGAGTCCGTCAATCAATCGCCAGATCCAGACGGTTTTGTCGAAAATCTTCAACGTAAGCTTGTTGATGCGCTGCCGCCGCAGCACCTTTCCGTAGAGCCACCAGCCTGGCGTCCCGATCTTATTGAACTGATAAGTATGCTTCTCCGCGAAGCCGTGTTTTTCAAGCAGACGGCATAACTCGCCTCTCCCGAAACGTTGCCGGTGTCCGAGAGTTTTATCCAGCGTGCCAAAAAGCGCGGTGCCTTGAGGCGCCAAAACGATGACCGAGCCTCCAGGCTTTACCACGGACGCGACGGAACTAATCAGACCGCCGACGTCTTGCACATATTCCACCACGTTGATCAACAGCGCCGTATCGAAGGGTCCTCCCGCTTCCGCAAAATCCTCAGGACGCTCAGGATCGACCTTCAATACTGACACGTTCGGTGTGCGCAGGAATCGGTTGCGCAGCGCGTGCAGGTACAGCGGATCCTTCTCGGCCGCGACATAGAGCAACCTCCGGCCCATCAGCCGGCCGCAGATATTTCCGATCCCCGCGCCGAGCTCGAGAACGGTGTCTCCCAAATGAGGCCGCAGGACTCGCGTCACCCAAGTCAGATACTGCGGCGTACCGGCAAGATTGTTGAGGAAGGCGCGTCCGTACGGCTCGGCGTACAAATCGTCGATCAGCCAAAAATGCAGGATCACCCCCAGCGCCTTCACGCCGTCTTTCCAGCCGATTTTCTTGCCTTCCTCGTACGTGCGGCCGTGATAGCTGATCGGAACCTCGTAGATTCGCAGCTTCCTCTTGGCGCACTTCATGGTGATCTCCGGCTCGAATCCGAAACGGTTGGAGCGAATCGGAATGCTCTTCAACAAGTCGGTCCGAAAAACCTTGTAGCAAGTCTCCATGTCCGTGAGGTTCAGATTGCAGAACATGTTCGAAAGCAAGGTCAGGCTCTTGTTGATCATCGTGTGCCAGAACGGCAACGCGCGTGTCTGCTCGCCCGCCAGATAGCGCGAACCGAAAACCGCGTCGGCATGCCCGTCCAGCAGAGGGCGCATCAGCCGAGGATATTCCGAAGGATCGTATTCCAGGTCGGCGTCCTGCACGATGCAAAAATCCCCACGGGCCGTCTGGATCGCGGTCCGAACCGCCGCGCCCTTGCCTTCGTTCACAGGCTTGCGCATCAGGCGTATGCAGGGCGTCTGGGCCGCCAGCCGCTCGAGGATCTCAGAAGTGCCGTCGGTGGAACAGTCGTCCACGATGACCAACTCGCGCTCCATCTCCTCCGGCAGCGGAGCCTGCAGCACTTGCGCCAGGCTGCGCTCCACCACGGTTCGCTCGTTGTATACGGGAATCAAAATGGACAGGAGCAACCTCTCAGTATAAAGAACCGACAGCGCTTCGACAAAAAATCAGATGAAAATCCCGGCGCGTCGTGTTACCAGTAGAGATTGGACCCAATCTTCGAAACCAGCTTGCCCGGCATCGAGCGGCGCGCACGGGGCAAGGTCCGCGACGTGTATGCCGCCGGAGACTGCCTGGTGATCGTCGCCACCGACCGGCTTTCGGCCTTCGACTATGTGTTGCCCACGCCCATCCCCGACAAAGGCCGCGTGCTGACCGCGTTAACGCTATTCTGGCTGGAGCTTCTGCGCGATATCGTTCCCAATCATTTGGTCTCCGCGCAGGTCGACGACTACCCTTCGGAATTTCATCCCTACCGGGATCAACTGGAAGGCCGCTCCATGCTGGTCCGCCGCGCGAAGATGATCGAAATGGAGTGCGTTGCTCGCGGCTACATTTCCGGATCGGGCTGGAAGGACTACCGTAAGAACGGAAACATCTGCGGCATCGCGCTTCCGGACGGACTGCGCGAGAGCGACCGGCTGGGCGAGCCGATTTTCACTCCGGCGACAAAAGCGCAGTCGGGTCACGATCAAAATATTTCCTTTGAAGACATGTCGCATCAAGTCGGCGCATCCGTGGCCTCCCGTTTGCGGGAATTAACGCTCGAAATTTACAGGCGCGCTGCCAGCTATGCCGAAACGCGCGGCGTCCTCATCGCCGACACCAAGTTCGAATTCGGGTTCGTGGGCGATCGGCTAATCCTGGCGGACGAGGTTCTCACGCCCGATTCCTCGCGCTTCTGGCCGCGCGTCACCTATCAGCCGGGCGGTCCCCAGCCGTCTTACGACAAACAGTACGTGCGCGATTATCTCGAGTCCATCCATTGGAACAAACAGCCGCCCGCTCCGGCCCTGCCACCCGATGTTCTCGAGCGAACCAGCGAAAAGTACCGCGAGGCTTACCGCGCGCTTACGGGAAAATCCTTATGAACTGGATCGACGGCCTTCTCATCCTCGTGGTGGGCTTGTCGATCTTGACCGGTTTCGCGGCGGGCTTCGCGCGAGTGGGCGTCGGATTCATCGCCACCGTCCTCGGAATCTTTCTCGGCTTTTGGTGCTATGGAATCGTCGGAGCGTATGTGCAGGATTATGTCAGCTCGCGCGCGATCGCCAACTTGGTCGGGTTCTTGGCGATCTTCATCGGCGTCGCGCTGGTGGGTGCGATCGTGGGAAGCATCCTCGCCAGGTTTTTCAAATGGATCGGGCTGTCCTGGTTCGACCGTTTGCTGGGTGGCGCATTCGGCGCGGTGCGCGGCATTGTGATTGCCGTGGCGCTGGTGACGGTTTTACTGGCCTTCTCGCCCTCGCCTCCGCCGCGCTCCGTCACGGATTCCAAGCTCCTGCCTTACGTGGCGGAGGTCTCCAACGTGCTGGCTCTCATGACGCCGCGCGAAATCAAGGATGCCTTCCGAGACACCAACGAAAAAGCGCACAAGGTGTGGTCGGAAAATGCTCGCCGCCAGCCGGAAGGCCCGCGCCGCGAATGAAGCTCCTGATTTTCGATCTCGACGGAACCTTGGTTGATTCTAAACTCGACCTGGTCCATTCCGTGAATGCGACCCGTGCGTCGATGCAGCTGCCTCCCATTTCGGAGCAGCTGGTTTCCTCCTACGTGGGCAGCGGCGCGCCCGTCTTGGTTCGTCGCGCGCTGGGGCCCGATGCCAGTGCGGTCGAAGTCGAACGCGCGCTCGAATATTTTCTCGGATACTATCGCGAGCACATGCTCGACAACACCCGGCTCTATCCCGGAGTCCACGAAGCGCTCGACCGGCTGCTCGACGCCGGAACCAAGATGGCGGTGTTGACCAACAAACCGGTGCGCTTTAGCCAGGCCATTATCGACGGCCTCGGCTTGGACGGTCACTTCTTTCGCGTTTATGGCGGCAACAGCTTCGAGCAAAAGAAGCCGGACCCGATCGGTATTCAAACCCTGCTCACCGAAAGCGGCATCGCGCGAGAGCGCACCATCATGGTGGGCGATAGCGGCGTGGATGTCCGCACCGCTCGCAACGCCAATGTGCAGGCCTGCGGCGTCACTTATGGATTCCAACCCGAAACCTTCGAGCAGGATCCCCCGGACATCGTCGTCGACAATATGCTGGAACTCGCCGACTACGTGCTTAACGGCAGCTGATCCGCGCAAGTTGATCGACCTTCTTCCGGGCTTTTCCGGAGTCCACCGATTCGGCGGCCAATTGCATCCCGGCGTGCAGATCGTCGGCCGCGCCGACCGCAACCAGGGCGGCGGCGGAATTCACAAGCACGATGTCACGGCGCGGGCCGCGTTCCCCCTCCAAAACCGCGAGCGCGATCCGGCGGTTCGCCGCGCGGTCGCCTCCTGCGAGATCGGCCGCCCGAGCCTCTTCCACGCCGAAATCGCCGGGGCTCCATGAAAACTCCCGGACCTGATCCCGGCGAACTTCGAAGACCGTGGTCAGGCCGGTAGTGGTGATCTCGTCCAGGGCGTCGGAACCGTGGACTACAAAAGCGCGCTCCACGCTCAGCCCCGCCAACGCTTGCGCCATGCGTGACGCGGTTTCCAACGACGGAGCGCCGATCAATTGCGACGTCGCCCCGGCCGGGTTCGTCAGCGGCCCCAGCAGATTGAAGACCGTCCGCATTTTCAGCTCCAGCCGCGCCGGTTGCGCATGCTTCATGGCTGGGTGGAAAGCGGGGGCGAACATGAATCCGATTCCGACCTCGCCGATGGCGCGCGCCACTTCCTCCGGCGTTGTCAGCAGCTCGATCCCGAGTTCCTCCAGCAAATCGGCACTCCCGCATAGGCCCGAGAGCGAACGATTGCCGTGCTTCGCGACGCGCACTCCCGCGCCCGCCACGACGAAGGCGGCGATGGTCGAAATATTGAACGTGCGCCCGCCGTCCCCGCCTGTCCCGCAAGTGTCGAGCAAAGGTTGGGAATCGACCTCCACGCGCGCGGCTTTCTCCCGCATCGCTCGCGCAAAGCCGAGCAGCTCGTCCGGCGTTTCCACTTTCATACGCAACGCCACCAGAAAAGCCGCAATTTGAGATGTGGATGCTTCGCCGTTCAGGATCGCCAGCATGGCTTGGCGCGCATCGGCCGCGGAAAGATTCTCGCGGGCGACTACGCGATGCAAGTGAGGCAACAGCATGGAGGGCGTTGCAGGTGAGTTTAGCATGCGGCACTCGCACTCACGCTAATATGGACGACGATGAGACAAATATCAGCGCGCCGGATTCAGGTTTCGTTTCTGGCGGCTTCATTGCTGCTTGCCGCGTCGATGAAAGCGCAAGGACCCGGGCGTGGCGGCCGGGCGGGCGCCGCGCATGGATCGACGGAAGCTAATACCACGGAAACGCCCGCTGCAGAGCGCTTCCCGGCGCCGCCCGCCGTCGAAACTACCTCGAAGACCAAGCACGAGATCACGATCGGCGGCCGAAATATTGCTTACACCGCAACCGCCGGAACGCTCGTCCTCAAAAAAGACGATGCCAAACCCTGGGCAAATATGTTTTACGTCGCCTATACACGCGACGACGTTCAGGACGCAAACACGCGTCCCATCACATTCTCGTTCAACGGCGGTCCGGGCGCGGCGTCGGTCTGGCTGCACATGGGCGCCCTCGGTCCGAAGCGCATCGAAATGGGTCCCGAAGGAGACCAACCAAAACCTCCCTATCATGTTTTGGACAATCAGGACACCGCTTTGGAGTTCACCGATCTGGTCTTCATCGATCCGGTGACCACTGGCTATAGCCGCGAGGCGCCGGGCGAGAATCCCGCGCAGTTCCACGGGTTCGATGGCGATCTCGAATCGGTGGCGGCTTTCATTCGCTTGTATCTGGAACGCTCCGACCGTTGGCTTTCGCCTAAGTTCCTGGCGGCCGAAAGTTACGGCACCACCCGCGCCTCCGGCCTCTCGCAATACCTGCTGGACCACGACGGCATTTATTTGAACGGTATCACTCTGATTTCCTCGGTGCTCAATTTCGAGACGATCTCGTTTTCGCCCGGCAACGATCTCCCCTACGCGCTATTCTTACCGAGCTACACCGCGACTGCGTGGTATCACAAGAAGCTGCCGCCGGATTTGCAGGCCAGCCTCGAAAAGGCCATCGGCGAATCGCGCCGGTACGCCGCGAACGAATACGTGGCGGCCTTGATGAAGGGTGACAAGCTGACCGTCGCCGAGCACTCAGGCGTCGTCAGACAAATCGCGCGCCTCACCGGACTCTCCGAGCAGTACGTAGACGAGTCGAATTTGCGGATTACAATGCAGCGCTTCGCCAAGGAACTACTGCGCAAGGAACGCCGCACCATCGGCCGCTACGATGGACGTCTGGAGGGCGCCGATCTCGACGCGGCCGGCGATAGACCCGAGTACGATCCCAGCTACGCTTCCGTGCAAGGCGTCTTCACGGCCGTCTTCAACCAATACATCCGTCAGGATTTGAAATTCGAGACCGATCTGCCGTACGAAGTCCTGACGAGTAAGGTCCAGCCCTGGGACTATAAGCGCTTCGAAAACCGGTATGTGAATGTTGCCGAAATGCTGCGCGAAGCCATGACGCAAAACCCGAATCTGAAGGTGATGATCGTCAACGGATATTACGATATGGCCACGCCGTTCTTCGCCACCGAATATACGGTCAGCCACCTGGGCCTAGGGCCGGAGCTCTCAAGCCACGTTAGCTTGGCGTACTGCGACGCCGGCCACATGCTGTACACGAAGCAAAGCTGCCTGGACAGCCTGCACAAGGACATGGCGGATTTTTATCAGAAGGCGTTGCCGGCGAAGTAGTAGGCGGACGCTCTGACTTACGAGCGCGCCTCTCGACCTTTGAGAATCGCGGCCATCACGCGCAGGCTGCGCCGTCCGTGAAATACCGCTACAACCCACAGCGGTTTTTTCTCCGGTGCGTACGCGATCACATAATCCCGCATTAGCTTGAACCGCAAATGGCGCCTGGTGAGGTTGGGGCGCTGGTAGCCCTGATTAGGAAAAGGCACCAGGGCGCCTATCCCGTCGAATATTTCTGTTATCACTCGATCGGCTGCTTCCGGGCTGTCCTCTGCTATGTGTTCGCGGATTTGGTCAAGGTCGCCAAACGTTTCGGGGTGGAGTGCAAATCCACGCATGGAGTGGCTTAGCGCCGGCGATGGGCCTCGGTCTTCTCCATCAAGCGCCGATAAGCTTCCTCGCCGTCAATTGGCTTCACCCTGCCGCTTTCCAGATCGTCAAAGCGCCGGTCGAGCATTTCGCGCGTTTGCCCCAGCTCATCAAAGTAACCGATCACCGCATCTTCGACCAGCTCCTCGCTCGGGCGGCCACTCTCCCGCGCCATCTGGTCAAGCTTCGCTTGCACATCGGGTTTGAAATGCACTTCCATTGCTTCGGCTCCTTCTTTGAGAATACCAGGGCCCACATTGGAGAATCCCCCAAAACCAAGTAACCTAGTGAATAGAGTGTCAACCGACGTTGTTCCCGCCTCCGGCCTGGTCGAAGAGCTATACACCAAGCTCGAGGACAAGGTCCGCGCGCTCCGGCCCAAGGACGACCTGTCGCAGCTCGAAAAGGCCTACCGGCTCGCCTCCGAAGCCCATCAAGGGCAGACGCGCGAATCCGGGGAGCCTTACCTGGTTCACCCGCTGAACGTCACCTTGATTCTGGCCGACATGCAGATGGACATGGTGTGCCTGGTCACCGGACTGCTGCACGACACCGTCGAAGACACCAAGCTCAGCCTCGACCAGATCCGCAAGGAGTTCGGCGACGATGTCGCGCGCTGCGTGGACGGCGTCACCAAACTCGGCAAGCTCCATTTTTATTCGCGCGAGGAACGGCAAGCCGAGAGCGTCCGCAAGATGCTGCTCGCCATGGTGAACGATATTCGCGTCGTCATCGTGAAGCTCGCCGACCGGCTCCACAACATGCGAACACTGAGCTTCCTGTCGCGCGAGCGCCAGCTTCGCATCGCGCAGGAAACCAGCGACATTTACGCGCCCATCGCCCACCGCCTCGGGATGGGCAAGATCCGCGGCGAGCTCGAAGATCTCGCGTTCCAATATCTGGAACCGGAAGCCTCCGCCGAGTTGCTCCGGGAAATCGAATCCCAGCTTCAGCAGAACGAAGAGTTCCTGAAGAAAATGCGCCACGACGTCGAAGTGAATCTCCGGCGCGAAAACATTCCGGCTCGCGTCGAAGCCCGCATCAAGCGCCCCTACTCCGTTTTCCAGAAGATGAAGCGGCAGAAGATCGCGCTCGATCAGGTGTACGATTTGCTCGCCCTGCGAATCATCACCGATTCGGTGAAGAACTGCTACGCCGCCCTCGGCGTCATTCACAACGAGTGGCACCCGATTCCCGGCCGCATCAAGGACTTCATCGCGATTCCCCGCCCCAATCTCTATCAATCGCTGCACACCTCCGTCATCGGGCAGGGCGGGCGATCGTTCGAAGTGCAGATCCGCACCGAAGAGATGCACCGGCTCGCCGAGGAGGGAATCGCCGCGCATTGGAAATACAAAGAGGGCAAAAAGGGGCCCGGCGCCGACGATCAGCGCGTCGTTTGGCTTCGGCAGTTGGTCGAGTGGCAGCAGGAGATGCACGATCCCGGAGAATTCATCTCGACGCTCAAGGTGGATCTCTACCCGGAGGAGGTCTACACATTCACGCCCATGGGCAAAGTGATTGTGCTCCCGCGCGAAGCCACGCCCATCGATTTTGCCTACTCCATTCACAGCGACGTCGGAAACACGTGCGTCGGGGCGAAGGTGAATGGGCGCATCGTTCCGCTCAAATACAACCTGAAGAACGGCGACGTGGTGGAGATCCTGACGCAATCCGGTCATCTGCCGAGCAAGGATTGGTTGTCGCTGGCCAAGACGTCGAAAGCCCGCAACAAAATCAAGCACGTGATCAACACCACCGAGCGCGCCAAGGCGGTGGAGATCGGCCAAAAGTACCTGGAACGCGAGGCCCGGCGGCTGAACGCGCAACTCGGGCGGATTACCAAAGCCGAGTTGGAGCGGGTGGCGGGCGAGTATGGCTACGGCAAGATCGAAGACCTGCACGCCGCCTTGGGTTACGGCAAATTCTCCGCGCGCCAGGTGCTGCAAAAGCTGGTTCCGGATCTGGTGGAACCGTTGCTTCCGCCCGAGCCTCCGAAACCCTCGCCGACGGCTGCCACTCCGGCCGCCGGCGGAGCGGACACAGGCGATCTGATCATCAAGGTAAAAGGCGTCGACGATTTGCTGGTGTACCGCGCCAAGTGCTGCAATCCGATTCGCGGCGAGGGGATCGTTGGATACGTGACCCGCGGCAAGGGCATCGCGGTGCACTCCACCAATTGCCCGAACGTGCAGAACCTGATGTACGAAGTGGAACGCAAGATCGACGTCGAGTGGGCGCGCGCGGCCACCGAAACCTTCCCGGTCAAGGTCATGGTTTATACCGACGATCGCCCCGGCATGCTCAATCAACTGACTTCGGTGTTATTCGCCGAGCAAAGCAATATTCGAAGCCTGGAGGCCAGTTCGGACAATAAGCGCGGAGGCGACGGCGCGGTGATCGACATGACCATCGAAATCCGCGATAAGAAGCAGCTCGAGCGCGTGACCGCCGCTATCCGCCGCATCTCGGGCGTTCGCGACGTGGAGCGCATCCAATGAGCGCCGCCGATCCTTCCCTGGGAATGATGGAAACGCAAGCCGAGCCCGAACACATCGCGATCTCCAAGTCCAAGGGGATTCAGATCGATTGGAAAGGCGGCCATCACAGCAAGTATTCTCTGGCGTACTTGCGCGACAAATGTCCTTGCGCGAGCTGCACCGGCGCTCACGGAACCGAGCCGCAGCAAAGCAACTATTCGACTCCGCTCGCAGGCCCCTTCCCGCTGTTCCAACCGACGTTGAAGATGCTGTCGGTGGAACCAATGGGTCACTACGCGTTCCAGATCGCATGGAGCGACGGCCATAGCACCGGCATCTACTCCTACGACCATTTGCGCAGGATCTGCCCGTGCGACGAGTGCAAGCAGACGTTCAGCCAATAAGCGGCGGCAGGAAACGGCCCGTGCGCGGCGCCCAAGCGCGGTATGCGCCCCCAAAGGTTGCTTCCATCAGAGCATCCTCTTTCCGCACGCGAGTAACCATGACCGCAGTCAGTGCGCCACCAAAAAAGACGCCGACCAACCAGTTGGCCGAGAGCAGAAAGAATGCCAGAACAATTCCGTACAGCGCCGTGTAAATCGGATGTCGTATCCGGCTGTACGGCCCCGTGGTCACCAAATACTGCTCGGGTCTCACTTCCAATGTTCCGGAGAAGTTACGCCCCAGTTCGTGATGCGACCAAACCAGCAAGATCAAAGCGCCGAAGCCTAAGACCGCGCCCGCCCATCGCAACCAACTCCACAACGGAACCAGCGCCCACGACATCCAGGCCGGCTGTACGAGGACGACGATCAGCGCCGCAAGTCCGAGCAATCCGGCCGTGAGTCGCAGAGCGATGTTGAGTGTCCCTTCCAAACGCCGGGCCTCACGCGCGCCGAACGATCGCGCCTGGTAGTACGCCCGCACGACGACAGTGCACGCCAGCAGCGCTCCCAGCAGCACGCGGAACTGAGCATCTGGCTGCATTTCACTTGCTCGTCGAGATCGCCGGCGGCAAGTTCGACCGGCGGCGCACCTCACCGCGTAGCGCGTCATCCACCGCAACGTGATTTCTTTCGAGCGTTTCTCCCAATACCTGGTCGATCGAGACCCGCGCATGACTGTAGGCGGACAGCGCCGTGACTTCCGCCGACTCCGCCGCCAGCAAACTGCCCTGCGCCGCCACTACATCGTTCAGAGTCGCCGACCCGAACGAGAACATTTGCTGCTCTTTCTCGAGCAAATCCCGCTGGAGTTCCCGGCTGGCGGACGATTGACTGTAGCGCGCGCGAGCCTGCCTCAGGGCGATCATTTGGTTCGAAATGTCCACCTCGATCTGATTCAAATTTCTGCGCTCGATCAGATCGCCTTGCTTCAACTGCAACTGGTCGATTCCATAATCGCCTTGCGCGACATGGTTGCCCTCTAGAATCTGGAAATACAGGGCTGCTCGATCCGTCGGGTAATCGCGCCGAAAGATTTGCGCGAAAGCGGTGCCTGCGCCGCCGGCGAAAGCCGGATAGGTCGGCCCGGCCGCCGGGTTGGGTTTGCCGGCCTGGCCAATATCCGAAACCGCCGCGAAGCCTTGCAGAGTGGGCAGTATGCCATTGACGGTCCCCAGCGCCCGAATCTCCTGTTGCTCATCCCCGATTTTTGCGATTGCAACATCGGGCCGATGCGCCAAGGCCCGCGCCAACAGATCTCGCAACGCGGGCAGGTCGTCGGTTTCCGGAACCTCCATCCGGTCGAGAGGCGTGATGTTTACTTCGTCGATCAGCGGATCCGCCAGACCTTCTCGGCTCAGCACGTTCTTAACGAGCAATTCCTGCTGCCGCAAATTCGCTTGGGCAATCGCCAGCTCCTGTCTCCGCGTCGAGACGCCGGCTTCTGCACGATACGATTCCACCCTGGCTACCGCACCGAGTTCGATTTGCTTCTTCGTATCTTCGAGCGTTTTCTGCGCTCCTTCGAGAGCCCTTCGCCGCACCTTCAGCTCGTCCTGGCTGGCCGCCAGATCCCAGTACAAGTTCAGGACGTTGGCGACCAGATTCAACAACTGCGATCGGAATGTCTCCCGCGCAGCGGTGACACCCTTTTCGTGCACCGTAATATCGCGCGCATTCACCGCCTTGCCGAAGCCTTGCAGAAAATTGTGCTTGATGAAAAGCTGAACCACGGGCGACACATCCGGATTGATCAGATCGGCCGGCGAATTCTCTTTCAAGTATGAGTAATTCGCCGTGGCTTGCACGAAGCCGCCCGTCAAGAGTCCTTGCTGCACAAACGAATTGACTTGATTGTGGGTGTCGATCAGAGACGGGGCCTCGCTCAGAATCGTGTCCGGAAACAGAGAAGTCGTATGCGAAAAGACGGTGGTGTTCTGGAACACCGGATCGAGATTCGGCGCGATGGGCCCGACTTGCGAAATCACGGTATTGGTCCCAGTGCCGGCTCCGCCGCCCGCGCTGCTTGACAGACCTGCCGCCTGCGCCGCCCCGGCCACGCCTTGCCCGCTGGTGACTTGATTTACGGCCGCGCTGCCGTTGGTGACGCCGCGCAAAGGGCCGCCTGCTTGAGAACGCTCCAGCTCCCATTCGGCGCTCACCGGCCCATAGCGGTCTATCTCCAAATCGAGATTGTTCTCGATCGCGATGGCAATCGCATCCTGCACCGTCAGATACAACGTTCCAGCCCGGATCAGGCCGCTCATCCGGTCCCGATTCTTCAGATGGTCCGGGGAAACCTTCGCGCCCTTGTAGGGGCGCACCGCGAGCGGAGCTTGCGGCCTCTCGACTTGCGGCTCCTGAGCGGCGAGTTGAGATGCCAGACTGCCGCAGGCGCAGAATACGGCCATGGCCGCCCGCGGCATCCTCGACGCCGGTCGATCATTTCTCATTTGGGCGCCCCTTCGGGTAGCAAGGAAGAACGCGCCACCTTGCCTGCCCGAGCCTCCTCCATCGAGACGCCGTTCACGTCCAGCGTCTGACCCACGGCTTCGTCGAACGCGATTCGTGCGTGCGTATAATTCGCCATGGCCTGGATTTCCGCGTTCTGATCGCCGTTCAAGTCGCGCTGCGCCTGCACGACGCTGGCGATCGTCGATTCGCCGAATCGAAACCGGTTCTGCTCGGCCTCCAAAGTCTGCTGCGCCAGAACGCGCGTCGCAACCACTGACTCGTATCGGGCGCGCGCCACCCGCAATTGGATTACGGCATTTTGCACGTCCACGCGCACCTGATTCGTCGCCTTTTGAAGCTGCAATTCGTTTTGCCGGACGTTGAGTTGGTCGGCTACATAGTCGGCCTGCGCCGCTCTATTGCGAAAGGGAATGTTCAGCGAAAGCGAAGCGGAGTAGTTTGGATAATTTCGCTGAAAAATCTGGCCGGCCAGATTTCCATACCCGCCCACGAAAGCCGGGATCGGCAATTCTCCGAACTGGGCGCTCGCCGGGTTGATCGTGCCCGTCAAACCGTTGTTGGTCAGCTCGAAGAAAGCCTGCAAGGTTGGCAGCAAGGCGTTCTTGGTGCCGGCCAGATTGATCTTGCTGCTCTCGGTATTGATCCGGATCTGCTCCAGTTCTGGCCGGCTCTCCAGGGCCTGCCGCACCAGCTCCGAATTCGCTTTCAAGTCCTCCTTATCCGGAACCACGATGTGATCGAGCGGGATGATGTGCACGTCGTCCAGCCACGCGCTCTCCACGCCGTTTCTGCTCAGCGCGTTCTTGAGCACCGTTTCCTGCTGCGCCACGTTGGTCTGCGCGATCAGGACGTTTTCCTTATCGGTGGAGACCTCCGCCGCAGCGCGCGTCACTTCGATGGCCGGCAGCGTCCCCAGCCTCACCTGGTTCTGGTTGTCTTCATAGAGCTTTTGCGCCGTGGCCAGCGCCTGTTCCTGGATGCGCACATTCTGGTTGAAACTCACCAGATCCCAATACAAATTCAAAATGGCGGAAACAGTGGTGATCACCTGATACTTCAGTTGCAGGTCGCTCACCTTCATATTGTTTTTCGCCACTCGAATAAAGCGATTGTTGACGGCTAGTCCAAAACCCTGGAGCAGGTTTTGAGTGATTTGAAGATCTATGAAGCCTTGCGTATATGGATCCAGTACGTACGCCGGACTGTTCACCTGGTTCCGAAAGCTGTAATAAAGAAGTTGCGTGCTGGTTCCCGTGAGGAACGATTGAGAGTACCCAAACTCGTACAACCGCGAGTTGTTGATTTGCACCGGGACCTCGCCGAGAATCTGGTTGGTAAGCGGCGTGGTGGCGTGCGTGTAACTGGCGTATGCAAACAGCGACGGATCCAGGACCGGGGGTTGCGCTCCGATTGAAAACACCACGCCTCCCCCCGAGGTCACGCCCGATCCGCTCTCCGGCAGACCGACGGATTGCACGTTTACTCCAGCGGTGCTCACGCTCGAAGGCCCGGGCGCAATCGGTTGCCCAATGCTGCGCAACGGAGCCCCTCCCTGGGTGCGCCGCATCACTTCGCGCGCCAGGGGCGTTGCATAGCGCTGCACCGCTATGTCGAGATTGTTTTCGAGCGCCAGCGCGATTACGTCCTGAACCGATAGGTAGAGATTCCCGGCGCGCACCAGCGACTCCAGCCGTTGCGAATTCGAGAGCCGCACCGCCGCCACCCGGCGCTTCTCCAAATGGAACGGCCGCAGCACATGGCCGACGATGGGCAGCTCTTTGGGCGTCTCGATGGACACTTCCGATGTCTGAGCCGCTGCGAACCCAACCACGCTGCTGAACACAATTATCGAGAGTCTTCGGGAATAGCTCATTTTGAACTGAGTGCTAACCAATGGCACACGGCCTTCCTCATCAATGATTTGTCGGAGTCAAAGTGCAATTTCACTTCCAGTGTGCCCGGTCGCCGATACACAGGTTTCGGGCGAGGTTTGGACCGTCTCAACTTCCGAGAGATCATATCCTCACATTACAGTGTCCGATTTCGCTACGCGCTGTTCGATTTTGCCACGGTCGCCCCGCCTTCCGGGCCGGGTAGGCCGGGAATTTTTGCAAAACGAACCCAACAACGGGCTGAGTTTTAACGTGTGCGTAACTCAGAAGACCATTGACTCGGAGGCTGCATTCGGTCCAAACTTGAGGCGACGGGAAGCGGGTGGATTCCAGCCTGCGAGGATTGTAGTGCGCCCACAGTCCGTACCGCTAGAGAATTGGGCCAAAAGGAGTCTGCTTGAAGAAACTGTTTATCGGCAACCTTCCCTACCAAGCCAGCGAGGCCGAGCTGCAGGATTGGTTTTCGCGGGCTGGTTTTCATGCCGATTCCGTCCAGATCATTCGCGACAAGTTCACGGGAGATCCGCGCGGATTCGGCTTTGCGGAGTTTGGGAACGACGAAGAAGCGGAACGGGTGGTTCAGAGCTGCAATGGCCAGGACTTCCTCGGCCGATCGCTGGTAGTCAATGAAGCGCGGCCCATGCGCGAAGGCGGTGGCGGAGGCGGCGGTGGTGGTGGCCGCGGCGGCAGGCCTTCCGGAGGTGGTGGCGGGCGCGGTGGTCGGGGGCGCGATCGCTAGTCCATTTTACGGAATTCTTACAACTCCCTAACCTACTCATGCCATGAGCGCTTTCTAATGGAGACATGCATGGCAAAGCACGCTCCGCTGGATTACTAGCTTCTCTCTTCTTAGCCGCGGTATCGGCCTGGGCGTCCGACGACCAAACCCAGCCGACGGCTTCCTACGTGGACGCATCCCGCTCCACCTTGCTCCTCGAGGTGGATGGCAAGCAGTACCTTGTCAACGTGGCCGCGCACAGCGTCAACGACGCGCCGCCTGCGTCCAGCGTCGCGGCGTCACCCACCCCCGACCTGTTTCGCCGGAACTGCTCCGTTTGCCACGGCGACTCGGGTCAGGGTAAAGCGGCTGCCGGAACCCCCAACTTTACCGAACCCGCATTCCAACGCCGCCTCAGCGCCGTCGAGATGGTCAGCGCCATCCACAACGGAAAAGGTCGCATGCCGGCTTGGTCGGGCAAGCTGTCGGATTCTCAGATCACGGAGCTTGTTACCTACGTTCGGTCCTTGGCGCAGGCGGAAATCGCGACCAAACCGGGGATCTATAAACCCGGTGACGACGTGCTCATGAGCCTTCCCACCGGCCGGCCGGTGGACGAGCACGGACTGTTTGTGAATTTCTCGCATCGTTTTCCTTACGATTCCGCCGTCTCGGGGACCTCGCGCGGCTCGGAGTTGTTCGGCCTCGACAATTTCGCGCTCTCCTCCTTCGGCATTCGATACGGTGTCACTGACAAGCTCTCCGTGGACGTCTGGCGCTCACCCTCTTTCATCGGGCGACCTATCCAGCTCATGGCCGCCTATAACCTCCTCGACGAACATCACGGCGACCCCTTGAACTTCGCGGTTCGCGTGTCTATCGAAGGCCAGGACAATTTCAAGAAAAACTACACGGAGAACATCGAAGCGATTTTCTCGCGCAGCCTGACATCCCGTGCGCAATTCTACGCCGTACCCACGGCTTCCTTCAATGATCGGCGTCTGGTGCAGGGCGCGATCGTCTCCGATCAGATCCCGGATCTTCCGGGAATCAACTCGTTTTCGATCGGTTTCGGGCTCGCGGTGGACATCCGGCCAACCGTGGCGCTGGTCAGCGAAGTCATCCCGACTTTGGTGAATGGCGGCGCATTAGGCATCCATCGCCCCGCCTATTCGTTCGGCATCCAAAAGAAAATCTATCGGCATGCGTTTACGTTGGGTCTGATGAACAGTCCTGGCACCACGGTTTCCCAGCGCGCCGGCACGCGCGCGACATTCCTGGGCGAACCTAACGCCGACACGCCCGCCGGCCTGTTTTTCGGCTTCGATATTACACGCCAGATCCACTAAGTAGACAAGTTTCCAAGCGCTGCTATACTATGGGTTTAGCGCTCCCTGCGGCGAGGTTTGGTGTGTACTTAAGCGTCAAGGAGCTGGAACTAAAGAAGGTTCGTTTCGACGTAGCCTTCCCTCCCGGCGAGATCGATTTTTCCGACTCCGGGTTGTCCCAGCAAACGATGGTCGAGGCGATAGGTTCCGCCGAACTTCTAGCGAACACGCTGGGGGAGATCCGAATTCAGGGCCATCTGTCCGTCAGAATGGGAGCCGAGTGCGACCGCTGCCTGGAACCGGCTGAATTCCCGATCGATTCGCAGTTCGATCTGTTCTATCGTCCGGCCGTCGAGGCCCGCGCCGAAAGCGAGGTCGAGATCGATCCTGGAGAGACCGAGATCGCCTATTACGAAGGCGGCGGTATCGAGTTGAAGGACGTTTTAAGGGAGTTTGTGTTGCTTGCGATGCCGATGCAGAGAATTTGCCGGACGGATTGCCGCGGCATCTGCCCCCTCTGCGGCCAGGACCGCAATCTCCAGGCTTGCGGTTGCGAGCCCAAACCCCGCGACGACCGTTGGGCGGCGCTGAAAAAACTTCAAACCAAAGGAACTTAGATGCCTAATCCAAAAAGACGACACTCCAAGCGGCGCACCTCTACTCGCAGAGCGCACGACGGCCTGCGCGCGCCGAGCGTGGCGGAGTGTCCCCAATGCCATGAACCGAAGATGCCCCATCGCGCTTGTCCCCACTGCGGCCAATATAAGGGCCGCGAAGTGATCGAAGTGGCCGAGGAGTAGCGTTGGCCGAACTGATATAGTCTTCATTGCATGGTAACCGTCGCCGTTGACGCTATGGGTGGCGATCACGCCCCGAAATCGGAAGTCGATGGAGCCATTCGCGCCGCCCGTTCCCTGGGCGTCCGGGTTATTCTTGTAGGCCAACAAGACATTCTCCGCCAGGAACTTGCCCAGCACGAAGGAATCGAAGAGCTCCCCATCGACATCCAACACGCTAGCGAAGTGGTCACCATGGAGGACAGCGCCGCTAAGTCTGTTCGGACCAAGCGCGATAGTTCCATTCGCGTGGCCGCGCGGCTGGTTCGGGACGGCGTGGCGCAGGGCCTGGTGTCGGCCGGCAATACCGGCGCCGTGATGGCCACCGCCAAGATGGTGCTCGGCATGATTCCGGGCGCGGACCGTCCAGCGCTGGCTTCGGCCTTTCCCACGCTCAAGGGCACTCCCGTGGTGGTCGTCGACGTCGGCGCGAACGTCGACTGCTCGGCTCGCATGCTCTCCCAGTTTGCCGTCATGGGCGAGATTTACTCTCGCGTGATCTTTCACAGCGAGCGGCCGCGCGTCGGGCTGCTCTCCATCGGCGAAGAAGAGCACAAAGGAAACGAGCTGACGCGCGCCGCTACGCCCCTGCTCAAGGCGCTGCCCATCCATTTCATCGGAAATGTGGAAGGCCGGGACATCTATACGGGCGATATCGACGTAATAGTTTGTGACGGGTTCATCGGGAACGTCGCTTTGAAAGTCAGCGAAGGCCTGGTGGACATGATCTATAAGATGCTACGCGAATCGCTGGAAGCAACCATAACGCGCAAGATTGGATACGTCCTCTCGCGTACGGCTTTTCAGGACTTCAAGAAGCGCGTGGATTATTCCGAGTACGGCGGCGTCCCGCTGCTGGGCGTCAAGGGCGTTTGCATCATTACTCACGGCCGCTCGAATGCTAACGCGATCAAGAACTCGATCCGCGTCGCGGCCGAATTCGCCGGCGGGAACATCAATCAGCACATCGAGACCGGCTTGGCGAACGGACATCTCACAACGGTCACCTCTGCGGCGAGGGCGGATTAACGTGCGCCGCCTGCTGGCCGCGGCTTTTCTCGCGGCGGTCTCGCTGTCCGCGGCCGTCGAAGACCCGGTCCAATGGACGCTCACGCTCGATTCCAAATCGGCGCCGCCGGGATCGCACGTCCTGGCGCGCCTTTCCGCCAAAGTCGATCCCGGCTGGCACGTCTATTCGCTCACTACGCCGCCCGGCCCAATCCCGACCAGCGCGAAAATCCTGGACAATCCCGCGGTCGCCGGATTCAAGGTCTACCAGCCCAAACCGGTGCGCGGCCCCGACCCCAGCTTCGGGGTGACCGAAACGTTCGCCGATCAAGTGGTTCTGTTGCTGGACGTCGAGTTGAAAAAGGACGCGCCGCCGGGAGCCACCGAACTCACCGCTCAAGTTCGCTATCAGTGCTGTAACGACAGCAAGTGCCTGCCGCCCAAGCGCAAGCAGGCTGCGGCGACGATCAACATCGACGCATCCGCGCAAGCGGCAGCAATCTCGATTCCGGCGGGTTACACGGAGGTTCCGGTTAAGCCTGTGGCGGCCGCAACATCGGCGTCGGCTGCGCCCCCGATCGCGGCGCCCACCCCGCTGCCCTCCGACTTCGGCTTGTTCTTGCTGACCGCCTTCGGCGCGGGACTCGCGGCCATCTTCACCCCCTGCGTGTTCCCGATGATCCCGTTCACGGTCTCCTATTTCCTGAACCGCCACACCGGTAATCGGCGCGACGGCATCATGCAGGCGGTGGTCTTCTGCGCCGGCGTCATCGTTTTCTTCACCGGGCTCGGGTTCCTTGTAAAATCGATCGCCGGCCCCATCGGAGTGGTGAAGCTGGGCAACAGTCCTTGGGTTAACAGCGTTATCGGTCTAGTATTTGTCGTGTTCGGGCTGAGCCTGCTGGGCGCCTACGAATTGACCTTGCCCTCCGGATTGCTCACGCGGATGAATCGAGCCTCTGAAGGCGGCGGCTATTTCGGGACGCTGATCATGGGGCTTACGTTCACTCTGACATCGTTCGCCTGCATCGGGCCGATTGTCGGACCCTTGCTGGTAGCTTCGGTGCAGTCGAGCGGCCTCCAGCCGGTGCTAGGCATGGCGTCTTTCGCAACCGGCCTCGCTGCGCCGTTTTTCCTGCTCGCCCTATTTCCTTCGTTCTTACAAAAGCTGCCGAAGAGCGGCGGCTGGCTCATGCGCGTCAAAGTTGTGCTCGGTTTCGTGGTGCTGGCCATTTCGCTCAAATATCTGAGCACCGCCGATCAAATCTGGCAGACCGGCCTCATTTCGCGCGAACTTTTCATCGCCGCTTGGGTAGTGCTGTTCGCCCTGCCCGGACTCTATTTGCTCGGGTATGTGCGCCTGGAAGGGATCAAAGCCGACGACCACTTGGGCGTGGGCCGCATGCTGATCGGAACCGTGTTCCTGATCTTCTCCATCAGTTTGCTGCCGGGCCTGTTCGGCGCGACGCTCGGAAATCTGGAAGCCGTCATTCCGGTGCAAGCCAAGAATGTCGCGCTGGGGCCGCGCGGCGCCGACGCCCCGGTGTGGTTGAAGGACCAGTATCGCGAAGCGCTCGCCAAGGCGCGCCAGGAGAACAAACTGGTGTTCGTCAATTTCACCGGCAACGCCTGCACGAACTGCCACTGGATGAAGGCCAACATGTTCCCGCGCCCGGAAATCGCGCCGCTGCTCAAGG
>Ga0302326_10005023_pt1 | contig 30324 bp, 35 predicted proteins | sample Palsa_T0_3_FD_202264 | JGI IMG/M metagenome (GOLD analysis project Ga0302326, IMG submission 202264) | Peat permafrost microbial communities from Stordalen Mire near Abisko, Sweden - Palsa_T0_3 | ecosystem: Environmental > Terrestrial > Soil > Palsa > Peat permafrost | place: Sweden: Abisko... | reverse complement strand
CTCGGTGATATCCCCGACGAAACGGCCAATCTCGTCTTAAAAGAATACCAAAGCATGGCCGGTCCGAAAAAAGCCGTTATCCAGGGTGGGCCGGAGTACGCCGAAAAAGTATTGTTGAAATCGAGCGCACCGAACGGAACCAAAACCGCGGTTCACGAAATCATCGCGTCGAGCAAGACCTCGTCGCAAGCCCTCGAAGTTGTGCGTACCGCGCCTCCCGACCGCTTGGCTGCCGCTCTCAAGGAAGAGCTCCCGCAAACCATCGCGCTCATCTTGTTGCACATCGACGGCAAAGCTGCCGGCACTGCCTTGTCCTTGCTCCCTGAGGAGTCACGCGCGCAAGCCGTCGGGCGGCTTGCCCAAATGAAAGCTTCCTCCCCCGAACTCGTGAGCAAAATCCTCACCACATTTGCCCGCAAGCTGCGCACGGAAACCGCTGCCGCCGAACCTGTCCGCCGCGAGGTAGGCGGCGTAAAAGTCGTGGCAGATTTGCTGAACCAGACTCCGGGCAAGGTCACCACGCAAATCCTCGATTCCATCGAAAAGGAAAACGGGGACCTCGCCGCTTCGATCCGCAACCAGATGTTTACGTTCGAGGATTTCATCAAAATTCCGGACGAGGGAATCCGCGAATTGTTGGCTCAAGTCGACAAGAAAGCGCTCGCGACCGCGCTCAAGATCGCCACGGACGAACTGCAAGCCCACTTTTTTAAATCCATGTCGTCTCGCGCCGTCGAAATGCTGAAGGAAGACACGGAGGCACTCGGCAATCTTCGTGCCAAGGATATCGCCAAAGCGGAAGCCGAAATCGTCGCCGTCGCGCGCAAACTGGAATCGGAAGGCAAGTTGGTCCTGCGAGACAACGAAGAGGAAGAAAATGCCTGATTCCAATTCCGCCGCGCCTCCGCCCGCGGAAAAAGCGCAGCCGTTTTTATACGCTCCGCCAAGCGGCGAAAGGCCGCGAACATCGGCGGGCCCGAACGGCGGCGATTCCGCCCCGGAGAATTCGCACTCCGATCCCTCCGCGCAGAAGGCCTACGAAAAGGGATTGGCCGAAGGCAAAGCCGCCGCGCGAGCGGAATCCGAAAAAGCAGCCGCCGAATTGCGAGGCCAGATCTCCGATGCCTTGCGTGCCTTTTCAAAAGATCGCGCGAACTACTTCGGCCGAGTCGAACCGGAAGTGGTCCGGCTTGCGCTGTCCATCGCCCGGAAAATCCTGCACCGGGAATCGCGCATCGATCCTTTGGTGCTCACGGGCGTCGTGCACGTCGCGCTTCAAAAACTCAACGGCGACACGCGAATCACCCTTCGCGCCCACCATGACGAAGTCCGCTTCTGGAACGACTATTTCAAACAGTCGGAAGACATTTTCCCCACCGTCACCGTGGCCGCCGATCCATCCCTTTCGCATGGCCACTGCGTTCTGGAGACCGACTTTGGCACGACCGAGATCAGTCTCGATATGCAGTTAAAGGAAATCGAGCAAGGTTTCTTCGATCTGCTCGAGCAACGCCCGAAGGGAGAAAAGTGAGCGAGGAAAATTCGTTAAATCCTTTTTTCCGGCGGCTCCACGAATTCTCCGCGGTGCGCTGGACTGGCCGAGTCATTAAGTCCATCGATTATCTGATTGAATCCGACGGCCCGTTCAGTTCCGTCGGGGAAGGTTGCGCGATTCTGACGTCCGATGGCCGCACGCTCGATGGCGAAATCGTCGGCTTTCGCGGCAAGACGGTGCTATCCATGCCGCTTGAGCGCCCCGTCGGAGTCCGCTACGGCGATCGCATCGTCACGCGCGGCACGCGCCCCGCCATCCGTGTCGGCAAGACCTTGCTCGGCCGCGTCATTGATGGTTCAGGCCGCCCGCTCGACGGCAAAGGCCCCACGGGCGGCCGCGAGTATCGCATCATCTCTGGAGACGCTCCCGCGCCGCTCTCCCGCGCCCTCATCCGCGAACCTCTTGGCTGCGGCGTCCGCGCCATCGACGGCCTGCTGGCCACCGGTCGCGGCCAGCGCGTCGGAATATTCGGCGGCAGTGGAGTAGGGAAGAGCACGCTCATCAGCATGATGGCGCGCGGCACCTCGGCGGACTTGACGGTGCTCGCGCTCGTCGGAGAACGCGGGCGCGAAGTGCAGGAACTCCTCGTCGACGCTATCGGCGAGAAGGGGATTGAGCGCTGCGTCGTGGTCGTTTCCACATCGGACCAGCCCCCGCTTTCCAGAATTCGGGCCGCGCTCGCGGCCACGACCGTGGCCGAATATTTTGCGGCGCAAGGGATGAACGTCCTACTCGTCGTGGATTCGCTGACGCGATTTGCAATGGCCCAGCGCGAGATTGGCCTTGCGGCAGGAGAACCTCCCACGGCCAAGGGTTACACGCCCTCCGTGTTTACGCTGCTCGCGCGCCTCCTCGAACGCGCCGGACATTTTGGAACCGGAAGCATCACCGGATTCTACACGGTACTCATGGAAGGCGATGACCAGCAGGACCCGCTCGTCGATGCGGTTCGCGCCATTCTAGACGGACACATCATGCTGGACAGGCGCCTGGCGGCGCAGGGCCATTACCCCCCTATTTCGATTTTGGACAGCGTCAGCCGTCTCATGCCGGCCGTGAGCACTCCGGCGCAACTTGCGAAAGCGCAACGAATAAGGGCCATGCTCTCTTCCTACAACGCTTCCGAAGATTTGATTCGCGTGGGCGCCTACCAGAAGGGCGGCGACGCCCTCCTCGATCAAGCGCTGGCCGCGCTGCCGGCCCTCAACGCATTTCTTCGCCAGAAAAAAGACGACCTGGCCCCCTTGAACCAAACCATCGAAGCCCTGATGGCCTTGCCCGGCTGAATATTTCATGGCCTTTCACTTCACTCTCAAGGGGCTTCTAAGGCTGCGCCTAAGCCTGGAGCGTGCGGAGCTGCAAAAACTGAAAGCCATCGCCGGAGCCGTGGCGGCCGCGCGCGCTGAAGTCGAGTCGGTGGAAAAAGAAATAGAAGCACGGCGCCGCGCCTTTGCTGCATTGCTGGCCGAGGGACTGACTGGAGCGGAATGGCACTTCGAGATCGCCAGGGAGGCGTCTCTGCTCGCACTGCGAGCCGAGCTTTTGAAAAAGCTCGCCGACCTCGAAGAAAAAAGAAAGCAGCAGCAAGCCCGTTACATTCAAGCGCACCAGCAGCGCGAAATTCTGTCCAACCTGCGGGAGCGCCAGCTCGCCGCGTATGAACTCGAAGAGTCGCGCCGCGCGCAACAACGCATCGATGAATTGTTTCTGATCAGGACCATTTCCTCCTCTGGCAAATAGATCTATCTTCCAATTTTCCATCGGGCCGGCAATGCAGCGCCCGTTTGCCTACCACTCGGCAGCGGCTTTCCTAGCTGGCATCGTTTGCGCCTCGGCAAAATTCGCAAAAACTTTAGCGCTCTTATTAATTGTCATATTTTCAGGAAGTTAAGCCATCGTTTCTGGCCGATAAATTCGTGTGCCACTTTGGCTACGCATGTGCATTAGGTCTGCGCGGCGAAGGTTAACCCAATGGCAGGAGTGTCCATTTCGAGTTCGCTTTCGGCCGCGCCGGCGACGGCCGATTCCAATATGGCGACGAACATTTCACCGAATTCGCAGGACGCTTCGCTCGATGCCCAGAGCTTCGCGTCGCTCCTTTCCTTGTCGCTGATGCCGCTTGCGGTTCCCGCGATATCGGCCGCATTGCCTCTAAATCTGGAGGGTGGAGTAAAAGGCAGCGGCAGCGCGGCCGGCGAACTGCCGGAACCAAACGCGCGCCTTACTGTCGCGGCCTCGCCGACGGCTCTACCAACTAGGAAATTGGCCGCGAGCCGGTCCGAGGACCTTTTTCCTACTTCAGGCACCGGAATTGCGGAGTTTATAATCCCTGCAAACTATTCAAATGCATCTGCGGAACCTATTCCGGTCTTACCTGCTGGCTTCCCTGAAGCTTTGAAATTCGGCGCCGACAGCGATTCGGTTCCGGCATCTTCAACCAATTCACAAATCCCAACGGCAGAACAAGAACAAACACTCGAAAAGGGTGCGGCGGGAATCGATTCTTCGCAAGCGACTCCAACGGTTCCGACGGAACTCACAGGATTGGCTACCTCCCCGATCGACCTTTCCGGCGCCGCTTCCGCGTCCGCGCCGGCCTTGCAGCAAACATCCACGCCAGCGGGTGCGGCTCCCGCTGGAGTTTGGGGTGTGCCTCCACGCTCAGTTGCGGGACGTACGGATGTATCACAAGCTGCGCCACAGGCTTCCATCGAAGCGGAGCCTTCCATCGCTTCGCAAGCGGATGCGCAAGTGTTACCGATACGTTCTTTCACCCAATGGATAAGGGTTGCCGCCCCACTTGATCAATCCAAGCTGGCACAGATTTCCGGCGCGAACGCGCCTTCTTCCGCTAGCGCGGTTTCTGGAAATGCTTCGAATTCGGTCAGCCCGACCGACGCAGTTGAGCCGATGCAGTTGGTAAGCGCGGAACCCAGCGTGCTTCGCGCCCAGCCTGACGAGAGATTTGCGGGCCGTGCGGACCAGCCAGACTCCGCGCCCACCATCCCGTCGGAACCTGCAACTGCGGGAAATGGGACCGCGCAATCGCCGTCTTTGCCGGTGAACACGCTGCAAAAATTCACGAATGCCGCAGTGAGCCTCGAACCAGCGAATGCACAGCAATCGGCGGCCAGCCATACGACAAGCGCGGAGGCTGTGGCATTGTTGTTGCGCTCTTCAACCGAGCAAGCTGCGGGAACTGGAAAAGTCCCATCACCGGATTTGCCGACGGACGCGCCACAACAAGACACGAATGCCGCGGCGGCCCTCGAACCGGCGAATCCACGGGAATCAGCAGCCGCTCAGGCAGCAGGCGTCGAAGCTGCGGCGTTGTCGCCTCGCCCCGCCAAGCAAGTCGCGGGTGTTGCCGCGCTTCCTGACCACCCGGCTCAACCGGCGCAACGCCAGAGTCTGGACGCGGCCAGCCGCGTGCAGCCGCTGTTGGCTTCCCGCGCAGCCGCTGTGGTTGCGCGCACAATTCAGAGCAGCGCTTCGGATACAAGTGCGGTTCGCGCGTCCAAGGGCTCGTCGAAGGAAACCTTCCAATATAAATCCTCGCGCACGGAGGCGAGTGGCGCAGCCACTTCCTCTCCCGGTCCCGCACCCTCGTCCGGCAACGCGAAATACATGGGCGGCCAAAAATTCACAAACGGCCAATCAATTCAGGCGAACGATGCCTCATCCGCCCCGGATACGGACGATTCCTCCATCGAAGCGCCAGCCGCGCTGCAATCGCCGTCGGACGTATCTCCTCCAAGCGCGGCGTCCACCGCGGCCTCCCTCTCTAGCTCGGCCGAAAATTCAACCTCAGCTGCGTTTCTGGACACCCCTGGAACATCCGCTTCCAATCCCAGTTTCGGCGGGGCACCTGACAATTCCAGCGATCCCTCGCGAAACGATGCAAGTAGCGATCAGGGAAATCGTGCTTCCGCCTCGGCGACCGATCACAAGGATGCCGGATCGGCACCATCGAGTGCCGACACAGCGACGGCGGAGCCGCTGAAGTTTGGGTCGCCGCTCGGGCCCTCGTCCTCCTCTCCTGCGGGAACTGTAGACCCCGCCAACGGGAACGCTCCCGCGAGTGCGTCCGCGCCGATCTCGAAAGGCCACTCAAACGATCCGCCGAACGCCTCCCCTGCGAGCGCCGAGCCCGCGTCCGCGCAGATTCCCTCCGCGCAAGTTGCGGCCCAGATCGCGAAGTCGGACGTAAAGATCGCCATGCACGGTGGCGAACTCGGCTCCATGGAATTGCACGCCAAAATGGCCGGCGAAGAGGTTTCCGCGTCTATCACCGTCGAGCACCACGATGCGCATTCGATGCTCACGAGCGATTTGCCTGCGCTTCATCAGGCGTTGAACGACCGCCAGCTTCGCGTGAGCGAAATCCTTCTGCTTCACAACTCGCTTTCCTCCGGCGGCTCGTCCGAAGATGGACCGAACGCTCAGAGTGATGGCGGAACGTCGTCGCGGCAATCGAGCGGTTCGCAGAGGGTTGCGGGCGAAGGATCCGCGTCCCTCGACGATGCGCCGAGCGCACGGGCCGGCAGCATCGGGATATTCGATTCCAGAGGAAGACTCAGCGTGCGGGCCTGAACGACCGCCGCAATCAAAGGAGCAAGAAACATGACCACGCCAAACCCGATCTTCAACAATGGCCTCACCCCGCCCACGGATACGCAACTAAACACGCCGTCCAGCTCCTCGGCGGACAGCAGCAATACGTTAGGCCCCGACTCGTTCATCACGCTTCTGACCGCGCAGCTCCAAGCGCAGGACCCGCTGAACCCCATGGACCCCTCGCAGATGGTGGATCAGTTGACCGAAATCAACTCCCTTCAGCAGCTCATCCAGATCCAGTCCGACCTGCAGACGGCGCTGGGCCTGCCTCAGACTTCGACGGGGACGACAGGGAGCACCACGCCATCAACGCCTGCTTCCTAGAAATTCAAAACGGCTGGCGCGGCAAATTTGGTTCTCGCAGTTTCAATCTTCGCAGGGCGGAACGCTCGCGAAACATAAAGGAGGAACACTCGCATGGCATCGTTTTCAATCCCGCTTTCAGGCTTGGATTCTAGTTCGGAAGAGCTTTCCGTCATTGCCAATAACCTGGCCAACATGAATACGGTCGGATTCAAGTCCAGCGACACCAACTTTCAGGACTTGTTCTACGATCAGGTCGGGAGCACCGCGAATGGAAACCCGCAGCAGATCGGGGTAGGCGCTTCGGTGGCTTCCATCGAAGGCAATTTCACCCAGGGAACGCTCGAGACAACCGGAACCCCCACCGACGTGGCCATCTCCGGCAACGGATTTTTTGTGGTGGACGACAATGGAATGCAGCAATACACCCGCGCCGGCAATTTCAGCGTGGCATCGAATGGCAACTTGGTTGCCGTCGATGGCTCAAACGTGATGGGGTTTGCGGCCACCAACGGCGTCATCGGCACCAATCAAACACTAAGCCCGCTATCCATCCCGCTGGGGGTTACGACTCCCGCGAACCCCACGAGCTTCATTCAGTTTCTCACCAATCTTGACGCGAGCGACGGTACGGCGGTCAGCGCCGGGAGCCAGCAGACGGGAAGCGGCATCGACGCCGGAACCACGCTGAAAACCGGGGGCACGCTGGCCTTCTCCGACGGCACGAACACGTTTACGTACACCACCGCTGCGGGCAACACGCTTGCCAGCGTTGTTACCGCGATCAACGCCAACCCGAATTTTACCGCCAGCCTTACCGGCAATTCGCTGCTGGTCACGGCCAACAGCGGAACCCCCGTGAACTTCACGACCAACACCCTCACCGACGCAGCGACAGGGAAGCTTTCCGAAACCTTCGCGGCCACCGGCACAACCCAGGCGGCAGGCACGTTCAGCACCCCCGTAACCGTGTACGACTCGCTTGGAGCTTCGCACGTGCTCACGGCCAATTTCACGAAGACAGGGGGCAATACGTGGGGCTACACCGTCACGATTCCCGCTGCCGACGTGGGACAGACCGGCAACCCCGTCTCCGTGGCCAGCGGGACGCTCACCTTCAACAGCTCGGGGCAGCTGATCTCTCCAACCACGAATCCCGTAATTACCATCGCCGGCCTTGCCGACGGAGCCGGCACCCAGAACATTAATTGGGACCTCCTCGGCCCCGAGGGCACGAGTTCCATCACCCAAATGGCCTCGGCCTCCGCGACCTCTTCGACGAATCAGGATGGCTACTCGAGCGGGACGCTGCAGAGCTATTCCGTCTCGGGCAACGGCACCATCGAGGGCGTCTTCAACAACGGGCAGACCATCGCCCTCGGGCAGATTGCCCTCGCGTCGTTTGCCAACGATCAGGGACTCGTTCGCACCGGTTCGAACAACTTCGTGGCGGGCCTGTCCTCGGGAGAGCCGAGCATTGGAGCGCCCACGACCGGCGGCCTCGGTTCGCTCCAGGGCGGCTCGCTCGAGGATTCCAACGTCGATCTGGCCACCGAGTTTTCCAATCTGATCGTGGCCGAGCGCTACTATCAGGCCAACGCCCAGACGGTGACCACGTTCGATCAAGTCATGCAGGACACGCAGTCGATGATACAGAACGGGTAGTAAGTGGTGAATAGAAGTTCGCGCGGCGGGCCGCCCTTGCAGAGCAAGGGCGGACCGCCGCGCATTTCTGAGTTCGTTTTAAGAATGTATTTTTTAGTGCGCCGCTCGGCGCCGTCTGGCGATCGTCGAAAGGCCGTGACGCTTGTCTCCACGGAATTTCTAACTGATTGAATCGCTTTGACTTTTCGCATCTGAAAAATTCCGCTAGAAATTTCAGGAAATTTCTCCGAGTTCGGCGGACGAATTGCTTCGCAGTACCCCGCCATGGCTGACGACACAAAAACAGACAACAAAGATCCACAACCAGCAAAGAAATCCGGCGGCATGGTTTTGATTTTAGCCGTCGTCGTGGGACTCGCCGCTGCTGGCGGTGGCGCCTGGTTTTACCTGCATCAAGGCAAAACAGCGCAAGCCGCGCCGCAGCAGCAGCAGACCGAAGCGCTGCACACGGTGCACCTCGAAGGATTCACGGTGAACCTTGCCGACGCCGAGGAGAACCACTTTCTCCGCATCACCATCGACCTCGGTCTCGGCCACGCCCCCAAAGCGGCGAAAGAAGGCGAATCGGAAATCCCGACCGCGCGCGTGCGAGACGCCATCCTGACGGTGCTGACCGCGGGCAAATCCGACGCGCTCGTGACCCCCGATGGCAAAGCTCAACTCAAGAAAGACGTTTTGGCCGCGCTGCAGCAGAGCGCGCCCGAGCTGGACGTGCGCGAGGTCTATTTCACCGAATTTCTGGTGCAGCGCTAATCGTGACCGGAGAGAAGGCATTGCCGGCACCTGTCGAGCTTTCCGACGTTGCGTGGCATGAGATTCAAGACGTTCGGTGCCGTTTGACCGCCGAGCTTTCCGTCCAAGGTTTTACGGCCCGCGATCTGCTCCTCTTGCAAAAGGGATCGCTCGTGAGCAGCAAACAAACAACTCGGGCGAGGATCACGGTTCGCGCCAACGGGGCTTTCCTTGCCTTGGCTGAATTTGAAGTGATTGGCGGAGGTCGCGGTGTCCGGCTTACGGAAATCGGATGAACCTCGAGGCAAAAAGGGAGCGCTCGGTGAAGTCCCGCGGCATGGAAGACAATTCGGACTCGCGAAGCTCGGAAGAAGGCGAGCCGCAATCGTTCGGCGCGGCCATCCTTTCACGGATTCGAGCGGCGTTCTCCGAAGTGCGCATCCAGCGCCGCACCCGCCGCCTGAAGCTCTGCGAGACGCTTTCCCTTGGCGAAAAAAGAATCCTCGCGCTTGTGGAATGCGAGAACCGCCGCTTCTTGATTGCCGCCACGGCGCAAAACATTTCCCTGCTCGAAACGTTGAGCGTGCCGGAAGAGGGCGGGGAGAAACCCCAGCCATGATCGAGAATCTCAACCCCTTCCATTTGGCGCGGCGTCTCGCGGCCTTGCTCGTCCTTGTCCCCGCGCTCGCGGCTCGCGTCTATGGGGCGCAGCCGGTGCAGGGAGTTTCGCTGCAAATTCCGGGAATGAGCATCCACGGCGACTCCAATTCGTGGACCATCGTGGCCCTGCTCACGTTTCTCACGCTCTTGCCGGCCATGGTCCTTTGCATGACGCCGTTCGTCCGCATTCTGATCATCTTCCATTTTCTCCGGCAGGCCCTTGGCACGCAGAGCACGCCAACCAACCAGACCTTGATCGGCCTGTCCATCTTTCTGACCTACTTCCTCATGGCTCCCATCGGCGCCGCCATTCACGATCAAGCCATCGTGCCGCTCGAAGCCGGAACAGTCACCGTCTGGCAGGCGGTGGACCGAGGGTCCACGCCGCTCCGGAAATTCATGCTGCAATACACGCGGGAAAAGGATCTGGCACTGTTTGTCGAGATGTCCCAGCGGCCGCGCCCGAAAGAGCCGGAAGATATCCCGATGAGTACCATCATTCCTGCTTATATTATTTCGGAAATTAAAACCGGATTTCAAATCGGCGCGATTCTGTTCCTCCCGTTTCTGGTCATCGACATGGTAACGGCATCGATCACCACGTCGATCGGAATGATGCAGCTTCCGCCCGTCGTCATCTCGACGCCGCTGAAAATCCTTCTGTTCGTTGTTGCCGACGGCTGGAATTTGGTGGTCGGATCGCTGATGAAAAGTTTTCACTGAGGAGCGAAATGACACCGGATCAGCTCGTCGCGCTTTTTCGGCAGACGCTCGAAGCGGCTTTTTGGGTGGCCGCGCCGGTCCTCATCGCCGCGACGTTCGTGAGTCTGGTTATCAATGTCGGGCAGGTGATGACCTCGATTCAGGACATCACGGTCATGACCGTACCTCGTCTGGCGGCGGTGGGAACGATCATTTTCTTTTTGACTCCCTGGATTCTGCAACATCTGGTGGGGTTTATGAATTCGCTGTTCGGCGATTTTCGCCCTTTCACGCATTGATGGAGTGAAACAACTGTGCCACCTTTTGCCGCGGCCATTTTATCCCGCGCGCTCCCGATTGGCCTTCGCGCGGGGGGCACGATGACGTTCGCTCCGTTCTTCAGCAACGAGGCGACGCCGCCCAGCGTCAAGGCGCTCTTCACCGTCGCGCTGACTGCGATTCTCTATGGCGTCACGCCCGCCGCGCCCATCTCGACGACGGCGGCGGGCTGGGCGCGCGTCGCTGCAAGCGAAGCGTTCGTGGGCTTGATGATGGGCCTTGCCATCAACCTCGTTTTCGAGGGCGTGCAGGTCGCGGGACAGCTGACGGGAATGCAGCTGGGTTTTTCCCTCGCCAGCCTCATCGATCCCTTGACCAATATCGACACGCCGGTCGTGAACACTTTTTATCAGATCTTCGCGCTCTTGATTTTTCTGCAGCTCAACGTGCACCACATGTTGCTGCGAATGCTGGTCCGAAGTTTTTCCTACGTCCCCATCGGGACAGGTGTGGCCACGCTGGTCGCGACAAAGGAGCTGTTCCGTTTCGTGGGAGCGATGTGGCTTATCGGGGTGCAGATCGCCGCTCCGGTCGTCTTGGCCACCATCCTCGTGGACGTTACCGTCGGATTCCTGAGCAAAGCCTCGCCGCAGCTTCCGGCCATGCTCATTGGCATCTCGATAAAAAATATGATGGGCTATGTCGTCATGGCCGCGGCCGCCATCCTGTGGCCTGGGCTGCTCGAGAAGCAATTCACGCAGGCCGTGCAGTATGCGGAGCGTCTGCTGCACTTGGCGCGCTGAGTAAGAGGGAAGCGAATTGCCCGAAGACAATAAATCAGAGAAGGCGACAGTACGGCAGAAGCAGCGGGCACGCACCCGAGGACAGGTGGCCCGCTCCCGCGATCTTGTCTCCGCTCTCTCCGTGCTGTCCGTGACCACCACGCTGCTGTTTGTCTCGCGCATGTGGATCGGCATGTGGCATGACTTCCTCGTTCGCGTGCTCGAGGCCGGAAGTCATGCCGGCGCGGGCGTGGGCAGCTCCGTCTTTTCCTGGACGGCCATTGTCGTGGCCCGTGGCATCGCGCCGATACTCCTGCTCGCTTTCGTCATCTCCATTCTTTCGGCCACCGTGCAGGGCGGTTTTGTGTTCGCTCCCGAGGCCTTCACGCCCAAATTGGACCGGCTGAATCCAGTCGCCAACTTGGGCCAAATTTTTTCGATTTCCGGATTGAGCCGGCTGCTGCGGTCGTTAATTCCAGGGAGCGGCATCGTGTGGATCTCGTACAGCATCATCCATCGCGAGCTGCCGGAGATCGCTCACATCGCGCAGCTCGGCTCGGCGCGGATTCTGGCCCGGATCGCCGCCCTGTGGTTCGAACTTTCCTGGAAGTGCGGCCTCTTGCTGCTGGCCTGGTCCGCGGCCGACTACGGCTTGCAGCGGTGGAACCACGAGCGGTCCCTGCGCATGACCAAGCAGGAAGTGAAAGAAGAGGCCAAGGACACCGACGGCAATCCGGCAACGCGCGGCCGCCGCAGAAATCTGCGGCGCGCCCTCTTGCGGAAGATCCTGGCCAAGGAAGTCGCCCGCGCCACCGCCGTCGTCACCAACCCCACGCACTACGCCGTGGCCCTCGAATACCGGCCGGAATCCATGCCCGCGCCGGTAGTTGTTGCCAAGGGCCGGAATCTGCTGGCCGCGCGCATTCGAGAACTGGCGCGTCATCACGAAGTGCCCATCATCGAGAATCCCCCTCTCGCGCAGGCGCTGTACAAAATGACCAAGGTGGGGCAATCGATTCCGCCGCAGTTATACACGGCGGTCGCTGAAATTCTGGCGTTCTTGTATCGCGCGCAGCGGCGCATGCAAGGCGCGAATGCCGCGGGGAGGTCCTAGCAACGGATCATGGCCACCGCAGTTAAAGCCCGATCGAATCAGGCCGCTTCCGGAAAGCACGATTTCTGGGTTCCGATGGCGGTGGTGCTCATGGTCTTCATGATGCTCGTTCCGGTGCCGAGCATCGCCTTGGATTTGCTTTTAGCCGTCAGCATTACCTTGGCCGTTGTGGTCCTGCTCTCCGCCCTCTACATTTTGAAGCCGGTGCAGTTTTCCATGTTTCCGACGTTGCTGCTCTTTCTGACGCTGTTCCGGATCTCCTTGAACATCGCCAGCAGCCGCCAGATTCTGCTGCACGGAAACGAAGGCACGTCCGCGGCCGGAAACGTGATCGAGGCGTTCGGCCAGTTCGTGGTCGGAGGCAATTACGTTGTCGGCTTCGTGATTTTTCTGGCGCTGATCGCCATTCAATATCTCGTGATCAACCACGGTGCGGTGCGAACCGCGGAAGTCACCGCCCGCTTCACCCTCGATGCGTTGCCTGGAAAACAGATGGCCATCGACGCCGACCTGAACGCCGGCCTGATCGATGAAGTGCAGGCGCGCGCGCGGCGCGCGCAAATTGCGCGCGAAGCGGAATTCTACGGCGCCATGGACGGCGCGGCGCGCTTCAGCCAGCGGGACGCTCTGGCCACGATCCTGATCACGGCCATCAACATCCTGGCCGGCTTCCTGATCGGCGTGTTTCAGTTGAACATTCCGTTCGATCAGGCGCTGAAGACGTACACGATCCTCACCGTGGGCGATGGCCTCGTCACGCTGATTCCCTCCTTGCTGGTTTCCGTGGCGGGAGGCATCGTCATCACGCGGACATCGAGTGACTCCTCGGTCGGAGCCGAATTCGGAAAGCAGCTCTTCACCAAAAAAGGTCCGTTGCGCATCGCCGCCGGGGTTATGCTGCTGCTCGCCCTGATCCCCGGATTGCCAAAATTTCCTTTCTTTCTCTTGGCGGGAGTGACCGCGTATCTCGCTTCGCGCGCGTCGGATCAGGGGCACGATTCTCCTGTGCCCGAGGCCGCCGCCAAGAAGGAGAAGGCCGAGGGCTCGAAGCAGCAGATCGAGCAATTGCTCAAGCTGGATGATCTCAGTCTGGAGGTTGGCTACGCGCTCGTCTCGCTCGTCGATCAAGCTCAGGGCGGGCAGTTGCTGCAAAGGATTCGCGCGCTGCGCCGCCATCTCGCGCTCCAGCTCGGTTTTCTCGTTCCCTCGATCCACATCACCGACAACATGAAACTCAAGCCGCGCGAATACGTCGTCTATCTGCGCGGCGTGGAAATCGCCCGCTGGGAGATGTATCAGGACCGAGTGTTGGCCATCAGCTCCGAAGCGACGCCCGCCCCGCTCGACGGAATCGATGCGCGCGAGCCTGCCTTCGGGTCTCCCGCCAAATGGATTGTGAATGGACTGCAAGACACCGCGCTGACCAAAGGATACGTCGTCGTCGACCAGACTTCCGCCTTGGCCACGCACCTCGCGGAGCTGGTCCGCCAATTCGCGCACGAACTCCTGACGCGGCAGGAAACCAAACGCCTGCTCGACGCCCTTTCCGAAAGCCAGCCGAAACTTGTCGAAGAGCTTGTGCCTCGAGTGCTCTCCCTCGGAGAAGTTCAGAAAGTCTTGCAGCAATTGCTGCGCGAGCATGTATCGATTCGCGATTTGGGCACGATTCTCGAAACTTTGCTGGATACGGGCGCGACCAACAAATCGCCGATTGCGCTCGTCGAGGCGGCGCGCCAGCGTCTGGGACGCTCGCTCGTCCAACCGCTGCTCTCGGAAAACAAAAAGCTGAAGGTCGTGACCCTCGATCCGGTCATCGAACAGGAACTGCAACACACGTTTGAACCGCAATCTTCGGCCGCCCGCCCCACGGGAACCGCCATCACCTCCTTGAAGCGAATTCTCGAGGGCATACAAAAGACCATCGGCGACCGCGCCATGCAAAATTCCATGACGCTCCTGTGCAGCAGCCCAGCCCGATTCCACCTTCGCCGGCTTCTCGAGCCGTTCTTGCCCCGCGTCGTCGTTTTGGCGCCAACGGAGATTCCGGCGACGGTGACGATTCAGTCTTTGGGAGTGGTGCGCTGATGCGGACCGATCGGCGAACGAACTTGAAAAGCGGCGGACGAATGATCGCTAAAAAAGACAGGTCGCACCGTGAATTCTGAGTTGATGCTCGAAGGTTCTGGCGCCGCCATCGATTCCGTGGAGAGGGAACGTCTCCTCACGACTCATTTGCCGGACGTCCGGTACATCGCGCAGCGCATTCACGAGCGCCTTCCCGTGCAAATCCCCCTCGAGGACTTGGTGCACGCGGGCATCATCGGATTGATCGAGGCGGTCGACCGGTTCGACCCCAGCAAGCACGCTCAGCTTGCCACCTTTGCAAGATTCAGAATCCGGGGCGCAATCCTGGACAGCTTGCGCTCCACGGACTGGAGTCCACGGAGCCTTCGAAAACGGGCCCGCGCTGTGGAAGCGGCGAATCGTTCACTTTCTGTCGAGCTGGGGCGCTCGCCCTCGGAAGCCGAGCTGGCCGAGCGCCTGTCGATGCCCCTTCCGAAATTCCAACACCTGCTTACCGAATTGAACGGCCTGAATCTCGGAAGCCTCGAATCGTCCGTCGACTATGACTCGCAGGAGTCGGCGGACGCCCACCAGCAAAGCAGCCCCAGCGAAGATCCATTTTCCTCCTGCTTGAAGGAAGAGCTGAAAGCCTTGCTGGGCGAAGCCATCGGAGTTCTGGAGGAACAAGAGAGGAAGGTCGTTTCTCTCTACTATTTTGAAGAGCTCACCATGAAAGAGGTAGGCGCCGCGCTGGATATTGGAGAGTCTCGCGTCTCTCAAATTCATTCGCTGGCTCTCGTGCGCTTGCGCGAAAGGCTGCGGGAACGCTTGCAAGGAGCAGAGACCGGCCCTTCGGCCTCGTAGGCGCGAACATGGATCAGGGCATATTTACCAATTCGGAATTAAGCGGCATCCTCGAAAGCGCCCGAACCGGCCGGAGCGTCGCTGGAGCCGCGGGGCCTCCAAAACCGGAGCCGTTTCAATTTCAAAGCGCCGGCCAGCTTTCCCCCGCGCAGGTCGCTAAGCTTTCCGAAGCGCATGCCAATTTTTCGAGCAAACTGGGGGGATCGCTTTCCACCCTGCTGGGCTCCGAATGCAAGGTGACTCCCGCGGGCGCCGAGCAAATTGGGTACGGCGATCTGGTGGGGCAAATGCCGGCGGGCGCGATGTTCGGAACGCTCCATGTCCCGTTCCCCGAGGCCACCGTGTTCCTCCATGCCGAACTGGCCACCGTTTTACCGGCGATCGATTTGATGCTCGGGGGCGCAGGTACGGCCGCCACAGCGGCTCGCCCGCTCACCGAAATCGAGCAGGAAGTGTTTAAGCCCGTCGTCGATCTCTTCACTTCGGAATTAAAGGCGGTCTGGGCGCCGCTCGTGGAATCGAGCCCGCAATACGAATACCGCGGCGCGGCCGAGGACATTTTCCCTGCGGCGCAACGGGTTTTGGCGCTCAAGTTTGAGATCGGGATCGGAGAATTGAGCGGGACGTGGAATTTGATTCTTCCGGCCCTGCTTTCGAACGCCCTCGTTCGAAAGATCGAACAGCAAACCACGCCCGCCGAAAGCACCAAATCCGGCGCGAGCGAAGGTCGCCTGCGGGAAAGATTGCTGGATGGAAGTTTCCGGCTGGAATTATCCCTCCCGCCGACCATGGTTTCGGTGCGCATGCTGGCTAATTTGAAAGCGGGACAAGTGGTTGTGTTGAAGCGGCGATCGAGCGATCCGATTGATGTGAACGTCGAGGGAGTCCATCTGTTTCAAGCTTCGCCGGTGAGCTGTGGAACGCGCCGCGGCGCGCAAATTAAGAAAGTATTTCCGATGGAACCGCGCGCGAAAAAGGAGAAACCATGAGTACGCTGGAGGTCAAGATCGACAAAGCGCCGCTTCCGAGCCTGGACCTGCTTCTGGACGTCGAGATCGAAGCCACCATTCGCTTTGGCGGACGCCATCTTCCGTTGCGGGAAATTCTTTCCATGTCGATAGGATCGGTCGTCGAGCTGGACGAGCGCCTCGACGAGCCCGCCGAGCTGTTTGTCGCTGGGAGGCTGATCGCCAAGGGAGAAGTCGTGGTCGTGGACGAATGCTTCGGGCTGCGCATTACCGAGGTAATTAATTCACCGGATGCCGCAGGATTGCCCGCAAAATGAGCAGCCGGTGCGCGGCGCCCTGAGCTCGGATCGCACCGGTTCGGCCCCCGCGTTTGGGTGATTTTAAGGCGATCCGCCGGTTGCAAATTGCACCGATCGCAGTAAAGATTTTTCGAGATTGGCCGATAAATCTTCTTGAGGACGTTTTTCCTCCGAGAGGGTTTGTGGCCACCAAATCGCAATTTGCGCGTGAAACCGCGGGACTTTGCAGGACCCGCGTGGCGTCCATCGTATCGCGGGGGCTCGACCCGCTGCCGCCCTGCGTCTTTGCTCTTGACGTATTGCTGAATGCGCCGGTCGTGGATTTGACCAAAGTTACGTCGGCCCTTTCTTCCGATCCTGGATTTAGCCGCCGCGTTCTGCGCCTTTCCGACGAGATTCTCTCCGCCTCGGACGAGTCCGCCGATTCCACCGAGGACGCCCTCATCCAATTGGGCCCCTACTTATTTCACGCGGTGGTTCTGCTCTGCGCGGTCACCGAGATTGGCGAGGAGGCGTCGCGGGACGAAAATGCCGCGGCAATTTGGCTGCACAGCGTCGAGATGGCCATTCTCTCGGAACAAATTGCGGAACAGTCCGCATATCCCTCTCGAGGCACGGCCTGCGTGGCCGGTTTGCTGCATGACATCGGATATTTGCCGCTGCTCGTGGCTGCGCGCGAGCAGGGATACCTTGGAGGCGAGCTGGGCGCCGCCGAGTGGCGGGACGATGTAGCCCTCGAACGCGAGATGTTCGGTGTGGATCACTGCCAGGTCGGGGCGTGGATGGCCAAGTCCTGGAAGTTCTCGCCATCCCTGATCGACGCGGTGTCGCATCATCATGATCCTTCGAAAGCCGGAGTGGATTCCCATCTCGCGGAAATTGTCTTCGCCGCGGAGCACCATGGCCCCGCGTTATCTCGACGCGAAACTGCCGAGGGGTCCCGGGTCACCAGGAATCCCTTGGCGGACATCTTGCCGTGCGGCAAACTTGCCGAAGCCTAGAATGTAAGCTGCACAGTCTGGAGAAGAAGTCCCTCTGCCCTTTGTCATTCCGAGCGAAGCGAGGAATTTCTCTTTCTTTGTCGTGAGGCTAAACCCGGAGAGATTCCTCGCTTCGCTCGGAATGACAGAATGAATTACTCCACCCGCAGCCTTTCTCCTGGCTATGCCTCACATTAGAGACCTCTAATGTGGCCCGCCGTTTGCACCATACTGTTTCAGGATGGTGCACCTTGGATAGCGGCTTTTACTCTGCGTTCACCGCGCTTGCGGCGCGCATGCAATCTCTTGATCTCGTCGCCAACAATCTGGCCAATGCCAATACGGTTGGCTATAAGGCGCAAAAGGAATTCTACCGCGCCTTTGATTACTCATTGAATAACAACACCCATCTTACTTCCCTCAATCAGGCCATCAATAATTTCGGAATGCTGGGCGGCGCTCACATCGATCTTACCGCTGGCACGCTCCAGACCACCGGCAACGATACCGACCTCGCCATCGACGGCTCGGGATTTTTTTCCGTGCAAACCAAGGGCGGCGTCCGCTACACACGCAACGGAAGTTTCCGCCTGAACGCCACGCGGCAACTGGTGGACGAGCAGGGCAACGGATTGATTGGCGCGCAGGGCCCCATCACGCTCCCGGACGGCAAGCTGACGGTCAGCGAGGACGGAACCGTTTCGGTGGACGGCGCCATCGTGGACAAGCTCCAAGTAGTGGATTTCCCAGCCGGAACCCCGATCGTTCCCGAAGGGAGCAGCGATTTCACCGCGCCGCCCACCAGCGCGAAGCCAGCAGATTCGGCGCAAATCCGGCAGGGAATGCTCGAGGGCTCGAACAGCGATCCTGTTTCGAGCGCCGTGGCCCTGATCGATTTGCAACGCAACGCGGAAATGGTTCAGAGGGCGCTTACGATTTTCAATACCGATTTCAATCAGACGGCCGTGCAGGAACTGCCCAAAATCTAATCCAGAGGTGAAACAGCATGTTTCGTGCCTTGAACACCGCGGCGAGCGGAATGGTTGCCCAGCAACTGAATCTGGACAACATCGCCAACAATCTTGCCAACGCCAGCACCGTCGGCTTTCACTCGCGCCGTCTCCAGTTTCAGGATTTGCTCTATCAAAATCTAGTCACACCCGGCGCAGCAGCGACCCAGCAAACCACGTATTCCACAGGTTTGCAAATCGGGCTTGGGTCGCGTTCCTCCGCGTCCGAAATGATGCAGACGCAGGGCGACCTCACCGAAACCGATAATCCGCTGGATATCGCTATCCAGGGAAACGGTTTTTTCCAGATCCAAATGCCCAGCGGAGAGCTGGCCTACACGCGCTCCGGCACTTTCCAATTGGATTCCGCGGGCGCTATCGTCACGGCTTCCGGGAACCTTTTGCAACCACCCATCACCATTCCGAATAACGCCCTCAGCGTCACGATCGGCTCCGACGGCACGGTCAGCGTCACGCTGCCTAACCAGCAGCAGGCCACGCAAATCGGCATCATCCAATTGGCGACCTTTCCGAATCCTGGAGGCCTCAATAGCGTGGGGTCGAATCTCTATCTTCCCACTACGGCCTCGGGCGACGCGGTGATCGGAACACCCGGCGGCAACGAGGGATTGGGCACGCTGCAGCAGGGCTTTCAAGAACAGTCCAACGTGAACGTGGTCCAAGAATTTGTGGCCATGATTCTCGCGCAGCGCGCCTACGAATCCAATTCCAAGGTGGCGCAGGCTGCGGACCAGATGTTCCAGGACGTCAACTCGATGTCCCGCTAGACACACATGAGCTTGTTTCGGCCATCTCGACTCATCGTTTTCTTGGGAGTCACCATGTACACCTGTAGCGGCGTGGCCCAGGCGGCCAGCGCCAGAATTTCGCTCCTGCGGGAAACCGTGGTGGACAAAGGCTCGATCTATCTCTCCGATCTGTTGCCCAAGTCCGCTCCCTCGACAGTGCTCCTCTTGGCGCGAGAAATCGTGGTCGGACAATCGCCCCGGCCGGGCAGCGTCCGCGTGTTCACGAGTGAAGCCGTGTCGCGGATCCTCGGCGACGATGCAGGACTACTGGACGAGATCCAAGTTCCCGAACGAATCTTGGTTCGGCGCGCAGGCCGCCTGATCACCAAGGAAGAAGTCACCAAGGCCATACAGTCAACCTTGCTCCACAACGAAGAATTCAGCAAATTAACGGTTACGACGGCGAACGTCCGCTTTGCCGCCGCCGTGCTGGTCTCGGCCGAGAACGCCGATTTGCAAGTCACGCGCATCGAAGTGGACCACACCCTTCAACAGTTGAATTTCTGGCTCGTCTCGGGCGCCGACACGGGCATTTTGCCGTTCCTCGTGATGGTGCGACCTCAGGGCGCTTCGAGCATTCTCGCCGGATTAGAGGACGATGCCTCAGCCCAGGAATCGGGAACCGAAAATAAACCGGGGAGTCTGGAGAGCGTTCTCTTCCGCCGGCATCTCGCTCACGCCAAGCAACGGTCTGTCGCGATCGTCGAGCCCGGAAAGACCGCTCAACTGCACTTGATTTCGGGGAAAACAACGGAAATGTTCCTGCCCGCGACCGCGCTCGAGCGCGGCTCGCTTGGGCAGCAGATTCGCGTGCGGCTGGAAGCAAGCGGAAGAGTCATGGAAGCACAAGTCGTCGGTCCAGGACGACTCGAGGCGGAGTTCTAATGCGGCGTAACGAAATCATGAAGAAACGCAGGAGCAGAACTTGCTTCGCAGCATCCGTCTCGCTCGCGATGGCCTTGCTGCTTTCCGTCGGCGCCTCCGGCAAAACCAAGGATAAGCCCAAGGACAAATCCAAACCGGCCAGCACTTCGATGGAAGATTATTTGGCCCGCGCGCGGTCCGCGCCCGTCGACCAGCCCACTTCTCCCGGAAGCCTCTGGGTTGCCTCCGGAGTGCTGGCCGACACCACGCGCGATTACAAAGCGCATGCGGCCGGAGATTTGATTATGGTCCGGTTGAACGACAGCTTCGCCGCGAACACCAGCGGTGAAAATGCCACCAGCCGCGCGTTCGCCACAAATTCCGCCGTGACCGGATTTTTCGGCCAGCTCGGTCCAAACAACTCCCTGCAGAATCTGTTCAACGGCAACTCCACGACGACGCTGGACGGAAAGGGAGCTTCCACGTTGAGCTCCTCTCTGCAATTGGTGTTAGGGGGCCGCGTCCTCGAAGTCATGCCCAACGGCATGATGCTCATCGAAGCCGTGCGCGATTTCACGGTAGGGAACGATCGCCAGACAGTTGTGCTGCACGGCCTCGTGCGTCCGGGCGATATCGCCGTGGACAACTCCATATTATCCACGTTGGTTACCAGCATGGAGCTGGAGATCAAGGGCAAGGGCAGTGTCGCGGACGCTTCGGCCCGCCCCAACATCCTGGTGCGAACGCTGCTGAAGATTTTGGCTTTCTAGGGGACTCACACAATGTTGTTGAAGCGCATCTCGTGCCTGCTCCTGTTGCTGGGCCTCGTTTCGCCGCCCCAGCGCGTTCGCGCGGATGAAGGTGCGCACGGAGTCCGCATCAAGGATCTGACCACCGTCGAAGGCATTCGCGACAACCCTATCATGGGATACGGTTTGGTGGTCGGTCTGACGCGAACAGGGGACAGCCAGCAGACCATCTTCTCGTTTCAGACGCTCGCCAATCTCTTGCAGCGGATGGGCCTGCAAATTCCCGCTTCCTCCATCCAAGTGAATAACATCGCCGCCGTATTCGTCACCGCGGACTTGCCGCCGTTTGCCCGCCCAGGAATGAAGATCGACGTCACGGTTTCCTCGATCGGCGATGCCAAGAGCCTCGCCGGCGGAATGCTCCTGATGACCCCGCTCAAATCCTCGAACGGAAGCGTTTACGCCGTCGCGCAAGGCCCTCTGACGCTTGGCGGATACAGGGCGGGCACTTCGGCAAATTCGAAGGTGGTCAACCACCTGACCGTCGGACGCATTCCCGAAGGCGGCATCGTCGAGCAGGATTCCTCGGTTCAGTTGGGCACGATGAACACGCTCTCGATCTTGCTGCGCGATCCGGATTTTGGAGCCGCCCGCGACATCGCCGCCGCCATCAACAAAGAAGTCGGGACGGATATGGCTCGCGCCATCGATAGCCGCCGCATCGAACTGGCTTCCCCCAATTCGGTTGCCGGTGGTGTGCCGGCGCTAATGGCGCGGATTGACGCTCTCGAAGTTCAGATCCACCCTGCCGCGAAAGTCGTGGTCAACGAGCGCACCGGCACGGTCGTCATGGGCGGCGCGATGACGCTCGGAGCCTGCTCAATTCTTCACGGCAACTTGGCCATTGAAGTGAGCACGACGTACGAAGTTTCGCAGCCCAACCCCTTTGGAAAGGGCGACACGGTCGTCGTACCCCAGACCCAAGTGCAAGCCAACGATAAAGCCGCTCAACTCATTCAATTGAAGGAAGGCGCCACCGTCGAAGACCTGGTCCGAGGCTTGCAGACGATGGGAGCCACGGCCCGCGATATTGTTTCGATCCTGCAGGATATCAAGGCCGCAGGCGCTCTCGAAGCCGATCTGGAGGTGTTGTAATGTTGCCTATACATTCCTTGCCGCCCGCTGCCTCACAAGGCGTTGCCGCCGTGGCTTCTCCCGCGACGAGCCAAAATTCCAAACCCGTGGACGCGGCGGAAGAAGCGAAGCTGAAGAAAGCCGGAGGCGATTTCGAATCGATCCTACTCGCTTCGATGTGGAAGTCCATGAAGCAGACATTCGGCGATCCAAACGAGTCCGCCACTGACCCTGCCAGCGGCACGCTGAACGACTGGGGCATCGAGGTCATGTCCGGCGCCGTGGGAAAAGCGGGAGGCCTGGGCATCGGGAACGTGATTGTAAAGTACTTAGAACAGCATGGCTCAGTGGGCGATTCCCACGCCACAACCCCATTAGGAAAGGCTAATGTTTCGGGCAAATCGGCCGATAATAGTGAATAGGGGGCGCACGCGGAAGAGCGTAGACTCGAATCCTCGGCGTTTGGTTCGTCGAATTTACAGGCCCTCCAACGGGGGAATTCATGAAAGTTGATCCGACTCCAGAGTCCATCGCGAATGTACAGTCGACCGCTGTCCAAAATGCGAATACGTCTCGTTCGCAACAGACAAGAACGGAAGGTTCGCCCGCGGAGGCAAACGGATCCGATACGGTACAGGTTTCCCCAAGATTCGCTGAAGCGCAGCAACTGACTTCCAAACTTCAGCAGGTTCCCGATATTCGGAGCGACCGCGTTTCAGCACTAAAGGCCCAGATTCAACAGGGTACGTACAAGCCCGATCCCGCGGACGTTGCGGAAGCGCTGCTGAGTGACCCACTGAATCAAAGCGGCAAGAGCTAGTTTTCCCTTTTGTATGAGAGATGAGTGTTATGGACGATCTTTCCGCGACACGTGTCGAACCCACGGGGGCGGGTACCGACATCGAGAAGCGCTCGCCGGCGAACGGCTCGCCAAGGAAGCGCCCAACCCCTGAAAAACCCGAAAAGTCTTCGACGTCGCCCAGCGTCGATGAAGGCGATCCAGTCGAAGAAATTCACCAGATTGATGAGCTGGCCTGATTTATGAAAATCGAGCGCGCAAAAACTCTGGAGCTTCTCGGACGGCGATTGGAACTCGTTCGCGCGCTGGTCCGCGTTGGCGCCGAATGGCAACGGGCGTTTATCGGATGGAAGCTCGATCTTTCCGAGCGCTGCGCCTCTGAAGAGATACGCCTCTGCGATCAGATCCGCGTGCTCGACGTCGAAATGGCAGCCCTCGAAGCGGCCTCTTTGCCTGCGCTTTCGGATCCCTTGGAAATGGATCGATCGACCGCCCGCAAGATTCGCGACGCCCGGGATCGGATGCGCGCGTTGCAACTGGAATTGAAGCGGTCGAATGAAATCAGGAGATGCATCCTGAAACGCTCGAAGATCACGCTCAACGCGCTTGAAAACCTCTACAATTCCCATGCGCCCACCTATGCCGCGCCCACGGCGCATGCCACGGGGACACTCTACGAGGAGCGGGTCTGACACGTGGGCACCTTAATCTCCAGCCTGAATATCGCCCTCCAGTCGATGGAAGCTAACCAGGAAGCCCTCTCGACGACGACGAACAACATTGCCAACGCCAATACGCCGGGATACACCGACCAGAGCGTCTCGCTCGTCGAATCGCCGCCCGTGGAATATGGCGGGATGCTTTTCGGAGATGGCGTCTCGGTCAGCCAGATCACCAGCCAGCGCGACAGCCTCCTGCAAACGCGGCTCGACCAGGAAACCCAACAGCAATCCTCTTACAATTCCTATCTCGGAACGATGCAACAAGTGCAGACCCTGTTCAACGAGACCACCGGCAACGGCCTGCAGACTTCGCTGACATCTTTTTTCAACAGCCTGCAACAATTGTCCACCAGTCCGACTGACCTCAGCCTTCGGCAAGGCGTCCTGACCGCGGCGCAAAATCTGGCCCAGACATTCAATAGCACCTCGAGCAACCTGTCGCAGTTGCAAGAGAGCGCGGACCAAACCGTGACTCAAACAGTGAGCCAGATCAACACTCTGACCTCTCAAATCGCCAGCCTAAACGTCCAGATCGCCTCGGCGACGGGGGGCTCACAGAACGCCAATACGTTGCTCGACCAGCGCGATCAAGCCATTGAACAGCTCTCGGGTTTGATCGATGTCTCGCAGTCCGACGCCGGTGGCGGGGCGGTCACGCTGACCACGTCGAATGGAACCGCGCTCGTCGTGGGCAACCATTCCGTTCCGCTGACCACCGAGACCAATCAGGCCACGGGATTCCAGGACATCTATTCACAGGAAAGTGATATTACCTCAGGGATAACAAGCGGATCCCTGGCCGGCGCCTTGCAGGCTCGCGACCAGTCCATCCCGTCAATTCTCTCTTCGCTTGACTCACTGGCTTCGGCCCTGGGCAATTCCATGAACACGATCAATGAGGCCGGCACGGACCTCAACGGAAACCCCGGCCAAGCCTTCTTCACGCTTCCTTCGAGCGGCACGGTGGGTGCCGCGGCTACCATCAGCGTCGCGCTCACCAACCCATCCCAGATCGCTGGCAGCCTGAACGGCACAACGGGAGACAACTCGAACATCAATGCTATGCTGGCCCTGCAAAATCAAACCATCGTGAACGGCCAGACCCCGCTCGATGCGTATTCCAATCTGGTTGATCAAGTTGGCAACGATGTCTCGACGGCCACGTCCGAAAACACCTCGTCCCAGGCCATGGTGACGCAACTGCAAAACCAGATCAGCAGCGTTTCCGGCGTGGACATCAATCAGCAGTCCGTCAATTTGATCCAGTACGAACGCGCCTACCAGGCCGCGGCGCAGGTTTCCGCCGTCATCGATAGCCTGACCGCTTCCGCGATCGATCTGGGTCAAGCCCAGTCGGTCACGTAGAAAGGCGAGGGATGGTGAGGCGGCGATGAGCACAACTTTCAATCCAAACATTCTGCCGGATTTGCTCCTGAATCTGCAGACCTCCCAGCAGAACGCCGAAAACGCCGCCGAGGAAATTTCCACGGGGCGCGCTGTGAATGCTCCAGGAGACAACCCCGCCGCGGTGGCCGCGCTGGTTCTGAACGACGCGCAGACCTCCGAGGACGCTCAGTTTCAGACGAACATCGGCGACTTGCAATCAAAGCTGCAAGTTGGCAATTCCGTGATGAGCGACGCCGCGCAGTTGATGACCTCCGCCATTTCCCTGGGCACGGAGGGCGCGACGGGGACAACCACGGCCTCGGAACGACAAACCATCGCGGCGCAGGTTACCAGTTTGCAACAGCAGATGCTGTCCCTCGCCAATACCACCTATCAAGGCACCTACATCTTTTCCGGCACCAATGTGACCACGCCAGCCTTTACGGCGGACGCTTCGTCGCCTTCGGGGGTCGATTACAACGGTAACTCCGCGTCGACCTCGGTCGAGATTTCCCAGGGGCAGTCGATTCAAACCAATTTGCCGGGAAATCAGGTTTTCCTGAACTCTTCCGGAAACGTCTTCGGAGCTTTGAATGACTTGGCGAACGCGCTCAATTCCGGCACCGGAATCGCGGCCGCCACCACCGAAGTGCAGAACGCCTTCAACCAAATCAACAGCCAAGCCGGATTCTACGGAAACGCCTTGAACCAGTTGCAGAGTACGGAAAGCTATTTGAGCCAGGAGACGGTGAATCTCAGCTCGCAGCAAAACAGTCTGATCGGAGCGAACTTGACGCAGGCGGCCACGAATCTTTCGCAAGATGAAATGGACGAGCAAGCGTCGGAGAGCGCCACCGCGCAAATCATCCAGTTACCAAACGTCCTCGATTACATTGAATAGAAAAAGTAGCAAAACCAAATTGCGGTAGCGCGTGCCAGGTTTTTTAGCAGTGGATTAGTAGCGGAGATGATCTTCGCCTGCTTGTTTTTCTGGGCGATGGTCACCCAGCGGCATCGGACTCTCGTACTCTCTTGCCATCTTTATTGTTTCTCCCCATTCCGAACTTGTGTTGACAACAATCCATATTTCTGCAAATATCGAAATATGATTGCTGCACGTAAAAACGACGCTGAGCAGGTCGCTAGATATGCCGATATGTTTTCAGCAATCGGGACAGAGCCGAGACTTCGGATCATGCAATTACTGTTGTTGGCCCACCCTGACGGGCTTAACGTCGGCGAGATTCAAACGGAACTAGATATTCCCAATTCAACACTTTCCCACCATTTGGACAAACTCAGGAACGAAGGTCTTGTTCTCGTCCAGCGCGAAAGCACGTTTTTGCGCTACACGGCGAACACCGACGCCCTGCAAGAATTGCTGCAATTTCTCTACGCGGAATGCTGCACTCGAAATAAAGCTCTAAAACCCAAGGACATCGTTCAACTCTGCAAATAGGAGATGAGGAATGGACGACGCAAGCATAAAGGAAACGGTCAAAGAGAAATATGGGCAGGCGGCGTTGAGGGTTCACAGTGGCGGAAGCTCTTGTTGTGGAGCCGCGCCATCCAGTGGTTGCGATCCGATTACTTCAAATCTGTACGATGCCCTGGAAGCCGCTCAAATTCCTGCCGAGGCAATGCTTGCTTCGCTAAGGTGCGGCAATCCAACCGCGTTGGCGAATCTGAATCCTGGGGAGTTTGTTCTCGATTTGGGCTCTGGCGGCGGTATAGACGTTTTGCTCTCAGCAAAACGAGTCGGTCCGACCGGCAAGGCATACGGTCTCGACATGACGGATGAAATGTTGGCGCTGGCGACCGAGAACAAGCAGAAATCTGGGCTCCAGAACGTGGAGTTCTTGAAAGGCGAAATCGAGAACATTCCACTTCCCGAAAATTCCGTCGATGTTGTGATTTCAAATTGCGTCATTAATCTTTCAGCGGACAAAAGCCGCGTGCTGAAGGAAGCATTCCGCGTGTTGAAGCCCGGAGGGAGGTTCGCTGTTTCCGATGTCGTGACTCGCGGCGAAATGATGCCGGAGATTCGAAAGAGTGTGCTGTTGTGGGTCGGCTGTATTGCGGGCGCTTTGGACGAAAACGAGTACCAACACAAATTGGCTAGCGCCGGATTTGAAAGCGTCGAGATTGAGCCGACCCGCGTTTACAAACTGAAAGATGCCCGAGAGTTCCTCTCTGGCGAAGGGATCAACGTGGACGCCATCGCGCCTCAAGTGGACGGCAAATTCATGAGCGCGTTCATCCGTGCTGTCAAGCCATCCAACTCAAAACGTGCTCTGGAACAGGTTGCCATACCCGACGAGTGAATATGAGTCATTATAACGTTTTGTTCCTTTGCACTGGAAATTCTGCGCGTTCGATCATGGCTGAGGCGATACTTAACCGCAAGGGTTGCCCGAACTTCACGGCGTACAGCGCCGGAAGTCACGCCACAGGAAGTGTCCGCCCCGAGGCATTGCGTCAACTGGAACTCGCACATTTGCCCATGGCCGGTTTACGCAGCAAGAACTGGGATGAATTTGCGAAACCCGGAGCACCGGAATTCAATTTTGTTTTTACAGTTTGCGACAACGCCGCCAAGGAAGTTTGTCCCGTCTGGGCCGGCCAGCCAATGACCGCGCATTGGGGAGTTGCTGACCCGGCGACTGTAAAAGGAACGCCCGAAGAGATAGACCGCGCATTTCGAGACGCCTTTATGATCCTTGACCGTCGAATCAGCTTGTTTTTGTGTCTGCCGCTGTCTAGTCTCGACAAACTGGCCATCAAAAAAGAAATCGACCGGATCGGTCTCGATATCGGGCAAGAATGAGGCCTTCTCTTTCGCGTCGATTTGCTGCCGAGTTTGTGGGCACCGCGCTTTTAGTGGCGACGGTGATTGGGTCCGGCATCATGGCAGACCGATTGTCGAACGGCAGCGTGGCATTGGCCCTACTTGCGAACGCGATTGCTACAGGTACGATCCTTGTGGCTCTAATCTTCGCTTTCGGCGGAATCTCTGGTGCTCACTTCAATCCCGCCGTTTCGCTCATGGACGCCTTCGAGGGCGGATTAGCTTGGAGGGAGACGCCGCACTATGTCCTCGGTCAGGTGCTCGGTGGAATCATAGGGGCTGTCGTTGCCAATCTCATGTTCGAACTCTCGATTGTGTCGCTTTCTGGTCATGCTAGGAGCGGTCCTTCGCAGGTTTTCAGTGAATTTGTGGCGACCTTCGGACTTGTTTCTGTCATTTGGGGATGCTCCCGGCTTCGGTCCAATGCCGTTCCATTCGCAGTCGGTGCATACATCACGGCGGCGTACTGGTTCACCGCGTCGACATCGTTTGCGAATCCCGCTGTCACGATTGCGCGTTGCCTCAGTGACACATTCGCGGGCATCCGGCCAATAGACGTACCCTGGTTCGTCGTGGCACAACTTCTCGGGGCGTTTGCAGCTACGTTGCTCTTTCGATGGCTTGTTCCTAGGTTACGAGAACGTGCCAAGGAAGTTGTCTTCGCTCGCGATTCGGACCATGCTTGACGCGCGAAATGGTGCGTTCGCCGGACCGGGAGACGATGAGAACGTGCCGTGGGGATATCTTAATTCCCTCCGTCAAATCGAGTGACAAATTCGTTTTATCGTGACATCTTGCCGTTTGCTTTCATCTACCTGTGGATTTTATTTGTTCCCCCAGCGGGGCTTTGAATGATCGGACCGCGCCTCCCGCCGTTGAAACGGCGGGCTACGATGTCCCGCCCCTCAGGGACTTCGCGCGGTGCCCAGACAACACTAAATTCATCGCGCCACGTACAGAGTTTACGAGTCAGTATTTCAGAGCTGGAACGGCAGAGGCAATTTCAACTCTCCGAACGAAACGCTCTTCCCGGGACGCCGCTGGCACTATGCATTTACGGAGAGGGTGCCTGACCCGGACGTGGCTGACGACCCAAGGGCGTTCACTTGAGCGAACTGCTGGAATTCCTGCTGCAACGTGCTGTAAGCCTGTTGCGCTGATGTCAAATTTCCCGTCTGAAGCGCCTGGCCCAGTTGCTCCATCAATTGGCTGACCGGATCCGATCCAGTGCTGTTGCTCTGGTAATGATGATGGCCCCGGTGCTGGATCGAGTGGCTCTGGAAATCTTGCTTGAGCGCCGCGTAGTCTTGCTGAGCGGAAGAAAGTTTTCCGGCCTTGAGATCCTGCGAGAGCTGGTTAAACTCCTGCGCGATAGAATTGCCGGTGGCGGCCGCCGTCGTCGAACTCGGCAACATTCCGGACTGCTGCAAGGTGGCAAAATCCGATTGCGCCGCGGACAGGTTCCCGGTCTGCAAATCCTGGCCAAGCTGCTGAAATTCCTGCTGAAACCCTTGCGCCTGGGTTTGATTTTGATTCTGACTCTGGCTCTGCACAGGCTGTGCGCCACTATTGAGCAGAGTGCTGAAAATGCTAGCCACCGTCATGTTCTCACTCCTTCCGCGTAGCCGCGCGGCCCCGCGCCGCGCTCGTCCGTTCTTGCCCGCACTTGATTTGCTGTAAGCCCGCGATGTCAATAGCAAGCGCGTTGCCAACCGGAAGGGTTATCTGGCAAGGGATAATCTGCTGAAAGTAAATCACTTATGCGCGAAATGGTGGACCGCTACCGACGATACGGAAGGACACGGCAAAACGCTTCCCAGCGGCGCTGGGCAAACTTTGCCGGGATTTTGATTAGGGGCGCAGACTGCCCTGCCACTTGCCGGTAGCGTCCGAGAGAGCGCGCCCAAATGCTTCGGCGAAGCGCTCGGGAGAAAACTGCCGGCGAACCGTCTCTCGCGCTCCCTCGCCGAGGCGTTCGGCAAGCTCACGGTCGGTGAGCAGCCTTATCGCGTGGCCGCGTAGTTCCGCGGGATCGTCCGAAAGGAATCCGTTCACGCCGTTGACGATCGGCGAGGTGGGGTGACAGTTGCCGAGCACCGGCAAACCCGCCGCCATGGCTTCGAGCGTGGCCATGTTGAATCCGTCCTCGAAGCGCGGGTCGGCCGTATGAATGTAGAACCGGTGATGGCTCAGAATCTCTTTCAGGTTCGCCCAGTCGGCCGCGGGGCGCACGCCGCTCAGTTCGGGATTATGGCCCACCAAAGTTACCGGCAAGCCACCAAAGGCTGCCTGATGGAAATCCCACAGCAAAACGCGCGGCCGCCGCAGGATGTGGTTGGCAATTCGCAATCCGCAATCGAGATCGCCGCGCCAAGCCGGATAATCCTCGGGTGCGGCGCAGGAAAGGGCTACATGGTCG
>Ga0302326_10005022_pt1 | contig 30326 bp, 27 predicted proteins | sample Palsa_T0_3_FD_202264 | JGI IMG/M metagenome (GOLD analysis project Ga0302326, IMG submission 202264) | Peat permafrost microbial communities from Stordalen Mire near Abisko, Sweden - Palsa_T0_3 | ecosystem: Environmental > Terrestrial > Soil > Palsa > Peat permafrost | place: Sweden: Abisko... | reverse complement strand
AAATCGCCGATAAAGATTCACCATGCCGTCAACATCGTCAGGATGATTGCCACCGCGGATGAAACCTTGGCGTACGATGCGCATATCCGGGTTTGGCTTGTCCATCTCGACCCGCGCCTCATGATCTCCCAGCGGCACGGCGATATCGGCGCGAAACGCGCGCAACTCATCCGAGTCGTGGCTGAAGGCGTATTTCTGTAAGTGAAAGACGCCGTCCTTCTGCGCCTTCGACCACAAACTCTCTCCTCCCACGTACGCCCGCATCGAGGACAAAAGTCCGAAACTGAAGTTTGCGAGGATCATCAAGCCGATGACGATGGCCGCGAACATCCAAACGATCACGAATGGCGAACCGCGCACGGGGGGCGTTGCATCGGCATTGATCGCCACCATTCATCTCCTCGGAGTCGGCTTCTCCCCCAGCTCGACGCGCATTTCGATCGCCGTAAACGACGTCCCGCACCGTGCGTCGGCCTGGCGCGCGAACGATGTATTTTGAGTCTACCGGGTCGCCTTGAGTGCTGATGTGAGCCAGACGTCACATTCCTGTAACGCGATCCTCGTCAAGTCGATTCGCTTGAGGTGTGGGGAGGGCTCGGCAAGCGCGCGTGCTTCCTCGGCGCCCGCCATACGCTTATTGCAAGGCAATATTTGAAGGGCGGCTATCTCGCGAGCGTTCGGTAGCGTACAGAAAGATGGTCTGCACCCAGGGATATTGATCCCAGTGTGGTCGGGTCAGTCAGCGAACTTCTCGCTTCCTCTATACGAAGACTATTCCCTATGCTCAAGCGATTGCGGGGCTATTTCTCGAATGACCTTTCGATCGATCTGGGCACTGCCAACACGTTGATTTACGTTACGTCGCGCGGCATCGTGCTCAACGAGCCTTCGGTTGTGTCGGTGCGCAGCAAACCGGGAGGCGGCAAGACGGTGGTCGCCGTGGGTATGGAGGCGAAAAAAATGCTCGGTCGAACTCCTGGTCATCTTACCGCCGTGCGCCCTTTGAAAGACGGCGTCATCTCGGATTTCACGTACACCGAATTGATGCTGCAATATTTCATCAGAAAGGTTCACGGTAACCGCTTGGTGGGCGCCAGCCCGCGCGTATTGGTGTGCGTACCGTTTGGCGCCACCGAAGTAGAGCGTCGGGCCATCAAAGAATCGGCCGCGGGCGCGGGCGCGCGCAGCGTTGATATCGTACCGGAACCCATGGCGGCCGCCGTCGGCGCCGGGTTGCCAGTGCACGAGCCCCGCGGTTCCATGGTTCTCGACATCGGCGGCGGAACTTCCGAGGTCGCAGTGATTTCCTTGAACGGCATCGTCTACGCGGCTAGCGTTCGGATAGGCGGGGATAAGCTGGATGAAGCGATCATCCAGTACGTCCGGCGCCACTATGGCATGTTGATCGGTGAGGCAACCGCGGAGCGCATCAAAATTGAAATCGGGTCGGCCTATCCGGGAGAGCAGATCCGAGACCTCATCGTCAGGGGAAGAAACCTCTCGGAGGGTGTACCGCGGAGTTTTACTTTGAATTCGAATGAGATTCTTCAGGCCCTCGAGGAGCCATTACAAGGTATCGTAAGTGCGGTGCGAAAAGCGCTGGAGCAAACGCCTCCGGATTTGGGCGCCGATGTGGCGGAGCGCGGCATCGTACTCACCGGTGGCGGTGCTTTACTGCGCGACATCGATAAATTGATTACAAGAGAGACCGGCCTGCCGGTGGTGATTGCGGACGATCCACTCAGTTGCGTAGTTCGCGGCGGCGGTCGAATTCTCGAACTAACGCAGAAGCATGGGCGAGGGATGTTCGATCTACAGTAGCGGCTCGGTCAGAACAGCACTCTGAGGCTGGCATCGACCATGGTTGCATCGATGTATCCGATTGCCGTGGGATTTTCGACCAGCCGCTTCTTGACTTCTGCGCCGTTTGGTAAGGCCTTCGGCGGCTGCCCACGGCCGGTGAAGATAATCCTCGACCAGTACGCCTTCATCTGAGCCGCGGACTTGCCGGCGAGTTTGTTATAGAACACATCGCGCGCGACCGTGCCCTCGGACTGATCGATTGGCTCCGCTTGACTGCCATCGGGAAAACGAGCGGTCTTTCCCAGAAATATATCCAACACTTGGCTCTTACTCAAAGTAGTGACCGCGCTCTTCGATGAGACCACCGCGACCACGTCGGCTGAGGCCAATGGGCCCGCCAGGAGGAAACTCATGGCGACGATGCCGAATGCGTTACTCATGGCAGGCTGCATCAGAAAACGAAGTCCATGGCCAAGCTGAAGACGTTCACCTGATCTTGAGGTCGGAACCCCGGCTGCACGTTTTGCAGTCTACCGGATGAACCCGAGTCCACTCTCACCCTATCGTATTGCAGCTTCAGGTCGATATCCTTGACGAGGTCCCAGCGTATGCCGGCCGATACGCTGCTTTGCGACGGTGCGAACGCCGTGAGGACCGCAGCCAGGCCGCCGTTCAGCATTGCCGCTGCCTGGGCCAACGGCGGAGTCAAGCCGGCCGAGGAAATGCCAGGCTCGATCTTCTTACGCGCTTCGACCTGTCCGACCGTTAGATACGGTGTTAGCTGGCTAAAGCGGTAGCCCCCCATCAAATACCACCCCGTGGCGTCGGCCAGAAACGCCCCGCTCACCGCCTTGGCCCATTCCGACATGAGCAGCCAGTTTCCCGGATCGTAGCTTGCGCCAATGGTGGCCATGGAATACGAATACGTGGATGCCGCCTGGGACTCGTAATCCGCCCCCAAGGCAGCCGCCTGGGCGCCAATCGCAGGAAAGCCCGAGTCCGATGCCGCGGCACCGAACTCCTCAAATCCGGAAAACAGAGCTTCATAACCGGGAATGTCCGTCTTGATGCGAAGCGACGTGTAGCCGACACGGACGGTGAAGGAACCATACTCCATCGCATCGCTGGCCTGTATAAAGTGTCTTGCTTTGAGCTCGCCGCCGGTCGGGAAATTTAGGTCCGTTTGGCCGTAGGCCACTCTCAGCGAGTGCGCCACGGCGCCGGTATGCAGACGATAATTGGCATCCACGCCGTCCATGTTCGTCACCGGCAACATGCCGTAAAGCTCGATTGGCGGGCGAATCCAGGTATAGGTGTAGGCGACCAGGCGAGTGTCGGACACTAGAAACGGCATCGCCACAAAGCGGCCTGCACGGATACTCAACTCCGGCGTGAATTGAAATTTAAGATTGGCCCATTCAACCTCCGGGGTCCAAGAGCCGTTGTAGCGATGCTGGGAGACCACCTGCACGACAGCCAAGAGCTGGCTGGTGGCCTGCATGTTCAGTTGCAGGCCCAAGAGGCTGTCCACTCCTGGGGCCCATGCTCTGGTATAGCCGGCGCCATCGGGTTGGAAGGCGTTTCCGACAAAATCGGCATATTGCTCATCGGTGTGAACAACACCCAACGTGCCGAAGCCGTGCAATGAAAACATCGAGGCACTGGAATCATCGGCGGCGGCGCCCAGCCCGGGGCATAGCATCCCAATCAGAATGCTCGCACTCAGTTTACGGCGCGCGCGAAATGCGCTCGATCCCGCCGGCTGAATTGGCATTGCTCATTCCTGCTACCCGATATGCAGCATCAAGCGTAGTGCAAGGCTCTTCGGCTGACTGTTCGCTGGCGTACGGTCGCTGCAACCGGGGCTTGTTAAGGTTGCAATCGGGAAAAAATGCATTTTTTAGTGATTCACTGATTGGGCTCAGATTGGGCTCGCCGTCGGTAAGGGAATCCATCAATGGCCTTTCAGGACACATTGCGTCGCAGCTTGGGTCGGGCCACTGAACCCCAGATCCTGTTCCCTCTCATTGCCGTGCTTTTGCTGTCGGTCATTTGGTTGACGGCCTTAGGTGTCATCAAAGTCAAGACCTCTGACGCCGAGCATGCCGCGGCCGCATCGAGCCGGGAGTTGCTGGGTACGTACGAGGCCCAAGTGGTACGCGCATTGCGTGAGATCGATCTCACGCTGAATCTGGTCAAGAGTTGGCCCGAGCGTCCAACCGGCCGCCACACCCTCGCCGACCTGAAGGAGAAGGGGCTGTTGCCGCCGGACCTGATTTTCGTCGTCAATATCGCCGATGCCACGGGCGCCATCGTGGAAAGCACGCGCCCAATCGGGAGCCAACAGCTGGCCGATCAGGACACCATGCTCAAGCAACATCTCAGCGACACATTTCTCATCGGCCGCCTGCCGCGAGGCCCCACGGCGGATTCGAAACTCGAGTTCAGCCGTCGGTTGAACGGCGCGGACGGGGCGTTTGACGGCGTGGTGATCGTCGCGGTCGACGCGAATTATTTCGTCAGTGGTTACGAACCGGCGAAGTTGGGCGAGCACGGAGTGCTCGGGCTGATCGGTACCGATGGTTTTTTTCGGGTGCGGCGAACGGGCGATGCGGTGTTCTCCGGCGATGCCATCGACTATGCATCCGCGGTGGCGGGCGATGAGGACCAGGAGGCCACCGTCTCCACCAGCCGCTGGGATGGCGTGCAACGCTGGACGAGCGCACGCGAACTGTATGGTTTTCCGCTGGCCGTGATCGTCGGCCTTTCGGTGGATGAACAAATGGCCGCCGCGCACGCCCAGGCGCGCCTCTACCTGTGGTGGGCGGTGCTGGGTAGCCTCGCGGTCGTCGTGCTCGCGGGGCTATTGGGGCGCATGAGCTGGCAGTTAGCGGAGGGTCGGCAGCGGGAGAACGAAACGAAACTCGCGCACGCACAACGCGTGGAGTACCTCGCCTATCACGATGGACTCACGGGGCTTCCTAATCGCAGTCTATTCAGCAAAATGCTGAGTCAAAGTATTCTCGAGGCACATCGTTATAGCCGGCAGCTGGCAGTCGCGTTTCTCGACCTCGACCGTTTCAAGCAAATCAACGATACGCTGGGACATGAAGCAGGAGATCAATTGCTGCAGGAGGTCGCCGTCCGTATCAAGGGATGCGTGCGTGACAGCGACACGGTCGCACGGCTTGGCGGCGATGAATTCGTCGTAATCCTGCCGGAACTGGGGGACGGACTATATGCTGCCGCCGTCGCCCAGAAGATACTCTTGGTTATCGCCAAGGCGTTTATTCTCATTGGTCAAGAGTTCCGGGTCACGGCGAGCATCGGCATCAGCACCTACCCCCAAGATGGGCTCGATGAGCAGACGCTGACCAAAAACGCCGACATTGCCATGTATCAGGCGAAGGCGGAAGGCAGGAATAACTTTCAATTTTATTCCGCGAAGCTCAATGCCAACTCCCTCGAACGGCTGGCACTCGAATCGAGCCTGCGTCACGCACTGGAGCGCAATGAGTTTCGGATCGCTTATCAAGCGAAGCGGGACATTGCGAGTGGCAAAATTACCGGCATGGAAGCCTTGCTGCGCTGGGAGCACCCGGACCTGGGGACGGTAATGCCCATGCGGTTTATTCCACTAGCCGAAGAGACCGGGCTCATCATCCCGATTGGCAAGTGGGTGCTCAAAACGGTCTGTTCGCAGAACGTCGCTTGGCAGAAGCAGGGTCTGCCACGCTTGAGCATCGCCGTCAATTTGACCGAACGCCAGTTCTTCGACGAACATTTGCTGCACGATCTGAACTCGATACTCGAAGCCACCCGTATGGAGCCGCACTTTTTGGAACTGGAACTCACCGAGAGCCTGCTGATACGCGAAGTCGAGGGAACGCTGCGCATTCTGACCGGACTGAGGGCGCTGGGAGTTCGAATTGCGGTGGATGATTTCGGAACCGGTTATACGTCACTTGCAACGCTGCGGCGTTTCCCGCTCGACACCATCAAGATCGATCGATCCTTCATTCGTGACATTGTCGGCACCTCCGAAGACACGGGCCTCACGGATGCGATCATTGCCATGGGGAAGTCCTTGAGCCTGACGGTCGTCGCGCAAGGTGTGGAAACTCGCGAGCAGGCAGAATTCTTGCGTAGCCACGCCTGCGACGAGATTCAGGGTTTTTATTTCAATAGGCCGCTCCCGCCTCAAGAATTCGCGGAATTGCTGCGCGAACAGGCGACCGAGATTACTTACATTGGCAAGAGACTTGGATCTAAGCCGGCGTAAAGCGGGGTGAGACGCCGGACCTTCCTTCAAAGCGCCAAGGAATAAACCACCTGATGCGCATCGTGCGGGTCGCGGCTCGCGCTCATGCCCACTTCTTCGGCAAGCTTGCGCATCATCGTATTGTCAGACAACTCCAACGAGTAAAGTTGCCGTACACCAAATTGTCTCGCGGCGGATACCAGGTGCGTTATGAGCAGCTTGCCCAAGCCCTTGTGCTGCCACTTATCCGAAATCGTCACCGCCATTTCCCGAACATCCGCTTTTGAGTCGGGCACGTATCGACAAACGCCAATCTCGACCTCGCAGTCCGCCTCTTGGACGGTGGCGACGAACGCCATGTTATGCGGCCCATCCGTCGTGCAAAGCCGCTGGATTTCCACCGCCGACAATTCTTTGACTGCCCCGAAGAATCGGTAATGCTTGGTCCCTGGGGAGAGCTCTCTGATAAATGCCGCTTCCATGGCGGTGTCCGCGCTACGAATGGGCCGTATGGTCACTACCTGACCATCTACGATCGTCGTCTGAGCTTTCAGTGTCATGAATTGGTCGGCTCCCAAGAAATCGCCGCTAGGACGTCGAGCTGTAAGAGCGTCAGTGCCATGGTACTCGCTCGACGAAGTTAATCGCGCTGTGCGGCTGGCGTAAGAGTAGTGCGTTTCACCGGTGCCGTCTGTGCGGTAGGCGGGCCGCGGATCTGCCTTAATACGTCACGGTGATATTGTCGATCACTTTGCGCACGCCAGGAGAACTCCACGCCGTGTTGGTCGCCAATTCGCGTTCGGACCAGGTGTGAACTTTCCCGGACAGCGTTACATCGCTGCCGCTAACGCTCACCGAGATATCCTTCGCATCTTGTTGCGCGCGGCGTTTCAGTGCCGCCTCGATATCCGCCTTGACCACGGGCGCAGAAATGCTCGGTTTGATGAGAAGTTTGTCATAGACTCCTTTGACGCCTATCAGATAGCGGACGGCGCTCACTGCGGATTGCCGTTGGTATTCCCAATGGACTTCGCCCGTCAGCGTAACCCAACCGCCTTCGACTATGACCTTCACGGCGTCCTTCGGCAGATGGGCAGTCCATTCCAAGACGTTTTTAGCGGATCGCGCAATATCCACATCTTGACGCGTATGATCGCCCCCGAGTCTCACTTCCATTTCCACCGCGAGCGCCTTCACTCCTGAAACCCGCAAAGTCGCCCGCTCGGCGTCCATTTTTTCGGCGTAGCTTGTGTGCGCGAGCGCGCTTATGCGCCGCTGGATTCGTCTTGCAGGACTTGAGCGTAATATTGGCGTCTGAGCAACCGTGTCCTTCCGTACGGACGCAGAGCCAACGGTGGCGCACGCTAAAGGTGGACTCGACTTGCCCGGGGGAAGCAGGAGCAGACGATGTATGCCATGGTTATGAATCGACTGAAGAATCCACTCGAATGGATCGAGATACCGGATCGGCGTCCCGGAGCGGGTGAGATTCGAGTGCGCGTTCTCGCGTGCGGCGTGTGCCGCACGGACCTGCATGTCGTGGACGGCGAACTACCTGCGCCTCGGGTGCCCATCATCCCAGGCCACGAGATCGTGGGGCGAATCGACGCCATTGGCGTGGGCGTCAATGGTTTTCAGATCGGCGAACGGGTGGGCATCCCCTGGCTAGGCTTCACTTGTGGAGTGTGTTCCTACTGCATGGCGGATCGCGAGAACCTATGCGACGCGCCGCTTTTTACCGGATATACCCGAGACGGCGGCTATGCGACTTCAACCATCGCAAACGCCAGATACGCTTTTCCTCTCGGTGAAACGGGCAGCGACGAATCGCTGGCCCCGCTGCTGTGTGCCGGCATCATAGGGGCCCGCTCGCTGAAAATTGCGGGTAAAGCCAAGAACTTGGGACTTTTTGGTTTTGGTGCGGCTGCACACATCGTCGCGCAGGTTGCACACTGGCAGGGTCGCTCGGTCTTCGCGTTTACCCGGCCCGGGGACGTCAAGGCGCAGAAATTTGCCCGCACCTTGGGTGTGAGCTGGGCCGGTGGTTCGGACCAATCGCCGCCCGCGGCCCTTGACGCAGCGATCATCTTCGCGCCACTCGGAGAGTTAGTCCCACCGGCACTCAAGGCCGTTCGCAAGGGCGCCCGCGTGGTTTGCGCCGGCATCCACATGAGCGACATTCCACGCTTCCCGTATCGGCTGTTGTGGGAAGAGCGGGAGCTGCTGTCGGTGGCCAACCTGACGCGTCAAGACACGACCGAATTTCTTCGAATGGTACCGCAAATGAATCTTGTGACCAGCACCACGCGCTATGGATTGCAGCAGGCCAACGAGGCGCTGGCAGACTTGCGTACCGGCAAATTCGAGGGCGCCGCCGTGCTGATCCCTTGAGGAATAACGCTCCGGGTCACGCGCTTCGAAGTGAGGCCCCGAATTCAAAATCGTTACATTTCGCGATCAAATCCATGATTCGTCGATTCAGATCTTCGAAAGCTGCAATCAAAGGCTTGATCGCGCCGGCGTCGAGCGATTGCGCCCCACAGAATCGGTCGCAAAGATCGTTGTGCAGGTGATCGCAGTTCTGAACGCCTTGTTTCGTCTCCCGGTAAAGTCGCTCGTATGCTTCTGGACGACGGGGCTTCAACTGTTCGAGTCGTTGTAGCAGTACGTCAATCGTGAAGCGGCTAAACTTCAAGTTCCTGGCGAAACGGAATAACACCGTGGACATGCAGTCAACTATCGACTCAAATGAGTTCAAATAGTGTGCTGCAGGTGCCGCATTCCGTGCGCACCACCCCCTTTGAACACGATCAAATATCGTCTGCGCCGTTGGTGCAGCGCACGTCGGCAACTGCTGCTGCGGCTTCGGCGAACTCTTAGGCGAGTTCGGAGTTCGGCAGCATCTTTGCTCTCAGCATGTCGCGCATCCGTTCGGGCAGCGGGGCAGTGCCCTGTTCCGTCGCATAAACGAGCACCGCATCGGAAACACCCACGCACTTGCTGCGTTGAAACATCCCTAGCCCGATCGAGTACGACTTGTTCCCTACATGAACGATGCCCGCTCCGATCAATACGGAGCCTGGCCACTCGACTTCACCCAAATAGTCGACCGATTGCCTCGCGACCAATAAGCGATGACTCCTCGCGTCGAGATTCAAGCCTCCCCACAGCGCGAGATTGAATGAAGTGCGTCCTTCCTGGTAGAGCTCCACGAGCCGCACGTTATTGAGATGCCATTGCGGATCAACATCCGCGAAGCGCGACTGTATCTCCACTTGGTGCGGATAAACGCTGATATTCAATCGGCTCGCATGTGGTTTCACGGGGACTCAAAGCTCCATAGGCTGCGTATCCGGCAAGTAACTCTAGCGCGCCAACAGGCCCATGTTGGCCTCGGGCAGCGGGAGCCTCAGGGCATTCTGGTAATAGGCAACCGTCTTGTATTGACCGGCTAGGATCACGAGCTCGATCAGCTTCTTATCGTTGTAGAACTCCTGCAGGTCGGCCCAAGTTTCGTCGGTAATCATCGAATCGAAGTGCAGTTCCTCCATCGCCCGCACGATGGCCCGATCCTGCTTGTCCCAACCTTGGGCTGTGGACCCTTCGATAACCCGCGCTATCTCTTCCGAGGTAATGCCGTTGCGCTTCGCAATCTTGACGTGCGCCCCCCATTCGAACGGTGCTTGGGAAAGCCAACCGATGCGCAATATCGCCAGCTCTCTATCCCGTATGCTCATCTCGCAGTCTGACAGGTATTTTTTGGCGACTTCTACGTGGGCTTTGTAAAGTTCCGCGTGGCGAATCAAAATCTCCAAAGCAGGCTTGTCCTCTCTGGGTTTGCGCACGCCGTCGACGACCACCATGCTCATTTCGTCCAGCAGCGCCTGCTGCCGCTCGGTTCTTTCTTCCACGGGCAAGGCGGGCAGGCGCGGCGGCCGGCCGCGGATCTCTGCTTGCCGTTGCGCGATCTCGGCAGCGGAGGGCTTCTCGGGCGTCTGCATATTTTTCATCGAGTACTCCTTAAGGCTTGGGGGACCTTGCCCAGTCCCTACTTACGATTTAGCATGGTTCAGAGTGTACTTCGAGTCACGCAGCGCAAGCGCAATATAAGCGCCCAATCGGGGAGAACGCATGGATTTGGGACTGACAGGCGCTGCCGTCTGCATCAGCGGCGGTACGAAAGGGCTCGGACGCGAGGCGGCCCTCGCTTTCGCTCGAGAAGGCGCGCGTGTGGTGGTCGCGGCGCGCGAAACTCAGGGGTTGAACCGCACCGTGGCGGACCTGCGCGCAGCAGGCGCGAAGGACGCCTTCGGCATCGAAACCGATGTCGCACGTCTCGACAGCATCAATGCCGCTTTCGACCAGATTCGAGCCCGTTGGGGTGAGCTCAACACGCTCATCAATATGGTGGGACCCACCGCGCCAAGCACCGGCCGGGATTTCGCGGAAGTGCCGGACGCGCAGTGGCAATTTTATTTCGAGGTGGGGATCATGAGCGTGGTGCGCTGTACGCGGGCCGCGGTTCCACTGATGCGCGCGGCCGGCTGGGGCCGGGTCATCAACATATCCTCCATCTCCGCACGCGTCGGCCAGACATTCGAGGCGCCTTATATGACTGCCAAAGGCGGGCTCAATGCGCTGTCGAAGAACATGGCCTGGGCGCTGGCGAAAGAAGGTATCCTCGTCAACACGGTAACGCCCGGCGTGTTTCAAACGGAGGCGCTGCGTACCTTCATGGAAATGACGGGTGCGACTTCGACGTACAGCCCCGATAACCTCGCCGAGATTTGGGATTGGATGCGCAATGTGAGTGGGCATCGCCCCGCCGGCGCCATCGCTCGGGTCGCGCTGCCGCAGGAGCTGTCGCCGTTGCTCTTGTTGCTGGGCTCACGCGCGAACAGCTACATCGTCGGCGCGAACATCGCCATCGACGGCGGCACCGATTTCTCTTCGGGTTAAAAGGGGGTAATAGATGAAGGTCCAACCTGCTGCATTTCTGAGGACGACACTGCCGTTGGACCTGTCCAACCTGGCCGTGCTGGACAGCGGCCGCTACCATTCAATATGGCTGCCGGATCACATGGTCAGCTTTTGGCCGGATTCCATCTGGACGCCCGAGTTCACCGATTTGGCGATCGGATCGCCGTCGCCGCACCGTCATCTCGATGCATTGGCAGTGGCCGGCGCAGTAGCAGTAGAGACCAAAAATGTTCCCATCGCGACCAGCGTCGTGGACACGGTGCGCAGGCATCCGGCGATGCTCGCGCAGACCGCCCTGACGCTCGACCACCTGTCCAAGGGCCGTTTTATCCTAGGTGTGGGCAGCGGCGAAACCGAGAACACGGTGCCGTATGGCTTCGACTTCGCTAAACCTGTGAGCCGCTTCGAGGAAGCGCTCAAGGTCATCAAGCTCCTCTGGAATGCCGACGGCCCGGTGGACTTCCAGGGCCAGTTCTACCAATTGCATCATGCACGCATGGACACCGAGCCCTTCGAGGGTCGGTTTCCGAGAATCTGGGTCGGCTGCAGCGGGCCGCGCATGCTCGAGATCACAGGGCGCTATGCCGACGGCTGGTGGCCGGCGGGCGCTTGGACGCCGGATGACTATGCGAGCAAACTCAAGACCGTTCGAGATTCCGCGGAGCGCGCGGGACGCGATCCGATGGCCATCGTCCCCTCGAACATCCAGACCTGTCTCATCGGCAACGACGAGGCCGAACTTGCAGAGATCCTGAACGCGCCATTGATCAAGGCATGGGTCCTGCAACCCTCTGCCGAAGACATGCGCAAGTTTGGCTTCGAGCATCCGCTTGGGACCAACTGGCGCGGGTATCAGGACATCAACCCGGAGGTATTACCGAGGGAGCGTATTCTCGACATGCTGAAGAAGACCAACGTCGAGGCGATCCGAAAAATCATTCCTTGCGGTACGCCAAAGGAAGTTGCGCGCAGGCTCAAGGGCTTCGTTGACGCCGGTCTGCGAGTGGTGAAAATACTGGACTACGGCGGCATGGCCGGATTGAAATTTGCGGCGCGGTCCGCTGAAAAGGTCCGTGCCACGGAAGATGAGCTGATGCGGCTGGTTGAGGGCAAATGATGGGCACTGAGATCGATATCTTGAACGCCGATGCGCTGCTGGCGGAGGCGCAGAAACGCACTCGACTGAACGAATGGGGCGACCCGACGCTGCCCGAGAGATTCCGCCTTGCTGTCGACTTCTTGAAGAGCCGCAATATGGACGAGGCCGGCCAGCGTGCCGGCGCTGAGACCTGCCTGTGGCTGCTAACCTCACGGCTGGCGTTCTTCGAAGACTTCAACCGTTATCCCATCGAGGAGGAAAAGATCGTCCAGCCGCTGTTCGCAACGGGCGAGCCGCGTTCCGGCACGACGCTCCTCCATGCGTTGCTGTCGGTCGATCCGCACGCGCGAGCGCTACGGTTCTGGGAGGTGATGTACCCCTCACCGCCGCCCGGCCTGAGCAGCCAGGATGATCCGCGGCGCGCCAAGGCTGACGCAGATTGGCGCGAGATCAACACCAAGATGGCGTTCTGGCTGAAAAGCCATCCTTACAACGACATGTTGGGGGACGGCTTGCCGGAAGATGAGCGCACGTGGGCGTTTGATTTCCGCGTCATGACTCCGACCGCGTGGTGGCGCGTGCCCTTCGGCATGAATGTCGGCGGTTTGCCCGCGGAGCCCCAGGCGCAGTACCGCATTCACAAGAAAATGCTGCAGCAATTCCAATATGCGCGACCGAAGAAGTATTGGGTGCTGAAAGGGTTTCACGGCCAGCGACTGGCGGAGTTCTTTCAGACCTATCCGGATGCAAGGATGATCTGGGTGCATCGCGACCCGGTTCAGGCCGTCGCCTCGCGCATCGTACTGACGGGCGAGTTGGTCGAGGGGCTGACCGGCAGCGTGAATTGGGCTGAACAGGCTCGCGTCCAACTGGCGATGTGTCGCGCCGGCTTTAGAAACACGCTGGAAAACCCCCTGGTAATGGACCCGCGTATTCATCACGTGCGCTACCCGGATTTCATCCGGGACCCTGTCGGTACCATCCGCGGCTTCTACGAGAAATGCGGCAAACCGTTCGGTCCCGACACGGAAGCCGCCATGCGTGATTACCTCGAGAACAACAAGGGGGACCGATACGGAAAGTTCACCTACTCGACCGATGTGATCGGCGAGGATATCGGGGCTCTACACCGGGAGTTCGCGCCTTATCGCGAGCGCTTTCAGTTGGCAATAGAGCAGCGCAAGTAAGCTTTAACCTACGCTCCGTTCGAGTATGTTCCGTTCGAGCGCCGCCGCAACTTCCTCCGTGTCGGCGCTCTGTTGCAAAGCTTCGGCGTGCGGGTCATGTCGGTCTTTCACCATCGGCATGTCGCGGCGCAATTCCTCGATCAAGTTGATGAGCTTGGTGACCTTCTGCTCGGTGAGCAGGCTCACCTGCAATCCGAGATGGGCATGGTGCTGCTCGAGCTTGGTCTGACGGTTGTGCGCAATCAGCACGATCGTGGTCGTTATCAGCGAAATGAGCGTCATTGCGCCATCAAGGAGTTCGAAGGGCGGAGGGTCCCAGCTCCCACGCGCTTGCTTGATCACATTGATGCCTACCCAGACCGCAATCGCGGCCACGAGTCCCATCAGATAAAACGGCTTCCCCAGCCATCTCCCTACCGATTCGACCCATCGCTGCGCCCGGCCCACCGTTTCCCATTCCCGCTTCTGCAGCGCGACGATGCTTTCGATGTTCTGGCCAATGTGCTCGGAGAGGGTGGGTGGCGGCTTGAGCCGTTCGCCGGCGCCGGCGTGCTTTCGAGAGAACATGGCCATGATCAAGACCCTGGGGGTATCGGTATCTTCATATCGACATGATCACCATCCACCGTCTTGAGCCAAACCAGAGTACCGGCCAAATGACGGGCGGAGTAATGCGTGGATATTTCCGAAGGCGTGGTCTCCGAGGCTTGCACGCGAGATTTTAGGAGCCGGCTCCCCATACGGCAATGCAGGGTGTTGCCGATGACTTCGACTTTAAAGGATAGTGAGCTTGCCACGCCGTCCGCCAAGAGCTGCTTGAGTGATCTCTGGATGAGCCGAAAGACACAGATTTTAAATTCGGGAGAAAATCCCATTTCAGCAGCGGGATAACTTTCCGAGTAAACCACGCCGGCCGCGTCGCAGCTAGCTTTCAAATGCCAGCGAATCGTGGCAAATAGGCCAACATCGTCGAGCAGGCTAGGGCGCGCGTTCTCGATCAAAGTCCGCTCTATGTCGATCGCCGAGCGCAGCGATCCGATGGCACGCGCGAGTTTGTGCTTGGTGACTTCCGAGGCTCCTGCTTGCTGCGCTATCCACCCAATATCCATGATTGCGCCGACGAGAAGGCCCCCCAAATCATCGTGCAATGCTCGCGCGAGCGCCGACTTCTCCGCTTCGACATCGATCTGCGACTGCCTCAGCGCCTCAAGCACTGCAGTGGCAGAAAAATCCGCCTCCCCGACGGAATCGACATATTGATAGCGAGGCGGTTTGATTTCTGCGCCAGTGTGGTCCATTGGTGCATAGTGGGCCGGATGTTAAGACTTAAATGTAGTCCAAGCGCACCAAAATTGGCGAAAAAAAGCGCCGCGCCGCCAGGCAAGATGTCCTACTTTAGGTACAAGTCAAGCGCTTTCGAGACGCACGTCTCATATCTGAACTTGGCGGGATGCCGCCATCGGCGGATCCGCCGCTTCGATGATGTGCAAGGTGGCTGCGGGCGGCGCCATTCCTAGCGGCAGGCGGGCGGTGAATTTCGTACCGTCCTCAGCCGTCGAGGTCACGCTGATGTGGCCATCATGCGCACTCACGATCTGAGCGCAGATGTGCAGCCCCAATCCCAATCCATTGCGACTGGCGGAGGCCGCATGACGCCAAAAAGGCTCGAAGATTTTACTCAGACTCTCCGCTGGAATCGGGGTCCCGGCATTCCACACCTCGAGCACCAGGTTTTGCCCATCGTCACTGGCGGTGAATCTGATGGGACTATAGGGCAGTCCATGGGTCAGGGCATTTGCCAGAAGATTGGAGGCGACCTGCTGCAGCCTTCCCAGATCGCACCGCACCGCTCGGCTGACACCGATATCGGCAAGAATTTGGCGATCCGGCTGCGCATCGCGCAGCTCTTGAACCACGGTGTTCAGACCGACGTTGATATTCTCCACCTCGGTTAGTTCCAAGCCGATTCCACCTCCCAGCCTCCCGCGCGCCAAGTCGAGGACGTCATCAATCAGCGAGGACATACGGCGTGCGTATGTGGTGATCCGCGCCGCGATTTGTACATGGGCCGGAGAGACGAGCTGGCGCTGTAGGATATCGGAGCTTGCGTAGATCGCATGCAAGGGATTACGCAGATCGTGGCCTAGGATCGCGATGAATTCTTCTCGCAGTTCCCCGGCGGCGCGCTCGTCGAGCAGTGCCGCCTTTTCCTGTTCCCGAACGGATTGATGGTGGAGCTGCGAGGCGATGAGCGCGGCAAAATCGTTGAACATCGATGTGATGCGTGGCTCGCACACCTTGACTGCATGTGTATCCAGCGCGCATAGACTGCCGAAATAGCAGCCATTGCCCAAGATGATCGGGACTGCGATATGACTCTTGAAGGGAGGCGTTGAGGAGCATAGGACCTCCCCCGGCGCGACGCCAAGGCAGAGCTCATCACGGATGGCCAGCGCCGTCCAAACCCCGCCCGTGACCCTGATCACCGCAGAAAGTCGCATGCCGGTCATCTCGCACACTACCTTGAGCAGCGTGGGCACGGCGTCGATACGGCCAAGTTCGGCAACGGCTCGCGCCGTGTCTTCGGACTTATTCATGTCGACTAACCCCGCAATCCTTGCCGTAGGAGTTCTCCTACATAGGTGTAGGCTAGAGATTCGACAAGTCCATGTCTGTGCGGCAGCACACCTAAGACTGTTGGATTACCAGTCTGCGCTGGACCCGTGCTCGGTGCGCTGGCAGACGGTGTCCGCGAAACGCGGGTGGCACACTGCGCCACATCCTTCCATGAGTACGTTAATTGCCCGTCGCCGGAAATCAGTTGCTGCAGTTGCTGCCTGCGAAAGAGCGGCAACGAATCCTTGGAATTGCAAAAGAGGTGCAGCTCACCCAATCGGCTGTGCTCGGCGAACCCGGCAGCCCGATCCGCCATGTCTATTTCCCGCTTACAGGCTTTATTTCCTTGGTGACCTCGATCGACACGAAACCTGTGCTCGAAGTCGGTATGGTAGGCCGAGAAGGCATGTTCGGCGCGCAGGCAGCCTTAAGGGTACTGATCCAGCCCTTGCACGCTCTCGTGCAGGGATCGGGTTCCGCGTTGCAAGTGCCGATCAACGCGTTTCTCCGTGCACTTGGCCGCAGCCCCTTGCTGCAGAATCTGCTGGACCGGTACGTCTATGTGTTGATGACGCAGCTCGCCTCGTCGGCCGCGTGCACGCGATTTCACGAAATCGACGCTCGTCTGAGTCGCTGGCTGCTGATGACGCAAGACCGTGCGCAGAGCGAATCGTTTTCAGTGACCCACCTATACTTGAGCTACATGCTTGGCGTGCGTCGAGTCGGCATTACCATTGCCGCGGGCGCCTTGCAGAAGGCAGGGCTCATCGAATACCACCGCGGCCAGGTTACCGTGGTGGACCGCAAAGGCCTGGAACGGGCCGCGTGCAGCTGCTATGGCGATGACACTAAAGTGTACGCGCGTATCATGCGGGTTGGCTCGCAGCATCGTCTGTAATTCTTGCATTGGCTCGTCCATCAAGCGTCGAGATTTCTTTTGAACGTTTCTGGTAGGAAAAACAGTCCAATCACAAGCGTTGCCGCCGCGATCGCGATGGGATACCAAAGGCCATAGTAAATATCGCCTGTCGCCGCCACCATCGCGAATGCCGTCGTCGGCAGGAATCCGCCGAACCAACCATTGCCGATGTGATAAGGGAGGGACATCGCACTGTAGCGAATTCTCGCGGGAAACAATTCCACCAGCATCGCGGCAATGGGACCGTAAACCATGGTGACGTACAGCACCAAGACAAACAACAACAGCACCACCATTGGCTTGTTGATCGTTGTAGGATCGGCATTGTCCGGATATCCGGCTGCCGTCAACGCGCTTTTTGCCCTGGCTTGAAATTTGGCGATTGCGTCCTTGCGAGCTTCGCCGGTAACAACCCTAGGGTCGGGCGCAATCAAGGTGGTCGTGCCGCTGCGGATTTCCGCGACGGCTCCCGCCGGTGCATCGATTCGAGCATACGAGACACCGGCTTTCGCTAGAAAGCTCTTGGCGATGTCGCACGAGGTCGAGTCAAATTTGTTCTTGCCGATAGGATCGAACTGAAATGAGCACTGTTCGGGATCAGCAGACACCGTCACGGGTGTTGCTGCTAGTGCCCGATACAGGGCGGGGTTGGCGTATCGCGTCAATGCCTCGAACAGGGGGAAATACGTCGCGATGGCGAGCAAGCAGCCCGCCAGTATGATGGGCTTGCGGCCGATCTTGTCCGATAGCCAGCCGAAGAACACGAATCCCGGCGTTGCCAAGACGAGCGCAATGGCCGTCAGAATGTTGGTGGTCGCGCCATCGACGCGCAGGATCCGTTCCAAGAAAAACAGTGCGTAGAACTGGCCCGTGTACCAGACCACGGCCTGCCCCATAACCCCGCCGAGCAAGGCGATCAACACGACCTTCAAATTTACCCACTCCCCAAACGCCTCCTTGAGCGGCGCCTTCGAGGTAGTCCCTAAATTCTTCATCTTGACGAATACAGGGCTCTCGGCAAGCTGCATTCGGATCCATATGGAGACGGCTAACAGGATGATGGAAACCAGGAACGGTATCCGCCAGCCCCAAACTTTGAAGGCGGCCTCGCCGACATAGGTGCGGGTACCAATCACCACCAAGAGCGCTGCGAACAGACCGAGCGTCGCGGTCGTCTGTATCCAGCTGGTGAAAAGGCCTCGCCTCCCGGAGGGCGCATGCTCGGCCACGTAAGTCGCCGCCCCTCCGTACTCTCCCCCCAGCGCCAAGCCCTGCAGCAATCTCAGCAGCACCAATAGCACAGGCGCCGTTACGCCGGCGCTTGCGTAGCTGGGCAACAATCCGACCGCAAATGTTGCGATGCCCATGATGGTCATGGTGATCAGGAATGTGTGCTTGCGGCCGACCAAGTCGCCGAGCCGTCCGAACACCAGGGCGCCGAAAGGCCGTACCGCGAAGCCGGCTGCGAAGGCGGCCAATGCGAAGATGAAGCCCGTGGTGTCGTTGACGCCCGAGAAGAACTGCGAACTGATTACAGTGGCGAGCAAACCATAGAGGTAGAAGTCGTACCACTCGAACACGGTGCCCAAGGAGGAGGCGCCGATCACCAGCCAATCGTTGTGAGACCCCTCCTGGCTCTGTGGCAGGGTGCCCGCTGTCGTGCTTAGTGCCATGTCAATTCCCCGATGCGATGTGTGTGCGACCCTTTCCCGGGTCGTGGCGTTGAACGTTCAGATCCGGATGCGGAAACCCCACATGATGGTCGATTGGTTCTCGCTTCCTGTCGTCCCGTTTGCGGTGGTTCCGACAAATCCGTTGGCGAGACCGTTCGTGACCTCCGACCAGTTCACACCGGCATAGACGTCATAGTGCTTGTTGATGATGTAGTCGACCGCGAATGACGCCTCTCTGAACGTGCCCCCGCACAGCAAGCCCGCCGCAGCGCAGCCGAGTCCCTGCGCGCCGGCCGGCCCCAGTCCGATGGTCCAGTTGTTCTGGGTAATGTAATAGGCCGCGCCGGTGAAGTTCCAGCCGGTACTCATCGCGTAGCGCGCGCCCGCCCATTCCATGTTGTAAATCGCCGGGCTGTTGACGTTGATATCGATGTTGAGCAGCGTATTGTCCTGGCCACTGCCGGACGTGAATTGGCTATGCGCCTTCTCGATGTGGGAGAAGCCGGCATAGACCGTGAGCTTGTCCTTAGGGTCGCCGAACTCGAAGGTGTACTTGCCCATCAGGTTATACGACCTGTCATTGGAGAGGTACGCGTCCAATCCGGTGGTCGCAAGGAGTACCGCGGGGGTGCTGAGGTTGTCCAAGGAACTCCTGAGATTGACGGCGCCCTTTTCATTCTCGTAGACCGCGTCGACCGACAGACCATACAGGGTCACACCGACATCCGCGCCGTACGATTTGCCGACCACACCAACATCCTGGCCCCCGTTCGAATACAAGAGCGACGCATGGACAGGGCCGTTGACGTAAGCATACTTGACGGAGTTGTCCAAACGCGCCGCCTCGGTGCTGCCCGCGCCTGCGTTGAACCCCGAATAGCCCAGGAACGAGAACGCATAGGACAGTGTTTGCGGATCGTACACGGCAAGCGCGTCGAGCTGCAGCGACTGTTGACGGCCGATGCTGAGCGTGCCGTAGATTGGGTTGCTCACACCGCCCCAGATCACGCCGTTGAAGGCCTGACCGCAACGGCTGCTGTCGGCATTCGCAGTCTGCTGTCCCTGCGGCCTGGTGCTGTTCGTGTAGATGGATCCACAAGCGTCGGACAACTGCCCCGACAGCGGATTGAAACCGGTATCGGTCCGCGCCACGAGGCTGAAATCGTCTCCGATGGGCTCCAACACCCGGATGCCAATCTTGGATTGCTCGAGGCCGCTTTCCGCCACTGTCGACTGCGAGCCCGAGAAATTCCTGGTCGTCGTAAAGGCTTGATATTCGAGGCCGTCTATGTACTGGCTGCTGAGCGGAACGCCATTGCTCTGGTAGGCGTAGCCCACGTCGATCGTTGCATACAGCGTAACGCCACCGAGCGACAAGCTATCGGGCAAAGGGTCTTTGATGTCCGCCTGGGCCAAACCGCATGCCAACGTACACCCCAGCGCCGCTAAAAGAGAATGATTGCGCCCTTTCATTTTGTGGTCCCCCCGCTATTTTATTCCACGGCACGCCGGTCCACCGGCGCTCGCCCCAGCCCCCAGAGCTTCCTGCATCGACTCCCGCATCGACGCTCGTATACCGTTCCGAATGGTAGGGCTGCCTCCACCCGCACACCATTCGACCTTCGTCGATAGCCAATTGTCTTACTTCAACCACAGGCTTAGAGTGGGGTTCAGGGGGTGAGCATGTTTTCCAGCTGGCTGCTGTCGCTGCTCGCATTGACATATCTCGGCTGCCTGTTCGGTATCGCGTTCTATGGTGAGCGTCGCCGAACCTATCCCACACAACGCCATCTACGTCCTCTCATTTACTCGCTGGCACTGGGTGTGTACTGCACCTCCTGGACTTTTTTTGGGGCCGTTGGCTCCGCAGTGCGCGACGGCTGGGGCTATCTGCCCATTTACTTGGGACCCGTGCTCGTGTTCCTGTTCGGCTTGCCTTTGATGGAGCGGCTGGCGCGGATCGGGCGGGCGCATAAGGTCAGTTCCATCGCGGATTTCATAGCCTCACGTTTTGGAAAGAGTCGGGCGCTCGCAGTGCTCGTGACGGTGATTGCGCTGGCGGCCGCCATCCCCTACATCGCGCTGCAGTACAAGGCGGTGGCAACCAGTGTCGATGTGCTGACCGCTGCGGGGGCTCACCACGCTCCCTGGTATCGGGATACGGCACTCAGCGTCGCGCTCATGATGGCGCTATTCGCGGTGCTGTTTGGTGCACGTCGTGTTGATGCAACTCGGCACCGCGAAGGGCTGATGCTGGCGATCGCCTTCGAGTCTTTACTGAAACTGCTTGCCTTCGTGGCAATCGGCGTCTTTGCTTGTTTGCACCTGCGTGGCCGCCCGTGGGTGCTGCCGGTGCAGTTGGCTCACAGTGCCACGTTGCTGAACGGCGATGACATGATCATCACCTTGTTGGCGGCGATGGCGATCTTCTGCCTGCCGCGGCAATTTCAGGTTGCGGTGGTCGAATGTGCCAACGTCAAGGACTTGAAGACCGCGCGCTGGCTGTTGCCTGCGTATCTCGGCCTGTTCTCGGCGGTCGTCATTCCCGTGGTGGCCCTCGGCACGATCGACGGACTCGCGCTGCGCAGCTCATCGGACTCGTTGATTCTGACCTTGCCGATGAGCTACGGGGTCCATTGGCTGACGGCCTTGGTATTCCTCGGAGGATTGTCGGCCGCCACTGCGATGGTAGTGGTGGCCAGTATCGCGTTGGCCACCATGATCTCCAATGACATCGCCGCGCCAGTGTTGTGGCGTCAGCGATTGGAGGATGGTGCAAGTCTGGGAAAACGCGTGCTGTGGGTGAGACGTGCCGTCATCGTATCGCTGGCGTTGCTGGCTTTTGCATACTACCGCTGCACATCCAGTTCGATCAGTCTGGCGTCGATCGGTATCCTGGCCTTTGCCGCCGTGGCGCAATTTGCACCGGCTCTGTTCGCGGCGCTTTATTGGAGCAGCGCCAGTCGGGCGGGGGTGTTCTGGGGGATGCTCAGCGGCTTCATCGCCTGGGCATATTTACTGTTCCTGCCCAATCTCGCCAAGGGCTTCGCAGCATGGCCCGATGCAATCGGTTTGTTTCCGCAAGCGGTGGACACTGCCGCAGCAGCGGATGCGAATGGGCCGCGGGCGCTATTTGCGCTATCGCTCAACATACTCGTGATGCTCGTGGTGTCGAAGCGCCGCGGCGCGACGCTGCAGGAGCGGTTGGCCGCGCGGGCCTTCGTGCAACCTAAGCAACCGGCGATCGGGCTGCCCGCCATCAACTGCAAGGTCGGGGATCTTGAAACCGTTGCTTCGAGGATCCTGGGCGCCACGGCCGCCACCCAGGCACTTCGCGAATACGTCACACAGATCGGGCACGCCTTGCCAAAGCCCTCCGAGCCCGCGGATCGCGGCCTCGTGCAGCATGTTGAGCGCGCACTCGCCGCGTCGATCGGTGCTTCCTCGGCGCGCGTGGTACTGACCCATGCATTACAGCGTAAGGGTCTGGAAGTCGATGAGGTGGCCGGGTTGCTCGATGAGACCTCACAGGAATTGCGCTTCAGCCGGCAGTTGCTGCAGGCGACCATGGAAAACATCACGCAGGGGATCAGCGTGGTGGATGCACAAATGCGGCTGGTTGCGTGGAATCGCCGTTATTTGGAACTATTCGGCTACCCCGACGGCTTGGTCGCGGTTGGCCGCCCGGTCGTCGAACTGCTTCGATGGAACGCCACGCGGGGCGAACTCGGCCCGGGCGACCCCACGGTGCAGATTGAAAAGCGGCTGGCGCACCTGCGCGCCGGCACCGCCTACACTTTTCAGCGCGTGCGCCGCAATGGTCAGGTGTACAGCATTCACGGTCAGCCGATGGCGGGCGGCGGCTTCGTCACCACATATACCGATATCACGGAATTCAAGCGCCATGAACGGGCCCTCCTGGAGGCCAAACAAGGGCTCGAGGAGCGGGTAGCACACCGCACACGTGAACTGAGCGCATCCCTCGAAGCGCAACGCTTGGCGCAGCAGGAAGCCGAAGCGGCGAATACCAGCAAGACGCGGTTCTTCGCCGCTGCCAGCCATGATTTACTGCAGCCCCTCAATGCCGCCAGGCTATTCATCTCGGCGCTCGAATCGCAGGCCCGCTCGCACCCGGAATTCCAGGAATTAGCCAATCGCATCGATGATGCGATGCGTGCCGCCGAAGAGCTGCTCAACGACTTGCTCGACAGCGCGCGCCTCGACAGCGGCGTGCTGAAGCCCGACATCAGCAGCTTTCCCATTATCGACTTACTCGAGGAACTTAGGCGCCAATACGCCCCGCTTGCGGAGGCACGCAACTTGAAGCTGCGTATCGTCGGTTGCCGCGAGTTCGTGCGCAGCGACCGCTCCCTGCTGCGCCGGATCGTGCAAAACTACATATCCAACGGCTTGCGTTACACGGAACGTGGCGGCGTGCTGGTTGGCTGCAGGCGGCGCGGTGGCGAGCTCGAAATTGCCGTGTACGACACGGGACCCGGCATCGCGCTGGATCAGCGCCAGGCGATGTATGCCGAGTTCAGTCGACTCGAGAATGCCTCGCCTTGGAGTGAGAAGGGTCTGGGGCTTGGCTTGTCGATTTGCGATCGACTCGCCACGCTCATGCAACATACATTGTCATTTGCCAGCAAACCAGGCCGCGGCTCCATGTTCGGGATCCGCGTGACACGGGACGTCGGTGCGCGACGCGCGCGCAGCGCCGACCGCCGGGCGCCAGCCCCGGATCTCGGCGACCTGCAAGGCATGCGCGTTCTGTGCGTCGACAATGACGGTGCAATTCTCGATGGGATGCAGGCACTGCTTGGACAGTGGGGCGTCGTAGTGCTGAAGGCACGCAACAGTGCGGAAGCGGCTATGTTGTGCGATCAATCCGGCATCGACACGGTCCTCGCCGATTACCATCTCGGCGATGGCGTCGACGGCATCGAACTGTTGCTCGAGTTGCGCAGATCGCGGATACCCACGGTGGCCGCGGCACTGATCAGCGCCGATCACGATACCGAGTTGATCGTGGCAGCTCGCAAAGCAGGCTTTCCACTGCTGCACAAGCCGTTGCGGCCGGGGGCGCTACGCGCATTGCTTGGTGCATTTCGGCGGCAGGTGAGAAATGCCACGGCCGCATAACCACTTCTTGCCTCAGACCATGAACTACCAAGTGCTCATCGTCGACGACCATCCGTTGTACCGCCTGGCGCTCAAGGGCGCGGTCGCTGCCGCTTGCAGGAACTGTGAGATATTCGAGGCGGATAGCGTAGGCGGCCTCTTCGATGGGCTGGATCGGCACCCCCACATCGACCTGCTGCTGCTTGATCTGAACCTGCCAGGCGCCTATGGGTTCAATGCGCTCGCGCACCTGCGCGGCTCGCGCCCCGAGCTGCCCATCATCGTGGTCTCGGCGTTCGATGATATGCGTACCGTTCGTCGATCGTTGGCATTCGGTGCGCAAAGCTTCGTATCGAAATCAGCCGATGCGGATACGATTGGCGAGAGCATTCAGGCGGTGCTCCGCGGCGAAGCAGTCACTCCGGTGGGACTGGAGAGCCATTGGGACACCGGCGCGGATAACGGCGTGCTGGAGATCGCCCGGCGCATGGCGCAGCTCACGCCCCAGCAGTTTCGAGTGCTGGGCATGCTCTGCGCGGGGCGGCTCAACAAGCAGATCGGAGAGGATCTTAAGATCACCGAGGCGACGGTCAAAGCGCACATGACCGTGATTCTGCGCAAACTTGGCGCCTCGAACCGCACACAGGCGGTGTTGCTCGCCGGCCGGTTGGCGCGCGAGCCTGACGACATCACCGTATCGCCCGACGATATCGAGTGAGCTAGCTCGAAGGGCTGACGACTGGAGATCATTGACAAATGCGGCACGGCGCAATACTTTACTAACAAGTGTACTATTCGGCGTCGCGCCAGTCCGTGCGTACGGTCGGCCTTCAGTCGTCCGAGGGGGTTCGATGGAAGACATATCAAAGGCGGTGATCCCGCTTGCCGACGGATCGCAATTGACTCACCCGGTCGTTTCAGAAGCGGAATGGTACAGAGAGCGGATTGCTCTGCTCGAGGCCGAAAAGGCGGCGAGTAAGCAGCAGGATGAGCTGAGTAAGCGTCAGCGCGCGCTTCCATGGGTAAGGGTGAAGAAGAATTACACGTTCACCGCCCCCGAAGGCGATCTATCTTTACTGGAGCTCTTTGGTGGTCGACGGCAGCTTTTCATCAAGCATTTTATGATGGGGCCGAACCAGGACTGGCAATGCCCCGGGTGTACGCTCGAGGTGGCGCACGTGGATGGCCTGCTCGAGTATTTTGATCATCACGACATGGCCTACGTCGCCGTGGCCCGGGCCCCAATCGAAGAAATCGAAGCGGTTCGGCGCAATACGGGCTGGCGATTTCGTTGGGTATCATCGTTCAAGTCCGATTTCAATTTCGATTTTCATGTGTCCTTTCGGCCAGATGAGTCGGGGTCGCGCCAGGCGATGTACAACTACCGCGCCTTCGATCCGAAAGACACGCAGGACCTGTCGGGAAACAGCGTCTTCATCCGAGACGACAGCGGGCAGGTCTTCCACACTTACTCGACGTTCGGACGCGGCGGGGAGCAGTTTCTCGGCATTTACGGTTTTTTTGATGTATTACCGAAAGGTCGGGAAGAGAATGGTCCCACGCATTCGCTGCCGGATTGGGCTGGATTTAAAACTCGCGAAACGCATAATCGCCAACTTTTTAACGGCCGCCGATGACGGCAGGCCGTGTGGCTGCACTCGTTTCCGGCGCACTCGTTTTGCGCTTAGATCGGTTTTACGAACTCCCACACCTTGGAAATCACGACCGATCCCTCTCCGACTGCGGAGGCGACCCGCTTGACCGAGCCTGCGCGAACATCGCCAACCGCGAAGATGCCAGGCAGTGACGTGGCAAAGGGCGAGGCTGCAGCACCCTCGCCGGTGCCGGTAATCACAAATCCTTAGTCGTCGAGCTTCACGAGGCCGGACAGCCATTCGGTGTTGGGCGCGGCCCCTACCATGATGAACAGCGCGCGTGTCTCAAGGTTACGGGTCGCGCCAGTCGTCACGTTGCGAACGGTCAGCGCCTCGAGATGCTCGGCGCCGTGCAATGCGCTCACCTCGACGCCGTACTCCACCGTGACAGATACCGGCACCTTCGAAATCGGCGAGGCGGTCGAGGGGCAGCCTGCGATATTGCACACCGGTCGCGACGACCACGGCCTTGGCACGGACGCGCTGACCGTTGTCGAAGGTGGCGCAGAAGCTCTGATCCTCGAGCCTCTCCAGAAGCGTTACGCGCCGTGGCATCGCGAAGCGCGTCCCAAACTTCATTGCCTGTACCTCGCCGCGCCACACAAGGTCCGCGCCCGAGATGCCCGTGGGGAAGCCCATATAATTCTCGATGCGGCTCGAGGTCCCGGCCTGGCCTCCGATGGCGACGTCTTCGATCACCAGTGCGCACAGGCCTTCCGCGCCGGCATAAACACCTGCAGCGACTCCCGCGGGACCACCGCCCACGATCAACAGATCGAACGTCTCGTCGTCGTTGAAGTCGAGACTAAGACCGAGCAGGCGGGCGACCTTGTCCGGTGTAGGGTCGGTAAGAACGACGTTGCGTCCAAAGATGACCGCGGGCACCGCTGCATCGATTGAGCAGCTGCGCGCAGTAGCCTCTGCTTCGGGGCTTCTCAGTGGAAATGAGCTGTACGGAATGCGGTTACGGCTTGCAAACTCGGCGATGCGGCGCACGTCGCGGTCCTCATCTTCGCCGATGAGCCATAAGCTGCTGTCGCGGTCGTCGAGTTGGCGGCGGCGGCGTGCAGAGAACACCGTGATGATGATGTCGGACATCTCGGGGACCCGGGACATGAGCGTCAGCATCGTTTGACGCGGCACCTCGATTACCCGCGTGTCCCGAACCGCGCGCAGCGGCATCGACGCGACGCCGCCGTTCAGGAAGGCGATTTCCCCCATGAACTGAGTCGGGCCGAGCGTGGAGGGCAGATGGCGCTCGTCGGTGAAGGGATTGACGACCTCGATCTCGCCATCCTCGACATAAACGAAGCGATCGATCAGCTGGCCGGGGCGGGCGAGAAAGGTACCAGCGGGGTAGGTGACAATCTTGCCGGCGGCCCGTAACGCTTCGACATGAGCCGCAGCCAGCGGCGTGCGCTGCATCTGCCGTAGATCGGCGCCAATCGTTTCCATGGCCCTTGTTCCGCTGTAAAGTTGAGCCCTACGATGTTGGGGGGGAGACTCTAGCAGAACTTGAAGGCAGGCCCGGTTACCCATGCGCGCCGATTTCGGTGATATATCTTTATGACGACAGGCCCCGTAGCATTAGACCAGTTCGAAGATGTCGCGGCGGAGTACGCCGCAGCGGCTCTGCAAGCGCTCCACGTCGAAGACCTCCTCGAGCATATCCCCGTATTCAAGTCGGGACTCGTGGCTGCCAAAGTCATCGGCAGCGTCAGAGATCATCTGTTGCTAAGGAAGGTCGCCATTTTCCTGCACGCCATTTCTGCCATCCCCGCAGATGAGCGGCGGGCCATGGTCGCGCGGCTTGCGGCGGATCCCAGCTTCGCCGGCGATCTCGGCGAGCACCCCCCGGCGGCTTGTGGTACAAGCTCAATGAAACGGGTGCCAAATTTCTTGAGCTGGAACTGGACAGCGTGAATCCCGCCCACTGAGCAGCGGTCTGCGCTACGCGCAGTGCATGGATGCGCCAACTTGAATCGTTTCTGGAGAGCAACCGCACATGAAGTGTTCACCCGCGTCGTAGTGTATCGATCACGATTTCCCGCGGAACTCCAAAGCGGATCGGCAACCAATGGCCAAATCCCGCCGAGACATCGAGATACGCGTCCCCACGCCGATAGACCCCTTGCAGATAAAGAAACACATCGATGACGGGCCGGCCAAACAGTCTCAGTTGTCCGCCATGCGTATGGCTGGCAAGCGTCAATTGGGCACCGTGCGAGGCCGCGAATGGAAAGAATTCCGGCTGATGTGACAACGCTACGATTGTCTCGCCTTTGCTCAGGCCGGCGAATGCCGCGTCAGCTTGGGCGCTCATGGCAGCATTTTGTTCGGCGCCTCGCGGCACGCCGCGGCCCGCAGCGTTCATGGGAAAATTGACGCCCACGATATGCAACGTCGCGCTGCCGCGGCTGATTGCAATATTCTCATTGACCAAGAGACTGATATGCCCCTGGTGTCGACGGTAGATCGATAAGATTCTATTGAGATGTCCGGTTTCTTCGTGGTTCCCGAGTATCGCGACCATTTTGTACGGTGCATTGCTTTGCTCCAAAACCTGCATGGAGGCTTCGAGTTGATTGACGTCATCAACGAGGTCACCGGTTACCGCGACAAGATCGGCGTGCTGCCCGTTAATGGTTTCGATCCCGCGCTGCAGCTCTTTTGCGTCGATAAAGCGTCCAATATGCACATCGCCGAGATTCGCGATGCGAAAACCGTTGAGGTCGGCTGGCAACCCCGCAATGACGATGTCTTCCTGGCGCACCACGAAACTCGCCGTGCTGGTGAAAGCCAGGATAATGCCCGCGAGAACGAAGCCACCCGCATAGGCCGTGGGCAGGTAGACCGATATGAATCTCAGTTTTGACCAGAGCGACAAGATAGTCAGCAAAGCAAATGGAATGAGCAGCACAATTGCGGTGAGCATGCTGCCTATCCACATTATCGCAAGCCATCGCGCAACAGGCGCGAAGCCGTCTAGATGCGGCACAGCAACCCACCCAACGTCCACTAACAGGGCGAAGCCCCAAAATGCCGCGAGGGCATAAGGATTTCGTGCCGCTCTCCAGGCCAGCGGCATGAATGCTCCGACGATGGCGGTCATCACCAGCGTCGGCATAAATACAGCAAGAAAGCTCATCGCTCGCTAATTGGCCGCTGAAACGCCCTCCGCGACACCATTAACAGCTTGGGTGTTCGCCTTCCCCGGCGACCTTGCTGGGTCATGCCTCGTGCGATCGGCCTTTCGAACCGCTGCACCGCGCTGCTGCCCAACTCGTTCGACTCCCGAGAGACCAATCGGGAGAGGCCCAAGCGCTCCGCGCGAGGGTCTCTCCGCCATGAGCATGGAGACCGCCGCGTTCAAGTCCGTTGCAACGGATGCCATCGCACTCGATTTTGTCGATCGAAGCGACGCAAAACGTGCGATGGCCTCAACCGCTGAACGAGCACTCGTGGAGCGTGAACCTAGCCCGGCAGAATTCTCGTGAAGTGCGACCATGAATCCGGTCGCCCAGGCGGAGCCGGCAAAATAGCGCGCGGATAAGATTGGCGCGTCGTGCTCGAGTACCAACGGCCGTCGCCTCGGAGCAGCCGTGAGCCGGTGTTCCAAATCCTGTAGAAAGCCTATGACGAGCAGTAGAAACCGGTTGTATGCTTCCGTTGTCGCGATCTTGGCGGCTACTTTCCAACCACGTATTCCCCAGATGGGGGGAAGCCATGCACCGGCTGATAGCTCAATAGGCCACACGAGCAAGGCCACCAAATAGCCCTCTAGCATCGCGGCATCCATCCGCTCGGTCGGCCACCCATCCTCTGCAAGCCAAGCGTCCAACTCGGCGAAACTCTCCGGGGTGAAGGCTAACGATCCCATGCTTTGCAGGTTTGGCGGCAAAAGGACGGCCGGTGCGGCGCGCACATACCGCGAGGTGTATCGGGCTTTCGATGTCATAAATTGTCTCGGCGCGTGGCAGCAACGGGCTAGTATGGGCCGTTTCCAGTAGAAAACAGCTCTATTGCGAAATCTTGATCAATCTTAACCCGCCTTTGGCGTGCCCTTCTTGGGCGCGGACACCTTGATCGAAGAGCGGCGCGCGCTGATTGGGGAGCGTCGCCTGGCGAGCGTGGATGCACTGGCTCGAGATTTCGCCCGGCCAGGCCTGCTACGCGCATCAGCCAATGACCAGCCATCGAGAATCGTTGCGGTGCTGTCTCGCTGTACGCGAAAAATCTCCTGCAGCTCACAGCTCTGGGCCGCAGCGCAATCCGCGCACCTGTCATATTGCGTCACGCTGACACAGGGAAGCAGACCCAGGGGACCTTCCATCAGCCGGATCACGCTGCCGAAGGAAATCTCCTCGGCACGGCGAGCGAGCCGATAGCCACCGCTTCGCCCGCGCTGGCCGCGAACCAGGCCGTCGTGCTTCATTTCGGCAAGAATCGCTTCCAGGAACTTGACCGGAATTGCGCGCCGCGCGGCGATTGCCGCTGACGGCAACGTAGCGGCGGCGGGAAGTGCGGCAAGTTCCAGGAGCGCCTTGAGCGCGTAACGTGTTTTTTGCGAGAGCATGCAAGGCGGCCCTTCTTTTGGCGGACTTATGCCAAATCGGCATCTGGTAGGTTTAATTCGGTATCACCGCCCCCGGTGCCAATTCATACAATCCCTATCACATTACTAGGTCTAAGAATACACCGACCACTAAATAGGGAGATTGCATGAACTACCACGGTTCGAAGCTCGCATGGTGCGCGCTCGCCTTGATCGGTGCCATAGCCGCTTCGGTCCCGGCGTCCGCGCAGCAGAAGACAGGCCCGGGGCTGCCCGAGGACGAGAGCTTGACGTGGCACGGCATCACGCTCTACGGCGTGGTCGACATCGGTCTTCAATTCGATACACATAGTGCGCCGTTCACACCCTACCGGCCGGCCGCCAGTGGAAACATCGTGCGTTCGAATGACTATCAGTCGGCATTCGGACTCACACCCAGCAACATGGGCCAGACAAG
>Ga0302326_10005018_pt1 | contig 30344 bp, 29 predicted proteins | sample Palsa_T0_3_FD_202264 | JGI IMG/M metagenome (GOLD analysis project Ga0302326, IMG submission 202264) | Peat permafrost microbial communities from Stordalen Mire near Abisko, Sweden - Palsa_T0_3 | ecosystem: Environmental > Terrestrial > Soil > Palsa > Peat permafrost | place: Sweden: Abisko... | reverse complement strand
ACCCTGCTCGACATGCTGGCGGTCATCAGCCCGTCCAGCCACGCCAGCCTGGGGTCGGGCACGTCAGCGCTCGCCAGCGCGGGCGGCCAGCTGATCGCCGTGGTCGGGCGGCTGTCCGCCGACGACGCCAGCCAGCTGGCCGCGAGCAGGCGCGGGAACGCTCCCGCGATGGCCCTGCTGCTGGCCGTCTCGGAGTGGTGGGCGACCGATTCGGTTCCGCAGGAGGAGGCCCGGACGGCGGAAGTCCTGGCGGCGGCCGGCTGGCGGGTCGCCGTGGTGACGGCGAGCACGCCGCTGGCTTCGGTCTGGCAGCAGTTGCACCGGCCCGCCGACCGGCCACTGCCCATCGGGGGTTTCGATAGCTCCCGGCATCCTGGAGGTGGCTCCAATTGAGAATAAACCGCAGGATGACGGTGACCGCGGGAATCGCGGTGATATTCACCTCGACCGTCTTGTACCCGGTATTCAGCGATTCGCTCTGGTTCGCTGCCTCGATCGGCGCCGTTGTCACCGTGGCCGCCGTCGGGGCGCTGACCAGGCTACGTTCCCTGCCGGTGCCGGTCTGCCTGGCCGCAGGCGTGGCCGGCCTGCTGCTGTACCTGAACCTGGTGTTCGAGGCCCGCTATTCGTTCCTGCTCGTGATCCCGACCCCGGCCTCGATCAGCAGCCTGTGGCACCTGGCCGGCACCGGGTTCAACGACGCGAACCGGTACGCGCCCCCGGTGCCGAACCAGCCTGGCCTGCTGCTCCTGACGGTGGCAGGAGTCGGCATCACGGCGGTGCTGACCGACCTGATCGCGGTCCGGCTGCGGTCGACTGCGCTGGCCGGGCTGCCGCTGCTTGTGCTGTTCACGGTGCCGGTGATGTTGAATGCGCCGCACAGCCAGCTGGTCACCGGCGTGGTGTTCTGCCTGGCCGGGGCTGGGTACCTGGCCATGCTGAGCGCAGACGGGCGGGAACGGATACGACTCTGGGGACGGCTGGTGTCGCTGTGGCGAGGGACCGGTGCCACGGCGGACCGGACCCACGGGCCGGATACCCGGGCGTTGGCGGCGGCGGGACGGCGAGTCGGGCTCGCGTCGATCGTGCTTGCGCTGTGCGTCCCGGTACTGGTACCGGGACTGCATCCGAGCAAGCTCTTTTCCTCAGGTCCGGGCATCGGCGGCACCGGCTCGGGCACCGGCGCCCTCGCCCTGCCCAGCACCCTGAGCCAGGCCGTCAACCAGCTTCGCGACACGCACCCGAGCGTGGAGTTCAGCTACACGACGACCGCGTCGGCCAGCATGCAGGGCAACGACGCGCAGTACTTCAGGCAGTACGTGTTCGACACCCTGGCCGACGGCATCGGCTGGGCGGTGACTGGCTACACGGACGGCATGGTCCCGGCCGAATCGACCCCGATGCTCGAACCGCAGGGACTGACGAACGTGTCGTCGCCTCCGCGGGTGAAGACCGTCGTCACGGCGAGCAAGAACTTTACTACCGTCGGCTCCCAGCCGACCTTTTTGCCGTTGGTCTATCCGGTCACTCAGTTTCGGGCGCCAGGAAAGTGGCTGGCCGACACCGATCTCATGGTCTACTCCACGAATAGCTCCATCGCCGGTCAGACCTACTCCGAGGTGAGCCTGGATGTGGACCCGACCACGGCACAGCTGGCGCAACTCGGCAAGCCGGCCAACGCGCCGAACCTGGCGCCGGACCTGCAGCTTCCCTCGTCGTACGCGACGCCGGCCCTGAAAGAGCTGGCGCGGAAGTACGCGGGCGGCCAGACCACCGAGATCGGCGAGGTGAACGCGCTAGCAAACTGGCTGTCGGGACCGCAGTTCACCTATAACCTCGGGGCCCCGCTGTTCGACAGCGCCGACGGCCTGCAGTCGTTCCTGACGAAGACCAAAACGGGCTTTTGCGTGCAGTCCGCGTATGCGATGACCGTGCTCTCCCGCTTGATGGGTGTCCCGGCGAGGTTCGTCGTCGGCTACACGTCAGGTACCCGGATGAAAAACGGCACGTACCGGGTCATGAATACCGATGCGCACGCGTGGACAGAGGTGTACTTCCCGACCTACGGCTGGCTCCGGTTCGAACCCACGCCCAGCGGCCAGGGCACCGCGCATGCCACGAACTATATGGGCAACACGACAGGGACCGGCCAGATCGGCCCCGATCCGGTCATCAGCGCGACCGCAGCCCCTGGCAAGCAGAATCCCAGCGGGCCATCGCGCCAGTTGGGAAGGTTGCGCGATCAGTCCGGCGCCACCGGACCGGTCAGTGGTGCGCTGGGCCGGCCGGCGGGAACGCCGTGGGCAGCGGTGGCCCTGGCCGTGATCGCCGCGATCGTGCTGGCCGGCGCGGTCATCTCGATGGTCGCCCCGCCCGCGCTGCGGACCCTGCCCTCGGCCGCCGCCAGCCCCGGGCGGCGCCGCAAGCCGGTCACCGTCACCTCCGTGACACTCGCCGCAGCCGCGGTGACGCTGGTCGCGCTGGCCCTGTACCGGCTGCTCTCCCGCACCTCCAGCCTTAACCTGGGCGCCGGCTGGGCCACCATCGGCCTCGCCTTCGGCCTCGCCGCAGCGGTCGCGCTGACCGGACCGTCCATCGCCCGGATGGCGCTGCGCCGCTGGCGGTGGATACGGGCCGGCGATGACACCAGCCGCGCCCACGCCGCCTGGCGCGAGTTCCACGACGACCTCACCGACTACGGCATCACCTGCCCGGCCAGCGAACCCCCGCGGACCCTGGCCGCACGGGTCACCACCGGACTGGATGACCCGGCCAGCCAGGCCATCCGCAGGCTCGCCCTCGCCGAAGAACGCGCCCGCTACGCCGCCAGTCCGTCCGGGTCAGGCACCTTGCGCCAGGATGGCGCCACCGGCCGCCGCGCCCTGGCCGCCGCCGCCGTACCCAGCGCCCGCTGGCGAGCCCGGATCTTCCCCGCCTCCCTCATAACCGCCCTCGCCGACGCCACCACCCGTCTCCCTGACCACATCGTCAACCATGTGACCCGCCTCCCCCACCGGCGAACCCACCACCCCACTAACTAGCTGAGCTTGTAACTTCGTGCAGGTTAGAGGTCCAGGATGATGGTGACGGGGCCGTCGTTCAGGAGGGCGACCTTCATGTTGGCGCCGAAGACGCCGGTTTCGACCCGGGCACCGAGATCCCGCAGGGCCGACACCACGGCGCCGACGAGGGGCTCGGCGACCGGCCCGGGCGCGGCGGCCGACCAGGACGGGCGGCGGCCCTTGGACAGGTCCGCGTACAGGGTGAACTGGCTGATCACCAGGAGCGGCGCGGCGACGTCGGAACAGGATTTCTCCCCGTCGAGGATCCGCAGGCCCCACAGCCTGGCGGCGAGCTTAGCGGCCTGCTCCCGGGTGTCGTCGTGGGTGATTCCGACCAGGACGAGCAGCCCCGGTTCCTCGATCGCCCCGATGACATCGCCGTCCACGGTCACGCTGGCCTGGCTCACCCTCTGTACGACTGCCCGCATAGCACGGCAGGCTACCGCGCCGCGGGAGATGCCGGGAGGATACGGTCCGGCCCGGGGCGGCCCGGGACGGCCCGCAGGCCTACATCCTGCGGTCACCTTCCTGCCGACGGCGCCAGCGTTCTTCCATCCGCTCCATCAGCCGGGCCCGCCTGGTCAGTGCCGGGCCGCTGCGCTCGCCGGGTCCCGCGGATCTGGCCAGCTTGGCCTTAGCACGCGCGGGCCGCACCCGGGCTGCGTGCCGCCGCCAGGTGACCAGCACCCAGACCAGGGAGAGCAGCACGATCGCCGCACCGGCCGCCTCCAGGTACAGGTGACGGGTCACTATCCCCGCGGCCAGCAGGCCGGCGCCTACCAGCACACCGACGAAGCCCTGCACCAGCTTGCGCTTATAGTGCACGCGCGGATCGCTGAGGCGCACCAGACGCCCGAACTTCGGATCCTCCCTATAGAGCGCTTGCTCGATCTGCTCTAGCTGGCGCTGCTCGTGTTCAGAGAGCGGCACGACGCCTCCCATAAAAAAACCTTGCGCCCGGCACGTGTGCGGTGACCGTTCACCTCACATACCCGGTTCAATTTCCAGAATACGAGCGTTGACACGCCCGGTGGAAGGGCGCATCCCCTAGCTGGTCAGAAAGCTCGCTGCGCGGGACGGTCCTCCTCCTCCACCAGGACGGCCGGGCGGACCGCGCTGGACCCGAATCGGCCGGCGATCTTGTCGACCGCTTGCTCCGCTTCCCGCCAGCCTATAGGGCGATCATCGAGCGCCAGTTGGGTATTTGCGCTGGTCACAGGGGTGAGGCCGGATACCCGGACGCCGACGAGCCGCAGCTGCGCACCACGGTCGAGACCGGCCGACTGATACAGCGAGCACGCTGTGGCATAAATCTCATGGGCGACGTCAGTCGGATAGGCGAGAGTGCGGGCTCTTGTCATCGTCTTGAAATTGGCGAGGCGAATCTTGACGGACACCGTCCGCGCCACGCACTCGGCAGCTCGCAGGCTGTGCGCCGTCCGCCCGGAGAGCTTGAGCAGCTCCCGCCTGATCCGCTCCGGGTCCTCGATGTCCACGGCGAATGTTTCCTCGGCACCGATGCTCTTCTCCGCTACGTGCGGCGTGACCCGCCGCTCGTCGCGGCCCCAGGCCAGGGCGGCCAGGTGCGAACCCTGCGCGACACCGAGGTCATGCTGCAAGCTGGCCAGCGGGGTGTGCGCGATGTCGGCCACGGTGCGAAGACCCAGCCGGGCCAGCACTTCGGAGGTCCGTTCGCCGACGCCCCACAGCGCGGCGACCGGCAGCGGATGCAGGAAGTCGAGCACGCCATCGCGCGGTATCACGAGAAGCCCGTCCGGCTTGCAGCGGGCCGATGCGATCTTGGCCACGAACTTGGTCGGCGCGACCCCGACCGAGCAGGTGATGCCCTGCTGCCCGGCGACCAGGGACCGGATGCGCCTGGCGATCAGGGCGGGTGACCCGAGCCGCCGCAGCGCGCCGGAGACGTTGAGGAAGGCCTCGTCGAGCGCCAGCGGCTCCACCTCCGGCGTGACCGTGCCGAAGATCGCCATGACCTCCTTCGACACGGCGGCGTACTCCCGGTGCCTGGGCGCGACGAAAATGGCCCGCGGGCACATCCGCGCCGCCTGGCCCACGGGCATCGCCGAACGCACCCCGAACGTCCGGGCCTGATAGGAGGCGGACAGCACCACGCCCCGGCCACCGGTCCCGCCCACGATGACCGGCTGACCCGCGAGTTCGGGCCGGTCCCTGATCTCCACGCTGGCGTAGAAGGCGTCCATGTCTACGTGCAGGATGTGGCAACCCGTGTCGTCAGGACCAGTGTCACCAGGCCGGGTGTCATCAGGAGCGGGGTGGCCGGCGCCCATGACGGTCAGCGGTAACCGAGCACGTGCAGCTGAGCGGCGATGTCGCGCAGCGGCGGGGCCGCCGCGGCGGCCTCCTCGAGTGCGCGTAGCGCATCGGCCGCGCCCGCGTCGCCGTCAAGCAGGGCGCCCGGTACCAGCCCGGCGAAGATGCGCAGCCCGTGCGCCTGTCCCGCCCGCAACCCCGCTCCCTCGATCAACGCGATCAACTCGATCAGCGTGAACCGTCGGGGAGGATCGGCCTGGCCGTCGGCGCCGAGCAACTGCCGGGCCTCGGCGAAGCGGCCGGCCAGCGCCTGGTGCAATACCGCGGCCACCGCGTTGGACGCGAGTACGCTCACGCTGGCGGATGGCCGGAGCACGGCGGCGATCGCGGTCATCGCGTCGGCCGGGGAGTCGACGTACTCGAGCACGTTGTGGCAGATAACAAGGTCCGCCGCCTTGGTGCCCACGACGCTGTCCAGGCTGGCCGCCTCACCCTGGACCGCGGTCAGCCGGGCGCCCGCCTCGGCGGCCCGCCGCTGTGCCGCGGCGAGCGCGTCGGGGCTCGGGTCAACGACGGTGACGTTGTGCCCGACGGCGGCGAACGGGACCGCAAGCCCGCCGGTTCCCCCGCCGACGTCGACAATGTCCAGCACCTGCCTGCCGGTTTCCGCCATCCGGTCGGACACGACATCGCGCAGAACATCCCAGACCATGCCCGCCACGCCAGCCTCCTTGTCCGAGTCCAATGTAGTGCCGGCCGCCGACATTTCGCCGGCCTCGTCGAAGTTACTTTAAGTATTAGACCGGTCACCAATTGAACTGACGCGACCGGGCCTACGTTATACAGGTCGTGCGGAACTCCCAGACTCTTATTTACGACACCTCTCACCAATTCCAGCGCGGCTGCAGCGAGCCACCGTATGCTCTTCGCCATGGCTGAGCACCTCGAGTTGCCCCGCCCGTGGCGGCTGATGCTGACCGCAGGATGGAACTTGGCCGAATCCCTCGGCCTCCCCGTGGCTGGATACTTCGTCGGCGCGCAGCTGGGCGGCCGGAACGCGGGCATGGTGGCCGCGACCGTGGTCGTATGGCTCACCGTCATCGGCCGCAAGGTCGTGACCCGCAGCGTGCCCGGCCTGCTCACGATCTCGGCCCTGGTGCTCACGCTGCAGACGGGCGTGGTGATCGCCACCGGCAGCATGTTGTTCTTCCTGCTCCAGTTCCCGCTGGCCAACCTGGGCCTGTGCGTGCTGTTCGCACGGACCGCGCCGACCCGCAAGCCGCTGGTGGCCCAGCTGGCCGCCGAGGTGGTGGCGCTGCGTCAGCCATCCGCCCATCACCCCGGGCTGCACCGGTTCTTCCAGGGAGCGACCTGGCTGTGGGCCGGGATCTTCGCGGTGTCGACCGTGGGCCTGGGAATCCTGATGGCCTTCGAGTCGGTCAAGGTCTTCCTGCTGCTCACCACGGCCGTCACCATAGGCGGCCCGGTAGTGGGCACGCTGCTGTCCGCGTTCTGGTTCTTCCGGGTCCTGCACCGCTCCGGCCTCCGGGTCCGGTTCGCCCAGCCGCACGCCTAGCGCTCAGACCGGGCGCTCAGACCGGGCGCTCAGAGCTGAAGGGACGGCTTGAGCCCGGCGATACGGGCGAGGAGCCCGTTCACGAACGCGGGCGAGGCGTCGGTGGACAGGTCGCGGGCGAGCAGGACCGCCTCGCTGATCGCGACGCCGTCCGGCACATCAGGTGCCCAGAGCAGCTCGTAGACGCCGATCCGCAACACGTTGCGGTCCACGGCGGGCATCCGGTCCATGGTCCAGCCCTCGGCATACTCCGAGATCAGTTCGTCGATCCGGGCCGAATGCACGGTCACGCCGCGGACGAGGTCCGCGGCGTAGGCGGGTACCGGCGGACTGCCCATCGTGATGCGCTCGGCCAGCAGCTCAAGAACGGGCGAGCCGCGCAGCTCGGCCTCGAAGAGCACGTCGAGGGCCCGCTTGCGCGCCTTGCTACGCGCCGGCGGCATAAACGAGCCAGCCGGAGGCGAGCGGCGGACACACCATCATCAGGCGCGGCCGAGGTACTGGCCGGTCCTCGTGTCGACCTTGATCTTCTCCCCCGTCGAGATGAACAGCGGCACCTGGACGGTGGCGCCGGTCTGGAGCGTGGCCGGCTTGGTCCCGCCGGTCGAGCGGTCGCCCTGGATGCCGGGGTCGGTCTGGCTGATGGTGAGCTCGACCGCGGCGGGCAGGTCCACGTAAAGCGGCGTGCCGTCGTTGAACGCCACCGTGACCGTCTGCTCCTCGAGCAGGTAGTTCGAGGCGTCCCCCACCACCTCAGCCGGAATGCGCGGCTGCTCGTAGTCCTGCGTATCCATGAAGACGAAGTCGCCGCCCTCGCGGTACAGGTACTGCATTTCCCGCCGGTCGACGTTAGCCACGTCCACCTTGACGCCGGCGTTGAAGGTCCGGTCAACCACCTTGCCCGACATGATGTTCTTCAGCTTGGTGCGCACAAAGGCAGGCCCCTTGCCCGGCTTGACGTGCTGGAACTCGACAACAGTCCACAGGTTGCCGTCAAGGTTCAGCGTGATGCCGTTCTTCAGGTCGTTCGTGGTGGCCACGTTTACGTCTCCAGGTAAAAGTTAAAGGACGAGAAGTTCTCTCGTAGTAGTCGTGAGGAGGCCCGTCCCGCCAACCCCCACGACAAGGACGTCCTCGATCCGGACACCGCCCCTGCCGGGCAGGTAAACACCAGGCTCGACGGTGACTGGGACCCGGCTGGCAAGCTTACCTGTTCTGGAGTACCCGATCATCGGGGCCTCGTGCACCTCGAGCCCGATGCCGTGCCCGAGACCGTGGCCGAAGTGCTCGCCGTGCCCGGCGTCGCGGATCAGGTCGCGCGCGGCAGCGTCCACGTCTGCGACGTCGGCGCCCGGCCGGGCGGCGTCGAGGCCGGATCGCTGCGCGGCCGCGATCAGCTCGTAGATCTCCCGCTGCCACCCGGCGGGCTCGCCAAGCGCGACCGTCCTGGTCATGTCCGCGTGGTACCCGCCGTACCGGGCGCCGAAGTCCATCGTGATCAGGTCACCGCGCCGCATCGGCCGGTCGGCCGGAACGTGATGCGGGATGGCGCCGTTCGTCCCGCTGGCCACGATGGTCTCGAAAGCCGGCCCTTCCGCGCCAAGCTCGGTCATCCGCCGGTCCAGCGCCGCGGCCAGCTGACGTTCGGTCAGGCCTGGCCTGATCAGCGCGAACACGTCGGCGATGGCCTGGCAGCTGATCCGGCACGCGGTCGCGAGCAGTTCGAGCTCGGACGGGTCCTTGACCGTACGGAGCTCTTCAATCTTTCTCCCGAACGGGACCGTCTTCACGCCGTCTGCCTTGGCGGTGAGCTCAGCGTGGCGCTCGACTGTCATCTCGTGGGCCTCGAAGGCCAGCGTGTGCAGGCCCCGGCTGGTCATCTCCGCGACCAGCCGCGGCTCGACGAACCGCTCGACGACCAGCTGAAGATCGGGGCAGTCCCGCCGGGCGGCCAGCTCGTACCTGGAGTCGGTGGCTAGTATCCCGGCGCCGTCGGCCGGCAGCAGCAGCGCGGCGTTAGAGCTGGCCAGGCCGGTGAGGTAGCGGACGTTCGGCCCGGAGGTGATGAGCGCCGCATCGGCGCCGACGCCGGCGATTTTCTCCTGAGCGCGGCCGCGGCGGGCCGCGTGGATCTCTGCCATGGGCCTGGTCCTAATCCGCGAGGGTGCGGACCCGGTCGATGAGGGCGACCCGGGCCTCGTGGGTGGGCGCGAGCGGCGTGACGAGCAGGGTCGTCACGCCGGCGTCGCGGTAGGCGGCCAGGCGCTCCCGTACGTGGGACTCCGGGCCGATCAGCGACGTCCGCTCCACCAGCCCGGCGGGCACCAGAGCCTCGGCCTCTTCCTTCCGGCCCTCCAGGTACGCGTCCTGGATCGCCTTGGCCTCCGCCTCGTAGCCGAACCGGCCGGCCAGGTCGTTGTAGAAGTTGCGGCCCCTGGCCCCCATCCCGCCGATGTACAGGGCCAGCTCGGGCCGGCTGTGTTCGCGCAGGTCGGCAACGTCCTCGCCGATCGCCAGCGGCGCGGCGGCGATCACGTCGAGCGGGCCGAGCGAGGGGTCGCGCTTGGCCTCGCCCTCGGCCACCGCCTCGCCCCATACCTCCGCGGACTTTTCCGGCAGGTAGAAGATGGGCTGCCAGGCTTCGGCCAGCTCGGCGGCGAGCGCCACGTTCTTGGGGCCGATGGCGGCCAGCGCGATCGGGATCCGCTCACGGACCGGGTGGTTGATCAGCTTGAGCGGCTTGCCCAGCCCGGTGCCGCCCTCGAGCGGCAGCTGGTAATGCTGGCCGTGGTACACCAGCCGCTCGCGGCGCCAGACCATCCGGCAGATCTCGATGACCTCGCGGGCCCGGCCGATCGGCGCGTCATACGGGACCCCGTGCCAGCCCTCGATCACCTGCGGGCCGGATGCACCGAGGCCGAGCGTGAACCGGCCGCCGGACACGTAGTCCAGCCCGGCCGCGGTCATCGCGGTCAGCGCGGGCGTGCGCGAGTACAGCGGGAAGATGCCGGACCCGATCTGCAGCCGCTCGGTCTTGGCCGCGATGTAGCCGAGCTGGCTCACCGCGTCGAAGCTGTACGCCTCGGGCACGAACACGATGTCCAGCCCGGCCCGCTCGTAGTCGGCCAGCTCCACCACGGTCTCGGCGAAACCGCCCGCGTAGCTCAGGTGCATTCCTATCCGCATCCGACCATGCCTTTCCGGTCCGGGCCCGACACTGACCGCTCGGCCACTAAAAAGGAGCGTAGCGGCTATGACGGTCACGTTACCTGCGGGGCCGCGGCATTCAGCTTTCTTGCAGGCGGGCTTCAACGCGCTCTGATCGGCGCAGGTCATCCTGGTGAGCATGAGCCCAGCCGCGCCCCGGGGAGCCAGGCATGACGTATAACGCGGGCGGCCAGGCACCGGCGAGCTCGCTGCTGCTGACCAAGGAGGAGCCGCACGTCAGCGCGTCGCGCGAGCGCCTCGTCGAGGTCGCCGTCCCGGTATACAACGAAGAGAAAATCCTCGCGCGCAGCGTCCGGCAGCTGCACTCGTATTTGACGGATAATCTTCCCTTTCGTTTCGTCATCACCATCGCCGAGAATGCCAGCACCGACGGCACTTTCGCGGTAGCGCAGCAGCTGTGCGCGGAGCTGTCCGGGGTCAGGGCGGTCCATCTGGACCGCAAGGGTCGCGGGCTCGCGCTCCGCCACGTCTGGGGCAGCAGCGATGCCGACATCGTGGCCTACATGGACGCCGACCTGTCCACCGGCCTGGACGCGTTCCTCCCGCTGATCGCCCCGCTGTTGTCCGGTCACAGCGACCTGGCCATCGGTAGCCGCCTGGCGCACGGCGCCATGGTGGTGCGCAGCGGAAAACGCGAGATCATTTCGCGCGCTTATAACCTGCTGCTGCGTGCCGTGCTTTCCGCCCGGTTCGCCGACGCGCAGTGCGGGTTCAAGGCCGGGCGCACCGAGGTCATCAGGGCGCTGCTTCCCGACGTCGAGGACAATGCCTGGTTCTTCGACACCGAGCTCCTGATCCTGGCCCAGCGCAGAGGACTGCGCATCTATCAAGTTCCCGTGGCGTGGACCGAAGACCCCGACAGTAAAGTGGACATCGCCGGCACGGCACTGGCCGACCTGCGGGGCGTGGCACGGCTCCGCTTCGGCCGCCCGAACAGGCACCGGCTTGGCCAGCATGGCCAAGACACAGGCACCCAGTGCCGTTCGGCGTCAACGGAACTCAATGCCCCGGAGCAGCCCCGATGACCACTCAGCTGACCACGACCGGCGCCGCCGCCGAGCCGCAGCGGCCGGCCGGCGGCCGGTTCAGGCAGCTGGTGCTCGGCCGCCCGTCCGATCCACGCTGGGCGCGCCCCGCGCTGTGGGCCGTGCTGATCCTGGCCGCGATTCTGTACTCGTGGGACCTGTCCCGCAACGGCGACGCCAACGCGTTCTACGCGGCCGCGGTACTGTCCGGGTCGGAGAGCTGGAAGGCGTTCTTCTACGGTTCGGTGGACTCGGCCTCGTTCATCACGGTCGACAAGCCGCCGTTCGCGTTCTGGGTGATGGGGATATCCGCCCGGATCTTCGGATTCAACAGCTGGAGCCTGCTGCTGCCCCAGGCGGCGGAAGGCGTCGCCGCGGTCGCCGTGGTGTACGCGGCCGTGCGGCGCAGCGTCGCCGGCCTGACCGGGGAGCGCGGGGCGTACGTGGCCGCGCTGATCGCCGCGCTGGCCCTCACCTTGACCCCGATGGTGGTGGCGATCGACAGGGACGACAATCCTGACACGATGCTGACACTGCTGCTGGCGGTCGGGGCCTGGGCGCTGCTTGAGTCGCTGCGGGCCGGCCGGGACAGGCAGCACGGCCAGGGCGGGCGCGAGGGCGGGGGTCATCCGCTGCTCTGGCTGATACTGAGCGCGGTCGCGTTCGGGCTCGCGTTCAACACGAAGATGCTCGAGGGGTTCATCGCGCTGCCCGCGCTGCCGATCGTGTACCTGATCGCGTCCGGCGCCCGGCTGCGCACCCGGCTAGGGCGGCTGTCCATCGCGGGCGGCGTGCTGGCCGTGATCACGCTGTCCTGGATGACCATCGTCGACCTCATCCCCAAGACGAGCCGTCCCTACGTCGGCAGCAGCTCCAACGACACCGTCTGGAATCTCGCTGTCGGCTACAACGGCTTCGGCCGGATTAGCGGCGGCGGCGCGGGAGGCTTCGGGCGGGGCGTGGCCCGGACCGGCGGGGGCACGGGCGGTACGGGGGGCGGGGCCTTCAGCGAGGTCGCGCACCGGGCCGTCGGGGCCGGAGGGGGCGGAGGGGGCGGAGGGGCCGGCGGTTTCGGCGGCCAGGCGGGAATCGGACGGATGTTCGCCCCGACGCTGGGCGGCCAGATCTCCTGGCTCATCCCGTTCGCCGTCATCGCACTGATCGCAACCCTCATCCTGATCGGACGGCGGCCGAGAACCGATCTCGCGCGGGCCAGCGTGCTGCTGTGGGGCGGCTGGTTCGCGCTGGAATTCTTCGTGCTCAGCTTTCAGCAGGGCACTCAGCACCCGTACTACACCAGCGCCATGGCGCCTCCGATAGCCGCACTGACCGGTATCGGCGCGGTCGCCCTCTACCAGGCGTACCGGCGTTCTGGCTGGTGGAGCCTAGTGCTGGCGGCGGCAATCGGCATCACCGGCGGGTGGGCCTTCGTGCTGCTGCGCCGGACCCCGAACTGGAACTCCTGGCTGCCCTGGACGGTCGCCGGAGCCACGATCGTGGCGGTGCTCGCCCTGGCGTTGGGCTGGTTGCGCAGCCGGCGCTCCGGCCAGACGCAGGACGGTGCCGCGCCGGCCGGCAGGCCGCGTCGTTTCCTGACGGCGGGCAGGCCTGGGCGCCTGTTCGCGGTGGCCGGGGTGGCCGGCCTGATCGCGGTGCTCGCGGGACCGGCCGCTTACTCGGCGACACCGCTCTCGCAGACCATCGCGGGCAGCAACCCGACGGCCGGGCCGACCACAGGCGGCGGCTTCGGCGGCTTCGGCCCGGGCGGGGCTGGCCTGGCCGGATTCGGCGGCACGGACGCCGCCCGCGGCGGCCTCGGCACGGGCGGATACGCAGCCGGCGGATATGGGGCCGGGCGGACCGGCACGGGCGGATACGGAGCCGGCGGATACGAGGCCGGGCGGACCGGGGCCGACGGACGAGCCAGTGCCGACGGGCGGACCGAGCGGGTCGGCGGCGCGGGCGGTCTCGGCGGCGCGGGCGGTCTCGGCGGCGCGGGCGGTCTCGGCGGGACGGCCGACAAGCAGATGATCGCGTACCTGGAGGCTCACCGCGACGGCGCGACCTGGCTGGTGGCGGTGCAGGGCTCGTCGTCGGCCGCGTCGATCATCCTGGCGACCGGCGGCATACCGGTGATGGCCATGGGCGGGTTCCGGGGCACCGACGCGGCGCCGACCCTGGCCCAGTTCGAGCAGTACGTCAAGCAGGGCAAGGTGCACTACGTGCTGGCCGGCGGCCGGGGTGGCCTGGGCGCGGGCGGTTTCGGCGGAGGGAGCGCCGGCACGGTCGCGTCGGTCACGTCGTGGGTGGAGCAGAACTGCACCGCGGTGCCTGCGTCCGCCTATAACGGCGCGGCCAGCGGCGGGCCGGCGACCTCAGGCGGGGCAGGCACGGCGGCCGGCGCGGCCCAGGCGCTTTATCGCTGCGGTTAGGCTTCCTGTTTCACATCCCCTCCTTTCATATCACCGCATTGCGAACAATTCGCGCCTGCACGGTGAAAGCATTATTATTCGCCTTGCGCCGCAGCGCTTACGTTCCGAACGGTCGCATGATACCGTTCTGGCGAGTTCTTGACGCGCCGGACTACGTCATCCAGAAGCCATTGGTGCATCATTTCAAGCGGCCTGCCGACTTCGTTAATGGCCTGGATCGTGCCTCGCAAAGCCGGTTATGTAGGAATTCGTCGCATACGGGGGCATGACTACATACGGGGGTATGACCACATGCATCACAAACTCATGCGAGCTTCGGCCAGGACGGCGGTGATCGGCGCCGTGATAGTCCTCGGCAGCACGGCGGCAGCCCAGGGGGCGATGGCCAAGCCGGCGCCCAGCGGCATCGTGTCCGTGGCGTGCAACACACCGGCGCTGGTATCGGCCTTTGCCGGCGCCAGCAACGGTGAGAAGCTGCAGCTGGCGTTCGGCTGCACCTACCGGCTGACCGAGCCGCTGCCCAACCTCGACACCAACACCACCATCGTGGGCATGGGCGCCACCCTGGAGCGCAGCAAGGCTGACGGTACCCGGGACTTCACGATCCTCACGGTAGCCGGAGGAGACGTCAACCTCGTCGAGGTGAACTTCCGCAATGGCGGAGGCGGCGGCGACGACGACGGTGTCGTCGCCGACGACGACGTCAATGATTATGGCGGCGCAATCTACAACGCCGGCGGGAATATCACCGTGCTCGGCGGTACCTTCACGGACAACGGCGACGTTGAGTACGGCGGCGCGATCTTCAACGCTGACGGGACGCTGACGATGACCAGCGCCTACTTCATAGGCAATAACGCCTATTATGGCGGCGCGATCTACAACGAGGACACCATGACACTGCGCAGCACCCACTTCCTCGGTAGCGAGGCAGAATACGGCGGCGCGATTTACAATGATGACGACGCCACGGTCATCGGCACTAGCTTCACCGAAGACGAAGCCTACTATGGCGGGGCCCTCGACAATGAGCACCAAGCGGCACTGAGTTACGTCACCATTAAGAACAACTACGGCGGCTACGGTGCAGGAATCTACAACGACGACTCGCTGGCCGTGGATCATAGCAATATCGTCCACAACTACGCCGAGTACGAGGGCGGCGGTATCTATTACGACGACGGAACCGTGACGCTGAGCCTGACCAAGGTTTCCGGCAACGGACCCGACAACTGCTACCCGAACGGCTCAATCACGGGCTGTTCCGGCTGACCGCCCCGCGGTTCAGGCCGCAGCATCCGGCAGGTGATCCGGCCGTCGGCCAGGTCACGCTGCCGGATCGCGGCCAGCGGCCGACGCGCTGTATCGCTGCGGTTAGGCCCTTTCCTTCATATACCCAGCATCGCGAACAATTCGTGCATGCGCGGTGATAAGAGGTTACGTAAAAGTCTGGCGCATACGGGGGTATGACAACATGCATCACAAACTCATGCGAGTTACGGCCAGGACGGCGGTGATCGGTGCCGTCCTAGTCCTCGGCAGCACGGCCGCCGCCCAGGGGGCGATGGCCAAGCCGGCGCCCAGCGGCATCGTGTCCGTGGCGTGCAACACACCGGCGCTGATATCAGCCGTCGCTGGCGCCAGCTACGGCGAGAAGCTGCAGCTGGCGTTCGGCTGCACCTACCGGCTGACCGCTCCGCTGCCCGACATCGGCACCGACCTCACCATCGTGGGCCTCGGCGCCACGCTGGAGCGCAGCGAGGCTGGCGGCACCCCGGCCTTTACGATCCTCACGGTAACCGGAGGGAACGTCAACCTCGTCGAGGTAAACTTCCGCAATGGCGACGGCCTTGGCGGCGGCGACGGCGGAGCGATCTACAACGAAGGCGGGAATATCACCGTGCTCGGTGGTACCTTCACGGGCAACGATTCGGGGTTGTACGGTGGCGCGATCTACAACTATTCCGGGGCCCTGACGATGACCAGTGCCTACTTCATAGACAATGGCGCCGACGATTGGGGTGGCGCGATCTACAACAACGGCACCATGATACTGCGCAGCTCCCACTTCTCCCATAACGGCGCAGAATATGCCGGCGCGGTTTACAACGAAGGCACCGCCACGGTTATCGGCACTACCTTCACCGAGGACGATTCCTACGAAGGCGGGGCCTTCTACAATGACGGCCAGGCAGCACTGAGCTACGTCACCATTCAGGACAACTACTCCGGAGTCGGCGGAGGAATCTACAACGACGGCACGCTGACCGCCGCTTCCAGCAATATCGTCCGCAACTACGCCGAGTACGAGGGCGGCGGTATCGCCAACGACGGTAGCTTGACGCTGAGCCTGACCAAGGTTTCCGGTAACGTACCCGACAACTGCTTCACGACCGTCTCAATCGCGGGCTGTTCGGGCTGACCGCCACGCGGTTCCGGCCGCAGCATCCGGCAGCGTGGCACGGCTATCGGCCAGGGCACGCTGCCGGATCGCGGCCAGCGGAGGGCTGCCGTCGCTAGGAAGTGAGATCGGCCATCACGCCGGCCAGGCTTTCGTCATCGGCCGGAACCCCGGCCTCGGGGCGGCCGAGCCCGTTGAGTACGACGAACCGTGTGCCGCCCCGGTACTTCTTGTCCCGCCGCCACGCCTCGCGCAGCCTCTCCAGGTCGAAGCGGCCCGCCACAGGCAACCCCAGACCGCTCAGCAGCTGGCGGTGCAGATCCACGAGGTCGGCGGGAATCCGGCCCTGCCGGCGGGCCAGCAGGGCGGCGGCCATCATCCCCACCGCCGTGGCCTCCCCGTCGTCGACCATGTCCGGGCCGCTGACCTGCTCGATAGCGTGGCCGAAGGTATGCCCGTAGTTCAGGTGCAGACGATCGCCCCGCTCACGTTCGTCACGGCCCACGATGTCCGCCTTGACCCGTACGCTGCAGGCGACCATCTCGGTGAGCATGTCCACGTCACCGTTCACCAGCTCGGTCGCGTGGTCACTGAGCAGCGGCACCAGGGCGCCGCCACTGATCAGCGCGTGCTTGACGGTCTCGGCGAGGCCGGCCCGGTACTCTCGTGACCGCTGCCCCGACGCGAGCGCGACGTCGGTGACCACCACGACAGGCTGGTGGACGGTGCCGACCAGGTTGCGCCCCTGCGGCAGGTTGAGCGAGGCCTTGCCGCCCACGGCCGAGTCCGCCTGCGCGGCGAGCGTCGTCGGCACCAGCGCCAGCGGCATGCCCCGGTTGTAGGTGCTCGCCACGAACCCGGCGATGTCGCAGACAACCTCACCGCCGACGCCCACGATCAGGTCGTCCTTGTGCACGGCCAGGTCGGCGAGTTCCCCGGCCACCTGTGCCACCGTGGCGAGGTCCTTGGCGCTCTGGCGGTCCGGCACCTCGATCCGGTGCACCCGAAGGTCCCGTCGGCGAAGCGCGCCCGTCACCGCGACCACCGCCGGGTCGTCGCTGGCACTGGCCAGCAGCACGGCGGTCCTGGCGTAGGGAAGGGCCGGAAGGAGCCCGTCTACCTCGGCCAGCAACCCCTGGCCCACGTGCACGTTGTAGCTGCCGCCCGTGCACGACACGAGGATGGTCGATGTTCCGGGCGGGACGGCAGGCACGCGTGCGAGCCGGGCGATGACATCGGCGCTGACGGCCTCGGGACGGCGGCCGTCGGTAGCCACCGTCAACGTGGCCACGGTGTCGTAGAGCGACAGCCTGTGCTGGTAGAGGTCCTCGAGGCCGGGCCGGCTGAGCATCGGCCGGTACTCGTCGCCCGCCACCCGCAGCATCGCCTCCTCGTAGCTCACCTGGAGGTAGATGACCTGGGCGGACTTGAGCCCCGCGATAGTATCCGGATGTCCCGCCGCACCGCCGCCGAGGGCGAGCACGGCCTCAGATCCGTCGACGAGCTCGCAGATGACGCGGCTCTCCAGCTCACGGAACGCGGGCTCGCCGTTCTCGGCGAAGAACTGCCTGATCGAGCCTCCGGTCCGCTGCTCGATGACCAGGTCGCTGTCCAGGAACGGCAGCCCCAGGCGCTCGGCGAGCAGGTGCCCCACGGTGGTCTTGCCCGCCCCCATGAAGCCGACGAGCACGATCACGGCGCGGTGTCCCCTGGCTCGGGTTCCAACTCGGGTCCGGGAGAGCGCGCGGGCTCGGCTTCGGCCGCCAGCTCGGCGATCGCCTGCAGCGCCAGCTGGTAGGAGACCAGGCCGAACCCGGTCACCGTCCCGTCCGCCACCCCGGCCACCACCGAGGTCTGCCGGAACCCCTCACGGGCCGCCGGGTTGGAAAGGTGGACCTCCACCAGCGGGGCGGTCCGCATGGCCAGGGCGTCCCGCAGCGCGTAGGAGTAGTGCGTGAACGCCGCGGGGTTGAGCACCACCGGTATCCGGGCGTCGGCGGCTTCGTGTACCCAGCTGATCATCTCGCGCTCGTCGTCGGTCTGCCGGACCTCCACGCTCAGGCCGAGCTTGCGGCCGGTCGAGCGGCACAGTTCGGCCAGGTCGTCGAACGACGCCGAGCCGTAGACCTCCGGCTCCCTGATGCCGAGCCTGCCGAGGTTCGGGCCATTGAGCACGAGCACCTGCTTTATCACTTGGACACCTCCTGGTATGCCTGCCGCAGGAGTTCCTCGGGCGGGTCATCGAGAATCGAGGGACGGGCCAGGCCGTCGAGCACGACCAGCCGCAGCCGGGCGCCACGTGACTTCTTGTCCATGCCCATGGCTTCCCGCAGCGCCGGCCACGCTCCGGCCGGGTACGCGGTCGGCAGGCCGACGCTGGCCAGCACGGGACGGTGCTGTGCGCACGTCTGGTCGTCCAGCCGCCCGGCCAGCCGCCCCAGCTCGGCGGCGTACACCATGCCGATCGCCACCGCGTCCCCGTGCCGGAACCGGTACCCCTCGACCCGCTCGATGGCGTGCCCGAGGGTGTGGCCGTAGTTCAGGACCTCCCTCGGGCCCGCCTCGGTCAGGTCCTGCGACACCACGTCGGCCTTGACCGCGATCGCGCGTTCGATCAGCTCGCGGGCGTGGGTGCCGTGCGGGACGGCGGCGCCGTCCGGGTCAGCCCGGACCAGGTCGAGGATGACCGGGTCGGCGATGAACCCGGCCTTGATGACCTCAGCCAGGCCGCTCACGTAGTCGGCCCGCGGCAGCGTCTCCAGCGTGACCAGGTCGGCGAGCACGCCGGCGGGCGAATGGAACGCGCCGACCAGGTTCTTGCCCTCGGGGATGTCGATGGCGGTCTTCCCGCCGACCGCGGCGTCGGCCATGGCCAGCAGCGTGGTTGGGACCAGGACCACGGGGACCCCGCGCAGCCAGGTCGCGGCCACAAACCCGGCCAGGTCAGTGGTCGCGCCTCCGCCGATCCCGACGACGCAATCCGACCGGGTCACGCCGCCCTTCGCGAGCTTGGACCACAGCCGGGCGGCGACGTCGGCCGTCTTGGCCGCCTCGCCGTCGGGCACCGGCTCGGCCTGGACGCGGAAACCCGCCGCGGTCAGCGCGCCGCACGCGGGCCTGGCGATCTCGCCGAGGCTCTTCGCGTGGATCACCACCACGGTCCGGGCGTCCTTGGGCACCAGGCCGGGCAGCTCGCTGAGCACGCCGACGCCGACGACTACCTGGTACGGCGGGCCGCCGTCGGACGGGGTGACGTCGATCCTGGTCGCGGTCACCGCGGATCTCCGCCCGGCTGCCTGCGGGTGATGCCCTCGGCTATCTGGGCCGCGATCTCGTCCGCGAGTTCGGTAGGGTCCAGGTCATCGGTTTCCACCGTGACCGCGGCGAGGCGCTGGTACAGCCGGGCGCGCTCGTCCAGCATCGCGCGCAGCCGGCCGCGGGGGTTGCCAGGCACCACGACGCGTGGCCGGTCAAGCCCGACCCGCCGGGCGACCGTGCCGAAGGCAGCGGCCAGGTAGACCACGGGCAGGCCCTCGAGCAGGTGCTGAACCCCATCGTCGAGCACGGCACCGCTGCCGAGGGCGAGGACCCCGCCGTGCTCGCGAAGCGTGCTGTTCTCGCCCAGCGCGCTAGCGGCCACCGCGCGCTCGAGATCGCGGAAGTACTCCTCGCCGTCCTCGACGAAGATGTCACCGACCGGCTTGCCCGCGACGGTCCCGACGTCCGCGTCGGTGTCCCGGAACTCCACCCCGAGGCGGGCCGCGACCAGCGGTCCCACGACCGACTTGCCCGCGCCGGGCGGGCCGATCAGCACCACCAGAGGTCCCGCCGCGGTCAAGAGATCACCAGGTGCTTCAGGTAGCTCTCGGCGTTGCGGCGCATCTCCTCCACCGAGTCGCCGCCGAACTTCTCGATCGCGGCCTCCGCCAGCACCAGGGCCACCATCGCCTCGGCCACCACCCCGGCCGCCGGAACCGCGGTCGCGTCGCTGCGCTGGTTGATCGCCTTGGCCGGCTGCCCGGTGCTGGTGTCGATGGTGTCCAGTGCCCGCGGCACCGTCGAGATGGGCTTCATCGCGGCGCGCAGCCGGATGACCTCGCCCGTGCTCATCCCGCCTTCGATGCCGCCCGCGCGGTTGGTACGGCGCGCGACCCCGCCGTCGGCGACCTCGATCTCGTCGTGGGCGACCGACCCGCGCCGGCCCGCCGTGGTGAAGCCGTCCCCGACCTCGACCCCCTTGATGGCCTGGATGGACATCAGCGCGCCCGCCAGCCTGCCGTCCAGCCGCCGGTCCCAGTGGGTGAAGCTGCCGAGGCCCGGCGGCAGGCCGAAGGCCAGCACCTCCACCACGCCGCCCAGAGTGTCGCCGTCCTTGCGCACCGCGTCGATCTCGGCCACCATCGCGGCGCTGGTCGCGGCGTCGAAGCACCGCACCGGATCAGCGTCCACGGCGGTGTCGTCGTCCGGGCCCGGCATCACCTCGTCCGGAATCCGGACCTGGCCGAGCGCTACCACGTGAGAAAGGATCTTGATGCCGAGCACCTGGCTGAGCACCTGCCGCGCCACCTCGCCCAGCGCCACCCGCGCGGCCGTCTCTCGCGCACTGGCCCGCTCGAGGACGGGACGCGCGTCATCGAAACCGTACTTCTGCATCCCCGCCAGGTCCGCGTGCCCCGGCCGGGGCCGGGTCAGCGGGGCGTTCCTGGCCAGGCCCGCCAGCTCATCGGGAGCCACCGGATCGGCCGACATCACCGTCTCCCACTTGGGCCATTCGGTGTTGGCGATCCTGATCGCCAGCGGGCCGCCGAGCGTGCGGCCGTGCCGGACTCCCCCGGTGAGTTCCACCTGGTCCTGCTCGAACGTCATCCGCGCGCCGCGACCGTAACCGGCCCGCCTTCTGGCCAGCGCCGCGGCGATGTCCTCGGTGCTGACCCGCACTCCGGCGGGCACGCCCTCGCAGATCGCGACCAGCGCACGTCCGTGCGATTCACCTGCGGTCAGCCAGCGGAACATGGTCTTGATCCTATGGGGTTCCGCGAGGGTCCCGTTCAGGCGGCGGCGACGCTGAACTCGATGCCGCGGCGTAGCCGCCCGGCCAGGCGGGCCGCGATGCTGCTCGCGGCCCGGTCCACCACCGGTTCCCAGTCACGGACGGCGAGGGACAGGGTGACCGCCAGATCGGTTCCGTCCGCGCTGCTTGCGGCCAGGCTGAACGCGGAGATCGCTGGCTCGGCCGCCACCGCCGCCTCGACCGCCGCGCGGACGTCGGGATCCTCATGCGGGGGCGGCACAGGCTGGCCGGCCGCGAGCGCCCCTAGCCGCGCGCCTTCGACGGCGAGTGGTACGGGCCCGGCCACGTCGATGACGACCGCACATCCATCCGCGACGGCCGCGCGCCACACCCGGTCCGCCTCCGCGGGCACCGGCCGCGCGTTGCTCCGCCACCGGGCCAGCGTGTCCGAGCAGGTGAAGGCGAGCACCGCGGGCCTACCGTCCTGGCCGATCAGTGTGGGCAGGACCATCTCGCTGTTCTTGTCCCCCTGGGCGGACGCCGAGCCGTCGGAAAGGACCGCGACCACCGGGACGAGCAACCGCGCGGCCGACAGGGCCACCAGAGCCGCCCGCTCGCTGCCCTCCCCCGCGAAGAACGCGGCGAGAGCCTGCGCCACGCGCGGATCTGCCGCGCCGTTATCATCGCGGAACTGCTGCCCGCCAGGGTTCAGGTGCCCGGACACGTCAACGACCCTACGCCACCCGCCGCCCTCTCCGGGCACGACCCGGTGATAATTGCGACTCTAGGTGCTCATGATGCTACTTAAGGTAATGAATTCTCTGAATGCTCGGCTTTACAGCTAACGGCTGTCGCTAACCAGGGACAATCAGTTGAGTGGGGATGAGGCGAGGGGAAGGGAGCACGGGTGACCCAGCCCGAGCGACGGCCCGCCATCGCGCCGGGCACGCCGATGTGGAAGGCCGTCCCGCCGCGTCTGGTCGGCCCCTACCTGACCGGGCAGCGCTCTGTCTTGGCCGGGTACGTGTACCGCGCCACCGACGTCCGGTTCCACAACCCCGCCGAGGCCTACCACGCGTTGAGCCTGGGCTGGGAGGACTCCGAATTTACGCCTACCATGAGCGAGCTCTACCTCCTGGCCTGGCTCGCCCGGCCGGTGGACGGCTATACCGAAGCCGCGGGCCACGGTGTCCCCGAGTTCTATCTTGAGCCCATCCCGATTCCGGTCGGAGCCGGGATGTGCCGGCTGGCCGCCGAGGGAGACCGGCTCGTGGCCCGGTTTGACGGCCTGGCCTGGCAGCAGACGGAGCCATAGGTCATGCGATACCGGCTGATGGCCACCTATCTCGGCGTCCCCTACCACGCTGGTCTGGGTCCCGATGGCACCGATGTGACGCTATTCTCCCCCGGGCCGCCGCCGGAGGACCTCGGCTTCACGGCCGCGGCCGGGCACTGGCGCAAGCAGGTCAGCGTCGCCGATCTGTCGGCGCTCTGGCAGTCCCGGCTGGTTGGTGAGTACCGGGGCGAGCCCTGCCTCGTGCTTGACGATCTCGGCGAGCGGCTGCACATCGTCTACCTGGGCCGGGACGCGATGCGGGCTAGGCAGCTCGGTTACTGGGAAATCGACCGTGAGGTCTTCGAGGTCGTGGTGGCCCGGGACGAGGTCGCAGATCTGGCCGAGGAACGGGTCGAGTTCGGCCTGGCCTCAGCCACGTTCCCGCCGTCGAGCCCAACCCTGCCAGCAGCCGGGGACCCGCTGCCCGGTACAGGCCCGCTATCCGGTACCGGGCCGCTGCCTCGCGTGTTCACCTCGGCCGCCGCGTTCCCGCCGCCCGGACCGCCACCAGGCCCTGAGCCCGAACCCGATACCTTGATCCACGGGCGCCTGGACTCACAAGGACGCCTCGTCAGCCGGGCTCAGGCCGAACCACCGGGCCCGAGGCCCGAGGTGGAATCCGCCGGAACGCCGGCACCTACGGGAGCCGCCGGACCGCAGATACCTACGGGGCCCGCTGGATACTCCGGCCCTGATCGCGGACCTCGCACCACGGACAGGGCGGCCGCCTGGCACGGCTCGCCCGCGTCCGAACCCTGGCCTGCGCCACGGCCCGTGCCGGAACCTCATCCCGAGGCCCAGTCCCGTCCCGAGGCCCAGTCCCGTCCCGAGGCCCAGTCCCGTCCCGAGGCCCAGTCCCGTCCCGAGCCGGAGGATGTAGCCTCGCCGGGACGGCGCACCGCGCGCCGGGACCGGGTCTCGCCCCAGTCGGTATTTGCCGAACTACTCAGCCTGGCCGGCATTCCGCAGACCGCTTACGCGGTCGATGATGAGGTTCCCGGCGCCATGTGCCTGGTCAAGGCAGACGGGGGCTTCGAGGTGTTCAGCTGCACCCGGGACGCCCGGCTCGAGGTGCATTTTTTCGAGGATGAAGAAGCGGCCTACTTCTACCTGTTCGGTGTCCTGGCCGCCGAGGCCATCCACAGCAGGCGGCTAGGGCCCATCAGGTCGAACGATTACGTCAACGGATCCCGCGGCCCCGGGGACGCTACGGCGACCGCGGCCGCGAGAGCAAACGTTTCGAAGTACTTACGAAGCGGGAACTGACCCAAATCGCCATCTCGCCCGGTTAGGGTGAATTAGCCGGCGGGGCTGACGGTCCCCCGCTCCCCAAGCAGCCCCGTCGGCCCCCTGAATCACAGATTGGCGAATGAGATTCGGTCCGTCAAAAAAGCATCTCCTTTCGCATTACTGGCCAATCGTGATCGTTTTCACGTCAGGCGCGATACTTCGTCACGTTGAGCCGGACCGTCGGCACCCGGATTGTTCCTGAGCCCGTATCCGGTCGCGGTGGGCAATGTCGCGGTGGGCAATACTGTGGTGGGCAATACTGTGGCGGGCAATACTGTGGTCTACGTGACCGGTGCACCTGGCCCGCCGCCCGCGGCCGATACGCCTACGGCGACCGCCGGGGTGGCCAGCCTGGCGGTCCGCGATCTGCTGCGTGGCGCGCGCCGGCCGGGCAAGGTCCTGGCGGGCCTGCCGCAGGCCCTTTACCTGGAATTCGCCGATACCGTCCCCGAGCCGCGCGTAATCGCCATTTCTCCGCCGGACGCGATCAGGCTGCCGAACGCGATTATCACCGGCCCCTGGGAGGTCCCTCCGGCCGCCGATTCTGACCAGTGCTGGGCGGGCGGGGGCCGGGTGATGGCCTGCGGACTCGACATCCGGATCGTCCGCTGGTGGGATCCGTCCCCGGTATTCGGGCCGCTGTCCCGGGCCAGGCTCGATCACGGTTACGGCGTCCTGGCCAGGCTCTGCGCGGCCGCCGAGCAGGCGCCGGGCCTGGCGGGCCAGGACGGCCCGGCTCAGCTGGCGGCCTGCTGCGCAAGCGGTGACCTGGCGGGCGCGGTCGAGGCGGCCGAACGCCTAGTGGGCCTGGGGCCAGGCCTGATCCCGAGCGGCGACAGCATGGTCAGCGGCGTACTGCTCGCACTCAGGCTTCTGGGCGGCGCCATCTCGGGCGGAACACGGGCGGTGTGGCTCGCGAACTGGCTTAGCGCGTCGGCGACCTGCTATGCGGGGCAGCGGACGACGACGCTGGGGGCGTCGCTGCTGCACTGTGCCGCCAACGGCCAGGCCGCGGCCGAGGTGTCCGCCGTACTGCTGGGGATGGCAGGCCAGGAGCCGCTGGAACCCCCGGCCGCCAAGCTGCTCGCGGCCGTTCCCGGGGCCGATCTCGCCTGGGGACTGGTGGCCGGCTGCCGCGCGGCTTTGCTGCTATCCGTATCCTTAGGCCGTGATCGTTCCACTTACTGGGCTGCAGTATGAGATCGAAGCCGGCCAGTACCACGCCACGGTGACCGAGCTGGGCGCGGGGCTGCGCGAGCTGTCCTTCCGCGGCCAGCCGGTGATCGCAGGCTACGAACCCGACGAACTGCCGCCCGCGGGTGCGGGCCAGCTGCTCGCACCGTGGCCGAACCGGATCGACGGCGGACGCTACATCTTCGGCGGCGCCGAGCACGATCTTGCCCTCACCGAACCCGCCCGCGGCACCGCGATCCACGGCCTGACCCGCTGGACGGCGTGGACCGCCGACCGGCACGAGGCCAGTGCCGTGCTGCTGCGCAGCGTGCCGCACGGCCAGCAGGGTTATCCGTTCTGCCTAGAGATCGAGGCCGAGTACCGCCTCGATCCAGGCACCGGGTTGCACGTCGCCATCACCGCACGCAACCGCGGCAGCCAGGCGGCGCCCTACGGCACCGGCCAGCATCCGTACCTGACCGTCGCCGCGCCCTCGGTCGACGGCTGCGAGCTGTCGCTGCCCGCCGGGTTCTGGCTGCCCCTGGACGACCGCGGCATCCCGTCCGGCCCTCCGGAGGCCGTCGATGGCACCCCGTATGACTTCCGCAAGCCACGCACCATCGGCAGCACCCAACTTGATCACGCACTGACCGGGCTGAGCCGCGACGACGAGGGCCGGGCCTGGGCGCACCTCGCCGCCGACGGCGGTGCCGGGCCCCGGGTGGACCTTTGGGCCGGGCCGGGCTACCAATGGCTGCAGGTATTCACCGGCGACCCGCTTGGGCCGGACCGCCGCCGCAAGGCGGTGGCCATCGAGCCCATGACCTGCCCGCCGAACGCCTTCGTGACCGGCCAGGACCTGCTGGTCCTCGAGCCCGGTGACACCGTCACGCACACCTGGGGCATCCAGGCGCACGAAGATTAATTCTCAGCCGCCGGTTTCCTAAGACGATGCGCGCGGGTTTGGATCCTGCTGGGCACAGTACGGCACCGGCCCCGCCGGGCGAATCCTAACGTCAGGCGCCGAGGCGCTGGCGGGCTGATGCGCGGGCCTCGCTGACGGTGATCGCCGTGCCTGCCTTCTGCAGGCCGGTGACCGGCATGTTCTGGTAGATCGCCTCGTAGTGCCTGGCCGAGACCGGGTAGGTCTCGTGCCAGATACCGGCGCCGACGCGCTCATCTTCGCCGAGCCGGTTCCACTCCCGCCAGACCGGCGCGTGCTTGGCGGACGGGTTCTTGGCGTATGCCTCGAGCGCCTCAAACGATCGCCAGTACTGCACGATCACTCCGCCGACATCACCGAATTGCTGGAATCCGAGCAGGCCCTTCGCGGGATCCTGCACGAGCTCCCCCAGCATGTCGGCCATCGCCATGAGCAGGCCGGCGGCAGGATCTGCGTGTTCCGGGTCCCGGACCTCGGCGCCGATGAGGAAGACGACGAAATCGCCGTCGATGTCGGCAGTCCACCGGCCGGTGTTGATCTCCATGACCGCCATTGTCACATAGCACGCGTGACGGCTACTGCTGCCGAGTTACCGAACCATTTTCCCCACGCCAGCAGGGGTCAGACCCGGCTGATTCCAGCAGGCTCGCCTGTCCCTGCTCTCACGTCTGGCAGGCGGCTGGTCGGCCCGGTGTGGCATGGGGCCAGTTATAGCCGGGGTTTTGATCCGCGGTAATGGGCGGCGACCCGGTCTAGGTCCGCGGCCGTGTCGATGTCGTCGGGGCTGCCGGTGTCCCCGCACTCGACGAGCGTGACGAGCTCCGGCCGCGCGCGCAGGAACGCCCGGGCCCCCTGGTCGCCGGTGGCCGCGGCGATGACCTCGGGCCAGTGCTCCCGGGCGAGCAGGACAGGATTACGGGGCTTGCCGTCGTAGCTGGCCACGGCCACGCCGGCTCCGCCGCGGTAGGCGGCGATCAGCCGCGCCACCGCGTCCGTCCCGATCAGAGGCTGGTCCGCCAGCGCGACCACCACCGCGCCCACGTCCACGCCAACTCCCACACCCAGCGTGGCGGCCGGCCCGTCTTGCGCCCCTTCCCCGTCTTCAGCGTCGGTCAGGGCACGGAGGGCGGCGCGCAGGGAGGAGCCCATGCCGGTACGCCATTGCTCGTTAAAGACGGTATGAATTCTGTCCAGATTCACCTGGGCCGCGCCGGTAACCACCAGAATGGGATCCGCGCCGCCCGCCCGCAGCATATTGACGCCACGCTCGGCCAGGGTCTGCCCATCCAGCTCGACCAGGGCCTTGGGCCGGCCGAACCTGGAGCCTTCCCCGGCGGCCAGCAGCACCCCCGCCACTCTCGTGCGCACGGCCCCCAAGCCTACGCGCCCACCCTGATAGCATCCATCCCGGATCAGGAGTGATGACGTTAATGACGGACCAGGCCCCGGCGGCAGTCAGCATCGATGCCAGCACGCCGAATGTCGCCCGGATTTATGACTACCTGCTGGGCGGGAAAGACAATTTCGGCGCCGACCGGGAGGCGGCCAGGCAGCTCCTGGACGCGATTCCGGACGCCGGGGCAATAGCGCGCGACAACCGGTCATTTCTCGGCCGGGTGGTCCGGTATCTGGCCACTGAGGGCGGAATCCGGCAGTTTCTCGACCTCGGCTGCGGTCTTCCCACCCAGGCCAACGTGCACCAGCTGGCCCAGGGGGTCGTGCCTGGGGTACGCGTGGTCTACGTAGACAACGATCCCATGGTGGCGTCCCACGGCGAGGCGCTGCTCGCCTCCGGCGACCAGGTGGCGATGGTGCTGAGTGACCTGCGCCAGCCGACCGCCATCCTGACCCATCCCGAGGTCAGCGGCCTGCTGGATCTGTCGCAGCCGGTAGCGATGCTGTGCACGAGCACGTTGCACTTCGTCGCCGACGAGGCAGACCCTGGCATGATCCTCGCGGCGTACCGCGACCAGCTGGCCTCCGGCAGCTACCTCGCCATCAGCCACGCCGTCCAAACCGAAGAGCTCGCGGAAGAGCGCACGGAGGCGGAGGACGTCTATCGCGAGGCGTCGTCTCAGCTGCACGTACGGTCGCTGGCCGACGTCTTGCGGTTCTTCGACGGCTTCGAGCTGGTCGAGCCTGGGATCACCTGGATAGCCGAATGGCGGCCGGAGCCGGGAACCGCCCCGATCGGCAGGCTGCATTCCATCCGCGGCGGCGTCGGCCGTAAACCGTAATACGCCACTTAGGGCCGGCTGATGGCGGCCTAGCTGGTCAGCTGGTGGTGAATGCGGCCCTCGGTCGCGGTCAGCGGCTGGCCCGTGCCGCCCCAGCGGAGCTGGATGAGCTCGGCGGCGATCGAGACCGCCGTCTCCTCGGGCGTCCTGGCCCCGAGGTCGAGCCCGATCGGCGAGCGTAGCCTGCTGAGCTCGTCCTCCGTCAGGCCGACTTCCCGCAGCCGGGCCAGCCTGTCGTCGTGGGTTCGCCTGCTGCCCATCGCGCCGATGTATCCCGCCGGGGTGCGCAGCGCCACCTCGAGCAACGGCACGTCGAACTTCGGGTCGTGAGTGAGCACGCAGATGACGGTCCTGGCGTCCACGTCGGTGGCGGCGAGAAAGCGATGCGGCCAGTCGACCACCACCTCGTCCGCATCGGGGAACCGCGAAGCGGTGGCGAACACCTTCCTGGCGTCGCAGACGGTCACCTGGTACCCGAGAAACTTCCCGACCCGCGCGACCGCGGCGGCGAAATCGATCGCCCCGAAGACCAGCATCCTCGGCGGCGGCGCGAACGAGTTCACGAACACGCTCAGCTCGTCCCCGCGGCGCTGACCTTGGGCGCCGTACCTTCGGATACCGGTCCTCCCCTGGGCGAGCATGCCCCGGACGTCGTCGTCCACCGCCGCGTCTAGCCTCGGCCCCGATCCCAGGGTCCCGGACGCCCCGGCATGCCAGCCGCCCCGGCCGAGTCCTTCGCCTCCCTCGGCGGCGGGTCCTTCGGCCCCATCCGTCCCCGACCCGGCGGCCCCGGCCTCCCCGCTCCAGATCACCCGCCGTGCGCCAACCTGGCCGGGTCCGGCGATGACCGTCGCCACCGCGACCGGCTCGCCGCGTTCCACCGCCGCGGCGATGTCCCCAAGCGAGGGAAAGCTGTCCTTGTCTACCCGCTCAACGAAGATGTCGATTATCCCGCCGCAGGTCAGTCCCACCGCGAACGCGTCGTCGTCGCTGACCCCGTAGGTCTGAAGCACGGGGCTGCCGGTCTGGCACACGTCGAGCGACAGCTCATAGACGGCGCCTTCAACACATCCGCCCGACACGCTGCCGATGACCTCATGGTCGGCCGAGGACGATACGGCCAACGCCGCGCCTGGATCACGAGGGGCACTGCGATAGGTACGCACCACGGTGGCCAGACCGAAGGTTTCGCCGGCCTCCCACCACTTCGTGATCCTGCTCAGGATGTCACGCACTTGCGTCACCTCGGCTTTTAATGTCCTCGCGGCTTCCACGCTACGCGGACTGACCGCAGTCCGCCATTCCGGGAAAGTCTCCTATCGTCGCCAAACCCGACCTGACGCCCGCCGACGACGACAACCGGCGAGTCCTCGCCGTCCCCGCCTACCTGAACTCCTGACCCGCGGTTACCCGGCGCGGACGCTGGCCACGGCCTTGCGGATCAGGTCCGGGATATCGGGATGCGCGGGGCGCTCGTCGGCTTCCAGGTCTTCGGCGGAGAGCCAGCCGTACTTGTCGGTGGTGGCCCGCTCCCATTGGTCCAGGCCCTCAAGGCTTACCTCGACGGACCCGACGGCGACGGCGTAGAAGGTCTGGTTCTGGGCGATGCGGTGGCCGCCCCAGAAGAACTCGATCAAGCCCTCGGCGATCGGCTCGCCGAGGCGCTCGGGGCTCACCGTGATGCGAGTCTCCTCGTAGAGCTCGCGGGCACCGGCGTCGCGCAGGGATTCGCCCTCATCGGCCGCGCCGCCGACGGTGAACCAGAAAGGATCCTCCGGGCGGTGCGGATCCCAGCCGTGCAGCAGCAAGACGCGTCCTTCGTCGTCGACCGGAAGCACCCGGGCGGTCTGCCGGTGAATGACAGGTTCGGTCCGGGGCGCCTCGTTCGGCTCGGGTACGGTCACTGCTACTCCACGATCTTGGAGATGGGAATCTCCAGTATGTCCTGCGCACCGGCCGCCTTCAGGGCCGGTATCAGCGTGTTGACGCCGCGCTTGGGCACAACCGTCTCCACCGCGTTCATGTTCCCCCGGGCCAGTGTGGTGATGGTCGGCGAGGACAAGGCCGGCAGCATGTCGGTGACCGCCGCCAGGCGGTCCGCGGGCACGTTGAGCTTGAGCAGGACGCTGCCGCGGGCCTGGATGGCGCCGCGCAGCAGCAGGGCGATGTCTTCCATCGCCGCTCGCTTCTGCTCATCCGCGAACGCAGGTGCCGCCGCGATCAGCTCGGTATAACTAGTCAGCAGCGTGTCCAGGATCCGCAGGCCGTTCTTGCGCAGCGACGAGCCCGTCTCGGTGAGGTCGACGATCGCGTCCACGATGTCCGGCACCTTGGCCTC